>OWJS01000166.1_pt1 | contig 23706 bp, 19 predicted proteins | sample 1732961 | NCBI WGS metagenome assembly OWJS01 (sample SAMN05065774, study PRJEB22554) | human gut metagenome | biome: ENVO:2100002; feature: ENVO:00000062; material: ENVO:00002003 | host: Homo sapiens | place: USA
CGGTTCTATAGGATGTCAGCTCTGCATATAATGATAGAGTAAGGCAGGAAAAAGCAGGGTGCGGAAGCGGATTTGACAAGTGGGTACGAAAGAGTTATAATACATTATGTTAACAAGCAACGGACATTGTGATACAGGAAGCAATGGTGGTTGCATATAGCGCGGGATGGAGCAGTCTGGAAGCTCGTCGGGCTCATAACCCGAAGGTCATAGGTTCAAATCCTATTCCCGCAACTATTGTGATAAATATCACAGATATGCCTAGTTAGCTCAGTTGGTAGAGCAGAGGACTGAAAATCCTCGTGTCTCTGGTTCGATTCCGGAACTAGGCATTTTTTTATTATAAAAAACGAATAAACAAACATTTCAAGATACAGGATAGGAGATGGGCGTATGCTTTACTATCTGTTGCTGATACTTATGGGGTACTTGTTGGGAAGTATTCTTTTCGCGCCTATATTCGGGCAATTAATTCTGAAGAAAGATATCATTCGTGGAACAAAAGACTTAAATCCTGGAACGGCCAATGCTTTCATGCAGGGTGGAATGTTATGCGGGATTCTTACGCTTATCGGCGATATGGGAAAGGGATTTCTGCCGGTATTTCTATGTATTCAGATGCGCGATTCTATGTTAATGCAGAAGCTATGTGGCATGGACAGAAGCATTTGGGGAACGGTTCCGGATGCAGTGCATGTGTTTGGACTGGCATTCGTACTTCTCGCTCCGGTGGTAGGACATGCATTTCCGTTGTATTGGCATTTTCATGGGGGAAAAGGAATTGCAACAACATTTGGATGTCTGCTCGGATTTGTTCCCAATCTGTTTCCTGCACTCATATTGGCCTTTTTCTTTATTTTATTTTCGGTCGTTATAAGGATTACACCACACTTTTATCGCACGATCGCAACATATTTATGTGCGATGGGAATCTTTTTTGTGTGGGGAGAGACGCTGGCACAGAAATTGGGCTTTTTCCTGATCACAGTGGTTGTATGCCTGAGGATGCATATGAGTGGAGAACATCGTGAAGCGTGTAAAGTGAGGTTGTTATGGATGCATTGATCTTATCCTGTAGCACCGGTGGTGGTCATAATGCGGCCGGTGCAGCGATAAAAGAAGAATTGGAAGTGCGAGGTCATCACGTAGTTATGATGGATCCGTATGAGCTGGTAAGCCACAAGCTTGCGGAAGAAGTTGGTAATATCTATGTGAAGATGGTGCAGCATTCTCCGAAATTGTTTGGGGTTGTGTACTCTCTTGGCGGGATTGTGCGTAATATTCCCGGTAAGTCACCGGTATATTATGCGAACATTAAAGTGGCAAAAAAACTTTGGCAGTATCTGCAGAAGCATCCGGTGGATGTCATTTTAATGCCACATTTGTACCCTGCGGAACTTGTGACTTATCTTAAGAAAAAAGGCGTGTTGCTTCCACCAACGGTATTTATTGCGACGGATTATGTGTGCATTCCGTTTACGGAGGAGACGAACTGCGATTATTATGTTGTGCCGGGAAAGACACAGATGGCAGATTTCATAAAAAGAGGGATTCCGGAAGAAAAGCTTCGTCCATATGGGATTCCGGTAAGACGTGCGTTTGATGAAGAGATGGATCCTGTTTTCGCAAAAGAAGCGCTTGGACTTGATCCGGATGGACATTATGTATTATTGACAGGTGGAAGTATCGGCGCGGGAGATATGAAAAAAACAATTCGAATTTTGCTGAATAAATTTAAATGGGATAAAGTAGATGGAAAATTGATCGTAGTATGCGGGAACAATGAAAAATTGTACCAACATTTACAAAAAGAATACGGAGACCGTCTTATATTGATCCGGAAAACAAATCAAATGGCATTATATATGAAAGCTTGCGATATTTTTTTATCCAAACCGGGTGGACTGTCCTCAACAGAAGCGGCTGTCGCACAGGTACCTTATATTCATATGAATCCGATTCCGGGCTGTGAATCGAAAAATGTGAAATATTTTTCGAAGACAGGAATGAGTATTGCGGTACGTCATCCGAGACTGGAATTAGGGAATGCCTTAAAGAAACTCGACAAGCCGGAATATGTTGAAAAGATGCGGATGGCGCAGTGTGCCAATATTCCGCAAAACGCCAGAAAACAGATTTGTGATTGGTTGGAGACGCTTTAAAGTGCAATATTGACATGCAGGCCTTTCCCGTTGATCTGGGAATAAATATCACTCTCTACTGCAGAGTGAGCTTTTTTGCTCAAATTCAGGAACTTCTTGGAAAATTCCTGATCGGAGGAGAAGATTTTGCGAACTTTGGAATTCTTGGCTGTTTTTAACAAATCCTCATTGATCTTAAGCTTGCCATCGGATTCCATGGAAATTCCGATATGCTCCAGTTCATCCGAATATTTATGCAGATAAGCCTTCATTTTTTTCAATTGATACTTTGTGTCATGATCCGTTGAAGTTTTGGAAGAGTCAACCGTATTATTATAAGTATCAACAAAGGCGGTTAAAGCGGAACGCGTTGTGTCAGAGATTGCGGTATCTTTTTCATCGGTATCGGAACCGTAATCATTTTTGAGAAGACGCTTAGCTGCACGTGTAAGTGCACGACTGTCCTCATAGGAGAGCTCAAGCTTTGTATAATCGCTGCGACCGGATGATTTGCTGACGCTTCGATTGTTCTCATAAAAATTGTTCAAAAAATAATTGGTGCTCAGGCTGACACCGGATGATACAGCTGCCATAATGCTTCTCCTTTTCATAGATTTGTAATATGTATCGGTATGGTTCTTTACTTTATTTATACCTGTGCGTAAAATAAATGTGCGGGTTACGGGATTTCTTGGAAGTATCGCCCGGATGAAAGCGCTTTTTGAAGGCGGATTGAAAACAATACATAAAGCAAAATGAAAGGAGACAGATAAAGTGAAAATAGTATTCCTGGATGCAAAAACGATAGGTGAAGATATTGATCTGTCCGGGTTTGACGAACTTGGAGAGGTAGTAAAATACGGGTTTTCGACTGCGGAGGAAGCAAGAGAACGTTCCAAGGATGCGGATGTGCTTGTGCTGAATAAAGTACAGGTAAATGAGCAGACAATCGGGGCTGCGAAACATTTGAAGCTTGTGTGTGTGACCGCGACCGGGACAAACAATCTGGATAAAGAATATCTGGCGAAACAAGGAATCGAGTGGCGTAACGTGGCGGGATATTCGACAGAATCGGTAGCACAGCACACGTTTGCAATGCTTTTTTACTTATTAGAAAAACTTCCGTATTATGATAACTATGTGAAATCCGAAAAATATGTAAATGATGTGTCATTTACACATTTTGCAAAAGCGTTTCATGAACTTTCCGGAAAGACATATGGAATTATCGGACTTGGTAATATCGGGCGGAGAGTCGCGGATATTGCAAAGGCATTCGGTTGTCATGTAATCTATTATTCGACATCCGGAAGAAATTCACAGCCGGGTTATGAGCGTGTCAGCTTTGACGAGTTATTGGAACGGTCGGACATTGTGTCAATACATGCACCGCTTGATGAGAACACTCTTGGATTGATGAACCAAAAAGCGTTTGCCAAAATGAAATCGTCTGCCATTCTTTTGAACGTAGGAAGAGGACCGATCATCAACGAAGCAGATCTTGCGGAAGCTTTGAATAATAGAACGATCGCAGCGGCAGGCCTTGATGTATTGTCTGTGGAGCCGATGCAACCGGAGAATCCGCTTCGCGGGATCAAGGATAGTGAGAGACTTTTGATCACACCACACATCGCGTGGGCAGGAGTGGAAGCACGAATGAGACTGATGGATATTATTTTAAATCAGATTAAAGAATTTTTTGCATTTTCCTAAATGATTCCAAGGGATGCAGCATACAATAGAGAAAGTCATTATTGAAAAATCCCGCTTATAATTATAAGTTGACATTGGATAATATAGTGATATAATCAAACATGGTATCGAAAACTACATGTAATACTAATAGATAACAGATACCAATAGACAAATTTGGAAAAGTGTATATTGAAAATATACACGATAGTATGTTTGAATATTCTCAATCGACAGAAAATCCAATATACTTCCAAATAGAGTCAAAGAATAAGAGAGAAAACGGAGGAGTAAGAGATGGCTAGTTTAAAAGATGCGGCAGAGAGACAGGCATTTTCACTTGCAATCGATGCAACCTTAAAAAACCTGAACAAAGATAGAGAGAAGGCGTTACTCAATATTGTCAATCTGGTTCAGAAATTCATGGGAGACAATTTTACAGCGGAGTCCTATGAAGGTGCCAAGAAGATGATTATGAATCCGGAACATAAATGGATGCGTTATGTCAACAGACTTCTTGATGAAACAGATCCACATGTTGCGAAGATGACTGCTTTGAACCTTGGCTATCAGGCAGCATTTGCCGGAACAAAGAAAATTCGTAAGATGAGAGAAGTTGAGCAGTGCAATATTCCGTGGCTGATCCTTATGGATCCTACCAGTGCATGTAACCTTCATTGTACCGGATGCTGGGCTGCAGAGTATGGACATAAGCTGAACTTAAGTTTTGAAGAGATGGACAGCATTGTAACACAGGGTAAAGAACTCGGTGTATACTTTTACATGATGACCGGTGGAGAACCGCTGGTTCGTAAAGCGGATATCATTAAGCTTTGCGAGAAGCATAATGACTGTGCGTTCCATTGTTATACAAACGGAACACTGGTTGACCAGGCGTTCTGTGATGATATGAAGAGAGTCGGTAATCTTTCACTTTCTATTTCCCTTGAGGGATTTGAGGATGCCAACGATTTCCGTCGTGGCGAGGGTGTATATAACAAGGTACTGGCTGCCATGGATCTGCTTCATAAGAATGGACTGATCTTTGGTAATAGTGTATGTTACACAAGCAAGAATATGGACGCTGTAACAAGCGACGAATTCTTCGATCTGTTGATCGAGCACGGAAGCCGTTTCGCATGGTACTTCCATCTGATGCCGGTTGGTATGAAGGCTTCACCGGAACTGATGCCGACCAAGGAGCAGAGAGAATATATTTATCACAGAATCCGTGAAGTTCGTGCAAAAGAAGGCGGAAAAGAGATCTTCGTTATGGACTTCCAGAACGATGGTGAGTTCGTTGGAGGATGTATCGCCGGTGGACGTAACTACTGCCATATTAACCCGAAGGGTGATGTGGAGCCGTGCGTATTTATTCATTATTCAGGCGCCAATATCCGTGAGAAATCACTTCTTGAGTGCTTAAAGCAGCCACTGTTTATGGCATATAGAGATAATCAGCCATTTAATGAGAACATGCTTCGTCCATGTCCGATGCTTGAGAATCCTGAGATTCTTCAGAGAATGGTACATGAGACCGGTGCTCATTCAACCGATGTTGAGGAAGCAGAGCCGGTAGAGCATCTTTGCGGTAAATGCGTGGATTACGCAAATGAGTGGAAAGAGACTGCTGATAAGTTATGGGCAGAGCATCCATACAAACAGAAAGGTTATACGAACTTCAAGAAGAAGTAAAGTCCGAAGATTTTTCATATAAAATTAAGATTTAGACACAGGGTTCCCGGTTTACATGCCGGGAATTTTGTTGTATTGTAGTGGAATGAAAATGAATTTTAAAATACGACTTGAATATGATAGAAAAAATAATATAAGAGCGGCGATTGCCATTATTTTAGCCATTGTGATGTATGTGACGATCGGATTTCATATTGCAGCATTGATAGGTTACGGAGTGTTGTACTATCTGGTCAAAAGTTTAAAGGTTGAGCTGGATGAGAGATATCCGTGGCTTTGGACGATGATTTTGTTTATTGCGGGATCGATTTTTACCACATTTGCTATCCAGTGGCTGCTTCTGGATTCTGAATTATTTGCAAGGACAAGTAACTATAAATGTTTTCTGAATGTCTTGTGTTGTCTTGTTGTATACTTTGTTGTACAGTTGTTTACAAACAACAGTGGTCTAAGTTGCATTATCTCCCATGTTACCCTGCTGTGTTTTGCTTTTGTAAATTATTTTGTATACCTGTTTCGTGGAAATGAATTTCAATTTGCGGATATGCGTTCCATTGGAACCGGCTTAAGCGTTGCGGGCAATTATCAATTGCGGTTAAACGACAAAGGTGCTTATGTGATTTTTGCAACAGCACTTTTTATTGCTTTTGTACGCAAGTGCCACATCAAGTTTGCACATGCATGGAAAATGCGCATTATTGATGTGATGCTGGCAACGATCGCATGTATGATCGTTGTGGTAAATGCTTATGATATCAATACCGAGACGTGGGAACAGAAGGGAACCTATCGCAATGGTTATATCCTGAATTTTATTTTGGGAATCCGAGACAGTTTTGTGTCTGCTCCGGATGGTTATTCGGCGGATGCGATTGCACAGCTGGACAAGCAGTATGAGGCGGATGATAAAGACGATTCCAAGACAGACGTTAAGGATCCGACCGTTATCGTAATTATGAATGAATCATTTTCGGATCTGAGTGTGTTAGGTGATCTGAATACAAATGTGGAAGTAACCCCTTTTATTGATTCTTTGAAAGAAAACACAACAAAGGGATATGCACTTTCGTCCGTATTTGGCGCGAAGACACCGAATTCCGAGTGGGAATACCTGACCGGAAACTCGATGGCGTTCCTGCCGAGCGGATCGGTCGTATATCAGCAATATATCAGTGATACGCCGACATCGATCGTATCGAATTTAAAAGATATCGGTTATACATGTGTTGCAATGCATCCGTACTACGAGACCGGATGGAGCCGTAATCAGGTATACCCGAATATCGGATATGATGAAATGCATTTTATTGACTATTTTGACCAGACCAAGATCCTCCGTGAGTATATTACTGATCAGGAACTGTATGATAAGATCATCGACCGGTACGAGAGTCGTGGTGCCAATGAGAAGCTGTATCTTATGGGAATTACGATGCAGAACCATGGCGGATACGGAGAAGCGTATGATAATTTCCATGAAGGTGTGTATAAAATCGGACGTTCTTACACGGATGCAAATCAGTATCTCTCTCTGGTCCATGAGAGTGACAAAGCCGTAGAGAATCTGATCAATTATTTTTCCAAAGTGGACGATCCGGTGGAAATCGTATTTTTCGGAGATCATCAGCCAAGTCTGAACAGTAACTTTTATCCGCTTTTGAATGGCAAGGGCCTTTCCGGACTGACAGAGGATGAGTTAGAAAAGTTATACACAGTTCCATTCTTTATCTGGACGAACTATGATACCCCGGAGGAAACTGTGGACATTACAAGTTTGAATTATCTGTCTACACTTACGCTCGAGCGTGCGGGAATTTCGTTGCCGGAGTACAACAAATTTCTTGCGGATATGATGGAGGTTGTTCCGGCAATCAACTCAAGAGGCTACTATTCCAAGAGCCAGGGATGCTATCTGCATCTTGACGAGGCAACAGGGGAGGAAGCGGAGTGGATTAACCGTTACAATATATTACAATATAATTCAATGTTTGATAAAAAGGGACGCAGTAATGTCTTCTTCCCATATAACATTAGTAAATAAGTGCATAAGAGGAACCATTTGTGAAACTAAGAGATTTTTTACCATATGAATCAATTGTGATACAGTGCCACGACAATCCGGATGCTGATGCATTGGCGTGTGGATTCGCGGTATATTTGTATCTGCAGTCACAGGGCAAAAAGCCGGATCTGATCTACGCCGGTCGTAACCGGATCCGCAAAACAAATCTTGTTATGATGGTGGAAGACCTTGGCATTCCGGTTCGCCATGTGACGAAACTGGACCATACGCCGGATCTTCTGGTCATGGTAGACTGTCAGTACGGCGGGGGTAATTCTGCCCGATTTGATGCTCATACGATAGCGGTCATCGACCATCACCGTATCAGCACAACCCTTCCGGAATTATCGGAAGTAAGAAGTAATCTTGGTGCGTGTTCGACGCTGGTCTGGCAGATGCTTAAGGATGAGGGCTTTGAGATACAGAAAAACCGTAAATTATCGACGGCATTGTATTATGGACTTTATACAGACACGAGCGGCCTGTCGGAGCTTGCACATCCTCTTGACAAGGATTTACGGGATGAAGCGGTGTTTGATGCACAGCTGATGCACAAGTACCGCAATGCAAATTTGTCGTTGGAAGACCTGGAGACGGCCGGAGCTGCATTACTGCACAGTGATTACAATGAAGAGTATCGTGCTGCCGTAGTTAAGTCCGGCCCGTGCGATCCGAATGTGCTGGGAATCATCAGTGATCTGGTGCTTGAAGTAGATGCAATCGACACCTGTATCGTGTTTAATGTGGTTCAGGACGGAGTTAAATTTTCTGTTCGAAGCTGTATCAAAGAAGTGAAAGCCAATGAGCTTGCAGCAGAACTCAGCAAAGGAATCGGTTCCGGTGGCGGACATGAGGCCAAGGCCGGTGGTTTTATTGCAATGGACCTTCTTACAAAAGAGTATTTAAAGTTATGTGAGATGCATCACTTTACACCTCGTATGGAATTGGACGAGGAAAGTGATAGCGAACATCCGACTGCATCCGGGGTGAAATCCGTGTTGGATCATCGGTTCCGTCAATATATGGATGACACGGATATTATTTATGCCGGTGAGTGCAGGCTTGACAGCAGCAATTCGGAGCATTATTGCAGAAAATCGGTACCGTGGGGGTATGTCCGTGCTACGGATCTGGCTGCCGCAGGAAGTCGCGTACTGGTACGTACGATGCATGGGGATCTTAATATGGTCGTCGAGCCGGATATGATTCTTACGGTCAGTCCAATGGGCGGCGTGCTTTTCTGCAGAGAGGATGATTTCGCAAAACAGTACCGGAGTTATCCGGACTGGAAGTTCAGGCTGAAGGACGCCGAGTATTCCCCGACGATTAAAGTTGAAAAAACAGGCATGGTTATTGAACCGATGAGTAAAGCAAAGATCTGCGTACCAAAAGGAAAATTGTTCATTCATGCACGATGCCTTGATCGCAAGGTTAAGCTTTTTACAGAGACAGACGGAGAACAGCATTATACGCTGGGAAGAATCGGAGATTATCTGACCGATGATACGCAACAGATAGAAGGTGTATGTATTATGAAGAAAGAATTTTTTGAGCAGACGTATCACAGAGCGGGAGTGGCACAGGAACACAAGGCAGTTATTTTTGATCTGGACGGAACTCTTCTGGATACGCTTGAAGATCTGAAAGATGCGACCAATGCAGCACTTGCATCGCAGGGAATGCCACAGTGTACATTGGATCAGGTGCGGCGTTATGTCGGCAACGGAGTGCGCAAACTGATGGTTCGCGCAGTGCCGGATGGAGAGAAAAATCCATTGTTTGAGCAGACGTTTGCGGCATTTAAAGAATATTATGCTGCGCATTGTCTGGATCATACGGCACCGTACCCGGATGTCTTAACGGTAATGAAGGAATTAAAGGAGCGTGGAATCAAGATTGCGATCGTTTCCAACAAGCTTGACTCTGCGGTGAAGGAATTGAATGAGAAGTTCTTTCAGGGTTATACCTCCGCTGCAATCGGAGAGATGGAGGGGGTTGCCAGAAAACCGGCACCGGATATGGTAGAAAAGGCGTTGCATGAACTTGGAGTGACAAAGAGTGACGCAATCTATGTGGGAGATTCCGATGTCGATATCCAGACAGCAAAGAATTCCGGATTGGACTGTATCTCTGTTACATGGGGATTCAGAGACGTTCCGTTTCTTCTGGAGCACGGTGCAAAAACAATGATTGATAAGCCGCTCGAACTCTTGTCGCAGGTGTAGAGTTTATGATATGATTACAATAATTACGAGAGTCCGGGGAATGGAAAATCGTAGTTAGATATCTTACAAGATTGAAGGAGCACACATAGATGGAAGAGAGAATTTCAGGACACACCGGATTGCTCGCCTTGATCGGATCACCGGTCGGACATTCCGGATCACCGGCAATGTACAATTACAGTTTCGCAAAGCTGGGATTGGATTATGCATATGTCGCATTTGATATAAAAGAAGATCAGGTAAAGGATGCCTTAGACGCAATGAAGCTTTTTCATATGCGGGGCTGCAATGTGACAATGCCGGATAAGACAGAGGCTGCCAGACAGGTAGATGCGTTATCACCGGCAGCACAGATCATCGGAGCGGTCAATACGATCGTGAATGACAACGGTAAACTTACCGGATATATCACAGACGGAGAGGGATTTGTAAATAACCTCAAGGACCACGGAATTGATATCAAAGGCAAGAAGATTACTGTGGCAGGAGGCGGCGGTGCGGCAACCGCGATTCAGGTGCAGTGTGCACTTGACGGAGCAAGAGAGATTACGATTTTTAATATTAAGGATGCGTTTTTCGAGAGAACACTTCAGACAGCAGAGAAGATCCGCGCAGCAGTGCCGGGAATTGTTGTGAATGTGTATGACATTGCGGATACCGCAAAGATGACGGAAGAGATTCAGTCCAGTGATATCTTTGCCAATGCAACGATTGTTGGAATGAAGCCGATGGATGATCAGAGTGTCGTCAAGGATCTGTCCGCATTCCGCCCGGGACTTGTTGTATGTGATGCTGTATACAATCCGGAAGAAACAAAGATGCTTCGTGAAGCCAGGGAAGCCGGATGCACATGTATCGGTGGCAAAGGTATGCTTCTGTGGCAGGGAGTTGCCGCATTTAAGTTATACACAGGTATGGACATGCCGGTAGAAGAAGTAAAGGAGAAATTTTTTTCATGAGCAAGGGAATAAATTGTAATATTTTTCTCATTGGATTTATGGGCGCCGGCAAGAGTACGATCGCAAGGACCTTGCAGAGAGAACTGGGTTTCCCACTGGTAGAGATGGATGAGCGCATTGTACAGGAACAGGGAATGTCGATCAATGATATCTTTGCACAGTATGGAGAAGCACATTTCAGAGAGATCGAGAGTCAGCTTGTAGTTGATCTTGGAAAACAGGAGCCGAGTATCGTTTCCTGTGGAGGCGGCGTGGTTGTACGACCGGAAAACACGCAGAATATGAAGAAAAGCGGACGGATCGTTTTGTTGAAGGCATCACCGGAAACCATCTTTGAGCGGGTCAAAAACAGTACGGACCGCCCGATTCTTAACGGACATATGAATGTCGAATATATTGCAGAACTTATGGAGAAGCGTCGTGCGCTGTATGAGGAAGCTGCCGACATTACCATTCAGACAGATGGGAAAACGAGAGAACAGATCTGCGAGGAAATCATTGGAAAGCTGAGGGATACGAATGAAGTTTAATTGGGATAATAAAGTCTTTCAGGCATTAGGTAAAATGGTGGATTGTATAGCACTAAGCGCAATATGGCTTGTCTGCTGTCTTCCGATCATTACATTTGGCGCATCAACAAGTGCGCTCTACTATGCCGTTCACAAATCGGTGCGTGGAAACAGGGGTTATATGACCAAGAATTTCTTCCATGCATTAACGAAGGGATTTAAGCAGTCAACCTTGTCCTGGCTGGTACTATTGGTTGTGCAGATCGTCCTTGGCATGGATGCTTATATTACATATCAGACATTAAAAGCAGGAAATACAATGGGTACATTTTTCTATTTCTTCCTGATTATGATTTTGTTCAGTATTATCTGGGCATGTTATTTGTTCCCATATGCTGCGCGATTTGAGGATGGGATCAAGGCGACACTGAAGAATTCATTGCTCATGATGATCATTCATCTGCCTTGGTCACTGCTTGTTCTGCTGCTTTTTGCAGTCACAGTATTTGTCATTTATCTTTTCCCGATTCTGATCTTCCTGATGCCTGCATTACTGTTTGTAACGTATGATGCTATTTTTGAGCGTATTTTCCGCAAGTATATGAGCCCGGAAGATTTAGAGAAAGAAAAGGAAAACGATCTCGTGGATCGAATGGATGATTAGTAAATAAACCATAGAAAGGGGTATATGAATATGAAGGTAACAATTTCAGATGCAGTAAAATATATTGGAGTCGACGACAAGACGATCGATCTGTTCGAGAGTCAGTACGTTGTTCCGAAAGGTGTGTCCTACAATTCTTATCTGATCCTGGATGAGAAGGTTGCACTTATGGATACCGTTGATGTACGGGGAATGAAAGAGTGGGAGAAGAATCTTACGGAAACTTTAGCCGGACGTAAGGTTGATTATCTTGTTATCCAGCATCTTGAGCCGGATCATGCGGGAAGCATCGGAAGACTGTTAGAACTCTATCCGGATGTGACATTGGTTGGAAATGCCAAGACATTTGCTATGCTTCCGCAGTTCTTCGATATCGATCCAAATGTAAAGAAACTGACGGTCGCAGAAGGTGATACATTATCACTTGGAAATCATACGCTGACATTCGTGATGGCGCCGATGGTACACTGGCCGGAAGTTATGGTAACTTATGAGAGTACCGAGAAAATTCTCTTTTCCGCAGACGGATTCGGTAAGTTTGGTGCACTTGATTCTGAAGACGAAGAGGGATGGTCCGGTGAGGCAAGAAGATATTACTTTAATATCGTTGGTAAATATGGTGCTCCGGTACAGGCATTATTGAAGAAGGCAGCAAACCTTGATATCCAGACAATCTGTCCTTTACATGGACCGGTTCTGAAAGAGAATCTTGGATATTATATCGGCTTATATGACACATGGAGCAGCTACCGTCCGGAGGACAAAGGCGTACTTGTTGCATATGCCTCCATTCACGGCAATACGGCCAAGGCTGCTGAAAAGTTTGCAGAGATGCTCCGCGCAAAAGGAGTAGAGAAGGTCGTTGTCAGTGATCTTGCAAGAGAAGATATGGCAGAAGTGATCGAGGATGCTTTCCGTTATGATCGTATGGTTGTTGCCGGGGCAAGCTATGATGGTGGCGTATTCCCATGTATGCAGGATTTCTTACATCATTTACAGTCCAAGGCATACCAGAACCGTACCATTGGTATCATCGAGAACGGCTCGTGGGGACCGACTGCAGGCAGAACGATGAAAGCAATTCTTGAGACCATGAAGAATGTGACGATCGTTGATCCGATGGTAACGATCAAGTCCACAATGAAGGAGTCTGATATGCCGGCGCTTGAGGCTTTGGCGGATGCGATTGCCAATGCGTAGGATGATATCATAGATGAAGGGGATTGATCATTTGCAGTAGAGGCGGAATTATTAGGTAAGGAGAGAATTGGAAAATGAGAAAAACCAAAATTATTTGTACGATTGGACCGGCAAGTGAGAATGAGGAAACACTCACACAGATGTGTCAGGCGGGAATGGACGTTGCACGTTTGAATTTTTCACATGGAAGCCACGAAGAACACCAGAAAAAGATTGATCTGATCAAAAAAGTACGAAAGAAACTCTCTCTTCCAATTGCAATCATGCTGGATACCAAGGGACCGGAATACCGTATTAAAACATTTGAAAACGGAAAGATCCATTTGGAAGAAGGCGCGACCTTTACGCTGACAACGGAAGATATCGTTGGAAACGAGCAGCGCGTTGCTGTCAATTACAAGAACCTGATCGAGAATCTGAAAGTGGGAGACCGCATTCTTGTAAACAATGGTCTTATTATTCTGGAGGTAACGAAGCTGAAAGCACCGGATGCTGTCTGTAAAGTTATCGCAGGTGGGGATCTCTCGGACCGCAAGAGTATGAATTTCCCGAATAAAGTGATGAATCATGCTTACCTGAGTGAGCAGGATAAGCAGGATCTGCTTTTCGGAATTCAGAACGAAGTTGATTTCGTTGCGGCTTCCTTTGTATCAACCAAGCAGGATGTTGCGGATCTGCGCGCTTTTTTGGATGCAAACGGCGGCGAGGATATTGATATCATTGCAAAGATCGAGAATCGTTCCGGTGTGGATCATGTTGAGGAGATCTGTGAGATCGCGAACGGAATTATGATCGCCAGGGGAGATCTTGGCGTGGAGATTCCGGGAATGGAAGTTCCGGCAATCCAGAAATATCTGATCAATAAGTGTCGTCTTCTTGGAACACGTGTCATTACAGCAACGGAGATGCTTGAGTCGATGATCCACAACCCGCGCCCGACACGTGCGGAGTTATCGGATGTGGCGAATGCCGTATACGATGGATCATCCGCGATCATGCTTTCCGGAGAATCTGCTGCGGGTAAATACCCGGTCGATGCTGTCCGCAATATGGCAGAGATCGCAGAATATACGGAAAGTCAGATCAAGTATACCAAGCGTTTTCAGAATTCTGATTTTGAGATCAAGAGTATTCTTGATGCCATCTCACATTCGACCTGTTCCATGGCAATTGATGTACAGGCTAAATGTATCGTCGTCAGCTCCTTAAGCGGAACGACAGTGCGCATGGTCAGCCGTTTCCGTTGTCCGGTCGATATCATCGGTATGACGACATCGGAGCGTGTATGGAGAAAGCTGAACTTAAGCTGGGGTGTAACACCGGTTCTTTGCGAGGAGTTCAATTCGATGGAGGTTATGTTTTATAACGCGATGAAGGAAGCAAAGGGGATCTTTAAGCTGCAGAAGGATGACACGGTTGTTTTGACCGGAGGTCTGATCAATGGACAGATCGGCAATACCAATGTAATTAAAGTCGAGCGTGTATAAACGCTTGCATTTTGAGACGTATGTGATATAATCGGAGCACAGCAGATTCTATCACATACGTTTTCCCTTTTATCAGGGGGAATTTATGAAGACAAATCGAATGATCAGAACCCTTGCGGTTCTTCTGTGCATGGTATCCATGCTTGGTTTTTCCGGAATGAAAATAGATGTATATGCGAGAGGCCTTACATTTGTTGTGTTAAATGTGTATGAAAAGGAGCTGAACATTGGGGACGAGTACCAATTGTATGCCGTAACATCCAATGGGCGAAAGCCAAGTTTCCGTTCAAGCAACAGTAAAGTGGCCTCAGTCAATACCTATGGTCTTATTACGGCGAAGAAGGCAGGAAGTGCCCGGATCACCGTCAAAACGGGAAATGGGGAGGCACGTTGCAACGTTACCGTAAATAAGACAACGATCCATCTCAATCAGACATCCGTATCAATGGACAACGGAAGCGAATTTCAATTGAAGGCGGATGTATCAACCGGACATGAAGTCAGGTACAAGTCAAGTAAAAGGAGTGTGGCAACGGTGGATGAAAGCGGTGTGATTACCGCGAAGAAACCGGGAGATACCGTGATTACGGTATCGGCAGACGGAACGAATGTAACGTGCCGTGTGAAAGTGAAACGTCCTAATGTCATACTTCGTCCCGGCAAGGCAACGATGAACTGTGAAGGAGAGTTGCAACTTGCTGTCCAAACGAATTCCAAAACAATACCCAAGTGGAAATCGAGCCGCCCGAGCGTCGCAGCAGTGGACGACAGAGGGCATGTGATCGCTTTAAAGGAAGGAAAATCGATCATCACCGTAACGGTGGACGGTGTGACTGCGAAGGCAACGATCACAGTCCAATAAGCGGTCAATGATTACGGAACTACAGACAAAATAATTGTGTGGGAAAACGGATAGAATCTGCCAGATATAAAATAGTTATACCAAAATAAAAAATACTGCCTTTGTAGAGACCCATTCAGAAATTTATAATACGATCATCAAAATGTGTTTTATACAGTAAAAATGATTCATAATGCAAAAATCATCGGACTGCAGAATATTGTCAAAGACATCTGACAAATCAAGTATAATTCTTCCTGATTTCCACATACTAGCCATACATCACAATTATGGAAGAGTAAGTGGGAAACAGGAGGAATTTTATATATGAAGGCAACAGGTATTGTTCGAAGAATAGATGATCTCGGTCGCATTGTAGTCCCTAAGGAAATCCGTCGCACATTGCGTATCCGCGAGGGAGACCCGCTTGAAATCTTTACGAATCGTGAAGGTGAGATCATGTTAAAGAAGTATTCTCCGATCGGAGAGTTAGGGGAAGTCGCGGGAAGTTATGCGGAAGCACTCGCACAGGTAGCGGAGGCGCTTGTCTGCATCACGGATCGCGACTATATTGTTGCGGCCTCCGGAAGCGGAAGAAAGGAACTCGAGGGAGAACACTTAAGTCCGGAAGTAGAAGCACTTATGGAAAAACGCGGTACGTTTGTTATGACAAATGTACATGAAGAATTACCGTTAGTCACAAAAGCGTGGACGAGTGACCATAAGGGGGCCGTATTGTCTACGATCATCTGCAACGGAGACTGTCAGGGAGCAGTTATTGTCGTGACAAAAAGTGATGATCCGCAGAAACTTGAGGTCTTTCGAATTCTGGCACAGTCGGCTGCCAGTTTTATGGGAAAACACATGGAACAATAGACAAATAGGAAATGTACAAATCGGATCATAATTTGTGCGTTTCCTATTTTTATGCCTTTTCTGATCGTATCGGTAACAGATCATCAAATCAGTTTCCAGAAATTTCCTCCGTGTGACCTTCTACCGTTATAGTAATGATTATAAAAAGGAACGAATATATTTTGGAAAGGATAGAAATAAGAAGGAGGTTGCTTATGAAAGCAAAAGGTTTTTTTAAGAAGATCGCAGCATTCGCACTTGCGGGAACCATGGTACTTGGCTCTGCAATGGTAACACTGGCAGATGTTGAGAATGCGGATGTCGAGACTTATACGGCTACAGATGACAGCGTGAATTCACAGGGATATAAGCCGGGAAAGGTTTACCGTGGGGATGAAAATGTATTCAATGCCAAGGGAGAGGCACTTCCGGGATATGAGTGGGATTCAGTTGAACTTACTCCGCATGTAGATGGATATTACGACCATGAGCAGGATGCAATCTGTGGCAAGGAAGAGCATGCGCACAGTGCATACGGCGGAGATTGCTACACACAGAAGTCATGTGATATTGTAGAAAATCATACCCATCAGGGAAACTGTTACGAGTATAAGACATGTGATCAGGAAGAACATACGCATACGGCCTCTTGCAAGACGATTATTTGTGGCAAAGAAGAGCATAAGCATACTGTGTTTTGTGGTTGGGGTGCATTTTGTCCTAAAGAAAAACATACTCATTCAGCGGATTGCGATAAAATTATCTGTGGTAAAACAGAGCATACACATTCCAAAGCAGAAGGCGGTTGTTCAGAACAGAAGCTGATCTGTAGCATCCCGGAGAATCACACACATTCAACCGAAGTCGGCGGATGCATGGAATATGTTTTAAATTGTGACAAGGAGCATGCACATGTTGATGAGTGCTATCCATATGTGGAGCCGGTACTTGCAACATACAAGTTTCAGATGAAGCCGATTGGTGACACGGAAAATGGTAATAAAAAGATTACCATTTCCATTCACGTGGATTGTGAGGAAGGTCAGCCTGCAAACGGTGTTGCCGTAAGTATTACAGCACATGATGATGATTTTGGCTGGATTGCGAAAAACCCGACCATTGAGAAATCCGATAAAACGGATTTGAATGGAAATGTAGTATTTAAAATTTCCGGAACTTATGATAGCATCACAGATATTTCAATCAACGGAACGTCTGTGGGAGGATATGACAAGAAAATCGGTCGCTGGATTAATAATTCGGTAAGTCTTTCTTACTCCGTAGAGCATGATTTTAAAGAGGATTCCGATTCGGCAGAAGATACAAAGATTGTTGATAATGCTGTTAAAGTCGGAAAGTATGCAGATAAGAAATGTGTATACTGCGAAGCGGTACAGACCGGTGAGACACATACCTGTGCAACGTTAAAAGGTTACCTGCTGATCAACCGAGAGATTCAGCTGGATCAAAACGGTAAGTCTATGAGTACTTCCTATTTTAAACCAATCGGAGTTGTTGAAAATGGTGTGCGCATTGAAAAGGATGCGGACGGCAAAGAGACGGCAACAATCGTTGATGGTGCTACAGATCTTTTGATCGCACAGAATGGGGCAGCAATTTCTGCGTTATTACAGTCCGGCGAGAATTTTACAGATGTCACTTTCGGAAGATTACAGCATGAAAATGATGGCTGGCACGCAGATTTCTATATCGCAAAATCAGGTAGCGGAGACCAGGGCGGAAGCACCGGAGGAGATCAGGGCGGTAACACCGGAGATCAGGGCGGAAGCACCGGAGGAGATCAGGGCGGTAACACCGGAGATCAGGGTGGAAGCACCGGAGATCAGGGTGGAAGCACCGGAGATAACGGAAACAACGGTGGAAACACAAACACCGGAGATAACGGAAACAATGGTGGAAACACAAACACCGGAGATAACGGAAACAATGGTGGAAACACAAACGCCGGAGATAACGGAAACAACGGTGGAAACACGAACACCGGGGATAACGGAAACAACGGCGGAAATACGAACGCCGCAAATACAAACAGAAACAACAATACAAACACCAGCAGAAATAATAATACACCGGCAAACAATAACACTCCTGCAGCAAACAGACCTGTTGCAAATAATGCAGCAAACAATGCTCCTGCAGCAGTAAACAACAATGCCGGAAATACTCCGATTGTTGTTGCCAACAATGATGCGGCAGCAAATGCAGATAATGCGGACGATGCAGTAGTTATCGATGATGAGCAGACACCGCTTGCAGCGAATGATCAGAATGTTGACGAGGAGAACAATTCTGATGAGCAGCAGCCGGTAACAATCGATGATGAAGCAACACCGCTTGCAGCAGCCGAGGATAATTGCTTAATTCACTGGATTATTCTGATCCTTACATTACTTGCCGGCGGATACAGTCTGGTACGTGCATTCGTAAGAATCCGTAAGGAGTCGGAAGAAGCTGAGAAGGAATTTTAACAGGAGGAAAGAAAAATGATTAAGATGTTAGATTATATTGTATTGGCAGTATTGGTAATCGGGCTTGTTGTTTTGTGTTTCTTCCAGAAATGCAGCCTTGACATTTATTTCCTTGTATTTGGATTTGCAATCGCAGCAATGTCTGCTGTTACCTTATTGGTACAAAAACGCAATGAGAAAAATTCTGTAAAACATAAGACAACCGTATAATATACACTATCCTTTTTATGAAGAGCTTCGGAAAACCGGGGCTCTTCATTTTTTCTTAATAAAAAGATAATTTGCATATGGGATATAAAAGCGATAAAATACTTCATATATCTTCCGTAGAGGATAAAAGAAGGAGATTTTATGGCAAAAAAGAAGAGAAAGAAAAAGAAACAACATCGCTTTTTCTGGTTTGTAATAAAGCTGCAGATTGTGCTTATGCTGCTTGTGCTCGGTGCTGCCGGAGTGTATTTTTTTGGCGGTTATGCAGACGAGGTGCAACAGATCCGCAAAGAGGCGATCCAAGAGGTGGCAGACTCGGATGAATCGCTTTTTGTCCCGTCACAGACCTGTTCGGTTTATGATACAAATGGGAATCTGATCTCGGAACGCAAAGGCGACAAGGATGCGCAGTATGTCAAATATGAAGATATTCCAAAGTCATTTGTGACTGCGATCATCAGTATCGAGGATAAGAAATTCTACCGGCATAACGGAGTCGATTTTAAGGCAATTATGCGTGCGGTCAAAGCGCGCCTGCAGGCGGGAAGAGTAACGCAGGGAGGAAGTACGATCACGATGCAGCTGGCGAAGCTGATGTATATGGAGCAGAGCAAGACGTGGCAGTACAAAGTTAAGCAGATATTCCTTGCAATGGAACTGGAGAAGCGGTATTCCAAGGAGAAAATTCTTGAATTTTATCTGAACAATATCTATTTCGCAAATGGATATTATGGTATTGATGCGGCATGCAGGGGTTACTTTAACTGCGATCTCAAGGATCTGGATCTCTCGCAGGTGGCGTTCTTATGTGCGATCCCGAACAGCCCGTCCTACTATGATCCGGTGACCAATATGGACCATACGATTACGCGACGGAATCTGATTCTGCAGAATATGTGGGATGACGGCAAGATTACACAGGAACAGTATTACGAGGCTTGCAAGGAAGAGATTACGCTGAATCGACCGAAGAAGACTTCGACGAATATTGTTAATAATTATGTGGATACGTACACCTATTATTGTGCGACACGTGCACTTATGGAGCAGGAAGGTTTTACGTTCCAGAATTATTTCGATTCGGAGGAAGAGAAGAAAACCTATAACGAAGAGTATGACGAGCTGTATGCGTCTTGCCAGAAGAAACTGTATTCCGGCGGATACAAGATTTATACATCCATTGACATGGACAAGCAGAATGCATTGCAGCAGGCGGTGGACGATGAGTTGGCTTCCTTTACGGATCTGGATGATGACGGAACTTACGATATGCAGGGATCTGCAGTATCGATTGATAACAGTACGGGATATGTGGTTGCAATTGTCGGCGGACGAAATCAGGATTTCTCGTCGTACACTTTAAATCGTGCATTCCAAAGCCACCGTCAGCCGGGAAGTTCGATCAAACCATTGCTTGTGTATACCCCATGCTTTGAGAGAGGATATGACCCGGATACGATTGTGGACGATCATAAGTTTGAGGGCGGCCCGTCCAATGCAACTAAGACATACGCCGGCAAGGTGAAGCTGCGTTATGCAGTGGCACAGTCGCTGAACACGGTCGCATGGCAGCTTTATGACCAGCTGACGCCGAAAGTTGGATTGCAGTACCTGAAGAATATGAATTTTACAGGCATTGTGAAGGATGATTATACACTGGCAACGTCACTCGGCGGATTTACAAAGGGTGCTTCGCCGCTTGAGATGGCAGCAGGGTTTGAGACGATTGAGAATGACGGAATGTACCGTGAACCAACTTGTATTAAGACCATCATCGATTCGGATGAGAACGTTGTCTATGCGTCACAGATGACAGAAGTATCAATTTATGAGCAGGACGCGGCGCGTATGATGACGGATGTGCTGACAACGGTTATGGACAGCGGAACCGGACGTTATCTTAAGTTGAAAAATATGCCATGTGCAGGAAAGACAGGAACGACCAATGATCATAAGGATGGCTGGTTCGTAGGATTTACGAAATATTATACGACCAGTGTGTGGGTTGGATGTGATTACCCGAAGGCAATTCAGAATCTGAGCGGAAGTACCTATCCGGGACGAATCTGGAATACTTATATGAGTGCGATCCACGAGAATCTTGCGTCGATGGATTTTATCCCGTACGCGCAGCTGTCCGATGATTTTAAGAATCAGCAGCAGAAAGAACAGCAGCAACAGGACCAGAAGCGCGAGGAGGACAATACAGCCGGAGAACAGGATAAGACGGATCAAAATCAGCCGGATCAGAATCAGCCGGCGGATAATAATCAGGATCAGAATCAGGATAATAATTCGGACAATGATTCCAATAATAATTCCAATAATAATCCGTCGGATGCGAATACTCCGGATGATAATAACAATAATAATGGTGACAGTAACGGTGACAATACGGGAGACAATACCGGCGGAGATGAGAACGGCGGAGATGAGAACGGCGGAGATCAGACCGCGGATACTCCGTAAAGGATCAGCCAGTTACTAAAACGTGCAGGGAGGAGCAGTATTATGTGTACAGCAGCGACATATCGGACCAAAGATTTTTATTTTGGAAGAACACTGGATTATGAATTTTCATATGGAGATGAAGTAACCGTTACCCCGCGCAATTATGCATTTACGTTTCGCCATATGGGTACGGTGACTTCCCATTATGCAATCATTGGAATGGCCTATGTTGTGGCGGACTATCCTCTGTATTATGATGCAATCAATGAGAAGGGACTCGGCATGGCCGGTTTGAATTTCGTTGGAAATGCGGTCTATCAGCAAGTGGAAACAGGCAGGGACAATGTTGCGCAGTTTGAGTTTGTTCCATGGATTTTGTCACAGTGTGCAACGGTTGCGGAAGCCAGAGAACATCTTGAAAAGATGAATCTGGTCGGAACGCCTTTTTCCGAGCAGCTGCCGAGCGCACAGCTGCATTGGATCATTGCGGACAAGGATGGTGCGATCGTTGTGGAGTGTATGGAAGACGGACTTCACGTGTATGACGATCCGGCGGGCGTACTGACAAATAATCCCCCGTTCCCACAGCAGATGTTTCAATTGAACAACTATATGCATCTGTCACCAAGACAACCGGAAAATGCGTTTTCCAGGGACTTGCCTCTGCAGACTTACAGCCGTGGTATGGGCGCACTCGGACTTCCGGGAGACTTGTCTTCCGCATCCCGATTTGCAAAGGTGGCGTTTACCAGATTACATGCGGTATCCGGCGAATCGGAGGAAGAGAGCGTCAGCCAGTTTTTCCATATCTTAGGATCGGTGGAGCAGCAGCGCGGTTGTTGTGAAGTAGCAGAGGGAAAGTATGAGATTACGATCTATACCTCCTGCTGTAATGCAACCAGGGGAATCTATTATTATACGACTTATGATAACCATCAGATTACAGCGGTCGATATGCACCGTGAGGATCTTGATGGAGCAAAGCTCGTTCACTATCCTCTGTGCAAAAGTGAAAATATTTACACCCAAAATTAGTCAAATTACCATTGGACGAACGGTTTTACTATGGTAATATAGAACTAGAATTTCACGATAAAGAATGTTGGAGGATGAGCAAGTGAAGAAATACGGTTTTGGAATTGATGTTGGGGGAACTACGGTCAAGGTTGGTTTCTTTGAGACAAGCGGAGCGCTCCTTGATAAATGGGAGATTAAGACAAATACAGCCAACGGTGGCGAGGCAATTCTGCCGGACATTGCGAAGACAATTGAGGAGAAGCTGAGCAAGGAAGGCATCAGCAAGGATGAGGTACAGGGTATCGGAATCGGTGTTCCGGGACCGGTACTCAACGCCAGTGTCGTAACAAGATGTGTGAATCTCGGATGGGGTGAGATTGATGTTGCCGGAACTTTATCAAAGATCACAGGACTTCCGGTTAAAGTCGGTAATGATGCCAATGTTGCAGCGCTCGGTGAGATGTGGCAGGGTGGTGCCAAGGGCAGCAGCAATGTTGTCATGGTAACACTCGGAACCGGTGTCGGCGGTGGAATCATTGTGGATGGCAGAATTGTAGCCGGAGCCAACGGAGCCGGTGGAGAGATCGGCCATATGAATGTATGTGAGGACGAAGAAGAGGCCTGCAACTGTGGTCAGCACGGATGCCTTGAGCAGTACGCGTCTGCAACGGGTGTTGTTCGCATGGCAAAGCGTAAACTTGCAAAGATTTCTGAGGAGACAAGCCTTCATAAGTATGATGATCTGACCGCAAAGGATGTTTTTGATGAGGCGAAGGCCGGAGATAAAGTTGCGCTTGAAATCGTTGATGAAGTATGTGAGATTTTGGGAAAGGCATTAGGCAAGATTGCTTGTGTTGTCAACCCGGAAGTATTTGTAATCGGCGGAGGTGTATCCAAGGCCGGACAGATTCTGATCGATACAGTGAAAAAGTATTACGTGCCAAATACATTTACTTCATGCAAGGATGCTCGTTTTGAACTTGCATCTCTCGGCAATGATGCGGGAATGTATGGATGCATGTGTCTGATGCTTGATTAAAAATACAGAGTGTATATATTTACATATAAAAAAGTCCTAACCCATTGTGATTAGGACTTTTTTGGTGCGCTTGCGGCGCACGTTTCTATTTCTCTTTATTATTTTTCAGGATCATTCGTTTCTGTTTACTTGAATCTGTCTCTTATACACATCTCCGAGCCCACGAGACG
>OWJS01000168.1_pt1 | contig 23466 bp, 16 predicted proteins | sample 1732961 | NCBI WGS metagenome assembly OWJS01 (sample SAMN05065774, study PRJEB22554) | human gut metagenome | biome: ENVO:2100002; feature: ENVO:00000062; material: ENVO:00002003 | host: Homo sapiens | place: USA
TATTACTTATTACTTGATTTTCATTAGTCTGTATTACTTATTACTTATTACTTGATTTTCATTAGTCTGTATTACTTATTACTTATTACTTGAATTTCATTAGAATGTAATACTTAATACTTAATCCTTAATACTTAATTCTGTTTTGTTTAGATTCTTCTTTTTACTCCTGATACTCCTCATACTACCCGACTGGTTTATATGGTGGAATTTCACCCGTGAGCAAAGCATATGGCGCACGGTGTTAGTAGTGTTGCCTACTATAATCACTTTAGTATGCATGGTACTATTGTTGTGTCATGTACGTGCCTCTTTACTTATGCAATGGGCATTCATTCTCATTATTTGTGTAAGCGTGCCCAAGGCTGTGTTTATGGTAACGTGGCTTGTAGGTCGAGGCATTATTTGGCACAACGAAACCGCTTTACCCATGCTTCGTACCGTCTCTATAGCACTTTCGGTGCTTATGGCAGCACTTCAAGTGTATGGCACAGGCTGGGGATGGCGTCATTTGCAAGTGCAGCGAACCCATCTTAAAGTACGCCAGTTGCCTTCAGCCTTTAACAATTATAAGATAGTGCAGATTTCCGACCTTCATCTCGGAACCTATGCAGGCGACACTTCATTGATGAAGGCACTTGTGGACAGTGTCAATCGTGAACAGCCCGATTTGATAGTATTTACTGGCGATTTGGTAAATATGGCATCGGCAGAGGCTGTACCCTTTGTGCAAACGCTCAAACATCTGCGAGCTACCGATGGTGTACTTTCAGTGCTTGGTAATCATGATTATTGCATGTACCAGCCAGGACTTACACCAGCGCAACTCAAGGCAGAGGTAAAACGCATTGTGCGCATACAGCGTGCTATGGGATGGAATGTCTTGCTTAATACGCATCAACCCATTGTGCGAGGTGCCGACACCTTGTATGTGGCAGGAGTTGAAAACATTGGTAAACGTCCTTTCCCATCGCAAGGCAATTTAGAAAAAGCCATAGAGGGCATTCCGTCTAATGGTTGCACCATATTGTTAAGTCACGACCCTTGGCATTGGCGCAATGGCGTGATAGGAAAGAATGTGGCGCTTACGCTTGCAGGACATACACATGGTTTACAAATGCAAATAGGTAGATTCTCGCCTGCTGCTTGGTTTATGCCAGAGTGGGGTGGACTTTATCGCGAAAAGAATCAACAACTATTTGTGTCTATTGGTGTGGGCGGTGGCGTTCCTTATCGTTTGGGCGCATGGCCTAAAATAGAATTGCTTACCTTGCATAATTGATTTTCTTATATTACAGGTAGCCCGAAAAAAGTGTAAAGGCAACAACCATGTGTGCATAACTTGCACACATGGTTGTTGCCTTCATACTTTGGGATTAGAGGTGTTTTTATCCCCCTCCATTATTAAACCACCCTTACTTTTGCGATAAGTTTGCGCAATGTGCCGTTACCGATAATAGGAGCATGGGCATCTTCGGGGAACATAATGTAGAATTGTCCAGGCTTAACAGTGAAATAAGTAGAAGCCTTTTGGGCATAAAGTGCGAAGTCGCGTTTCACATCAAAAGGCTCATTGCTTGGCACTTCTAAATCGTCAAGAGGGGTCCAACCTACAATCTCCTCGCCACTCAGTGGAATGTGAATGTCAATGTATTGGCGGTGAATTTCTAATACCTGTTCACTTTGTGTGCGTAGTTCAGCATCGTCAATGTTGATAAAGATGTTGTCAGCATCGAGTGTAATGCGTCCTGTGGGAACCTTGCTCAGGTCGTTCTGTTTGAGATAGTCGAACACAGATTTAAAACTCGGATGTAGCGCCTCAATGAGGTGGCTATCTGATAGCTTGGATAGAATCATGGTAGAAATTTTTGGATTAAATATGAGAAAAATGCTGCACAGAACAGCTTCGATGTACAAATGTAATTATTAAAAACGAATTATATGTAACTTTGCACTCGAAACTAAACAAAAGACTAAACAAAAAACTAAACTACAAAGAAAACAGAATGGAAAATAAGATGTCGTTGGGCAACTGGCTTTCCTTGCTTGGACTAACCTTTGCCACCTTTATTTTCAATACCTCAGAGTTTATTCCCATTGGTTTGCTCACCGATATAAAAAACGATTTCGGGTTAACTGAGGCAACTGTGGGTATGCTTATTTCCGTGTACGCTTGGGCTGTCATGATATTGTCGTTGCCCTTGATGCTCTTAGTGTCGAAGATGGAGATGAAGCGATTGATGCTTTGGTTGTTAGGACTTTTTACTGTTTTTCAATTCATGTCCTTTGCTTCAACCAGTTATGCCATGTTGATGTGTTCTCGTATAGGTGTGGCTTGTGCGCATGCAGTGTTTTGGTCGGTTATTTCGCCCATAGCAGTTCGCATTGTGCCCGATAAATATCGTTCCATAGCTTTGAGTATGGTCGTAACAGGTTCGTCTGTTGCTATGATTTTAGGCATGCCTTTAGGTAGAATTATCGGTTTGCATGTGGGGTGGCGTATGACCTTTATGAGCATAGGCATTTTCTCAGCCTTCACGCTTATCTATATGGCGTGGCGTTTACCCAAGGTGCCAAGTCGAGGTGGATTCTCTCCTAAAAAGTTGCCTGCTTTGCTCAAACAGCAAGGCATCATCGGATTGTATATTTTTACGTTGCTCATCTCCAGCTCTTATTATGTGGCATATAGCTACATCGAGCCATTCTTAAAACAAGTATCTCATCTGGCAGATGGTTGGGTAACAACGGCTTTGATGGTATATGGTGGTGCAGGATTTTTGGGTAGCATTGCTTTTTCAAAATATTACAATCGCAACCGCAAACTATTTATCACGCTGATAGTAGCTGCCATGACCCTTTGCTTATTCTTGCTCTATCCTGTTTCGGGTGGAGGCATTATCCCCATCGTAATCGTGTTATGTGTGTGGGGAGCCACATCCACAGCTTACAATGTAGCGATGCAGAGCAATGTGATATTGATTACAACCCCCGAAAGTACCTCAGTTGCCATGTCCATCTTTTCAGGTATATTCAACTTAGGCATCGGTAGTGGTGCCTTTGTGGGTGGCATAATCTGTTCGCAATATTCCATCTCTTACATAGGCTATGCAGGTGCCGTCTTTGGTCTTGCTGGCTTAATCTATTGGATGTTTAGATTAGGAAGTAGGGTGTAAAATTTATCTTTCACGCGCCAGCCTCACCCCGATAGGGGTGATATATGGTAGCCAGGTATGAGAGTTCGGGGGGAGCTTGTCCCCCCGAACTCTCATGCCTGGTTTCAGTATGCAATAAAACCAAACTTCGCACGCCGTAGGTGTGCAATTGGGCCTAGGCGTATAGCCGTTTTCATAGGATACGCATATCATGTTTTAAATGTACGATTCATTGAGGGCAAATAATAACTTAAAAATACAACGTCAATGAAAACGGCTGTTCGCCTAGGCCCAATTGCACACCTACGGCGTGCGAAGTACATCGGGAACATATCCAATAACCAGGCATGAGAGTTCGGGGATAAACCCTCACTCTCATACCTGGCTACCTTATATCACCCCTAACGGGGTGAGGATGACGCAAGTATGACTTATTACCTATTACTTATTACTTGACTTATTACTTATTACTTGTATACACATAGTTTGTATTACTTATTACTTATTACCTATTACTTGTATACACATATTTTGCTTCTTAAAGCAGAAACCGCCAATTGTGCATCGCGTTCAGCCTCCAGTTGGCTTGTACGCGCAGTGTAATAAAACGAAAGTTCAAGGAGATAATCAAGCAGTGAAATCTGTCCTAACTCGAGCGAACGACGTAGCAACTGATCATTATTCATCAGCTGCATATCCTTTTGCAGCGCATTGGCAGCCTGTTGCAACTGTTGAGCCGAAGCATACAGCTTAGCAACCTGAGCACGCTCCTGATAAATCACATCGTCCACAGTTAAACGATTTGCAGCCAATTCAGCCTCAGCTTTACGAATTTTTTTTCGCGAATTGCCCCAAAGAGGCACAGAAAAACCAAGTGAAAGACCACTGTAATTATTCTGCTTGATGTATTCGCCCTGAAAACCTACCGTTAAAGCAGGGAGTCCCTCAGCCTTAGCCACCTTTATTTCAGCCTCACTCTGTGCAACCGCAGCCTGTGCCGTTTGCACAGCCAAAGAACCCGCTAAAGCCGACTGAAAATCGACCAAAGGAGGGAGTGCCTTACCCGCTAACGGATAAATGGTATCAGTAAAAGCAACCGCATGCCCCCCATTTAAACGCTGTAAATTGGCAAGAATTTGCTGACGTTCGTTATTAGCACGCGCCCAATCAGCACGACTCACCGAAGCATTTAGGCGCACCTTGTTCACCTCGAGTTGGTTAATATCGCCACGCTCAAACTTTTGTTGATAAAGACGCTCAATCTCCTCAGCCAAAGCTTGACGCTGTGACAGTTCGCCACACAACTTGTTATAATACACCAAGGTTGTAAACTGTTCGTCAGCCTCTGTCAACACCTGTTGCACAGCCCTACGGTAGTCGTTATAAGCAACCTGATTGTTAGCTTTAGCCAATGCACGGCGGCGTCCCAACAGCACATCCCAATCAAGGCTCTGTGTGAGCGACACATTGGTGCGGTTAGGCACCCCTTTAGGCGTACCCACTAAATAGGCAACCTCCGCCTCTGGGTCGGGCAAGCTCAAGTTTGAGCCATTCGCCAAAACAGAAGCTTGCATTTGTCGGTGTAGAGCCTTTAGCGTAGTGTTGTTTTGAGCAATCTGCGCCATCCAACTCTCCCACCCCGATTTTAGAACCGACTGCGCACAAAGAATGGGTGCAGCGGCACAAACCATATAGAGAATAATGAGTGTACGTTTCATTTTTTTATTTTAGCAGTTTTTAATGGAGCCATAATCGGCACTATGAAAAGATTGAGCAAAGTACTTGTGAGCAGTCCGCCCAACATCACCTGTGCCATAGGACTTTGAATTTCGTTACCAGGCAACTCACTGCCCAATGCCAATGGGATAAGCGCCAAGCCCGAACTTAAGGCAGTCATCAAAATAGGCAAAAGACGGTCGAGCGAGCCGCGCATCACCACCTCCCGACGCGACAAACCGCGTTTAGCCAGTTCGTTATAGCGGTCAACCAAGAGCATACCCCCGCGCGTAGCCATGCCAAAGAGCGATATAAAACCAATAATGGCAGGAATGCTCACCACACCGCCCGTAAACACGAGAGCCAAAACGCCCCCAATAAGTGCCAAAGGCAAATTCAGCAACACAATAACAGCTTGGTGCCACGAGCGGAATTGCAAAAAGAGCAAAAGCAAAATAACAATGATGCTAACCACCGAAAGTCCAAGAAGCATGCGCGAAGCCGAAGCCTCACTCTCAAACTGTCCACCATATTCAATATGATAACCTTCGGGCAGTTTTACTTCTTTGTCAATGGCACTGCGCATATCATTTACCACCGAACGCATATCGCGCCCTTCAGCATTTGCAGACACCACCAATTTGCGCTGCGCATTTTCACGACTAATGGTGTTAGGACCTGCCGACGAAACCACTTCAGCCACATCAGCTAACGGCACCAAACGCCCATCGTTTGTGTCAATAAGCAACGATTTTATGTGTTCAATGCTCTGCAAGTCGCTGTCAGCCACACGCACCGTTAAGTCAAATGTTTTGGCACCCTCTTGCACCTGGCTCACCACTTCACCCCCCACAGCAGCATTCACATACTCAGCAAACTGTGGCAAGGTAATGCCATAACGAGCCAAGAGCGTGCGTCGCGGACGGATAATAAGCTGCGGACGCTCAATTTGTTGCTCCACATTCAAGTCTGCCACTCCCTCAATGCCCTTGGTAGCCTGCTGAATTTGCAAGCCAATGGCATGAAGTTGCGACAAGTCTGGTCCAAACACCTTAATAGCAATGCCCGCCTTCGAGCCCGACAGCATCGCATCAATGCGGTGCGAAATAGGTTGACCAATCTCGATGTTCACTCCCGGCAAAGAGCGCAAGCGCTGACGAATGTCAGCCACCACCTCAGCCTTACTGCGTTTGTCGAGCGCAAAGGGCACCTCCATCTCGCTTGTGTTCACCCCCAAGGCATGCTCATCGAGTTCAGCACGCCCCGTTTTACGCGCCACAGCCTTCACCTCAGGCACCTGCAACAACAGTTCCTCAGCACGTTTGCCAATGTTGTTACTCTCGTCGAGCGAAACCCCAGGCAGCGTACTCACGTTTATGGTAAACGAACCCTCGTTAAAAGGTGGCAAAAACGAACGCCCCAGGGTAAAGAACAAGCCAATGGTAATTACCACCACAACAGCAGTCGAGGCCAAAATCCATCGCGAAGGTCTGCCCAAAGCCCAAGCCAAAGCCAACTCGTAATAACGCTTCAAAGCACACACCCATCGCGGCTCATCCCCCTTTTGCACAGACGCGCCATCAACCAAAGCACCTTGCGGCAGTTGAGGGTCTTTAAGCAAATAATAGCAAAGCACAGGTGTAAGCGTTAAAGCCACCAATGTCGAGGCAAAGAGCGACACAATAAAACTCACACCAAGCGGAGCCAACATGCGCCCCTCAAGTCCACTCAAAAAGAAAAGCGGCACAAAACTCACCACAATAATCAGAGTAGAGTTAAGAATTGGCATGCGCACCTCCTTCGAGGCATTAAAAATCACCTCACGCTTGCGCAAGCGCTCTGCAAGCGGCTTACAAGCATTTTGGCGCAAACGTTTAAACACGTTTTCAACATCCACAATCGCATCGTCCACCAACGAGCCAATGGCAATTGCCATACCACCTATACTCATGGTGTTAACCGTTAGTCCCATCACTCTGAGCACAAGCAATGTAACGAGCAACGAAATGGGGATGGTAACCAACGAAATGAGCGTGGTTCGTCCATTCATCAAGAAGATAAACAACACTAACACCACAAAGATGCCACCCTCGACCAACGATTTTTGAATGTTCGAGATGGAAGAGTCTATAAAATCTTGCTGACGATAAAGCTGCGTGTTCACCTTCACATCAGCAGGCAAAGCACTTTTTAAGCCCACCACAGCCGAGTCGAGTGCTTCGGTCAGGTCGAGCGTACTGGTGTTGGGCTGCTTCGTCACCGTGAGCAACACAGCAGGCTTACCCGAAACCGAGGCTACGCCCATCTTCGGACTCTTAGCTCCCATCTGCACATCAGCCACATCAGCCAACACCACTGGCATGCCCGTGGCGGTAGTTTTCACCAAAGCCTGCCCCATCTCCTCAGCGTTGTGCGTACTCAGCACACCGCGCACAATATATTCGTTACCACTTTCATAATGAACACCGCCCGAGGCATTTTGGTTCATCTGTCGGGTAGCATTCAGCACATCGCCCAACGACACGCCATAATGGCGCATGCGTTCAGGATGAATGCGCACCTGATACTCCATCAGGTCACCTCCCATCACCGTCACTTGTGCCACGCCCCCTGTTGAGAGCAAGCGCGGACGGATGGTCCAGTCTGCCAAGGTGCGCAACGAGCCTAACGAGGTTGTGTCGGCAGTTAAACCAATAAACAGCATCTCGCCCAAAATGCTCGACTGCGGACCGAGCGTGGGTTGGCTCACCCCTTGCGGAAGGCTACTACCAATGGTAGCCAATTTTTCGGACACAATTTGCCGATCGCGGTAAATGTCGGTACCCCAATCAAACTCAACCCACACCACCGAGAAGCCTGTGGTTGAAGAGGAGCGCACACGTCGCACATCGGTTGCACCATTTACTGCGGTTTCAACCGGAAAAGTCACCAAGCGTTCCACCTCCTCGGCTGCCATGCCCTTGGCTTCGGTCATTACCACTACGGTTGGCGCATTAAGGTCGGGAAACACGTCCACTTCCATTTTCCAAGCCGTCCAACACCCTACTATGATTAGCAACAAACTAAAAAAGAGGATTACAGGACGATTGCGAAGTGAAAAAGATATGATTTTGTTTAACATTGAGTCGAATGTTTTTTAAAGAGTTTCTATACACAAAAATCACATTTAGTGTGAATGTCCCTCAGGAATAACACTGGCATTTGCCGCCAAGCGCACTTGGGTTGCACCGCGTGTCACCACCCTATCGCCAGCCTTCAGTCCGCTCACAATTTCGGTGCGTGTGCCATCTGTAGCACCCAACTTCACCTCCTGTCGGCGAAAGCAGCCAGCATGCACCTCCACATACACAAAGTGCAAACCTTGCGCTTCGGTCACAGCATCGGTAGGCACAGCTAACACGCCACTCCTACGCGCCCCCAACAAATAAATTTGTGCAAAACTACCAGGCACAATGCCTCCCTCATTATTAAACTCAAAAGTAACGGGCACAAAAAAGTCGTTCGTGTCCGTTGCCTGTCCTTTCGACACCAGTCTACCGCCCATCTTTTGCAAGCAATACACCTTGTCACCCTCATCATAAGCCATTCTGAAATTGGCAGACACCACGTTGCCAATTTTGCCATAAAAACGTTCAGGCACATCCGCACGCAGCTGCACCCTGCGGCTCTGCGTAACTGTAGCCAGGGGTTGACCCGCCGACACATAATCGCCTGGCTTTACAAGCAAATTCTTAACATAGCCCGCAATCGGCGCACACACACTGCGACACTGCGCAGCTCCGCCTAAACTCTGAGCCGTAACGGCAGCCGTCTGATAGCGTTGGCGAGCATCGTCTAATTCGCGTTGCGAAATAAGTTTTTCGGCAGCCAACTTTTCAGCACGGTCTAACGCCACTTTTGCAGCAGCCAACTCCGTCTGTGCCACTGCTGCAGGGTTACCATCAGCCATGGGTTTGCCATTTACCACAAAAAGGGCTTGTCCGTTTGCCACCTGCACACCATCGGTCAGCGCAGCCCCCGCAAAGCGCACAATGCCTGCCATTGTCGCTGTTACAGTAGCCTCACTGCCCGCAGCAGGCATTATGCGTCCACTCACCTCAACCACCTCACTAAAGTCGGATGGCTGAATGGCAGCTACTGCTACACAAGCAGCCTTTAGTTGCGCCTCGGTCATTTCAATTTCGTCGGTGTCGTGGTCATGGTCGTGCGCATCTGCCTCGACATGTTCCTTGTGATCATCGTGTTTTTCATCGGCATGCTCATGGTTGTGGCATGCACTAAAGAGCGTAACCGAACCAACGGCTACACTTATGGCTAAGTATTTGATTTTCATTAAAAAAGTAAGATTGAAATGTTGAAAATTTAGTTTATCAAAAAAAAATCAACATTCCATAGGCGGACCACGCCTCAAACAACACTTCCCACAGGAAGCCATCAACCTCCCTTGCACAATGGGCAAGGGCAAAGTCCACACCTCAAAATGGGGCAACTCCCATGCGGCACCCCAAAAATCAGTAGGTAAGAAAAACCAGGTTCCACCACCCTCATCGCCCAAACTTTGCACCCCACGCACACCATGTTGCACAACAGACAATGTCTGCCAAAAGCACACATGATGCCCATGTTCGTGCCCATGAGCCGTATGCGCATCGTTAGCGCGACCGTCTTGCTGACAAACCTCAGTAACCCAACAAGCAGCCCCACCCTCATGATGATGATGGGGAAACAAGCTGAGCAGTAACAACAAGGTTATTGCCAACAGCACACCGTATGTAGAACCCTTCTGTTTCAAAGTGGTGCAAAGATAAGACTTTTGTTTGGCAACTTAGTTGCATTTTCTCCTACAAACCATTTTTTATTATTATTTTTGCTAACCCTTTCAAAATAAGCTCTACATGAAACTATCCATCATCATCCCCGTTTATCGCACCGAAGCCACGCTTATGCGCTGCGTTAACAGCATTACCCAACAACGTTTTACCGATTGGGAGATGCTACTCATTGACGATGGCAGCGACGACAATGCTCCCCAAATGTGCGACGCGTTGGCAAGCCAAGATGCACGCATCCGTGTAGTGCACCAAACTAACGCAGGATTAGGAGCTGCACGCAACCGAGGCATCGAAATGGCACAAGGCTGTTATTGGCTTTTTGTAGACTCTGACGATTACCTGGCAGACAACACCTTGCAGCAGCTCATCGACGTGATGGATCAACACCCCGATTGGGGCTTTGCCGAATTTCCCGTAATGCGCCTTGGGGGACGTGCCAGCCAAGCACACTTGCTAACATTTAAAACACAAACCTTTAGCAACCCATGGGATTGGTGGTTTAACGCACAAGGCTACAACCACTGCTATAGCTGGAACAAAATGTTTCGTCGCAGTGCCTTTGCCCATGGTGTGCGTTTTTCAAACAAAAAATTCGAGGACACCTTTATCATGCCTGCCTTGCTTGCCAACTGCCCTCACTTTGGCACCACCCCTGTCGGACTTTATTACTACTGCTACAACCCCACAGGCATCACCGCTACCGCAGGTGCTAATCTCAGCCATTTGCTCGAGGCATACGTGCAAGCCATGCAATGCATCAACTGGCAATGTCCGCCCCACATTCCCACTCGCGCCTTCAATAATTTTTGTGCAGAAATGCTCAATGTGCAAATCGATGTCTACGCCCGCTGTGGTTCCAGCAAACTGCTATTGCCTACCTTCAAAGCCATGCACACGCCCAAACTGCTGCTGCAACGCCTTTTAGGCATGCACCGCTTTTGCAAATGGTTCAATGCCCTACGCAATTTTTTGCCCAAAAAATGAATAGTTCATGGATTTTTAGAACCACCCTTATGGGTAGGGTGTTCAAAATCCATAATTCTTTCTGCATGGTTTTGCAGCCGATAATGCACGCGGGCTGAAAGCCCAAAATGCTCTTAGCCCAGGGCAAGCGAAGCGACACCCTGGGTCAAAGCATGTTAGTTAGTGACGCCCTGTAAGGGCAGAAGCCTTATTTTTTTCGATATAAAATGCTTTTGCCCTTACAGGGCGTCAATTCTATGGCAATTCATAAACCCAGGGTGTCGCTTCGCTTGCCCTGGGCTAGGCGCTATTGCCCTTTCAGGGCGCATTATTAGCGTAAACTTTTAGACTTTACAGACTAATAGGATGCTTATTCAATATTTTCTGTACAAGCGCGAATGTTACGTATCAAACCTTCGAATTTAGCCCTTTTCACCGCACTGTGTGTAAAGATTTGGCGGTAGTGCTCAATAGACAGATTCTTCCAATCAGTGGGTGTCATGTTGAGTAGCGACTTGCGTGGCTTTAATTCCTCAACGGTTGTGGCATGGGCAAAACGTTGATTCCAAGGGCATACTTCGGCACATCGGTCGCAACCATAAAAGCAGTATCCCATTTTTTTCTTTGCTTCTTGAGGCAAGTCATCCCGACATTCAATGGTGAGGTATGAAAGGCAACGGCGTGCATCTAAGGTTCCATCGCCTTTTAAAGCTTGCATGGGACAAGCTTCAAGGCAGCGTTGGCAAGTGCCACAATGGTTTTGTGCTGGCGCATCATATTGGTCGACTTCGTGCGTGAGTACCAATTCGCCCAAGAAAAAGAAACTACCCATGCCTGGGATAATGAGTTGGCTATTGCGACCGCGCCATCCCAATCCACATTGTTCTGCCCAATATTTCTCGTCGATGGGAGCTGTGTCTACAAACACACGTCCGTCTACGCCTTCAGTGAGTCCTGCTTGTTGCATCACTTGACGTAGTTTGTTTTTTACCACCTCGTGATAGTCAGTGCCATAGGCATAGCGTGACAAACGGAGTGCATTTTTGCGATGAATACGCTCTTTTGGGTTGGTTTCATCGCTGCAAGCGTCTTCCATATCCTCCTCTTTGTCCCAATCCCCCGGATAATAATTCAGGGCTACGCAAACAATGCTTTTAGCTCCTTCAACCAACAAACGAGGGTCGAGCTTTTTGTCGACATTGCGTGCCAAATAGTCCATTTTACCATGGCAGCCTTCAGCCAACCATTGTTGCAGTTCTTGGCTGCGTTGTTCGCTAACCTGTGTGGCACGCGTGATGCCGCAAGCTGTAAAGCCTGCTTGCTGAATAAGTTGTTTGAGATGTGTAGATTGTAGCATGTGGTTGTGATGAAAAGGGAGATTTGTTGCAAAGATAGTGCAAACCGAGTGCAAAAAGCCAAGCTTGCTTGAGATTTTTGCTGAGGTGCAGCCTATCTTATATAAAGTTAAGAAAAAAATGGAGGGCTTTAGACCATAATGACTTTCATTTTAGAGTATAGGGTACTTGCACAAAAACTATGCGTGTGCCAAAGTTTTAACTAATCTTGCGTCGCAATCTGATATATTATCCTTATTTTTGCACCTTGATAGATTGTGCTTATATTCCTTATTGAACAATCCAATAAAAAATAATTATAAAACAGCGTAAATCTCAATGAAACAGTACAAACTGGTGAACAACATTTTAGGTTGGCTCACCTTTGCCATTGCAGCTTTCACCTACTGTTCGACGGTGGAGCCTACGGCAAGCTTTTGGGATTGTCCTGAGTTTATTACCACAGCATTCAAGCTGGAGGTGGGTCACCCCCCTGGTGCACCTTTCTTTATGCTCACGGGCAACTTTTTCACACAGTTCACAAGCGACCCCGCAAAGGTGGCTATTTGTGTAAACATTATGTCGGCCTTGCTCTCGGCCTTGTGTATTCTGTTCTTGTTCTGGACGATTACACACTTGGCACGTAAGCTCATCACTCCCGACGGAAACGTAACCACAACCGCACAACTCATTACCATTATGGGTTGTGGATTGGTAGGCTCGCTGGCATACACATGGAGCGACACCTTCTGGTTCTCGGCTGTTGAAGGTGAGGTTTACGCATATTCATCGATGTTCACCGCTTTGGTGTTCTGGCTCATTTTAAAGTGGGAAGACCATGCCGATGAACCTCACTCAGATCGTTGGTTAGTGCTCATCTTCTACCTTACAGGTCTTTCAATTGGTGTACACTTACTCAACTTGCTCTGTTTGCCCGCTATTGCGTTGGTATATTACTATAAGCGCAATCCGAATGCCAATCTTAAAGGCTCTGTAGTGGCATTGGTTGTGTCGATGCTGTTAGTGGCTGCTGTGCTCTATGGCGTGGTGCCTGGCATTGTGAAGGTAGGCGGTTGGTTCGAATTGTTCTTTACCAACACTTTGGGCTTGCCCTTTAATGTGGGCTTGATTATTTACCTCATCGTGCTCATTGCCGTGGTGCTCACTGCTATTTGGAGTACAACAACGGTTAACCACGCTCGCACCAAATTCTTCTACTTGCTCAGTGTTGGCTTGCTCGGCATTCCTTTTATGGGTCATGGCTATGTGGCAGGTGTAATGGGTATCGTAGTGCTCGTAGCACTCTATGTTGTGCTTGGTTTAAAGGGTAAGGATGGTAACTTCATTGTGCGTAAGCGCTTCTTGAACACCTCGTTACTCTGTATGCTGATGTTGATGATTGGCTACTCATCTTATGCCGTTATTGTAATTCGTTCAGCACAAAACCCACCCATGGACCAAAACTCACCTGAGGACATCTTTACCTTAGGTTCGTACATGGGACGCGATCAGTACGGACAATATCCTTTGCTGAAGGGCGAAGCTTTCTGCTCGCAAAGTCAAGCAGTGGATGTGGGCGCTTATACGATTGAAAAGACAAAGCGTACACATCGTGTGGAAAAAGCTAATCCTAACGAGCCTGATCGTTATGAGGATGTGGAAGAAACCAGTGGCTTGAAGTATCCTGGTGGATTGACCATGTTTTTCCCCCGTATTTGGAGCGGAGCGCATACAAAACTCTATAACGACTGGTTGGGAGACATCACGATGAATGATGTGACCTTTACCGATAAAGATGGTAATGTTTATCCTGGACAGATGCCTTCGCAGTTGGATAATTTCCGCTTCTTCTTATCGTACCAGGTGAACTTTATGTATTGGCGCTACTTTATGTGGAACTTTGCGGGTAGACAGAATGACTTGCAAGGTCAAGGCGAATTTGAACATGGTAACTGGATTACTGGTATCCCCTTCATTGACAATGCAATGTATGGCGACCAGAACCTCTTGCCCGATAGTTTGAAGGAGAATAAGGGGCATAATGTGTTCTACTGCTTGCCACTTATCCTCGGTTTGATTGGTCTCTTCTTCCAAGCTTATCGTGGAGAAAAGGGTATTCGTCAGTTCTGGGTAGTGTTCTTCTTGTTCTTTATGACGGGTTTGGCAATTGTGCTTTACTTGAACCAAACTCCTGGGCAGCCCCGTGAACGCGACTATGCTTATGCTGGTTCGTTCTATGCCTTTGCCATTTGGATTGGTTTGGGTGTAGCTGCTTTGGCTACTTGGGCCGAGAAGTTGTTTAAGCAAAAGCCTCAGTTGGCTGCTGCATTGGCTTCGGTTGTAGGCATTCTCGTGCCTTTGCAAATGGTTAGTCAAACTTGGGATGACCACGACCGTTCTGACCGCTATACTTGTCGTGACTTTGGTGCAAATTACTTGAACACCTTGCCCGACAAGGGTTGCCCCATCATCTTTACCAATGGCGACAACGATACCTTCCCCTTGTGGTATAATCAGGAGGTTGAAGGTGTGCGCACCGATGCACGTGTTTGTAACCTTTCTTATTTGCAAACCGATTGGTATACTGACCAAATGCGTCGCCCGGCATACGACTCTAAGCCTTTGCCCATCAGTTGGAGCCGCTACTACTACGTAGATAATGGTAAGCACTCTTACTATCCTATTCGTCCTGAAGGTAAAGCCGAACTCGATGAATTGAAGAAGCAGAACCCGAAGGTTGATCCGTATGAACTCTCATACATCCTGGATCACTACGTTAAGAAGGCTGAGGGAGGTTATTTCCCCACCGACTCTGTTGTGGTGAGCGTTAACAAGCAAGCGATTATTGAAAGTGGTATGTACTTGCCTATGGGCAAGGATAGCATCCCCGATAAGATGATTATCTCGCTTAAGAATGCTGCTGCTAAGCAAGGTGGACTCTATCGTTCGGACGTGATGATTTATGAAATGTTGGCACGTTCTGACTGGAAGCGTCCTATGTATATGAGTGTTACATTAGGTTCGGATAACTATGCTGGACTCGATAACTACCTCGTGCTCGAAGGTTTAGGCTATCGCGTTACACCGTTTAACTACGGACAGAGAGGCATGATTGACTCTAACTTGATGTATAACAACCTCATGAAGCGCTTTAAGTATGGCAATGTGGCAAAGAAGGGCATCTACATGGACGAGACTACTGGCCGTATGTGCGAAACGCACCGCCGCATGTTCATGATGCTTGCTGACAACTTGAACCGCAAGGGCGAAAAGGCTAAAGCCTTAGAGGTGCTCAAGAAGTGTAAGGAGGTATTCCCCGATTACACCGTGCCTTATGACGATGACGACTCGCAACTTGCTATGCTTTGGATGTTTGCAGGCAACAAGAAGGAGGCTGCTCGTGTAGCCAAGAAGGTGCTCGACTACGACATGCAATTCTTGCGCTATATTAACTCATTGAGTCAAGAGCAAATTAACACGTATGGCTCTAAGTGCTACTTCCTCATCACCAGTATTATTGAGGCTAACCAAGCGCTTAGCCAAACAGGTGATGCACAAATTAAGCAGTACGAAACCAGTGTACGTGCATTGCTCAATACACCCGCGGCTCAATTGGGTATGGATATTTATCAGCGCCAAATGCAAAATGCACAGTAATTTATTCTGAACAATAAAAAGGGTAAAGCGGCTCCACACTTCTGCGTGTGAGGTGTGCTTTACCCTTCTGTTGTAAACTCTCACACATTTACCCGTGATTATAGAACAACCCGCCTGCTTTTTGCGATGGCTCTATCCGCGTGCGCTTTGGCGAATGGACAAAAACGAACGTGCTGTATATCTTACGTTCGATGATGGTCCTATACCTGAGGTGACCCCTTGGGTGCTCGATGTGCTCGACCATTATGGCATCAAGGCTACCTTCTTTATGGTTGGCGATAACATACGTAAGCATCCTCACGAGTTTGAGATGGTGAAGGCGCGTGGTCACCGTTTGGGTAATCATACCTTTAATCATATTGGTGGACTCCGACACGGCATACGCTCGTATGTGCGCAATGTAGACAAAGCTAATGAGTATTTGCATACCGACCTTTTTCGTCCTCCTCATGGATGGATGAAGTGGGAGCAGTACATTATGGTGATGATGCGTTATCGTGTGGTGATGTGGGATCTTGTTACCCGCGATTACTCTACACGCCTTAATGGTCGCGACGTGTTGCTTAATGTGCGTCGTTATGCTCGCAATGGTAGTATCATAACTTTCCACGACTCGCTGAAGAGTCAAGACAAATTGCTCTACGCCCTTCCTCGTGCCATTGAATGGCTACAAAGCCAAGGCTATGAATTTAAGGTGTTCGACTAAACACTATATCCTTTAAAAAATAACCCGCAATAAATGGTGTCTTATTCCATTTATTGCGGGTTGTTTTTGTTTCTTTGCTTGCATACTTGTGACTTTAAAGGCGACCCGGAAATACCATCAAAAACACCTCAAAATCGTTTTAGTTAAGTCGCCAAATTGTTTTAGTTAAGTCGCTGAATCATTTTAACTAAAACGATTTAGGGACAAAACACAAAAAATTATCCCTTCTCTTTCATATTGGGCTTCCTTATATATATTCTCCCCAACAGGCTGAGGCTGGCGCAAAAATAGGGTTGTGTACCTCAGACTTTCACTCTCCCCAATCTCCACGATCGAGGTTGCGGTAGCTGATAGCCTCTTTGATGTGAGCTGCTTGAATATTGGGGGAAGCATCGAGGTCGGCAATGGTACGAGCAACTTTAAGAATGCGGTCGTAGGCACGGGCAGAGAGGTCGAGACGTTTCATAGCACGTGTAAGGGTGCTTTGTGCCTCTTCATTGAGTTGTGCGTATTGTTCAAGAAGGGGACGAGTCATTTGTGCATTGCAATGAATGCCTTTAATGTCTTTGTATCGCTCGGTTTGGATGGCACGTGCAGCTATGACGCGCTGACGTATTTCGGCACTCGATTCGCCACGAGGAGCTGTGGCAAGTTCGGTAACGCTTACAGGAGCAATTTCGAGTTGAATGTCAATACGATCGAGTAGAGGACCTGAAATCTTGCTCATGTAGCGTTGTATCTGCATGGGACTGCATGTGCATGCGTGGTTAGGGTCGTTATAGTAACCACAAGGACAAGGGTTCATGGAAGCTACGAGCATGAATGAGCAAGGGAGGGTGGCAGAGTACTTGGCGCGTGAGATGGTTATTTCTCGGTCTTCGAGAGGTTGGCGCAGTGTTTCGAGGGCTGTTCTTGAAAACTCGGGTAATTCATCGAGAAAAAGAACGCCATTGTGTGCCAAACTAATTTCGCCAGGTTTGTAGGTGCTTCCACCTCCTATCAGTGCAACGTCTGATATGGTGTGGTGGGGCGCGCGGAAGGGACGTTGGGCAATGAGTGAGGTGCGTTCGCCTAACTTGCCAGCAATAGAGTGAATTTGTGTGGTTTCAAGACTCTCTGCCAAAGTGAGTTGAGGTAAGATGCCTGGCACACGCTTTGCCATCATGCTTTTACCACAACCTGGCGAACCTATAAGTATAATGTTGTGTCCACCTGCTGCTGCCACCTCAAAGGCACGTTTCGCAGTTGTTTGTCCTTTAACATCAGCAAAGTCGGCTATGGCTTCGGTCTGTGCTGTGTAGAACTCTTCGCGCGTGTTGACAACAGTGGGCTCAAGTTGGATGCGTCCTTGCAAAAAGTTTATTACTTGTGCAAGGTTCTCTACGCCATACACCTTAAGACGGTTGACTACAGCAGCTTCTCGCTCGTTCTCTTTAGGAACGAAGAGGGCATCGAACTGTTGCTCGCGTGCTTTAATGGCAATGGAAAGTGCGCCCTTTATGGGACGTATAGATCCATCCAAACCTAATTCGCCCACAAAGACACTGCGTTCGATTTTTTCCTCACACCCTTTTAAAAGGTTGAGGGCTGAAAGCATGCCAATGGCAAGTGGAAGGTCGTAGCCCGACCCTTCTTTGCGTACATCAGCTGGGGCAAAGTTTACGGTGTATTTTATGCGTAGGGGTAGTCTTAAACCACTGTTTTCCATGGCACCCTCCACACGCAGTTTGCTTTCGCGCACGGCATTATCGGGGAGTCCTACCATTTGGAAGATTGTTTTTTCCTCTTGCGTATGTATTTCTGTAGCTATAACTTCGAGAAAAACGGGCATGGCAGCTAATCCGTTGACTGCCGAGGTGTGGATGGTACTAAGCATTTTAATGATGGTTTAGGTATGGGGGTAGATAGAGGGTATTAGAACATCACCATCTGGCTTCGTCTACTTTGGTTACATCTCTTTGTAGAATGTGTCCTTGTGCGTTGACGAGTAGGAGAGAGGGAACGTAGTGTATGCCAAACTTTTGAACGAGGGGTGAATTAAAGGCTTGTGCATCGCATACCACGGGGTAGGTAATGCTATCGTTTTGTATGCTTGTGCGCAATGCTTCGCGATTCATATCGAGTGAAACAACCATACATTGCCATTTACCGCCTAAGGTAGCTAATTTGCGCTTGAGCGAAACTAAGAGCGCACGACTGTCGGTTTGCCAAGTAGCAGTAAAGGCAATAACTAAGTTTTTACCTTTAAAGGTTTCAGCGGTTACGGTACGTCCATCTAATGTTTGGCACTTGAAGGTGGGCAAAGGTTGTCCTTCCGCATTTTTAAAGAATGGACGGAAATAGGTGTCGAGGTTATTCACCGCACGTTCGCGGGGTTGTGCTTTCTTTAATAAATCGAGTAGGGAAAGTGCCAAGGTTGCATCGGGTGTTTGCACGTTAGCAAAATACTTACGGAAAACTGCTACGGCTGCCAGTGTGGTTGGTTGTTCGCGTATGAACTGGGCTGCAGCCAAACGCAGATTGCTGGGTGCATCGTTGACGTGCTTAATGCGGAAGTCTGACAATTGTTCGTTTTGTTCGGTACCTGTTACTTCTGCTTCGCCAATTTTAGAAGCTTCGCCTTTAATCTTAATGGTATGTCCAGGTTCGGCAATGATGTAGGTTTGCGTAAAGTTAGGGTAGAGCAGTGTGAGCACAGTGGGAGCTGTGAGGGGACGTTCGTAAGTAAATTTTCCATCGGATATCTTAATGGTATCAATGCCATTGAAGGTGCCATCTTCGCTATAAGCATAAAATTCGGCATCGTTGATATTGGCAAATTTGCCCTCAATGCGCACTTTGTCCTTGCCTGGACCGCAAGCCGACAATAAGAGCAAGGTTATGAGGGTATAGAGGCATGAAATAAGTTTTTTCATATATAAAAAAACAATAGGAGAGGAAGCGAGGCATTTTGTGTTGTCCTCACCTCCTCTCCTTGAGAAACATGTGTGTTTGTGAGATGGTGTTATTTTACCAAACTTTGGAATGTAGCATTATTGAAGAGGGTGGCAAACTCCAAGTCGGTAGCAGCACGTTTCTTCAAGTTAGCATCTTTGGCAAAGGCATCCTTCAAGTTCGAGATAACTGCGCTCTCCTGATTGGTGCGAGCAGCTACGATTGCCTTGAGGTAGCTTGTCAAACCATTGGCATTGGTTACATTCTTCAAGGTGTTAGTTGCACTTGCATAGTCCTTGTTCATAATTTGTGCCAAGGCTGCAGCGTTGGTATTAACACCCTTCATGGCGTTAGCTGCCTGGGCATAGTTACCAGAGGCAACTTGCAAGTTACCCAAAATTTCGTTGTAGTTGCCTGCTGTGGTAGCCTTCATCAAATAGTTGTGAGCTTCCTCATTCTTACCTTCAGCCAAAGCAATGAGTGCTTTGTTGGCATTAACCTCAGCTGCATTAGCGTTAGCTGCGGGCACTTGTGACAAGTAGTTTTTAGCAGCAGCCAAGTCGCCTTGCTTGTATGCTAAGGTCGCCAAGTTGTTGTAAGCGCGGTAGTCGTTAGGATATTGCTTCACAGTGGTTTCATAGATAGCCTTCTGCTCGGCAGGGTTCTCGCTCAACGTTGCAGAGTAAAGCAATTCTTCAACAGAGAGTTTGGTTGCGTCAGCTTTATATTGCTCCTGAATTTCATCGTCAGAGCGACCAATGACGTTATAGTTAATGGTCATGCGAGCGCGGCGCAATTCGGGCAAAATTTCATCTGCCAACTCTTTGAAACCAGCTGAGAGATTGCGAATTTGCTTTTCGCGTTCTTCAGGATCGGGGTACATAGAGAGTACACGCAAAATTACATCCTTATCTTGAATGTTCGACTGGCTAACGAGTTCCTTAAAGCCTTCCCAGTCTTCAGCGGTGTACTTAGAGTCAACATCGGCATCAATCTTAGCGTTCTTAAGTTGCTTGTTAACGTAACCCTTCGATGTCTTTTCGCGGTTTTGTGCCAATGCCGTGTTAAACTTCGTAGAGCCTTCGGGCGAAGCGTAGGCAGAAACCTCAATATTCTCGAGCATCAAGCCTTTTTGGTCGGCTTTGATGTCCTGAAGAGTTTTCAAGAAGTCCTTTATTGAAGTGCTCTTGAGTTCGCTGTTACGAATATTGGCTTGGTTGATAAGATATTTAATCTGAGCCTGCTTGGTTTGCTTAATGGCATACTGAAATTTGTCGGTAGCCTCTTGTGTGTTGGTGGTAGCGGCTGCTGCACTGATAAGAGTAGCGGTAGCGAGTACGCCATCGTTCACCTTTACGTCGGGGATGTTTACCTTCTTTTTGCCCACCTTAGCATCGAATGTAAGGTAGAGCTCACTTTGTTGCATAGCGGGTACGTAGGTAAATGACGTCTTCATGGTGTAGTTGCCACCGAGTTTGTATGAAACCTCAGTGTCATTGCCTTGCACTTTTTCACCTTGGAAGGTTGCAGACTGTCCGCTGGTTGATTGGTTCGCATAGCGCAATACGGGAGTTACGGTAACCACGGCTTTTTTCTTCATATACTTCTCGGGGAAGCGTCCGTTAATGGTTACGGGTACTTTCCCGTCTACAGCTTCCATGGGCGAGGGAGTAACTGTAAAGTTGTCAGCAGTGAGTTCTCCCATCTTGCTGCATGAAGCAAGCGCCAACGTTCCTGCCAGTGCTAAGAATAAAAATTTAGTTTGCATTATTATGAATGTGTTTTTTGTTTCAAGTTTCAAATGGGGCTATGTGTAGCCTAACTCTTGCAAAGTTAAGCATTAAAAACATTGCTGAGGCTTTTGGCGTTCACAAAGTATGTTAATACTAAATATATACATTTGATATGCAAAAAAGTTGTCTGATGCGACTTATTTTTCAGCAAAGCGTTTACACCATTTTCCACCCACCATGCAGTAGATGCCAAGTGCTACAAAGGGGATGCTCAATAACTGTCCTTGGTTAAGTCCTATGAGTTGTTGCATGTGGAGTTCCCAAGGTTCTTGCACTTCCTTTAAAAATTCCACAATAAAGCGGAACACAAAGATGGTGGTAAGACAATAGCCAAAGAAAAAGCCTGTGCCTATGCGATTTTTAAATTTGGCGTAAAGCCCCAATCCTATTACAAAGAATACAAAGTAGGCTATAGCCTCGTAAAGTTGTGCTGGATAGCGCGGTTGGGTTTCATGAAGATGCACAAACACAAAGCCCATGTCGCTGCCTGTGAACTTGCCCACTATTTCAGAGTTCATGAGGTTTCCCAAACGAATAAAGCATGCACAAATGGGGGTAGCTACGGCTATATTATCGAGTACGCGCATAATATTTACCCCTGTGCGCTTTACGTAGAGCCAAAGGGCTATCATTAGTCCTAAGGTTCCACCATGCGATGCCAATCCTGCATAGCCCGTAAACTTCCATGATCCATCTGCCATTTTATGTATAGGTAGCACCATTTCAAGCGGATGGCTCAAAAAGTAGCCTGGCTCATAGAGCAAGCAATGTCCTAAGCGTGCACCCGCCAATATGCCTATAAAACAATAGAGAAAGAGCGGGTCAAACTTCTCTTGTGGAATTTGTTGTTGCTTATAGAGCTTATACACCACCATGTAGGCGAATGCCAAACCGATGCACCAACACAATGAGTACCAACGCACATCAAGCGAACCTATTGAAAAGGCGATAATTGAAGGATTCCAAATGGTCATGGAAAAGTTGTTTTATGGTTATGAGAATTTTAAGAGTTAAGAGCTGCTTCATGTATTTTCAAAAGCATACTCTTAACTCCTAAATACTTAAACATTGAATCTAAAGTGCATGATATCGCCGTCTTCAACGATATATTCTTTGCCTTCAACGTGCAGCAGACCTGCATCGCGTACAGCACTTTCAGAGCCTAAGCGGATGTAGTCGGCATACTTAATCACTTCGGCACGGATAAAGCCCTTTTCAAAGTCGGTGTGGATAACACCTGCACACTGAGGAGCTTTCCATCCCTTGTGGAATGTCCAAGCCTTTACTTCCATTTCGCCAGCAGTGATAAAGGTTTGCAGGTTGAGCATGTGGTAGGCTGCTTTAATCAAGCGATTGCAACCACTCTCTTCCAAACCTACGTCTTGCAAGAACATTTGGCGTTCTTCGTAAGTTTCGAGTTCGGCAATGTCTGCTTCAGTTTGTGCTGCAAGTACCAAGACTTCTGCACCTTCTTCCTTTACAGCCTCGCGTACAGCCTCTACGTAGGCATTGCCTGTAGCTGCTGAAGCTTCGTCAACGTTGCACACATAAAGCACAGGTTTTGAGGTGAGCAAAAAGAGGTTCTTGGCTACCTTTTGTTCATCGAGCGAGTCAAATTCTACACTACGTGCGCTCTTACCCTCTTCGAGAGCTGCTTTAAATGCCAAAAGAACCTCGTATTCTAACTTAGCATTCTTGTCGCCACCTACTTTGGCTATCTTTTCTACGCGCTTAATGCGGTTCTCAACGGTTTCAAGGTCTTTAAGTTGAAGTTCGGTGTCAATAATTTCTTTGTCGCGTACGGGGTCAACGCTACCATCAACATGTACTACGTTACCATCGTCGAAGCAGCGTAATACGTGGATAATGGCATCTGTTTCGCGGATATTACCCAAAAATTGATTGCCAAGACCTTCGCCTTTTGATGCGCCTTTCACCAAACCAGCAATGTCAACAATCTCGACTGTGGTAGGCACAATGCGTCCAGGGTGAACAATCTCAGCCAATTTGGTTAAGCGTTCATCGGGTACGGTAATTACGCCTACATTGGGTTCAATGGTGCAGAAGGGGAAGTTGGCAGACTGTGCCTTGGCATTACTTAGGCAGTTGAAAAGGGTGGACTTACCCACGTTGGGAAGTCCCACAATGCCACATTGTAAACTCATATCTTGTTATGTTGTATTATTTTTTAGTTTTCAATGGGCAAAGTTACTATTTTATTTGCGAAATGCCACTTATGTGCGCGTTTATGTTGTGTATATTACCGAAGTATAGTGTGTGCATGGCATAAAGGATTGGTTCTGTGGATAAAATACAGACTATGTTTCATACGAAAATTATTTGTGCCGTTTTGTAATCTCACAGCATAAGTTTTATATA
>OWJS01000171.1_pt1 | contig 23280 bp, 18 predicted proteins | sample 1732961 | NCBI WGS metagenome assembly OWJS01 (sample SAMN05065774, study PRJEB22554) | human gut metagenome | biome: ENVO:2100002; feature: ENVO:00000062; material: ENVO:00002003 | host: Homo sapiens | place: USA
GTGGGCTCGGAGATGTGTATAAGAGACAGAGCCATTATCATACTCTTTATTGCCACCGCCACATCCTCAATGGCAGACACCAACGGCGAACTTATACAGCGTATTGACAGCATTATAGACAACATAACGCAGATATACGGCAAGAAGCAGGCACGCATCGACTTCTACAAGTCGATGGCACACAAAAGCCAAAAGCCCGAAACGCTGCTTTCGGCTTACGACAAGCTGTACGATGAGTACTTCGTTTTTCAATTTGACTCTGCCATGGTGTATGCCGACAAGGCTATAACGCTTGCCGACCGCATAGGCGACAAGTTCCATCACGACAAATGCCGCATTGAGAAAGCGTCGCTGCTGGGCGTAGGCGGACTCTATGGCGAAGCCGTTGCGCTGCTCAACGAGATTGATTCGACACGCCTCGACAACGAACTACGGTTCGACTACACCATTGCCTACTACTTCATCTACACATATTGGGCTGACTATTGTCACGACTATTACTATTCGCCACGCTATCACGAGCGTGCCAACACTTACCTTAAGCAGGCAGTAACGATGCTCAACCCTACCGACTCTTACTACAATTTCTTCTGGGGTGAGTATTATATATATGTGGAACGCAACGACAAGCGCGCCCTGGAGCACTACTTCAAGACTCTGAGTACAGCCCCCGTAGAGTCGCGATGGTATGCCATGGCATCGTATGCCATTGCCAACAACTACAGCGCCAACAACAATAACAACAAGTATGAGGAGTACATGCTGCGTGCATGCATTAGCGACCTGCTCAACTGTACGCGCGAAAACCTCGCCATGCAAGACCTTGCAATGTATCTGTTCAAGAAGGGCGACGACAACATTCTGCTCGCCGAGCGATACATCAATTTTGCAATGGACGACGCCAAGAACTACAACAACCGACTGCGCATCATTGAAATATCGCAGAAACTGCCCGTCATCGTGTCGACCTATCGCGAAAAGCTGTCATCGCAGAACAACATCATGCGCTTCGCATTGTTCGGAGTGTCTATTCTATTCGCGTTCGTTGTAGTGCTGCTATACTTCTACAGCCGGCAAAACCGACTGCTGGCACGCCACCGACACGAACTGTCTGAGAACAACAACCTGCTGTCATCGCTCAACGACAGGCTTAATACTCTCAACTCACGATTGCTCGACACAAACAGCCGACGCGAACGTCTGGCTAAGCTCTACATCGACCTTTGCGCCAAATACATCGACCGTCTGAGCAAGTTTGAGACTCTTGTGAAGCGCAAGATTAAAGTAGGTCAAGTCAACGACCTGCTCAATACGGCATCGTCGTCACGCCTTTCGGAAGAAGATGCGGCTACGTTCATGAACAGTTTCGACACGGCTTTCCTCGACCTCTACCCCTCGTTTGTCGACGAATTCAACGCTCTGCTGCGAGACGACGAGCAGATTGTGCCTCCACACAAGGGACGGCTCACCACCGAACTGCGCATTTACGCTTTGATAAGGTTGGGCGTCAAGGAGAGTTCGGAAATTGCGGCATTGCTCTTCTATACTCCTCGCACCATCTACAACTATCGCTCTACGATAAAGAGCCGTGCCATTAACCGCGAAACTTTCGAGTGCGACGTCGAGCAGCTGTGCCGTGTAATACACTCCTGACAGCAATGTTCAGTACATGCAAATATTGTACTGGCGGTAAGAAATTGTTACAAACGAAAATCTGATTCTAGAGATTTCACGGGCGGTTTTTATCGTCCACGAAAGCGCTTCAGTCACCTCAAAACACAAAAAGGGGCTTCTTTGCTCTCCCAAAGTTATCGTTCAGGAGAGCAAAGAAGCTCCTTTTGCATTATGACTGTACCCCTTTTGCATTACAAAACGAACCCTTTTGGAGTGCAAAACGAACCATTTTGCCGCAAAATGTAGTCCTTTTAGAATTTCCAAGATTGCACATTGGCTTTACACATTGACGTATTGCGCTGTATATCAGCAACATCTGTGCTGCACACGCAAAACTCAAGAATTTCGAGTCGAACATCGTCTTGCTCGTTCAGCAGGCAGTTTGAGCGGTCAGAAATGCAAATATTGTACTTGAAGCAGAGCTTCAGTTGTGGTGTTGAGGGGTTGATGGGGTGAGGATTTGAGGGGTAAGCCATGGAGCGCTCAGTTCTTCTTCACCAACCCATATATAATATGTGCGGTGCATTTCGACGGACTGTCCTCGCCTATCTTGCCCATCACCTCGCCATATCCAGCAAGCATCTGGCTGCGATAGTCGCCGTCGGGCAACAGACGGGTGAGTTCGCTGGCGATATTGTCTACCGAGAACGTGTCGGCTACAAGTTCGCGCACCACCTCACGACCGGCTATCAGATTGACAAGCGATACGAAGCGTACCTTCAGCACAAGACGCTTGAGCAGCGCGGTGAGACGAGGCAGAGGGGTCTTGTAGCACACTGCCTGTGGTACATTGAGCAATGCTGTCTCGAGCGTTGCCGTTCCGCTCGTCACCACGGCGGCACGTGCGTGCGACAACAGGGCGTAAGTATCGTCGCTGACAAGCTGTACACCACGTCCGTCGACAAACTGATTGTAATATTCAAATGGTATACCAGGTGCGCATGCCAGCACCATCTGATGGTCGGCAAAGCGCGACGCGGCATCAATCATTGCCGGAAGATTGTCCTTTATCTCCTGGCGGCGGCTGCCGGCAAGCAATGCTATGATGGGGCGCGACGACAGATTGTGACGACGACGGAACTCGTCAGCACTCTCAGTGTACGACTCGCGGAACTGGCGCACCTCCTCTGCCGTTGGATTTCCTACGTAATGTATCGGGTAATGGTGCTTCTGCTCGAAGAAGGGCACCTCGAACGGCAGTATAGAGAACAATTGGTCGACATCGCGCTTGATGCTCTTGATGCGCCACTCCTTCCACGCCCATATCTTGGGCGAGATGTAATAGTAGACGGGTATCTGCGTATGCGAATGGATATATTTGGCTATGTCGAGATTGAATCCTGGATAGTCGACGAGTATAAGTGCATCGGGCTGCCACTCCACAATGTCGCGCTTGCACTTTGCCATATTGCGGAAGATGGTCGGCAGATGCATGAGTACGGGTATAAAGCCCATATATGCCAGCTCACGATAGTGTCGCACACGTATCCCTCCGACATCCGACATCTTGTCGCCGCCGAAGAAACGGAACTCGGCTGCATCGTCTACACGACGCAAAGCAGCCATAAGGTGCGAAGCGTGCAGGTCGCCCGAGGCTTCGCCAACAATCAGGTAGTATCTCATATATCAATTCAAAATTGAACAATTCAAAATAGCGCAAAGCGATAATTCAAAACTCAAAACTCAAAATTCAAAATTCTTCAGCGTCTCGTAGTCGGTCACGTCAATACGTGTAGGCGTAATCGCCACATAGCCATGAGTCAATGCCCAATTGTCGGTATCGGTAGCCTCGGGCTCATCATTGCGGTAATTTCCCGTCATCCAGTAGTAGTCGTAGCCGTGCGGATGGCGCATCTTGACACACTCATCATACCATGTTCCCATAGCCATACGGCACATCTTCACGCCCTTGAACTCGCTGGTTTTAGGGAAGTTAACGTTCAGGCACACTCCCTTAGGCAATCCCTCGTTGAGCACCTTGCTTACTATCTGTCGCACATAGGGGCGCAGCGGCGTGAAGTCGGCATCATCGCGATGGTCGCAGAGCGAGAATCCAACCGACGGGATATACTTCATGCAGCCCTCAAGCGTAACGCCCATCGTTCCACTATAATGTACGTTGACCGACCCGTTGTCGCCGTGATTGATTCCGCCTATCACCATGTCGGGACGACGGTCGGCAAAGAATTCCTCCAAGGCTATCTTCACACAGTCAACCGGCGTGCCATTGCACGACCACATCTCAAAACCCTCTTCCTTGCGACGAAGCTTAAGACGCAAAGGCACTGTGGCGGAGAAGGCTGTGGCAAAACCAGAGCGTGCCGATTCAGGGGCACACACTATGATATCCGCCATGTCACGCAGCATATCGACGAGACAGTTTATGCCTTTGGCATGATAGCCGTCGTCGTTAGAAACAAGTATTAACGGTCTTTTAATATTCATAAAATTGGCTTTATTTCGCTTGCAAATGTACGAAAAAAGGTTTAAACCTCCCTTATCTCGCATAAAATATGTAACTTTGCCGAATAATTTTTGATACGAAATGGGAAAGATAATAGCACTCGCCAACCAAAAAGGTGGGGTTGGTAAAACAACAACGACAATAAATCTTGCGGCATCACTGGCCACATTTGAGAAAAACGTACTCGTGGTAGATGCCGATCCACAGGCTAATGCATCAAGCGGACTCGGCGTGGACATAAAGGAGATTGACTGCTCATTGTATGAGTGCATAATTGACCATGCGGATGTGCGCGATGCCATATATACCACTGACATCAACGGACTTGACATCATTCCAAGCCACATTGACCTTGTGGGAGCTGAGATTGAGATGCTCAACCTTAAAAACCGTGAGCGCGTTATCAAGAATATGCTCGATAAGATACGCGACGAGTACGACTACATACTCATCGACTGCAGCCCCTCGCTCGGACTGATTACCGTAAATGCGCTCACAGCTGCCGACTCGGTCATCATACCCGTGCAGTGCGAATACTTCGCGCTTGAGGGTATTACCAAGCTGCTCAACACCATCAAGATAATCAAGAGCAAGCTGAACCCATCGCTCGAAATTGAAGGTTTTCTGCTGACTATGTACGACAGCCGACTCCGACTGGCCAATCAGATATACGATGAAGTGAAACGACACTTCCAGGAACTCGTGTTCAAGACCGTCATTCAGCGCAACGTGAAGCTCAGCGAGAGTCCAAGCCACGGACTGCCCGTGATTCTCTACGATGCCGACTCGGCAGGTTCGAAAAACCATCTGGCTCTGGCAAAGGAAATCATCAACAAGAACACCCCCGAGGAAAGTGAAAAGTGAAATTGTAAGTGAAACATTAGTCACTAAACACTAATCATTAAACATTAAAAAAAAGGATGGCAGTACATAAGAAATACAACAGGAGCGCTCTGGGACGCGGACTTGAAGACATAGAAGGTGGCATGGGGCTCGATGCCCTTATTGACACCACCCCTGCCCGTACGCAGGGCACATCGACCATCAACGAGATTCCTCTCGACCAGATAGAGGCCAACCCCAACCAGCCTCGACGCGAATTTGACGAAGACGCTCTCGAAGAACTGGCTTGCAGCATACGCGAGATAGGCATCATTCAGCCCATCACACTAAGACAAGTCGATGAGAACCGTTTTCAGATTATCGCCGGTGAACGCCGTTGGCGTGCTTCGCAAATGGCCGGACTCACTGCCATTCCTGCCTACATACGCACCATCAACGACGAGAACATCATGGAAATGGCACTCGTCGAGAACATACAGCGCGAGGATCTCAACGCCATTGAGATTGCTTTGGCATACGAACACCTGCTTGATGCCGACGGAATGACACAGGAGAAAGTGTCTGAACGTGTAGGCAAGAGCCGCACAGCCATTACCAACTATCTGCGACTGCTGCGTCTGCCCGCCCAGGTGCAGATAGCACTGCAGAAGAAACAGATAGATATGGGACATGCACGCGCACTGCTGGCAATCGACTCACCATCAATGCAGATAAAACTGTTTAACGAAGTTGTGAAGAACGGCTACTCTGTAAGAAAGGTGGAGGAAATGGCACAGATGCTGAAAAACGGCGAAGACGTGGAAAGCGGCAAGAAGAAAATCGTAGCAAAGACAAAACTGCCCGAAGAGTTCACCGCACTGAAGAACCACCTCTCCGACTTCCTGCAGACCAAGGTGCAGATGACTTGCTCTCCAAAGGGAAAAGGAAAAATAACAATCCCTTTCGCCAACGAGGAAGAACTGGAACGCATCATGTGCGCTTTCGACAAAATGAAACAAGAATAATGAACTGGTAAGGCAACGGCAAGCCTCCAACAGTAAATAAAGAATAGGACAACAGTGAAGACATTTTTGCTAAATATTTTGCAAACACTGGTTGTGGCAATTGCTATGACATCCATAGCCAGCAACGCCGCAGCACAACGCAAAGTGGCTGAGCCACTGGCAAGAACACAAACTGCCAAAGCTACAGCCGCCGACTCGCTGAACCCCATACTCACCCAGCAAGACACACTGCGTATGCTGTCTACAACCAACGACTCGCTGAAAATAACCAACGACTCGCTGAAAATAGCCAAGCAACGCAATTGGGCGACGTGGCGCCCCAACCCCAAACGAGCTATGTGGCTCGCACTTGTGTTGCCAGGAGCCGGACAGATTTACAACCGAAAATACTGGAAGCTGCCCATTGTGTACGGTGGATTTGTAGGATGCGTGTATGCACTGCGATGGAACAACCAGATGTATCACGACTACTCGCAGGCCTATCTCGACCTCATGGACGACGACCCTAACACGCAGAGCTACAACCAATTCCTACACTTAGGAGCACAAATCAACAGCTCGAATATGGCGCGATTCCAGAAACTGTTCAAGAATCGTAAGGACACCTACCGCCGCTGGCGCGACCTGAGCGTGTTCTGTCTTATCGGAGTATACGCCTTGAGCGTCATCGACGCTTATGTTGACGCATCGTTGTCGGAGTTTGACATTTCGAAAGACCTCAGTCTGAGAGTTGAACCGACCATAATAAACAACAACCGCGAACGCAATCCGCTCAAATCAAATAGTCTCGGCATCAACTGTAGCCTGAATTTCTAATGGCAACAGCAGCCAAGACCAGCAAACAAAAAATAATAAACAGATAAAATCGAATATATATATATTATTGATGAAAAAGACATTAATACTCATAGCAGCAGCAATTATGGGCTTCTCTACCCCAATCCTCGCGCAGAGCGACGACAACGAGAAGGAAATCACCGTAACTAACGCTCAAGGCAAGAAAGAGGTTATCGACCTGCCTGAAGCGATGACAACCGAATTCGACAGCCTACTGTCGGCATACAACAACAAGACTTATCTGCAGATCAATAACGACTGCAATATGTCGGACGTTAATCCTGTGTACTCTCCCGAAGTGTACAAGGAGCGTCTGGCACGCATACCGTCAGTCATCGAAATGCCGTACAACGAAGTGGTACAGCAGTTCATCGACCGATACAGCGGACGCTTGCGCCGCTCTGTAAGCTTAATGCTCGGCGCACAGAACTTCTATATGCCTCTGTTTGAGGAGGCACTCGAAACCTACGGACTGCCTCTCGAACTGAAGTATCTGCCCGTTATCGAGTCGGCACTCAACCCCAACGCCGTGTCGCGTGTGGGCGCTACCGGACTGTGGCAGTTTATGCTTGCCACCGGAAAGCGATATGGTCTTGAGGTGAACTCGCTCGTTGACGAGCGCCGCGACCCCGTTCTTTCATCGTATGCAGCAGCCCAATACCTGCGCGATCTGTACAAGATATTCGGCGACTGGAACCTCGTTATCGCTGCATACAACTGCGGTCCGGACAATATCAACAAGGCAATACACCGCTCAAAGGGCGAAAAGGATTACTGGCAGATATATCCCTATCTGCCGAAGGAGACACGCGGATATGTGCCGGCATTCATTGCCGCCAACTATATAATGAATTATTACTGCGACCACAACATCTGTCCGATGCGTGCCGAACTGCCTGCAAAGACCGATACAGTCGTAGTGAGCCGCGACATCCACTTCGAGCAGATAGCAAAAGTGCTGGGCATGGACGTCGACCAAATCAAACAGCTCAACCCACAGTATCGCCGCAACATCATCAACGGCAACACCAAGCCCTCAGCTGTACGTCTGCCGGCTACATTGGTGAGCAGCTTCATTGACAATGAAGATTCCATCTATGCCTATCGTCCTGAAGAACTTCTGGCTAAGCGTACTGAGGTAGAAGTGAACAATACTACCCCGACATACTCACGCAGCAACACTTCAAGCTCACGAAGCCGCAGTTCGGCATCGTCGAGACGCGGTCGTCACAGCAAGAAGCGTTCACGTGGCGGTCGCAGCATTACAATCCGCCAGGGCGATACTCTGTCGGAGATTGCAGCACGCAACGGCACAACTGTGAAAAAGCTCAAGAAGCTGAACAAGATCAGCGGAAGCAGCATCCGTGCTGGTAAGAAAATCAAAATCAAATAATATAAGTAGGCAGACCAATTCTGTCTACCAGAACGGCGGGCTCATGTCCGCCGCTCTGTATTTACATACAAATATGTCTCTTGACAACAAGGCACAAGCCTGAATCTGTAACCTGAATTACGTATTAACTTAAAGGGAGGACCCTAACTATGGACGACCAGAACTTGAAAGACCAACAGCGGGAAGCCGCTGACAACAAAATGATTGAGGACGCATTCAACGAAGTTCTCAAGATATACCTTGCATCACGACACCGCAGAAAGGTTGACATCATAAACAAAGCTTTCAACTTTGCACGACAGGCTCACAAAGGCGTGCGCCGACTTTCGGGCGAACCGTACATCATGCATCCTATTGCTGTGGCACGAATTGCCGTTGAGGAGATGGGACTCGGTTCTACCAGTATCTGCGCAGCGCTGCTCCACGACGTCGTGGAGGACACCGACTATACAGTCGAGGACATCTCCAACATCTTCGGCGAACGCATTGCGCACATCGTCGACGGTCTGACCAAAATTTCAGGCGGCATCTTCGGCGACCGTGCATCAGCCCAAGCCGAGAACTTCAAGAAACTCCTGCTCACCATGAGCGACGACATCCGCGTCATACTTATTAAGATATGCGACCGTCTGCACAACATGCGCACACTCGCTTCGCAGCCTGCCAACAAGCAGTACAAGATAGCCGGCGAGACCATGTACATCTATGCTCCGCTTGCCAACCGACTCGGACTGAACAAGATAAAGACCGAACTTGAAGACCTTTCGTTCAAATATGAGCATCCCGACGAGTACAACTATATCAAGAACAAACTCGCCGACACACAGGCACAACGCGATACGCTCTTCGCAAAGTTCACCGGACCCATACGCGAGGCTCTCGACCGCATGGGCATACAGTACGAACTGAAGGCACGCGTGAAAAGCCCCTACTCCATCTGGAACAAGATGCAGAACAAGCATGTCACCTTCGAAGAAATATACGACATCCTTGCGGTGCGCATCATCTATACGCCTAAGGTGCGTTCGGAGGAAATCAACGAGTGCTTCAAGATTTACGTAGCTATCAGCCAGATATACAAGTCGCACCCCGACCGACTGCGCGACTGGGTGAACCATCCTAAAGCCAACGGCTATCAGGCTCTGCACGTAACTCTGATGTCGAAACAGGGCAAATGGATAGAAGTGCAGATACGCTCCGACCATATGGACGAGGTAGCAGAACAAGGCTTTGCTGCACACTGGAAATACAAGGAAGGCGAAATTGGCGACAACGAAAACGTTGACGACGATTCCGAACTCAACAACTGGCTGTCGACAATCAAGGAGATTCTTGACGACCCGCAGCCCGATGCTATGGACTTCCTCGACACCATCAAGCTCAATCTCTTTGCAAGCGAGATTTTCGTGTTCACACCTAAAGGCGAAATCAAGACCATGCCTGCCGGATGTACCGCGCTCGACTTCGCCTTCCAGATACACACTTTCCTCGGCTCGCATTGTATCGGTGCCAAGGTAAACCACAAGCTCGTACCGCTGAGCCATCATCTTCAGAGCGGTGACCAGGTAGAGATTCTCTCGTCGAAGTCGCAGCATGTACAACCGTCGTGGATAAACTTCGTGTCAACAGCCAAAGCCAAGCAGAAGGTAATGGCTATACTGCGACGCGACAACCGCGAAACTCAGAAGAAGGGCGAGCAGATTCTCGACGATTGGTTGAAGAAGAACGAGCTGGAAATGACCACACCAGTACTCAATAAGTTGTGCGAATTCCACGACATGCAGAAGCATGAAGACCTGTTCCTCGCTATCGGCCGACGCACTATATTGCTTGGCGACAAGGACGTTGAGGAACTGCTCGAAAAGAAGAAGAACGAATCGACAAGCAGCTGGCTCAAGAAATATGTGCCATTCTTCGGACACAGCGAGAAGAAGGACAGCAAGAAAAACAACTTCTTTATTGTTGGCGAAGGCTTCAACAAGAAGAAACCTGTCATCATCAACGAGGAGAATATCTCGCAATTTATATTCCCCGCCTGCTGCCATGCTATTCCTGGCGACGACATACTGGGATATATCGACAACAAGAACCGCATCGAAATCCACAGACGCGACTGCACCGTGGCAAACAAACTGAAGGCAGCCTACGGCAAGCGAATTCTCGATGCCAAGTGGGATATGCATCAGGTTATGTTCTTCGACGCTACCATAGAGATACGAGGTATCGACCGCAAGCGCATGCTGCACGACGTTTCGGAAGTAATTTCGGACAAGCTCGACGTCAACATCCACAAGATGACCATCGAAAGCAACGAGGGTATATTCGACGGACAGATTGAAATACGCGTTCACGACCGTAATGAAGTGAAAACGATAATGGGCGAATTGCGCAAGATTGAGGACATAAAGGAAGTGCTGCAGATACTCTAACAAGTGCTACATATAATATAAATAAGGTGTATTATGGAAAGGAAATGCCTGTTTGAAGTATGCGCCAACGGCGTTGAGAGTTGTCTGGCTGCACAGGAAGGCGGTGCCGACCGTGTGGAACTGTGCGCCGGAATACCTGAAGGCGGAACCACTCCGTCGTATGGTGAGATTAAGGTGGCGCGCCGATTGCTCAACTCTACACGCCTGCACGTGATAATCCGACCGCGCGGAGGCGACTTTCTATACACTCCACTCGAAGTGGAGCGCATGGAGGAGGATATAAGAATATGTAAGCAACTGGGTGTTGACGGCGTAGTGATAGGCTGCCTTAATGCCGACGGAACGCTCGATATGGATGCCAACCGACGTCTGGTGGAGGCAGCCGAGGGCATGTCGGTGACATTCCACCGCGCTTTCGACCGCTGTAACAATCCTCACGAGGTGCTCTGTCAGCTCATAAAGCTTGGCATCGACCGCGTGCTTACATCCGGACAGCAGCCCACTGCCGAGCAAGGCATACCGCTGCTCAAGGAGCTTAACGCCCTTGCCGACGACCGTATAACGATACTTGCAGGATGCGGAGTCAACGAGAGCAACATACGCAAGATACATGAGCTGACCGGCGTACACGAGTTTCACTTCTCGGCACGCACAGCTGTAAAGAGCCGTATGCAATATATCAACCCTGATGTATATATGGGTACGAAAGATGCCGACGAAGGTACGCTGATGTACACGTCGGCAGAAAGAGTAAAGGCTACAATATCACAACTGTGATGTTGTAGCCTTTATCCTTTTATACAAAACCGTCAGTCTAATGCTTGCTACCGTTTGTTGTAGTAACCATTGCCTTCCACTTGAAGTAGCCCATTACCGCTATCACCACATACAGACCGTACAGTCCTGCCTTGAAGGGTATACCCTTTACTATATACAGATAGCAACATATTACATCTACGACTATCCAGAACGCCCATTGCTCTACGTATTTGCGTGCCAATGCCCACAAGCCGACGAAGCTAAGGGCATTGGTGAAGGCGTCGAGAGCCGGAACAGTGGAGTTGGTGAACTCGGTGAGCACGTAATATGTAGCCGCCCATGCCACTACGAGAAACACTCCGGCTGGCAGATACAGACGACCCGGCATGTGGGTGATTGGCATTGCATCGCCCTGCTGCTGTCCGCGTTTCTTGCCAAAGCGCCACACTGCATAGCCGTATATTGCAGCCAGAGTGTAGTACACAGCCATACCGGCGTCGCCATACAGTCCGTGACTCCAGTAGAGATAAACGTCGAGAGCCGGCATAATGATGCCCACCACCCACAGAGCTATGCTCGCACGATACTCAAGAATGAGATACACTATGCCGAGAACGGTAGTGAAGATGTCGAGTCCGTGCTCTATAATGAAATCAACCATCAGATTCTTAGAACTTCAGAGTGACGTGTGTCATGCATGTAAAGCCTGCCATCGGGATGTAGGCGATGGTAGATGTGCGCTTGCCCTCGTTATACCAGTCGTAGTAGACGTAGCCCGATGCAGCGTAATGGCGGTTGAAGATGTTGTTGAAGTCGATGCCCAGTGTCACCTGCTTCATTCCAAGCGCCTTCGAAACCTTGCTTGTGTAGTTGAAAGAGAGGTCGGTCTGCGAGTAGCTCGGGATTGAACGCTCCGAACTTTCAGTGTTGTCGAGATACTGACGGCTAACGAAGTTGGTGTGCCATGTAGCACTGAATCCACCGAAGTGTACGTCAACGAATCCGTTGAGGATGGCTGACGGCGAGTATGAGAGGGTCGACTTGGCGTATGTATTGTGCACAGCCTCGGTGTCCCAAGCCTCAACCTCCTCGGTGAAGTTCTTCAGCTTGTTCTGGCTCAGCGCAGCATTGCCCTCCAATGAGAGCCACTGCAGCGGGCTCCAACCTGTCGACAGCTCGGCACCAAGACGATAACTGTTCTTGATATTGCTTGTTATAGCCTCACCGATGTCGCTCTTTGCACCAGTCATTACAAACTGGTTGATGTATCGCATATAATAAAGGTTGGCACTGGCATACCAGTTGGCAGCACGATACTGATAGCCAAGCTCTGTGTCAAACAGATGCTCGGGCTTCGGAAGCGCTGCACTGCTGTTGTCGGTGAAGTTGTTGCGCTCCGGCTCGCGATTGGCGTAGGCTACCGAAGCGTAAGCCTTGTGTCCGCCATGTGTATAACTGATGCCTGCCTTAGGATTATAGAACACATAAGTCTCGTCGATGTTGAGCTGCTGCTGTGTGTAGAACTTGCGTCCGTCCTTCTTTCCCTTGATGAACTTGTCGTTCACTCCGTCGGTGGTATAGTCAACGATACGCATCTGCATATCGGCAAACGCATTCCAACCCGAACCGAAGTTGTATGCAGCCTTTACGAACCAGCTGTAGTCGTTCTTGTCGGCATCCGAGTCGTAGTACATGTACTTGCCGCCATCTGTCAGATACTGGCGCTCCACTTCCTCATTGGCTATATATGTAAGGTAGCCCCAGTGGTTGCAACGGAACATCTGGGCGCTGAGTCCGCCGATTACGTCCCATGCGTCGTTGTGATATGACACGTTGTAGAGGGCGCCATAGTTGTTCTGTGTAAGTCCCTTGCGGCGCACAGCCTCCGACTCAATCAGCTCGCCGTCGGAATCATAAACGTTCAGTCCAAACTTCTTGCCGAGCGCCGAAGCACGGCGGAACTCGTTGTAGTAGCCATAACCGTAGGTGTAGTGAAGGGTAGCGTTGTGTGTCCAATGCTCCGACGGCTGCCATACGAAGTTGAGGATGTTATGGTTCTGAAAGAAGTTGTCGGTAGTCTGATTCCACTTGCGTCCGTCGCGGAAGTAGAACGACTTGGTAGAAAGACGACCGCCGTCGGTAGACGGATACACAAGGTCTTCCATGAGCTGGTTGTATCGTCCCAGGCCATAATTGTACATATCCTTGTAGCTGTTGATGCCATACGACGAGAGCGAGTAGCCGTCGTAGTCGCACGCAGCAACACCGTTCCATGCCTGACCGGTCTTCTCGAAGTTGCCGATGTTCTTGTAGCTCAACTTGAAGTTGCTGCCTATCCACGTCAATCCGCCGTAGTAAGAACCCGAACGTCCGCTTGTGCCATGTATATAGCCGTCGGTGTTGGTCTCATGATAGGCACCGTCGAAGATAAGGCTGTTGCCGATGAGGTTGGCAGAGAAGTTGATGCCAGTGTTCCAAGTGTTGTACGAGCCGAACGAACCGGTCAGTTCAACGTACGGAACGGTCGAAGGAGCCTTAGTGGCAAGCGAAATGCTACCGCCGAAAGCGCCGTCACCATTGGTAGAAGTGCCAATACCGCGCTGTATCTGGGCGCTACCCAACAGCGAAGCATAGCTGTTCATATTTGCCCAGAACACCGTCTGGTCCTCAGGCGAATTAAGAGGCACACCGTCGATGGTGACGTTTATGCGGCTACCACCGGCACCACGCATACGCATATACGCTGCACCCGTACCCATACCGTTCTCGCTCCATGCCAGCACACCGGGTGTTCGGCTGAAGAGGAACGGCATTTCCTTGCCCGAAGTGGCAAACTTCTGCAGTTCGCTGCTCTTGATGTTGGCCACCGCAAAGGGGGCATTCTTGGGTGCACGTACACCCTTTACCACAACCTCGTGAAGGTTCTGCACCTTCAAGGTGTCAAGTGTGGTCTGCGCCTGTGCCATCTGAGCAGATGCAACACATGCTGCAGCCATAGCTACACCGATTGTCTTTTTCATCTTTTTACCTGTGTTTTTTAACGTCATCCGGTCCAATAGTTTTCCTGAAATCACCGTAATGACCAATAATACATAAAAGGGGCTGCCTTTAATGCTTAACCTTTTCGCTACGCCGGTATTGTCCGGATCAGCTCTGAGGGTATAATCTCAGACGGAAATATTCCGCCACCCCTTGGTATGCACTTTGCATTCCGAGTACAAAGTTAACAATATTTCGCTAAACTGACAATAGTTTTGACGTTAATACAAATATCGTTTACACCGCGAAGCTTGTCAGTTTGCTATCTTATCAATAAAACATTGTGTCGTTTTAATATTTTATATCGTATTCATTTGTCAGTTTGCCACAATTTATTACCTTTGCAAAACGAAATTAAAAACACAACAAAATGAGTATAATAATAAAACCAGAACACTACCATGCCCTTCTTGATATGCACAAGACCGAACAGGGCATCAAGCTCATAAAGGATTTTTTTCAGGAGAATCTTTCAACTGAGCTGCGCCTGCGCCGCGTCACAGCACCGCTGTTCGTTCTTCAAGGACTTGGCATCAACGACGATCTCAACGGCGTGGAGCGCCCCGTTACATTCCCAATCAAGGACCTTGGCGACCAGAAAGCGGAAGTTGTACACTCGCTTGCCAAGTGGAAGCGACTCACATTGGCTGAATATAACGTCAAGCCAGGATACGGTGTGTACACCGACATGAACGCCATCAGAGCCGACGAGGAACTCGACAATCTGCACTCATTGTACGTTGACCAGTGGGACTGGGAAGCCGTTGTCACCCGCGAGCAGCGCAACGTGGCATTCCTCAAGTCGATTGTGGAGCGCATCTATGCCGCCATTCGCCGCACGGAGTATCTGGTTTGCGAGACATACGAGAACATCAAGCCCTTCCTTCCCGAACAAATACACTTCATTCATAGCGAAGACTTGCTGCAAATGTACCCCGACCTCTCGCCGAAGGAGCGCGAGGACGCTATCTGCAAGAAATACGGAGCCGTATTTATAATAGGTATAGGCGGCAAACTGTCGAACGGCGAGAAGCACGACGGACGTGCTCCCGACTACGACGATTGGTCTACAGTAGCCGAGAACGGCAAGGAGGGCCTCAACGGCGACATTCTTATATGGTATCCTGTGCTCGAACGCTCGTTCGAACTTTCATCAATGGGCATACGTGTCGACAAAGAATCGTTGCTCCGCCAGCTCAAAATTGAGGGCAAAGAAGACCGTGAGCAACTGTATTTCCACCGCCGACTGCTTGCCGACGAGCTGCCTCTGTCAATCGGCGGTGGTATAGGTCAGAGCCGTCTCTGTATGGTTCTGCTCCACAAGGCGCACATCGGCGAGATCCAGGCAAGCATCTGGCCCGAAGACATGCGCCGCGAATGCGCCAAGCTTGGTATGCCCTTAATCTAAGGAAAGGGCATACCCTCAGTCTGACGAAAGCCTAAGCGTGCGCATGGCATTCAATACAGCCAGCACCATAACGCCCACATCGGCAAACACAGCCATCCACATAGTAGCCAAACCCACTGCGGCGAGCAACAGCACGAGTACCTTTACGCCTATGGCAAACCATACGTTCTGCCGTGCTATGCCCAGTGTGCGTCGCGCTATGTGTATGGCTGTTACTATTTTCGAGGGTTTGTCGTCCATCAACACAACGTCGGCAGCCTCAATGGCAGCATCCGAACCGAGCGCTCCCATTGCCACACCTACGTCGGCACGCGCCAATGCTGGCGCATCGTTTATGCCGTCACCGACGAAAGCGAGCGTTCTGTTCTTCTTTTTCTTATCGAGCAATTGCTCGAGAATGCCGAGTTTGTCGGCAGGCAACAGCTGTGTATGGCAATCGTCAATGCCCACACGGTGTGCCACATCCTCTCCTACTTCCTTACGGTCGCCCGTCAACATGACGGTATTGCTGATGCCCATGGCGTGCAATCCGGCTATGGCATCGGCTGCATCTTCCTTTATCCGATCTGCCACAACGATATGTCCGGCATACTCACCGTCGATGGATACATGCACAGTAGTACCCACTACATGACACTTATGCCACTCTGCGCCCACCGAATCCATCATGCGCTCATTGCCAACGCACACCGTATGGCCATTAACTATGGCACGTACACCGTGTCCGGCTATCTCCTCAACGTCTTCAACCTTGCATCCGTCTGCTTCATTACCGAACGCCTGCTTCAGCGAAACGGCTATGGGGTGGGTGCTGTATCGCTCAACATGGGCTGCAAGATGAAGCAGATGTTCGGGCGATATCTTGTCGGGATGGATGGCCTCAACGCAGAATTCGCCGTGAGTGAGGGTTCCTGTCTTGTCGAACACAACGGTATCGAGTTCTGACAGGGCGTCGATATAGCTTGCACCCTTTATCAGTATGCCGTGGCGCGACGCTCCACCTATGCCTCCGAAGAACGACAGCGGGATGGAGATGACTAAAGCGCAGGGACATGAAACCACGAGGAATGTCAACGCACGGTAGAGCCACGTGGTGAGCGCTTCGACATAACCGCCGCAGAACATTGGCGGAACAAACGCCAGAACCAGTGCCACTATGACAACAATTGGCGTATATACACGGGCGAAGCGCGTGATGAAGGCTTCGCTCTTCGACTTCTTCTCCGAAGCATTCTCCACCATATTTATTATCTTAGAGGCTGTCGACTCGCCGAAACTCTTCTGCACCTTGACGGTCAGCACGCCCGATATGTTGACGCATCCAGACACAACCTGGTCGCCCTTGTGTACGTCGCGCGGCATACTCTCGCCCGTAAGCGCCACGGTATTGAGTGCCGACGTGCCCTCAACTATCTCTCCGTCGAGCGCAACACGTTCGCCCGGCTTCACAATGACGGTCTCGCCGACGGCTATTGTGTCCGGACTCACGGTCTGCATCTTGCCGTTGCGCATCACATTGGCAGTGTCGGGGCGTATGTCCATAAGCGCACGTATGCTGCGGCGCGAGCGGTGTTCGGCATAATGCTCAAACAGTTCGCCCACCTGAAAGAACAGCATAACAAATACGGCTTCGGCAAACTGCGGTTCGGCACCGGGCAAAAAGCCTATACACATGGCTCCTACAGTAGCGACGAACATAAGGAAGTCCTCATCGAAAACCTCGCCATGGCATATTCCTTCAAACGCCTCGCCCACTACATCGTAGCCCACTACCAAATAGGGCACAAGATAAATAATGAGCATTTGCCACACGGGCAGCTGCACCGAATGCCCTATTATGGCAGCGGCTGCGAGCAAAACGGCTCCAACAATGATTCTAATTAGCTTTACATTCATATCTGTTTGTTTTTATTGTTTCTGAATGCAAAGTTAAGAAATACCATGTGCAACACGGTTGCATAGTTGGGCCGCAAACAATAGCTTTTCTTTTTACTTCACTTCGGCAGCCACACTGCTAAAGTAAGGCACAAATCTAATGTCGCCGTCGATGACGTTGGCGGGTATGGTATAGGTGCCGTTGTTGAAGCGGTCGGCTGTAACTACGGTCTCTGTCCAGTCGCCCGGTGCGTTGCCGTCGATGTTTCTGCCGTGGCGGATTACGAGTTTGTTGAATCGGAATCCCGGTGCCGGAACTGCCTTTACGCTCAACGGCTCGCCACACTTGGCGGTACGGCCTGTCACAGCCGACCCGTCAGCAAGCAGGATGTCGCCGTTGAGTCCGCCGCCAAGGTCGTCAACGCCTCGGCTAAGCTTCACGAGGTCGCCACGTTTGAAGACACGCGAGGTTGCAAATGCGCCTACGGTGAAGAACGGTTTTTCGTCGGCTGAGAGCACTATGTCGTCGATGTAGGCAGCAAAGTCGGCTGTCAGATTGTGGGGCGAAGTAGCGTCGGGCACGATGAGCAGGTTGTGTATGGTCACGCCATTGGCTCCCGACACGGCAAACACGGCATCGTTCCAGTGTCCGGCAACGAGCGGTTGCGAGGCTGTAGCCCAAAACTGCTCGGTCAGGGGCGACTGGTGCGGACGGTCGTCGCGGTTGCCCAGTCCGATGAGCATTGCTGGTCCGCCCTTGGGCGAGTATATCTTCACATGCACGTATTGCACGGTCTTGGTCTGGGCGAAAGGCTCTTTAAGCCCTACGAGTGCGCCGAACGTGTTGCTGCCGAAGCGCGAGCGTTGCACGGCGAGGATATGGCGCGAGGGATTGGGGGCAAAACCGCGTACAGGGTCGGCATCGTTCAGGTGGTTCTGCACTACCTGTATGTTTCCCTCAACGGAGTTATTACGGAAGGGCGAATTCTCCCATGTGTCGTACACCTTTATCGAGCGGTAGGCATCAGCCGACTCAAAGTCGCACAGCTTGCGCTCGGTGTTCTGCGCCGATGCAGCCATAGGCAGTGCAAGCGCAGCTATGATTGTATATATCTTGAAGTTCATTGTAGTATGATTTTAGAGAGATTAGAATACCGACAGACTCTGAATCAGCGGACAAGCCTTGCTGTCGTTGATTGTAATGCGCATTGCCTTCACCTTATATCCGTCGCCCTCGTAGCTCTTGGCGGTAAATCCGTTGAGCGGAACGATGCGCTTGTAGCCTATCGTGGTGGTCTGGATGTTGGTGGCACGCGGCGTGAATGTGGTGCCGTCGTCGCTTGTCTCTATCGTGAACGAGCGCACGCGCTGTCCGAGCTTGATGTGCTCCATCAGCTGAACGTATCGCACGGTGACTGCTTTGTCCCACTTCAGCGTGATCGTGGCGTGTGTTGTGGCGTCGTTCGTTGCCCAATAGGTGTTCTTGTTGCCGTCGGTGAGTCGGCGTACGGAATAGTCGGTGTGTGCACCGGGGGTGCGCTCCTCGCTCACACTGATTTTAGCCTTCAGCGCAAGGTCGTTGCCCAGTCGCGTCTTGAGCATGCGTCCGAGTTCAGCCATACGTTGAGCGGTGGCTTGCGGAATAAGTCCGTTGACGTCGGGGGGCAGATTAAGGATGAGTGTAGCGTTACGTCCCACTGTCTCCAGATACATCTGGAAGAGCCGTTCGGCTGAAAGCACCTTCTCGTTCTTCTTCCAGAACCATCCGTCTGTGGTAGCCTTGGCGTCACTTTCGCCCGGACACCAGCGCCAGGCATCAGCATTGCCGCTCTCGCCCGACCCCATTGCCCAGCAGGTTTCGCCTGCGTGGCCTGCCTCATTGCCTATCCAGCGCACCTCACCGCCTACTCCCCACATCACAACGTTAGGAAGCAGCTTGTGAATGGAGTCACGCAGGTTGGGAATGTCGTAGAATGTCTGTGCATTGTCTATCGTTCGGCGGCCCGTTGTGCCCTTTCCGCCGTACGCTCCACCGTAATATCCGGCATGATCGCCACCCGTAGCACCGTCAAACCACATCTCAAACTGGTCGGAACCATACTGCGCCAGCTCTACACATTGTGGGAAAAACACCTTCTTGGCATAGTTGTCGGTGTAGCGTCCCTTGCTGTCTTTCTCGCCCCAATAAATGCTGCTGAGGTCCCACGGCGACACGTAGAATCCGTATTTCATCTTAAGCTTGCGGGCTGCACGGGCAAAGTCGCGCGGAATATTTGTCTTGCGGGCTGTCTCGGTGGCTGAGTTCAAGACGCTGTGATCGGTTGTCTTGGTGGGCCAAAGGCAGAATCCGTCGTGATGTTTCACCACGGCTATGCCGCCCTTCATGCCTGCCTGCTTTGCCACACGGAGCCATTGGGCAGGGTCGGGCACTCGTGTCGGGGCGAATGTGGATTCGTCTTCGGTGCCGTCGCCCCACTCCTTGCCGGTGTATGTGTCCATACCGTAATGGAAGAAGGCGTAAAACTCGGTCTCGTTCCACAGCATCTGTCTGCGGCTCGGAACGGGAAATACCGGACGTGGGGTGTTCTCAGGATTGGCAACATTGCATTGCTTCAACTGAAACTGACTCTCTTTGGCCTGTCCGACGGCGTCGTTTAGCAGTGGCGGAAGGCTCAGAGCCATGAGCAAAAGTGAATAGAACTTCATGTTGTAATGGTTAGTTTATTGTTAGGAAGATGGTTTTCAGCGGGCTTATTATTGCCCGGAAACTAAAAATGGAGACTACGGCAGAAAACTTGCTGTAGTCTCCATTCATTTCTATACGTATTTCTGCGGAGCGTTACTTCACTGCGATGCACTCTACTTCAACAAGCGCATTCTTCGGAAGAGTCTTCACTGCAACGGCTGAACGTGCAGGGAAAGGCTGTGTGAAGAACTCGGAATATACCTCGTTCATTTCACCGAAGTTAGCCATATCGCTCAAGAATACTGTTGTCTTAACAACGTGTGCCAGGTCGGTACCAGCCTCCTTGAGTATGTTCTTGGCGTTGGTGAGCGACTGACGTGTCTGCTCCTTGATGCCACCCTCGGCGAAGTTGCCTGTTGCAGGGTCAATAGGAAGCTGACCAGATGCGAATACCATGCCGTTAGCCTCAATAGCCTGTGAGTACGGACCGATTGCTGCAGGAGCGTTGTTTGTGTTAATTGCTTTGTTCATAGTGAATTGTTTTTATTATGTTAATGATTCAAGTGTCATTGTCTGAGCACCTCTCGTGCCTTCTCTATTATAGTGTCCTTGCCACGCAGAAGGTCGGTTTGTGATAGCTGCACGTCGTAGTCGGGCGCTATACCGAACTCGGTGCTGTTGCCGTCCTTGTCGTACATGGGGCAAGCCGAGAAGCGTATGCTCCAACCTATGGGCAGTTCGCTGGAATAAGGCATTCCTGCTCCGCCACCGGTGCGGTCGCCTATCTGCACAACGTTGGGACAACAGCGCATGTACTTGACAAATTCGTTGGCAGCGCTGTACACCGACCGGTTGGTCAATATTGCCACGCGCTTCTGCCAACGTATTCCCTTCGACGGCTTGAGGCGCTGCTCCTCCATCGACGAGAAGTCAGAATGGCCGCGTCCAGTCTTATGTTGCATGTAGCCGACAAGCAACGGGCTATTGGTAAACCGTGCAGCCAGCTGCTCTGCCGACGTAACGAGTCCGCCGCCATTGTCGCGTATGTCGATAATGAGCGCGTTGCATGGCATGAGATAATAGAGTATTTCGTCAAGATTGCCCTCGCCCATTGCCGTTGCAAACGACTGCAATCGGATGTAGCCGATGTTGTCGTCGAGTATGCGATAGCGCATGCCTGAGGATATACGGTAGTCGGTTGAGAGATAACGGTTGATGAGTGTGTCGCTCAGATTTGAAGGATAGTTCTCGTGCCACGACCAGTTGCGTGCCACGTCCCACGACGAATACATATTGACATGACCGTCCTTCAACTCGCCGAGCATATTGCCCAACACCTCAAACAGCTGGCTGTCGGTCATATCATCGGCTATCTGGCGCGAGTATTTGTCGTAAACGGCGTTCCAGTCGAGTCCGTACTGCTCCTTCTTATAGTCGAAGAAGCAGTAGTGTTCGTCCACTATCTTCCACAAAGCTTCAAAGTTGCCACGCGGATTGTCGGCATATTCCTCCTCGTCTACGCACGAACCGAGCGAGAATATCGCAACGATTGCCACAACGATGTTGCATAAAAGCTTTCTGTTTGTCATCTGTCTGTCTTTATCCTCCTATCGTATGGAGGAGCATTTCACATTGGTTTGCTGTCTGTTCTTTGGCTGGTCGGCGGCTATTGCTTCTGCGTGCGGAACCTCTTCACTATACCTATCATGAGCGAATGGGTGTAGATGTGGGTCTTGAGGTTGTTCACCTGCGACTGTTCGATGGTTCCCAGGTAGCCGATGCGCCATGTAGTGCGGGCTAGACGGAAGTCGAGGGTGAGCATCTGACGCAACGACGGGGTTGACCCTACGGTCGTCGGCACGCAGTTGTGGTCGTAGTTGCCACGATTGAATATCTCGTAATACGACTGTCCGTAGTTGGGTGAGAACATCAATCCGAACAAAGGTGCCGAGGCTTCGTAATGCAATACTACCGGATAACGAACTGCGTCGCCTGGTCGGAAGGCAATGCCACACTTGCCGTTTGGGCGTCCTATAGGATAGTCGAAGCCCACTGTAGGCTCTATATGGAGCGAAAGGCGCGCATTGGCAGGGTTGTTGCCGTTGCGGGTATTGTATATCATGCCGATGTTTCCGGCTGCCGTTCCACCTGCAATGAGCTGCAACGGATGGCTCCACAAGTTCACATTCCACTTGCGCAGAAGCGAATAGCGGAACGTATAGCCTCCTGCCATCTCGCCGCCATTGCCCGACCGGTTGTCGGCATAAGCCACGTTGCCATCGTGTTGAAACTGGTTGATCCACACGGTGGAGTCCTTCTCGCGACGAGTGTGCGAAAGAAAGCGCACATCCAAGCCACGATACTTCTCGGGCGAGAGATAAGTGTCGAGCAGATTGGTTGCTCCTACGCCTATCATCATGGCGTTTGTCTTCAGCGTCGGGCACCCGTTGCGGGCTGACAGAGCCTCATCCAGGGCATAGTCGCTACCGGATTGTGCAGCAACCGTTGCCCCTCCATTGCACAGCAGCGCAATGGCAATGAATATGTTCTTAAAGATCTGCATTCTCAGTAAATATGTTGAGTTGTCCAGTCATTTCGTCTATCACCTGCTGCTGACTCTTGCCTGCATCGGGGTCGAGGTTTTCTGGCTCTTCATCAGCAGCGTAGTCAGCCTCGTCTGTCTCCGGTTCGGGGAATCGTGTAGGCTCCAGTTCTTTTACATCAGCCACTTCGAGCGTAGTCACGCGTTTGCCCTTTGCCTTGAATCCCTTGACGGCGATGAACTCTTCAGCATCGATTTCGAGTGGCGGACGTTGCATGGTAGAGCCTGTCTCTTATACACATCTGACGCTGCCGACGATCTTACGCG
>OWJS01000173.1_pt1 | contig 23230 bp, 7 predicted proteins | sample 1732961 | NCBI WGS metagenome assembly OWJS01 (sample SAMN05065774, study PRJEB22554) | human gut metagenome | biome: ENVO:2100002; feature: ENVO:00000062; material: ENVO:00002003 | host: Homo sapiens | place: USA
TGGGCATTGATGCCCTTCTCGTTGATGAGGCTCACGAATACAAGCATCTTGGTTTTGCTACTGCCATGCAGCGAGGTGTGAAAGGTATCGACCCCTCGTTCTCAAAGAAGTCGCAAGGCGTGTATCTGAAGACCCAAGCTGTACTGGAGAAGAACAATGGACGTAATGTTATCTTCGCTACTGGTACACCTATCAGTAACACAGCAGCCGAGATATGGACGTTCATGCGCTACTTGATGCCAGCCGACGCAATGAAGGAATATGGTATTTACTACTTCGACGACTTTGTGCGCAACTTCGGTAATCTGACACAGATGCTGGAGTTCAAGACAGATGGAAAGTTCCAAGAAGTAAACCGCTTCGCAGGTTATGTAAACCTTCCCGAGTTGGTTCGCATCTGGTCGAGCGTTGCTGATACCGTGCGCACCGACGAGGCGAAAGCCGTAAAGGACAATGTTCCCGACATTGAAGGTGGACAGGCGCAAGACATCTATCTTCCTCAGACTCGTGCTCTACGCAGCATCATGAAGTTTGTGAAGGAACAACTCAACGAGTACAACAAGATGAGTGGCAAGGAGAAGAAGGAGAACAGCCATATTCCTTTGACCATGTACGGCATCGCCAAAGCAGCAGCCGTTGATGCTCGTCTTGTTATGGCAGATGCCGAGGATGATAAGAACAGCAAGACCAATGAAGCCGTACGTCAGACCTTACGCTCTCTCAAAGAGACCGCCAAGTATAACGGCACCATTGCTTTGTTTGCTGATGTCTATCAGAATAAGCATACTGGCTTCAACCTCTACGAGGACATCAGAAAGAAGCTCATCGAGCAAGGTGTGCCAGCCGAGCAGGTGGTAATCATCCGTTCTGACATGACTATCAAGAAGAAGCAGGAAATCTTCGACAAGGTGAACCGTGGCGAAATCCGTGTGATTATGGGTAGTACCTTCACACTTGGTACTGGCGTGAATATTCAAGAGCGTTTGCACACCCTCATACACTTGGATGCCCCAAACCGCCCAATGGACTACACTCAGCGCAATGGTCGAATTGCACGTCAAGGCAACCTGCATAAGGTAATGGGTATTCCAATCCGCATCTTGCGTTTCGGTGTGCAGGACTCACTCGACGTTACCGCATATCAGCGACTGAAGACTAAGGGAGCCATTGCCGACTCAATCATGAAGGGCAAGTCGATGTTGCAGAACAGCATGGAAGACCGTAGCATGGAGGAGGATGAAGACGTATTCGGTGACACCGTAGCACAGCTTTCGGGTAGCCAGTATGCAATGCTGAAGAACCAAGCCGAGCGTGAGGTTCGCAAGTATGAGAGCAAGAAGAAGCAATGGGAAGCCGACCAGACCTACGTCCACAATGCTATTCCTCGTATCAATCGAGAGATTGAGCGTGCTGAAGAAAGAGCAGCCACCGCCCAACAGCAGTTGGATGCCATTGCAGCCGCCTTTGGTGAAAATGCGACACCTGCAATCAAGGTAGGCAAGAAGACCTATGCAGACATCAACGCCATGTCAGACCTTTTTGTTGACCTCAATAAAAAGGTAAACGAGACAGCCGAAGAAATGCGTAAGTCGAGTGGTGAAGATATGCGTACACGCAAGGTAGATGTTCAGATTGGCGATGTCATCTTCACTATAACCACCACCCAGAAGAAGGAGTTGGTGAACCATTATGGTGCAGTGGACACTAAGATTTCACGCAGCATCACCTATTCGTGCCCCGAACTTGGTTTGGAAAACGAGAAAGGCGGTGCTTGGTTCAAGAACGCCATCGAGGACATCTTCGAGAACGTTGTTAGTGGTGACAGCTTCCGAGAAGAGCTAACCCGAAACACCAACTTGGCTGAACGTATGAAAGGCGAGCTGGAGCAGGTGAAGAGCCGTGAAGGACAGTCCTTCCAGTATGACAAGGAACTATCCGAGGCATACGAACATCTTGAAGAGTACACCGAGCTTATGAAGAAGGAACTCGAAGAGAAGGAGCAGAAGTATGCCGAAATGGATAGCGAGGTAGAAGCAGCTACTGGAGTGACAGAGGCAGACGAAGCCGACGAGGACACGGACGACGACAAGCGTTTCCGTGACTCGTTGCCCGATGCAACAGCAGAGGATAAAGACCTCCGCTATTCACTCCGTGAGCAGACCGCCCCTAAACACACGAAGACCGCCTATGCCGTGTTCATCGTAAAGCAGCACGAGGATGGCAGCGTAACCCTTCATCCAAAGATGATAGCAGACGAGGCAGTTGGCGCACCACCTCACACTTGGCTCAATGCCGACACTGGCAAGATAAAGCGAGACAAGCAAGGCGAGCCAATTCAGAACACAAGAGGCAGAGTGAGCGTGCGAGACGCAAAGGGCGCACCCCTTGCATGGAGACCAGGCAAGCACCTTGCCGCCTATCCTAACGCATCGCAGTTTGCCGTAGAAGGCGACACAAAGGGAGTTCGTGACCGTCTTCCCGATAACGTAGTGTTCTTCGAGGTGGAATATGCAGCCGACCGAGACTATCAGTTGGAAGCGTGGGAGTATGGTGTGAATGGTAACGGCAAGTATGAGCACAGTCAAGCAGGACTACCTTACATACCGAAGGACGGTTATTACATCTACCGCACCAATGCCAACCCGAACATTCCTGCCATGATCATCACTGGAGCCTACCGTGTGAAGCGTGCCCTTACCGATGAGGAAGCGAAGAAACTCAACCAAGAAGCAGGTGGTGACTGGTACGACAGAAAGAGTGGTGAGCCAATGACAGCAGAACGTCTGAAAGAGTTGGGACTTGACGAGGCAGGCTTGCAGCGTAAGGCAGAGACCTTCGACTACAACGAACTGGAGCCAGCTCATGACGAAAGTTCGGTAGCCATGTCAATGCCTGGTTATGTTCGTAGAGACCTCGACTTCACCGACAAGAACCTTCTGAAAGCAATCAAAGAGAACAAGCAGGACGCAAGTTACTACCAGAGTCTCTATGAACAGCAGAAGAAGGACGAACGTCAGCGAGAGCAGACCGCCTTTGAAGACGGACAAGTTCTTCCTATCGAATTGGACTGGAGAAATGGAGGTTATAAGGTAGAAGGACTGAACGCAATCTTTGCCAACAAGGACAGACTTTTAGATGCTTTCCGTACCAAGTATGATAGTTATGTCGCCACCTTTACAAGTGACGGCAATGCCATAGAGGTTAGTCCGTGGCGCAGTGTACTTGCCGAGACCAAGAAACCACGTCGTAGAAACGGCAAGCCAACAAAGGCAGAGCAAGCAAAAGCCGCTTTCGTTGAGCGTCAGACACGCAGAGCTATTGACAGCGTAAATGATGTGGCAAGAAAACTTGGCTTGAATGTGGAGGTGAAGACCGACACCGAGGGACTTACTGGCAGACGTGCCCGTGCCAAAGGTTGGTATGACACGAAGACTGGCAAGATAGCAATCATCCTTCCTAACCATACAAGCGGACAGGACGTTATGCGCACCATCCTGCATGAGGGTGTAGCACACCACGGACTCCGTGAGTTGTTTGGCGAGGACTTTGACACATTCTTGGAGAATGTCTATAACAACGCCAGCAAGGAGATACGAGAAGCAATCAACAGACTTGCCGCCAAGAACGACTGGGACTTCAAGGTTGCAACCGAGGAGTATCTTGCAGGCATGGCAGAAGACACGAACTTTGACCGTGCCGAATATCAGAGTTGGTGGGGCAAGATAAAGTTCCTCTTCCTCGATATGCTTAGAAAGGCAGGACTCGTTCTTAACAGAACCCTTACTGATGCCGACCTTCGCTATATTTTGTGGCGCAGCTATGAGAACTTGAAGGAGCCAGGCAGGTATCGTAGTATTCTTGGCGAAGCAGAAGACATAAGCAAGCAAATGGACTTGAAGGTTGGAAACTTCGCAGAGACTGACAATTCCGCAGCTTCGGTAGCCGACGGTGACAGCTATATGTATCGTGACGGTGATGTAATGGACGAGCGAGACCGAGCCATTGTGCGAGACCGCTACGAGCGTACCATACAAAGCGGTATGTATCAGTTCCGTGAAGCCGTGCAGGACAGTATGTTGTCATTGCGCAGACTGATGGAGCACATTGCAGAAGCCACTGGTGAGAAGGTTAAGGATTTCGAGAACGCTTACATGGCAGAGAACGCCCTAAGTTCAAAGAACCATGCCGAGCAGGACATCTACGGCAAGTTGCTGTTTAACCCTATGCTTGACGAGATACACAACCTTGCAAAGGAGAACAGCAGCCGTGATGAGGTTACTCGGTACATGATGGCAAAGCACGGATTGGAACGTAACGAGGTCATGGCACGACGAGCCGCAGAGCAGACAGCAATGGACGAGTTAGGCAAGGACTTGCGAGCAGCCGAGCGAGCCGTACAGAACGACCCACTTGACCAAGACGCACTCGATGCCCTTGATGATGTGAAGCAGCGTATGCAAGACCGAGTAGACGAGCTGTATAAGGAGAACCGTGAACGTGACTATGGCGGTATCACTGGACTCATGGGAGAAGACGACCTTGCAACAGCCGAGTCGTTAGCCAAGCAGTTTGTCCTCACCTTTGAAGGCGACCACGATGTAGACCAACTCTGGGGAAGAGTAAACGCCTGCACCAAAGCTACATTGGAGAAGACCTACAAAGCAGGCTTGCTAAGTAAGGCAGGCTTCGATGAAATCAACAGCATGTACGAATACTACATACCGTTGCGAGGCTTCGACGCAACCACCAGTGACGAGGTGTATAGCTATCTGACACATGAGAAGAGTGGTTTCAGCAGTCCATTGAAAAAGGCAGAAGGACGTAAGAGCATAGCTGACGACCCAATAGCGACCATTGCAAACATGGCAGATTGTGCCATTGTGCAGGGCAATCGCAATATGATGAAGCAGAAGTTCTTGAAGTTTGCCATGAACTATCCGAGCGATGCCGTCAGCGTAAACAAGATGTGGCTCCGCTACGATGATGTGCAAGACCAATGGGAAGCCGTAACCGCCAACATCGACGAGAACGATAGTGCAGACGATGTACTTGCAAAGACCGAAGCCTTCGAGGAGCAGATGCGCCAGCTTGCAGAGTCAGACCCCGACCATTACAAGCGAGGCAAGGATGCAGCCAACATACCTTACATTGCACTTGGCAAGAACCTCAACGAACACCAAGTTCATGTGAAAATGGGAGGAGAGGATTATATCTTAACCATCAATGGTAGTCCGAGAGTGGCGCAAGCCCTCAACGGGCTTACCAATCCCGACAACGAAAATGCAGGGGAAATAGGCGAGCTTGTCAAAGCAGGTAAATACATTAACCGTCAGATGTCAGCCTTCTACACAACCCGTAACCCCGAGTTTGTGCTGAGTAACTTCCTTCGTGATGCTCTTTATGCCAACAGCACCATGTGGGTAAGAGAGACACCTAACTACGCCATCAAGTTCAACAAGAACTTCTTGAAGTGCAATCCTGCTATGCTCTATAAGCTATTGCAGAAGCACAACAGCGGAACACTTGACATGAACAACGAAATGGAGCGAGCCTTCCACCAGTTCATGATGAATGGCGGTGAGACAGGCTACACCGTAGTGAAGGACATCGAGAAGCAGAAGAAGCTCATCAAGAAGTATGTGCGCATGAAGGATGCAAGCATTCCTGTTGAAGCAGCATGGAAGCTTCTTGGCGACAAGCTGGACGACATCAACCGCAGCGTAGAGAACTGTGCTCGTTTTGCCGCCTACCTTACCAGTCGCCAAATGGGACGCAGTGTAGAGCGTAGTGTGTGGGATGCAAAGGAAGTGAGTGTGAACTTCAACAAGAAGGGCGCAGGCGCAAAATTCCTCAACAAGACAGGGCAGGGCAAATGGTATTCACTTGGAAATCAAGGTGCAAGAATTAGCGGAATAGGACGCAGCTTCTATGTGTTCTGGAACGCAGCCGTACAGGGTACGACCAACTTTGCGAGTCTTCACAAGCACCATACCGCCAAAGCCCTTGCAATGGATGCAGGTTTGTTCCTGCTTGGTGCCATGCTTGCAGGCATTGGTGGTGGTGACGATGATGAATACTGGAACCTACCTTCGTATGTTCGTCGTAGCAACATCTGCTTCAAGATACCAGGCACAAAGAGCTTCTGCAGTATTCCTCTTGGCATCGAGCAACGAGCCATCTACGGACTTGGAGAGCTATTCAGCAGCTTAGCCAGTGGCAAGGAGCGCATGAGTGGCGAAGAGATAGCTAAGGAGATAGCAGGCTCTTTGTCCTCAATGATGCCTCTTGACTTTATGGAAGATGGTTCTTCGTTTATGCCCTCTTATCTAAAGCCATTTACAGAAGCATATATAAGCAACAAAGACTGGAAGGGAATGCCAATCTACCGCAAGACTCCTTACAACGAGGAAGATCCCGAATGGACAAAGGCAAGTAAGCGTACCAATCAGTTGGTAGTTGATTTCTCAAAGTGGTGCAACGAGGTTACTGGAGGCGACGATGTGAAGCGAGGTTGGGCAAACTGGAACCCTTCTAAGTTGGAACATTTATTTGAAGGAGTCTTCGGTGGAATATCCACCACCGCCAACAAGATGGTTAAGGCAGGCGAGATGGTTGCAGGAAAGCAAGATTTCGACTGGAGCAACATCCTCTTGGCAAGCCGTGTTATCAAGAGTGGCGACGAGAATGCCGCAGCCAAGCGATATAATGCCGAGTACTGGAAGTATTGCGGAGAGTATCGTGAGACCAAGCGACTTGTAGACCACTACGAGAACCAAGACTCAGAAGGTATCATTGGTGCAGCCGAGAAACTTGACTTCATGTATAACTCACCCGAATACGGACGTTACGAGATTGTGGACGAGTATTACTACGATGTGAAGGAACTCAGCGACGAACTTAAAGAGACCACAGACGACCAAGAGCGTAAGGAACTCGAAGCGGAAATAAACACTCTGAAGCAAGAAATGGTAATGCGCATCCGAGCCTTTGACGATGCGAGAAAGAAGTAAGCGTAAATAAATAAAAAGCGTGTGTGACATTGGTGTTGTATATTTGCACACCAATGTTCACACACTCATAAAACAAATAGTTATGACGGAAAGACTTTTACCTATGAGCCGTATCCGAGCGCAAATCCCGACCCTTGATACGGTGGCATACTCAAAGGCTCACAATAGCGGTAGAGCATTTGAGATACTTGCGGAGGCGCAGATGTACTGGAATAACATGTACCTCTTCCGCAAGGACAGAGAGCGCAACAAGCGTTACTGTTATGGCGACCAATGGAAAGACCGCATCAAGGTTGACGGAGAATGGATGACCGAGGAGGAGTATATCAAGCAGCAAGGCAACGTTCCTTTGAAGAATAACCTCATCCGCAGACTTGTCAATACCGTGCTTGGTGTATATCGTCAGCAAGCAAAGGAGCCAATCTGTACAGCTCGTGACCGTGACGAGCAGAAACTTGGCGAGACAATGAGTACAATACTCCAGTGCAACATGCAGTTGAACCGCATGTCGGACGTGTATGCTCGTACAATGGAGGAGTATCTTATAAGCGGTCTTGCCGTTCATCGTAAATGGTTTGGTTGGCGTAATGACAAGTTGGACTGTTGGACAGACTATGTTCAGCCCAACAACTTCTTCATAGACTCAAACATGCGTGATTTCCGAGGTTGGGACTGCAACTTCATCGGTGAGGTGCATGATATGAGTTACGAGACGCTTCTACAGAAATATGCAGAAAGCCCAGCCGACGTTGAGCGACTTAAAAACATATACTCATGGTGCCATGACCGCCATTTGTTTCAGTCGTATATGCAGAACTTCGGTTACAGCTCAATAAAGAACCTCGACTTCTTTGTTTGCAGCGACAACACACGATGCCGTGTAATCGAGGTATGGCGTAAAGAGAGCAAGCCACGTTACAGTTGTCACGATCCAAACAATGGCGACGTATATAAGATTGACGTTGAGGACTATCACGATATGGTGGAAGTTGTCAATAACGACCGTATGAGACGTGGACTTGAGCAAGGCATGAACATTGACGACATTCCGCTTATCAAAGCCAAGTGGTTTATGGACGATTACTGGTACTACTACCACTTGACCCCGACAGGCGAGATACTTAGGGAAGGTGAAACTCCATATGAGCACAAGAGCCACCCTTACATCTTCAAGGCGTACCCATACATCGACGGAGAGATACACAGTTTTGTGAGCGATGTCATAGACCAACAGCGTTACACCAACCGCCTCATCACTCTATACGACTGGATTATGCGTGCGAGTGCTAAGGGCGTGTTGCTGTTCCCCGAAGAGTGTCTGCCTAAAGGTATGGACATCAACGACATTGCCGACGAGTGGAGCCGCTTCAATGGTGTTATTGCTATCAAGGCAAAGAACACGAAGGTGCTTCCGCAGCAGATAGCCAACAACTCAACGAATATCGGCATCACCGAATTGCTGAACTTGCAACTAAAGTTCTTCGAGGAGATAAGCGGAGTGAACGGAGCTTTGCAGGGCAAACCAGGCATGAGTGGCATGAGTGCTTCGCTGTACTCTCAGCAGACACAGAACGCCACCACCTCGTTGCTTGACCTGTTAGAGTCGTTCAGCCAGTTTATTATTGACGCAGCCTATAAGGATGTGAAGAACATACAGCAGTATTACGACTCGAAGCGTGTGTTCAATATATCTGGCAGAAGTGGCACACAGATAGAGTACGACCCGAAGAAGATTAGAGACATCGAGTTTGACTTATCAATCGTGGAGAGCACCAGCACACCTGCCTACCGCATGATGGCAAACGACTTCCTTATGGAGATTTGGCGCAGCAACCAAATCAGCTTGCAGCAGTTGCTTGAACATGGCGACTTCCCATTTGCTGACGAGTTGTTGCAGAGCCTCAACAGTCAGCAGGAGCAGTTGGAGAATGGTCAGACACCAGAGGCATTGTCACCAGAGATTATGAAACAAGCACAGCAGGGTGCAAACATGGATGCCGTAAACAAGGCATGGGGCATGTTGCGTCATGCTGCATAATAAATGAACTATCAATCTTCCATATCTATGATAGCAAAGGACACAAAGACAAGAGGAGAGGCTGCATCCGTTCGCAATGCAGCCGCCCTTGTCGTGTCTGAAAACGTAGCCAAGATAATAGCGTTGAACCGTATGCGCAATGCCGAGATACGTTCCAAGTTCAACCCTATCACTGGTGAGGGAAGCATAGGCGAAAGGAAGAAAATAGAGATAGAAGATTTCCCCTTTCCTGTTCAGTACGTTCCTTTGTCGATGCTAAAGGTGCCACTTGTGCAGCAGCTCTTAGAGGCAGGAAGCATCCGTAAATTCTTGGAGGACTACATGAATGTGGAGTATTCCGAGGAAGACAAGGAAAAGGTAATAGAGCAATTTGTTCGGCTTCGAGCGAAGCACGACTTCGCATTTTGGGCTGCAATGTACGTTTTCATCAAACAAAAAGGAGGTGGTGAGGACGTACATTTTCGTTTGAACCGACCGCAGCGCAAGTTGATAATGCGCTTTGAGCGTCGCAGATTGCAGGGCAAACCAATCCGTCTAATCCTTCTGAAAGCACGTCAGTGGGGAGGCAGTACCGCCACACAGATATACATGGCGTGGTTGCAGCTCGTACATAAGGTAGGTTTGAACAGCCTTATTGTCGGTCATGTGAAAGATGCCTCTACCGAGGTGAAGGACATGTTCGACAAGCTCATCAAGGAGTATCCTGTAAGTATGCTCTATGAGATGGGCGAAGCATACAACGAGACAGAACCAAAGATAGTAGGTGTAGGACAGAGTGGCAACATACACCGTATTCCTCAAAGGAACTGCAAAATAAAGGTAGGCACAGCCGAGAAGCCGAACTCTGCCCGAGGTGGCGACTACAACCTTGTGCATTGTACCGAGGTTGGTCTATGGGTAACGACAGACGGTAAGACCCCCGAGCAGATTGTGCGTTCCGCTTGCTCTGGTATTTTGCTGAAGCCCTACACAATGATTGTGTACGAATCGACAGCTAACGGTACTGGCAACTTTTTCCAACGAGAGTATGATGCAGCCAAGAACAACAAATCACAGTTTGAGGCACTGTTTATTTCCTGGTTTGAGATTGAGCAGTATTCGGCTCCCATTGATAACATCAATGCTTTTGCCACCAAGTTATGGGAGAACCGCAACAATGCCAATGCAGCCAGTGACCGTGAGGAAAGCGGCAAATACCTATGGTGGTTGTGGGAGCAGGGTGCAACACTCGAAGCAATCAACTGGTACATATTGGAGCGTAGCAAGTACACAGATCATGGCGACATGGCGAGCGAGTACCCCAGTGATGATGTTGAAGCCTTTGTTCATAGTGGAGCAAGAGTGTTCGACAAATACAATGTTGAGAAGTTCAAGAAGTGCTGCAAGGCACCAAAGTATGTTGGCGACGTGTATGCCGATGGCGACGAAGGCGAGGACGCACTTTGCAACCTCCGCTTCAAAGAAGACAAACAAGGCTTGTTGTGGGTATGGTCAAAGCCCGATGTTGATGATAAAGAAGAAGTCACTGACCGCTATCTTGTTGTTGTGGATATTGGCGGTAGAGGCAAGAAAGCGGACTGGAGTGTTATCGTAGTGTTTGACCGTCTGAACCAAATGGAAGGCGGCAAGCCAGTAGTAGTAGCACAATGGTACGGACACATAGACATGGATATGTTGGCGTGGAAGGCAGCACAGATAGCAGCCTTTTACGACAACGCCTTGCTTGTGATAGAGAGTAATACGCTCGAAACCCACGACAAGGAGCGACAGGTGGACGGTGATATGTCTGGCTATATCCTCAACCAAATAAAGGACGTATATAGTAACCTCTATGCCCGTAAGCAGAGCGACGAAGAGATACAAGAAGGCGAGCCAAAGAAATATGGCTTCCATACCAACGTTGCTACAAAGCCGAAAATCATCAGTACGCTTGTTAAGGTTATCCGTGAGCAGTTGTATGTGGAACGTGACTCACGCTGTCTTGACGAGTATCTATGCTATGAGAAGAAAAAGAACGGAGCCTTTGGTGCCATCACTGGCAAGCATGACGACTTGCTCATGACACGAGCCATTGGTTTGCATATCAGTTTCTACGAAATGGAGGTACCGACCATTGTTCCAAGAGTGAAGCGAATGGCAGTGAAGCGCAAGCGAGCCATAAGTGCAGCAACAATATAAACGGCAGAAGTGGAAACACCTCCTGCCGTTTTATATGCTGTTGAACATGTGTCGCAATCGTTTCTTGTTCTTCTCGTAGAACCGACGCTTAATCTTAGTGACAATAACCCGAGCCGAGTCTGGTGTAAGATAGAATTGTGGAGCAGGCTGACCAACCACTTGGAAAACTATTTCCGAAAGCGGTTTGTTAGGCTGCTCTTTCTTTATGCTGCAAACCCTTCTGTAAATTTCAAGGTACATTTCCCTTGTTGTAGGTCTCATCTTATGCAACGAGTCGCCACGCATCATCTTTCCAATGACGATGCACGCCCTTTCCTCGCTAACCCAAAATCTTGATGCAGGCATGAGTACAACCTTAGTGAAAATTTCAGAAAGCACGATAGTGTCGCATATCGCAATTTGTTCACGATATGCACGCATGAGGTCTTTATCACGTTCCTCTTCATACTCAAATTTGCTTCCTTTATGTTTCATTATTAAGTTTCCACCGATGCGGTAAAGTAAGTTGTTTCAGATTGTTATTGCAGCCACTTGACAGTTCAAGTGTATAGACAAAGTTAATGTTTTGTGCTGAAATAAATAAAAGTAATGAACGCCTAAACCATGTTATTTTTGCATCAATAATCATCGAAAAATCAAAGCAAATATGGAAAAGGTTGAAAATAGCCAAGTTAAAAGCAAGCGTGACCAATTCAAGGAGCGCATGAAAGGCAAGTACCCCGACCGTGACTTCGACGACGACGAAGTATTCTTCGGTCAAATCAACGATGATTACGATGATTACGACAAGCAGTTGTCGGGGTACAAGGAGCGTGAGGGCAAGTTCAGTGATATGTTCAGCAGCGACCCTCGTAGTGCTAAATTCCTCATGAACTGGAAGGACGGCAAAGACCCAGCCGTAGAACTCGTCCGCCAGTTTGGTACTGACATTGCCGATGCAATCAACGACCCCGACCGCCAAGAGGAGATTGCCGACGCCAACAAAGAGTTTGTTGAACGTGTCGCCAAAGAGAAGGAACTTGACGGCATCTACCAAAAGAACCTCGAAGAGAGCTTGAAGGTAATTTCCGACTATCAGCAGCAGAACGGACTCAGCGACGAGCAGGTAGACGGAGCAATGGAGTTTCTCATTGGCATTACTCGTGATGCTGTCATGGGCAAGTTCACAGCCGAGACCATTGGTATGGCAATGAAGGCACTGAACTACGACACGGCTGTTGAAGAGGCTAATCACGAAGGCGAAGTGAGAGGCAAGAACACCAAGATTGAGGAGAAGTTGCGCAAGCGACAAAAGGGTGACGGCATTCCTAACCTCAACAGTGGCAAGGGAAGTGGCGCAACTACCAAGCGTTCAAACCGTGGCATCTTCGGTCTTGCAGAGGAAGCCAAGTAGTAAAGCGAGTAAGTAATTATAATTCAAATCTATTAAAATTGTTAAAACTATGGCAGAAGAAGTAAGCGTAGCAACAGGCACCGTAGCCGTAGGTACTGGCACGGCAGGTTTGCAGACCCAGGCAGGTGGCGCACCTGCAACCGTATCGAGTGCAGCCGAAGCAACAGGCGGTATTGATGGCGGTAACTTTGTAGAGGTAGACATCGACGATGAACTTTTTAAGTTCAATTCGGACGACACCCCTCTTATGAACCTCATGCTCAAAGCAAAGAAAGTCAAGATTGACTCTCCCGAGGTAGACCACTTTATGATTGACGAGCCACGCAGCTCTGTAACCACAAGTGCAAAACTTGAAGCCACCACTGGCAACACTGGTATCCTTCAGCTCAGTGCAGAAGACCAGAACATTCCACGCCCATACGGCACCTTGCTTGTGGAAGGCGTAGACGGCTATACAGAAGACGGTAAGACAAAGACCGTAGGCAAGCCTCTGCAGTTGTTCGTAGTCGGTCACGACCAAGCCAGCGGCAACCCCATTGTGCGTGCCGTGAACGGTACAAAGGCACAGCCCACTGACGAGTATTGTAAGATACCCGAAATCCCAGCAGGCACCGTATGTACCATCCTGTCTAACGCTCTCTATGAGACACAGAAAGAAGTAGACCCCGACCTCATTGTTCCTCAGCCCAGTCGAGTATATCTCCAGAAGCGAGGCATGAACCAGATTGTATCTGACTACTTCGACTCTCAGAAGAAGCGCATCCCATTCACTAAGGCATTGATTGCCGAGCAAGCTATTGCGAACTTCAAGGTTCGTGGTAACCGTACCCTTTGGGCAGGTCGCAAGGGCAAGTTCAAGGTGAACGTTCCGAAGTTGGGTATGCAGTATATCTACTTCACCGAGGGCGTGCGTTGGCAGTTCAAGCGTGAGTTGCAGCACAAGGGCAAGTGGACATACGAGAAGTTCATCGCTCTTGCCAAGATGTTCTTCACTGGCGAGGACGTTCCTAAGACCGCCCTTCTCCTTGCAGGCAAGAACCTGCTTGAGGAAATCCAGTGCATCGACTTCTCTAAGCATCCCGAGGTAAACATCACGGTAAAGACCAACAAGCTTGGTTGGGAGATTACCAATATCCACACCGTGTTTGGTGACATCGAGATTAAGCGTGAGCCGACCCTTGACCGTCTTGGCTGGAGTAACAGCGGTGCATTGATTGGCGAGGATCGTCTTGTACACTATCAGCGTACAACCGAGCACAGCTTCACCGACCGTGTAGACGGTGAGGAGGCAACACGTACTGGTGTACTCGTTTGGGATGCTCTTGCACTGAAGGGTAGCTGCCACATTTGGATTGACGGTGAAGGCGACGCAGCAACCGAGGGCGCAACAGCCTTCGTTATGTGGGATGCCGAGACCGCACCAGCCGAGGGCGACCTTGTTGCAGGCACCGTATATTATCTGATTTGCGACTGCCCAGGCATCAACGCTAAGGCGCAGAACGGTCAGATGTGGAAGTATGACGGTACTGCATGGAGCGAGTTCCACGGAGAGGTTATGGCTACTGAAGAGTAGGCGAGCTTATTGCAGTGAAAAGTTAAACAACACTGGGACGGATGGGTCACACCGTCCGCCCCTTTTTTGTTGCTATCGCACATTCAAAAAATAGAATAAAGTATGAACGCAAAAAGAAAAACGTATGGAGTTAGTGGCTACATGGAATGGGTTGCACTCATTGAATGCGGTAAGGCTACGGTGAAAGTACATTTCAGCGGAGGCAGTCTTACAGGCTATGGTGTGACACCAGCCGAGTTCACAACTCAAAACCCTATGACGCAGGCAATCATAGAGAACAGCAAGGAGTTCAAGAGTGGCAAGATATTCCTCCTTCGAGAGATAGAGGGAACAGGCAAGTTCAAAGAGTTTGTCCGTGGTCAGCACGCCAATGAAGGAAACCATTTAGGTGGGCAGGCAGCAACAGCGAGTGCCATTGCAGGAACAGCTCTTGATGCTGACGGCACATCAAAGACACCAAAAGTAGAGCAAACCGATGCTAACGAGCCTATGGGTGACCCCATCAACGATGAAGAGACGGAACCAGCCGACGATGAGGAGTCTACTGATGCTTCAGAAGCAGAAACAGTAGAAGACAGCGAGGCAACCGTAACAGCCGACGGCAAGGCAATCATCGACGTTACAGACCTTGACGATGCTCGTGATTATCTCTGTGAGAATTTTGGCATTGCCCGAAGCAGCCTTCGTAGTAATGTAAGTGTGTATCGTGCCGCAGAAGAGCACAACATCGTGTTCCGTGGCATAGAGTAGTAGTTAATAGTAACGAGGGGCGGTGCTATTACTGTCAGCACGGCACATGAAACCTGCCACATTGCAACAGTAGCCGTCCCTTTTTATTCATCCCTAAGAAAACGAACATGAGATACGAGGTTAGTGAGTTGAAGCGTGAAATCCGCATTGCGCTCGACCAGAACATGACCAGTAGCCAGTTGTTGGCAACTGGCGACATCGACACACTTTCTTTGGAGGAAATCATCGAGAGCAAGATAGTCGATGCAGCACGCATCGTAGAGACCCAAGCTCCTTCATACCTATTGGACGGAGGCAAGGCGTTTGGTGAGAGTATCGGTTGGAAGAGCCGTGTGGGTTATGGCATGGGCTTCATAGCATTGCCCGACGACTTCATGCGCCTCGTTACCTTTCAGATGAGCGACTGGAGCCGAGCCGTGACAGTAGCCATTAGTGAGGACGACCCCTTGTATGCGCAGCAGCAAAGCCGTTATCCAGGCATCCGTGGTTGTCCCCAGAAACCCATCGTCGCCATAACGACCCAACCAATAGGTCAAGTGTTGGAGTTCTATTCCTGCACTGGCGGTTCAAAAGTGTTTTTGAAACGTGCCCGATACATACCCCTTCCACGCATAGAGAAAGGCGGTATAGATTTGTGCGAGAAACTCCACCGAGCCATTGTGTATTACACGGCATACCTTGTTGCATTGAGCACAGGGCAAACCGATTTAGCAGCAAGCATGTCTAACATAGCAAATGAACTGATGAAATGAACGACATCAATAACTTAGGCTCATTCAGCTCCATTGACGCTGTGTGGGCGAAATATCCCGAAGGCGGTAAGGAAGGCGATTTCCTTACCATAGGCGGTGTTAAGCATCGCTGGAACAAGTACGACCAGATATGGGAGAACGCAAGCACCGTTACCAGTTCTACGGCTCGCAAGCTGGAGACCGTTGAGGGCGACCTTTCCGTAAACAACGACTTGATAGTAGGCGGAGTGTTGCGTGCGAAAGCTGTCAAGCAACCCAACTGTGGTTTGTTTGAAAGTCTTTCAGCCCTTCAAGCTAAGTACCCCAATCCCGAAGTGGGCATGTGGGCAACCGTTGGCAATACCATCCCAGCGACCGTATATCTGTGTGCCGAAGAAGGCGTATGGAAAAACACTGGACAGACAGGCGGTATAGATAGCCTCGACTGGAGCAGGATCAGCACAATCGAGAGCAATGTCACAACCTTGCAGCAGGAGAATACAAACAGAAAAACCGAGATAGCTAAAATAGACAGCAGTCTGAGAACTCTTATTGCAACAACCGTTGGTAAGAAGTTGAAGTTCGCCCCATTTGCTGGCTTTGTCTCAAATGTAGAAATCATAAAGGCAGGAACAGCCCAATGGAACAATATCGTGTGGGACACTGTGCATAAGAAGTTTCTTGCTTGTGTCTTAGAGCCAAGTGACGGTGAGTTGACGCTCCCAAAATTTTATGATAGTTGGGTTAATCAGAAAGACTATACGGATGATTTTGTAACCCCGACCCAGTACAGCATCTTTCACAATACTCTGACTGGCGACATCTACCGATATGACGGCACCAACCTTGTAAGTCTTGGCATCACAGCCGAACGCTTCAACGAGCTTTCAGAGGAGATAAAAGAGTTGCAGGCAAAAGACGTTGCGGAGATAGGCAGCGACGGCAAGTTGGACTCGGCAATAATCCCCGATGAATTTGACGAGATAATTCCAGTAAACTATTGGATGAACAACAGAACCGCCTCAAGTGAAAGTGGTCAGCTTGTTCTAACTCCAGTTGCAATAGAAGGAGCTTATTGGTATGCACCGAACACAAAGGAACTCTTCAGAGGAGAAAGCTATGGAGTCGCAGGTCAGTATAAAGTATCTTGGATGAAACTCCAAGCAGACAGGAGCAAATTATACCTTGACCTTACAAACTGCCTTCCTTACATTTGGAAGGGTGGCGACATGGTAGCCATTGCCCCGAAGAACACTCCTGCAAGCATCTTCAACGCCACAACCGCGGTGCCAATAAGTGGCTACTATGTGCTATGCGACAGCGACAACGAGAGCATGAGTGCCATCCATGCAGCATGGAAAGACGAGAAAGCCGTTAGCGGTCTTATCGTTTCCTTCGAGTTGAGCGCAGGCATTTGGAAGACCTACCAATATGTTGGAAAGACAGTAACCGAGAACAACTGGTTTGACACCGACAACTGGAAAGACTTCGGCTCGCTCGCAGCAGGAAGCGAGACCCACCTTGTCATTGACGAGCTTTGCGGCACGCCTACAGGCGGAGCCTATACATTAGGCAGCGCAGTAGATGCCCTTATCGCCTATCAGCAGAAGACAGGCGTGAACTATGCCAAGCGAGGACTTGTGATAAGCTACAAGACTGGTGAGAACGAAATGGAGACCAAGCAGTTCCAGGGCGAGATAAGCGACTTCAAAGAAGTAGGTCTATGGAAAGACTTTGGCGGTGGCGGCAAGCTGACAGCCAAAGACACCTTAGAGAAAGGCGGTGAGGATGCCCTGTCCACTGGTGGCGGCTATAACCTCATCCCCACGAACTTGAAGGTAGACACAGAAACCGAAGGCGTTATAAAGGTCGCTATGGTGAACTCTGCAGGTGACACCATTGGCGACGAGCAGCAGTTTGCCGTAGGCACTGGAACTGGTGGCGGTAGTGGAACCATCATTGCCGTGCAGTGGAAAGAAAACCCATTGTACGAAAAGGCAGGCGGAACGTTCATAGCCGAAGCGTCCATTATGAGTGTGACTAAGGTGGGCAGCATGGAGAACTACAACAGCATCATGAAGGTTGCGTTCGTCAACCGCACCACCAAGAAGACCGTCGCCACCTTTGAACCCAAGAAGGCATCGAGCGCAAGCAACGAAGACTTCTCCTTCAGCTTCGACCTTAGCAGTCTTGGCACAAGTGCAGGCGAGATACCTTTGCAAGCCGTGATAACAGATGATAGCGGTAACACAGCCACAAAGAATTTGAGTTTGATAGCAGTCGATGTGACGTGCGTCAGCGTTCAGACCCTTAACTACACTAAGGACACCTCTCTTGAAGTGAACGGCAATGCCAAGAATATCCCTATGTTCAAGTTTCCGAACAACTCAAGCGACAAGGGTATTCTCACTAAAGTGGAGATGTATCGTGATGGTGAATGGAAGCTGCTGCAGAGTATCACCGTCAGCGACACCTATTCGCATGGCGTGCTTATAAACCCTGCTGGACTATCACACGGAGCCTATGCTATACGCATACAAGGCGAAGACGTGTCGAGTGGCGTAAAGGGCAACGTGCTTCACACCTCAGTAATGGTTATACAGCAAGACGACACGTTGAGCGACTACAACACCCCTATCGTGCTTGCACGCTGGAGTGACGGCAGCAACGGCAAGAAGAAACTTCTTGAAAGCATCGACATTGATGTAGCCTGCTATCAGCGCAACTTGTCAGTTCCGACGGTTGAGATAGAACTGGAGAACGCTACGCAGCACACTAAGGAGACCATTGGCTCCAAAGCCATGAACCGCAACCAGACATACACCATCAGCAAGCGACTGACGACCTACAATCAAGGCGACGAGCTGAAAGTGCGTGCCAAGTGTGGCAGTTCTGTTCAGCCAGAAGATTGCGTGAACACCGTCGAGGGAAGCCTCGTCGATATATCAGAGACGGCAGGTGCATTGTTCGGCATCGACATGACGAGCCGAAGCAACACCGACACCGACAAGCGTATTGTCGCCACCACGTCAGACGGTAAGGAAGTAGAAATCTTTGTCAAGGGCAGCAACTATTCAAGCAATGGCTTTGTGAAGGACAGCTACGGCACCAGTGACTACGGCACCGATGCAGACAAAGGACGTATGGCATTGCGTATTGCCGAGGACGTGACCGCAACAAGTAACATCAAGCCATACTCCAACAGCGCAATCGAGACCAACGGTAGTGCTCTGACCTTCACCACCCAAGTGAAGAACGTAGCCGACCGTAATACAGTGCTCATGAAATGTGCAGGCGAGAAGATGGGCTTTGTGCTAACTGGTGAGAAACTGGTGGTATATACCAATGGTGACACCACGGACGGCAAGACATCATGCACCGTACCATACTCTGTTAATGCCGTCCACCGTTTCGACATCGTTGTGGAGCCGACCAGCATAGCCCCCTTCGGTGGTATCGGTATGATAAAGGTGTTCAAAGACGGAGACGAGGCAGGAGCCGTGCCTTACGTTGCAGGACAGTTTGCAGTATCGGAAGCAGTTCTTGAATGGGACGGCACGGATGCGGACATCTATCTGTACAGCTTGAAGATGTGGAACACCTACTATACGTTCAAGCAGGCGTTTGACAACTACCTCGTAGGCTTGACCGACACCGAGGCGATGATCAGCGAGTATGAGAAGAACGACGTGCTTGTGAGTCAGAAAGCCGAAGGCGTGACAAAGGACATGCCGAGTATGCAGAAGTGCTTAGATGCAGGACTCTGTGTCGTAGTGCTTACTAAAAATGCCGACACTGCCGACGTTGCGGAGAACTACCCCGACCACTTGGAGAGTCTTGACGGAGACAAGAAGACCACGTTCCTTTTGGACTGGTACGTCTACTTCCCCGACCGACCATGGCAGAACGTGATTATCACAGCCGACCCGACCTCAAATCAAGGTACCACCTCTTCTTTTCGTCCTATCAAAAACAAGAAGGGAAAGCACAAGAAGAACAAGGGCGGTATGCGCATGATGTACACAAGAGAAGAGATAGCCGCAATGTTCCCTGGCAATGAAGAAGTACTTGCTAAGTATGACTTGGCAGCTTCGATGGCAAAGAAGAACAAGCTCCAAGTAAGAGAAGGCGGTCAGTACACCGACATCACCACTATCAAGGTGGACTATTCAGACTCCTGCGGTGCTCATAATGGAGCCATGATGGAGCTGATGAACGACACCCAGATAGCAATGGGCGAAAAGTACATGACCCCTGCACAGATATACTCTGAGGGCGATTTCAAGATAATGACGAGCATCGACAGTATTCCATGTGCTCTGTTCCGTACCGACCACCAAATGAGCCATACCGACGCTTGCGACCCAGCCAAAGCATACTTCCATGCCAAAGGCAACTTCAATGCAGACAAGGGCGACGCAACCTTCTACGGTTTCCAAAAGGTTAAAGGTTACAATGCCTCCTGCCTAAACTATGGCGACTTCAAGGAGATTGTAACCAGGAAAGAGCAGAGTCTTTCCGACTTGAAGCAGCAGGTGTTGAGCGACACATCAAAGCTCGTTGCAGGTACAATCTATGTGCTTAGTGAATGGTGTGGAGAGAAATACCATGTCATTGAGAATGACGGCAGCGGCAAGATGGAAGAAGTGGGAGCCGTTGATAAGCCGATGGAGACCGTGCATAGCAAAGCCGAGCTACTTGCAACCAACGTGTCGGAGCTTGACTGGGGTACAGTTTATAAGACCAGTGACGGCTACTACATGCAGTACAAGGGCGGTAACTGGATAGAGACAACTGGCACTATGACCTTCAACAAGCAGACCAACAAGTGGAGTGTTACGGGTAGAGTGGTGAACCCTGTTGAGTGCTACGAGCTTCTGAAGTACGACTATCTGAACTGGATGCAGGGCGTGAACAGTGTCGAAGACATGATGCGTGTGGACGAGAGCAGCGGCAAACCAATATGGATGAGCTACTACGAGAGCCGTTATCCCGACAACGACGACTTGAACGAGAAGTACGAGGCTGGCGAAAAGGTGCCTTACCGTCTGTATAAATGGTTGTCGTTCTGCCAGCAGTGTAACCACCACCTCACCGAGAGCGACGGAGACATCACCATCAACGGTGATACCGTTAGCGGCAGCACAGCAAACCGCCTTGCCAAGTGGGAGAAGGAGCTGCATAAGGAAGCCAACGTACTCAGCGCACTATGCTACACCGTAGCCAGTGACTACAAAGCATCCGTAGACCAACGAAGCAAGAACATGATGATAGCTTTCTACTTGGACACCGACGGACGAGTGAGAATGTATCTGAACCACTGGTATGACGGAGACTGCGTAGACGGCAGTGACAACGACTGCGGACTTACCATTCCCTGGGATATGGATGCACGCACGAGCCACCTCTATCAAGGCTGGGATAGCGTGTTGTTCCAACAGACCTACAAGGCAGGAGCCTTCTGGCTTGACGACGAAGGAAGCAGCACCGTTACACTAAGCCAAGTAGCAGGAGCCATGCGCTCTGTGACCTACAATAACATCAAGCCATTCAGCGCAAGCGGTTGCTACTACTACTGGGTAACAAAGCGACTGGAGAAGTGGGCAAAGGTTATCTCATCATTCGATGGTGAGCGCAAGTATGTTCAGAACTCCAAAGCATCCGACCAGTACTTCTACGCCCTGCATGGTCTTCGACTCGACGACCTCCCCGACTATCAGCGCAAGCGTTTCGAGTTCTGCGACGGTCAGTATCAAGTTGGCGACCTTTATACAAACCCATTCAAGGCTCGTATGATGGGCAAGATAGAGATAACCATCACAGCAGCGCAAGACGGCTTCTTCGGACTTGGTGAGGATAGAGCGGATATGTGTGCCGACTCGTGCCACCTGCTTGCAGGCGAGAGCTACACCATGCGTGTTAGCGATGCACAAGAAAGCGGCAAGATGATATACATCTTCGGAGCCAGCAAACTTGCAAAGCTCGACATATCTAAGTGTACCCCGAAGTCGGACGGCTTCTCGCTGGAGTATTGCACGTTGCTTGAAGAGTTGATAGTAGGAGGCGAAGCATACAGCCCAGCCTACACCACAGGACTTCTGACAGGCTTGAACTTGCCAACGATGCCTTTCTTGAAACGTATCGACATACGAAACACGAAGATAGCCGTGTTGAGTGCAAAGAACTGCCCTCGTCTAAAGGAAGTGCTTGCCGAAGGCAGCAGCTTAAAGACCTTCACCCCTGCGGAGAGTGCTCCTATCAGCGTGCTTCACCTTCCTTCGACAATGACCTCATTGCAGTTTGTGAACCTACCGTTACTGACATATCCTAATGGCGGTCTGACGATAGGCGGCATGAGCGACGTGACGAGGTTTGAGATACGAGGTTGTGACAAAATCGACACCATGACTATGCTGAAAGATGCAATCAGTGGCGGTGCGAGGATAGCAGAGATTAGCTGCAAGTTGGGCAATGTGCGTAGTGACACAACGCTACTGCAGTCGCTCATTGACTCTGGTGCAAGAGGCATAGGCAGCGAGTTGAAAGACAAGTGTGATGGACTGACTGGACGCTACATCTTGACACAAATGATAGAACAAAGTCTGTACAACACATACAAGAACTACTTCCCCGAGCTTGAACTCCACAATGCGCTCTACTCTCAGTATACAATGAGTGACCTCGAACCAGACCCTCAGAACATTACGAATGAGGACAACAAGACAGGCTACAAGTATAAGAACAAGTACGTCCCCAGTGGTTACATCAATATAATACGACGTTATTGTGTGCCAGTGCAGGCAGTAGCAAATAGTGACGGTAGTGCTGTGACCATGAAGCTCTTGAAAAAGAGTGATAACACAAAGTATCATGACGGTACGGACTATGACTATCTTGATAACTTAGGCGAAGGTTTCGACTCATTTGCAAGATTCTGTCACTTTTGGTACAAGGGTATTAATGACTTCAAAACGCAAGAAAAGCATATCCTGCTGAACTATGGAGCCGAGAAACCAATTGTATCATGGACGGAGAAGACCAGTGGCAGACTTGCAGGTCTCATTTTCAGAGTAGGCTTAGGTATATCCCTTGACTCTGTGAATGTAGGTCAGACCTTTACTGATGATATGATGTCTTCAGTGGCAAGTTGTTCGGTGTATCGTATTGAGGTACGAGGCATGAAGCAAGTGAGGTACTACGGCATGAACAATGCTAAGTATGGTGGTGTGTTCTTAGGCGATGATGATGTTGTTATAGAGAAAGCACAAGTTGCTGTTACTGGTACTGCTATGTCTCCACTTGACTTTGTTGATGGTGACTATCTTTATCGTGATGTTCCAAGTGGAGCCAAGTGGTTCTACTTCACATGTCTTACGAGTGTAGACCAAACCAAAGAGGTGTTTGCCGTAGACAGCGACGACATCGAGGCTATCGAACCAGAATGGGTGGAGCACAAAGCAGACTTGGTAGGCATTTATGGCATGAGTGTGGACGACCTTGTTAGAGCAAGAAGTCTCTCTGGTAAGAAGACACGATGCGGCAATGGTACTCAGACCA
>OWJS01000183.1_pt1 | contig 22760 bp, 22 predicted proteins | sample 1732961 | NCBI WGS metagenome assembly OWJS01 (sample SAMN05065774, study PRJEB22554) | human gut metagenome | biome: ENVO:2100002; feature: ENVO:00000062; material: ENVO:00002003 | host: Homo sapiens | place: USA
CCAAGCGCGAGGGCAAGATCATCAACATCTGCTCCATGATGAGCGAGCTGGGCCGTGAGACCGTCTCCGCTTACGCTGCTGCCAAGGGCGGCCTGAAGATGCTGACCAAGAACATCGCTTCCGAGTACGGCCAGTACAACATCCAGTGCAACGGCATTGGACCCGGCTACATCGCTACCCCGCAGACCGCACCCCTGCGCGAGATCCAGCCGGACGGCAGCCGCCATCCCTTCGATCAGTTCATCGTCGCCAAGACCCCCGCTGGCCGCTGGGGCGAGGCAGACGATCTGGGCGGACCCGCTGTCTTCCTCGCATCCGAGGCTTCCAACTTCGTCAACGGCCTGATCCTGTACGTTGACGGCGGCATCCTCGCTTACATCGGCAAGCAGCCGGGCTGAGACGATCGCTGAGCCGATCGGGCAACTAAAACACAAGGGGGCTGCTGCGCAAGCCCCAACCAAAGAGACCGGAGTTGTTTGGCCAAACGGCTTTACAACTCCGGTCTTTTGCTGCCGCACGACAAAAACACAGCCCCGCTTTGGTGAAGGAGAAGCCAAAGCGGGGCTGTATTCAATGAAGGAGAAATGAAGGGAATATCAGGTTTTACAGGTCCAGTTCAAACTGTTCTGCCGTAACAGTTGCTTTGCCATCGGCAGCAAAGGTAATGCCGTCGGCAGACTGGGGGGTGTAGATCCATGCGGTCATGGTCTGCTCGCCGTCGTTGGCGAAAACTTCGATGCTGTTTTTATCCAGCAAGATGCGGAGCTTCAGGGCACCGTTCTGGCTGCGCACCTTGCAGCTGCGGCGGTGCACGATGTCGGCACGGGAACCGGCATAGCTGCGGTCCAGCGTCAGCTCGGAGGTGTAGGGGTCGTAGGTCAGGCTGGTGTGATGGTCTGCATCGGCGGCCAGCTTCAGGGTGAAGGAGCGGTATTCGCCGGGCTGCACCGTAACGGTCAGGTCGGCCACACGGCCCTTGATGCCTTCCAGAGAAGTTTCGCTTTGCACCGTCACATTTTCGTGGAAGGTGCGCTTGCCGTGGACGGCATCCAGCTCCCGCACCGGGGTCTGAATAATGCGACCGTCCTTGATGTGCAGCTCGCGGGGGCAGATGGTCTGCCCGAACCACTTGCAGCCCTTGGGCTTATCCTCGGTGTCCGACCATGTTTGCAGCCATGCAGTCATGAGCCGGCGGCCATCCGGGGCAAGGGTGGTCTGGGTGGCGTAGAAGTCGATGCCGCCGTCCATCAGCTGCACGTTTTCCTTGGTAAAGGTGTGGGTGGCTTGGTCGTAGCTGCCGATGAAGGCAATCACGTTGTGACCGTTGTGGAACTCGCCCTTGGGCAGCATCTCCATGGGGCCGAGCATCAAAACCTGCTTGCCGTCCAGCGGGAAGAAGTCCGGGCACTCCCACATTTTGCCGTACTGATTGTTGCAGCGTTCCAGCACCGTGACAAAGTGCCAGTCGAAGCCGTCTGCGCTCTGGAACAGTGCTGCTGCGCCGCTGCCGTCCTCGGCGAGGCAGACAGTAACGACGGAGTAGGTGCCGTCGGCCTCACGCCAGATCTTGGGGTCCCGGAAGTCGAACTTGCTGAAGCCTTCCGGCAGGTCTTTCTGGGTCAGCACCGGGTTACAGGCGGGCTTTTCGTAGTTGAGACCGTCACCGATGGCAATGCTCTGGGTCTGGATGTCCCGCATCTCCCCATTGGGCTGCTTTTCTGCCACCACGCTGGTGTACATCAGCAGCTGCTTGCCGTCATCCATCTGGGTGGCAGAGCCGGAGAAGCAGCCGGGGCCGTTGTCCGCCGGGGAATCCGGGGCCAGCGCACAGGGCAGATACTCCCAGTGCAGCAGGTCGGTGCTGACGGCGTGACCCCAGTGCATAGGCGCCCACCGCACATCGTAGGGATTATACTGATAGAACTGATGGTACTGCCCCTTATAGTAGGAGAAGCCGTTGGGGTCGTTCATCCAGCCCACATAGGGGGTCAGGTGGTAAGCAGGGCGTTCCGCCGGGGAAATGGCAGCGCCGTGCTCGGCCTCGTAGGCACGGGCTTTTTGTAAGGTCAAATCGTTCATGGAATCCTCCAAAGGAAAGAATTCTTATGCGTAGTAGGCATCCAGATATTTCTGCATGATGCCCAGATAGTCGGACAGGCCGTAGGCTTCCAGCTTGCTCAGATATTCGTTCCACTCTGCATCCGTAGTGCCGTTCATGATCCAGTCCGCCTTCTGGGTATTCATGTAGGTCTGCAGATCTGCCTGCAGGTTAGAGACCTGCTCGGTGTCCTCGTTGCTCATAAAGACATTGGGATAGACATAATCGTTGTTCATATCCGGGGTGTAGATGTCCTTGATCCAGTCCAGACGGTACTGTGCATCGTCCGGGCAGGTAACGTATACACCATAGTACTCATCCAGAACCGCCAGAGGCCCGCTGACACACTGGGCTTCACGGACTTCCACGGGAGAAGCATCGCCCAGAGGAGCGTGCTTCAGCATGGGCTCGCCCTTATCGTTGGTGGACAGTTCAAAAATGTTAAAGCCTTCCGCATCGCCGTAGGTGCCCCAGTTGTTCTGCGGAGACTGGAGGGGTGCGTACATCTGATCCAGCCATGCACAAACCAATGCGGGGTTTTCCGCCTTTGCGGTGACAACGCATCTGCCGCGGGCAAAGCCGCTGGTGAAAGAGCCGTTCTGCGGAGTGATATTGCGGGTATCGGCGGTCAGGGCGGGCAGCGGCTCCCAGTCGGTCAGGTTGTCAATGTTGGCAACATCCCAGCTGAAGCAGACACCATAGCGGCCAGCCTTGCCCTTGGAAACATAGGTGGACCACTCCTGCGTGAAGCACTCCGGATCGATGAGCTTTTCGTCATACAGCTTGTGCAGCCAGTCCAGACCATCGCGGTAGCCCTGCTGGGTGGCGGCACAGATGACTTTCCGGTCGTTGGTAACAGCGATATGGCGGTCCTTGTCTGCATCGCCGTAGCCTTCGCCAAAGCCATTGATGAGGATGCTGGGGTCCTGATCGCCGTTGTTGACGATGCAGGACATGGGGATGATGTCGCCGTCAATGCCATACTCTGCCTTGATCGAAGCGGCGTTATCACGGAATGCCATCAGCACCTGCTCAAACTCGTCCACTGTGGTGGGCATCGACAGACCGAGGAAGTTCAGCCACTTGGTATTGATGAAGCTCATGTTGCCAACGGTCTGGATGGCGGTCTTTTCTGAGCCGAGCTGCTCGATCCAGGGCAGTGCCCAGATGTGGCCATCGCTGTCGGTACACATGGTGCGGTACTCCGGGTACTGCTCAAAGACCTTCTGGAGATTCGGCATATTGTTGTCAATGTAGTCTTCCAGATTGAGGATGACACCCTGATCTGCGTAGCGCAGCAGATTGCTGTCGGTAAAATCAGCAGTAAAAACAAAATCCGTCAGGGTGTTGGGGTTGGACATATTCAGGGTGATCTTATCGCTCCACTGGTCGGACTGGATGGCGGTCCAGTCGATGTGCACATTGGTCTGCTCTTCCAGACGCTTGAAGATGGTGCGGTTGTTCGGTTCGGGTTCGCTGCCCACAGGGAAGCTGGTCATACCGGTAAAGGTGACCTTTTCGGGCAGCGGAAATTCAACGGCACCGGTCGTGTCCACAGCTGCGGCAGCAGAATTGTTGCTGCCGGTGGATTTGCCGCCGCCACAGGCAGACAGAGCAGCGGCAGAGCCCGCCAGAGCGCAGACCTTGAGGAAGTTGCGGCGAGAGATCAGCTTTTTCATGGTATTTTCTCCTTTTTTATGTTTCTTTCTTCGTGTAACAGATGAGCGTACCGGCTCATAAAATTCTGGAGTATCCTCAGCCTTTGATGGAACCAGCCATGATGCCGGCATCAAAATACTTCTGGAAGAAGGGATACATCACCAGCAGCGGCAGACTGGAAATAATAATGGTCGCATATTTGAGCAGCTCTGCCATCTTCGCACGTTCGGCAGTGCTCTGGATATCTGCGATCATGCCGGACTCCGGCTGGCTCTGGATCAGGATGGAACGCAGCACCAGCTGCAGCGGCTGCTTCGATGCGCTGTTCAGGTAGATCATGGCGTCAAAGTAGCTGTTCCACATGGCCACGAACTGCCACAGGGCCAGAACTGCCACCACCGGCATACAGACGGGCAGCAGGATCTTGAAGAAGTAAAGCATCTCGCTGGCTCCATCCACATCCGCAGCTTCACGCAGCTCACGCGGGATGCCTTGATAATAGGTACGGGCAATGATCATGTTCCACACGCTGAATGCGCCCGGCAGAATGACCGCCCACATGGAATCCAGCAGACCCAGATTGTTGATGAGCAGGTAGGTGGGGATCAGACCGCCGCTGAAAAACATCGTGATCACAAACAAGGTGTTGAAGATCTTTTTGCCTTTGAAGTCCGGCAGCGACATGGGATAAGCGGCAAGCATCGTCACAGCTACCGAGATGATGGTGAAGATGATCGAGTAAAGGATTGCGTTCTTGAAGCCGACCCAGATCTGCTTGTCCGAAACGACACGCTGGTAAGCATCCAGACTCCACTTGCTGAAATCAAAGGAGATGCCCTTGTTTTGCAGAGTGACCGGGTCCATAAAGGACGCGATGACGATGTAGATCATCGGAACGATGATCGCCAGCAGGAACAAGCCCAGAAGTGCGTAGCCGCAGTACAGGATGATCTTATCTTGTTTGGTGTAGAGGGCCATTTTTGATTTTTTCTGTTTTGCCATGGTAAACCCCTCCTTACAAGCCCTTGCCATCGTTCATTTTGGCAACGACCTTGTTCACTGCGATCAGCAGGATGACGTTGACAATGGTGTTGAACAGACCGACTGCCGTGGAAAAGCTGTAATCGCCGTCCAACAGGCCCTTTTTATAAACGTAGGTTGCAATGATCTCGGCAGTGTTCAGGTTCAGGTCCGTTTGCAGGGCATAGGCTTTTTCAAAGCCGATGCTCATGATGTTGCCTGCCTGCAGGATGAACTGGATCACGACCATATCCTTAATGGCGGGCCACTCCACCGTCATGATCTGCTGGATCAGGTTTGCGCCGTCGATCATCGCAGCTTCCTTCAGATCTTTGCTGGCGTTGGAAAGGGATGCGGTGTACATGATGGATGCCCAGCCGGCACCCTGCCAGATGCCGCTGATGATGTAGATGGGGCGGAATGCTTCCGGCAGCGTCATGAAGTTGATGCTGGTGTGAAGCAGGCCGTTCACCGGACCGGTGACACTCAGCAGCACCCGGACGATACCGCACAGCACGATGACCGAGATGAAGTTGGGCATATACAGCACCAGCTGCACCTTCTGCTTGATCTTCTTGCTCTCGATACGGTTGAGCAGGAATGCCAGCAGGATGGGGATCGGGAAGCCCCACAGCAGACCGTAGACGCTCAGCTTCAGGGTGTTGATCAGATAACGCTGGAAGTCCGGCGAGGACATGAAGCGGGTAAAGTTTTTGAAGCCTACCCACTTGCTGCCCCAGATGCCCCTGAAGGGATTGTACTTCTGGAATGCGATCAGCACACCGCCCATGGGAGCGTACTTGAACACCAGCGTCAGCGCCACGGCAGGCAGCAGGAACAACAGGTAAAGCTGCCAATGCCGTTTGATGTAGACCCATGTGTTGTGCAGCTTGCGTTCCGCTGTCAGCACAGCCGTTTCCGGCGAGGCCGTCTTTGCTTTCATGAATCATTCTCCTCCTTTTGGTTTGTGTTTTACATTTGCACCTTTGGATTTTACGTTTTTGCTTCGATTGTGCAAATGTAAAATTCTTTAATTCATTTATACCACGCAAATAAGCGAATGTCAACGATAATTCATGGGATACATAAAGGAATACTGTGCATTTGTACAGGTGCACAAATTTGAACATGTGCAAATGTGCAAAATGATGATTTGCATTTTTACGTTTGACTAATTTGTGCATTTGCACTATACTGGAGCCATAAAGAATAAGATCCGTCACCAGACTTTATCTATAAAAGAAAGAACATCCGCCCCTATACTATAAGGAAAGAGGTTGACTTATGGCAACCAAAGTCACCATTCAGGATATTGCAAACGAACTGCAGCTTTCCCGCAACACAGTTTCAAAGGCCATCAACAACACCGGTGTGCTGGCAGATGCCACACGGGAGAAGATCCTGCGCAAAGCCGCCGAAATGGGCTATAAGCAGTTCGCCTATCTGCCGCTGTTTCAGGAAGACGCTGCAAAAACAGCAGAGTCTTCTATTCTGCCCCGTGGCAAACGGGAGATCGCCATGCTGACGACCCAGTTTCTGAACAGCTCTCACTTTTCCTCCATGATGCTGGATCGTTTCCAGTCGGAAATCGACCATCTGCACAGCAGCATGACCATTCATCGCATTTCTCCCACAGAGCTGAAAGAGAAAAAACTTCCCTCTTCTCTCGACATCCAGCGCACAGCCGGCATCATCTGCTTTGAAGTATTCGACTATGACTACGCACAGATGCTGTGCGATCTGGATGTTCCGCTGCTGTTTGTAGACACCCCTGTGATGGATATGCGTCCTCCCCTGAAAGCCGACCGCCTTTATATGGAAAACCGCATTGAGACCCAGAATGCGGTGGCCCACATGGTCCAGCGCGGCAAAAAACGCATCAGCTTTGCGGGGGATAAAAACCACTGTCAGTCCTTCTTTGAGCGTTATATGGCTTATAAGGATGCAATGGAGTACTTTGGTCTGACAGAAGGCCTGAGCACCTGTGCGATGCCATCTGGACAGCAGAACTATCCGGTATCCCTGTACGAAACCATCCGTCGGTTCAAAACGATGCCGGAAGCCTTTGTCTGCGCCAATGACTTTGTTGCCATGGATCTGGTCAAGGCATTGAATGAGCTGGGGTATTCGGTTCCCGATGATATCTGGGTCTGCGGCTTCGATGACAGCCCGGAGGCTTCCTACTTTGCCCCCCATCTGACTTCGATCCACATCCATGAACAGATCATGGGCTACACCGCTGCCAATCTGCTTATGACCCGCATCGAAGAGCCATCGCTGAACTATCGCACCGTCTATACGGAAACCAACCTGATCCTGCGCGAATCCACAGGAGATTGAGCGAAAGGAGAACCCCCATGCGTGACCTGTGCAATACGGACAAGCCGCTGTTTGCTGTGCTGACGAAATTGACTTACAGTGCTTACCTGAACATCTTATGGCTCGTGTGCAGCCTGCCCATCGTTACCATAGGGGCTTCTACGACCGCATTGTTCTACGTCACGCTCAAAATGGCGGAAGATCGGGACGATGGTCTGACCCGGATGTTTTTTAAGGCGTTCCGGGAAAATTTTAAGCCCGCCACAAAACTCTGGCTTATCCTGCTGGCAGTCGGCAGTTTCCTGGCTGCGGATGGCTTTGTGCTGTGCCGAATGTGGAGCGAAAACATTTTCTGGACGCTGCTCACTGCAGTGCTTATTGGTGCGGCAGTTCTGTACGGCATCGTTCTGCTGTATGCCTTTCCTCTGCTGGCACGGTTTGAAAACACCACCTTCGGCATCCTGAAAACAGCGTTTCTCGTGGGTGTCCGGTATCTGTTTTGCACCCTGCTGATGGCGGCGATCTATGGCATCATGGGGTACGTCATCGTGTTTGTGTTCACACCTGCCTTCCTGCTGGGCATGGGCTTCTGCGCCATGCTCTGCTCCTTTCTGATGCTTCGGATCCTCTATCTGATCGGTGGAGACCCTGATGCAGTACACGAGGAATCCGACCATGACAACAACTGACCGGGATACGCTCCGCTCCCTCCATGGGCGCAAAAAGTGGGAGCACATCTGGGCATATTACAAGCTGCCCATTGCGATCGTGCTCATCGTCGTCTATATCTTCGGCTATGCAGCCTACCGCCATGTGACGAAAAAAGAGGATGTGCTTTACCTTGGTCTGGTAAATATCACTGCCGGGTCTGATCTGACGGAACAGCTTACCACCGGCTTTGCCGAGGCGCAGGGTCTGACCAAAAAGCAACAGGTCGATCTGCTGTCCGGCTTGCTGCTCAGCGAAAGCGAACGCGCAGAGGAGCAGTATGTATATGCTTCGGAGATGAAGCTGCTGGGTGCAGTCAGTGCCCAGCGGTTAGATGTTGTTCTGATGGACGAATATGCACGGGATCGACTGTTGGCAGATGATTATTTTCTCGATCTGCGGACACTGGATGCGTCTTTCCATGCACTGTCGGGTCTGAACGCCGGTGGGACCGTGCTGGATATTTCGGACACGCCGTTTGTCAGGCAGGCAGGTTTTTCGGGCAAGGTCTATCTTGGGGTAGTGCAGAATGCACCGCACCCGGAGCGTGCAGCCGCTTACATTCATTATCTGTTCCAGCGGTGATCGTTGGGTTTCACATCAAGAATAAGGAGAATTATCATGGACATTGTAACGATTGGTGAAGTTTTGATCGACCTGACCCAGACCGGCAAGGATGCCCGCGGCATCCCGCAGTTTGCCGCAAACCCCGGCGGTGCTCCGGCCAATCTGGCGGTGGCAGCCGCCCGGCTGGGCGCACAGACCGCCTTTATCGGCAAGGTGGGTGCGGATGCCTTTGGCCGCTACCTGAAAGAGGTTCTGGCAGAGAACAAGGTAGATGTTTCCGGCATGGCGGTGGATGCAGACCACCCTACCACCATGGCTGTTGTTTCGGTGGATGCCACCGGTGAGCGGGATTTCAGCTTCTACCGCAGTGCCAACGCTGACGTGATGCTGAGCAAAGAGGACATTTCGGACGAGGCTCTGAAAGCTGCCAAAATCGTCCACTTCGGTTCTGTCAGCCTGACCGCTGACCCTTCCCGCACCGCCACGCTGGATGCCGCCGCCCGTGCCAAAAAGCTGGGTGCTGTCATTACGTATGACCCCAATTACCGTGCAAACCTCTGGAAGAACAAAGAGGACGCCATTGCTCAGATGAAAGCTCCCCTGCCGCTGGTGGATATCCTGAAAGTGTCCGATGAGGAGCTGCCCCTGCTCACCGGCACCACCGACTGCGAAAGCGGCACGGCACAGCTTGCCCAGAACGGCATCCGGCTGATTTTCGTCACCTTGGGTGCAAACGGCGTGTTCTACCGCTTTGGGGACAAGACCGGCCATGTGGCGGGCGTTCCCTGCAAGGTGGGCGACACCAATGGCGCAGGAGACACCTTCTTTGGGGCTGCCCTGTCCAAGCTCTGCAAGGAGGAGCTGGACACCCTGACGGTGGACAAGCTGGAAAGCATTCTGGCCTTTGCCAACAAGGCCGCCAGCATCACCACCAGTCGGCATGGTGCCATCCCCGCCATGCCCACCCTTGCAGAAGTGGAGGGCTGAACCATGGCAGCAAAACAGGAATTTGCGTCCCGGTTTGCCAAGCACAAGGACGAGCTGGAATGGCTGTTCATGGAGCTGTACCACAACCGGGAAGGGCTGGAAGTTCTGGAGCGGGAGATGGCAGAAGCCTACAACGCCCGCAGCGCCGAGCTGAAAGCACTGGACAAGGCACGCTCTGCCGACCCGGAGTGGTACAAGCGGGGCAATATGTTCGGCATGACCATGTACACCGACCTCTTTGCCGGAAATTTGAAAGAGCTGGCAAAGAAACTGCCCTACCTCAAGGAGCAGAAGCTGACCTATCTGCACCTGATGCCCCTGCTGCAGATGCCCCATCCCCACAACGACGGCGGCTACGCAGTGGAGGATTTCGATACCGTAGACCCGGCCCTTGGCACCAACAAAGATCTGGAAAACCTGACCCGTGAACTGCGGAAAGCCGGCATCAGCCTGTGTCTGGATTTTGTCATGAACCACACCGCCAGCACCCACCGCTGGGCCATGGCGGCAAAGGCGGGCGACCCGTGGTTTCAGGCCTATTACCATCTCTATGACGACCGCACCATCCCCGACCAGTACGAGCAGACGGTGCCGCAGGTGTTCCCCAACACCGCGCCCGGCAACTTTACATGGTGCGAGGAAATGCACAAGTGGGTGCTGACCACCTTCCACGACTACCAGTGGGACCTGAACTACGCCAACCCGGCAGTGTTCGTGGACATGACCAAGAGCATCCTGCACCTTGCCAACCTCGGCGTGGAGGTGTTCCGCATTGACGCGGTACCCTACATCTGGAAGCAGCTGGGCACCACCTGCCGCAATCTGCCGCAGGTGCACACCATCGTGCGGATGCTCCGCATGGTGCTGGAATGCGTCTGCCCGGCGGTCATCCTCAAGGGCGAGGTGGTCATGGCTCCCAAGGAGCTTGCCGCCTACTTCGGCACGCCGGAAAAGCCGGAATGCCACATGCTCTACAACGTATCCACCATGGTCAACCTGTGGGGTGCCCTTGCCAGCCGGGACACCCGGCTGCTGAAAGCCCAGTTGGATGCCCTCCATGCTCTGCCGGACAACTGCTGGTTCGTGAACTATCTGCGCTGCCACGACGATATCGGCTGGGGTCTGGACGAGGCGGTGGAAAACCGGCTGGGCATGGACCCCCAGAAGCACAAGGAATATCTGTACCACTTCTATGAGGGCAATTTCCCCGGAAGCTGGGCAAAGGGCGAGCTGTACAACTACGACCCTGCCACCGGCGACGCCCGGAGCTGCGGCACCACCGCCAGCCTGTGCGGTATCGAACAGGCACTTGAGAAAAACGATAAAATTGCGCTGGATTATGCCGTGAAGCGTGACCTGCTGCTGCACACTGCTATGGCGTTTTTGCAGGGCTTCCCCATGCTGAACTGCGGGGATGAAATTGCACAGCTCAATGGCTGGGACTACAAAAACGACCCCGACCGTGTGGAGGACAGCCGCAATCTGCACCGCAGCAAATTCAACTGGGAGAACGCCAAGCAGCGCACCCGGAAGGGCACGCTGCAAAACGCCCTGTGGCAGGGCATGGAGCAACTGCGTCAAATGCGGGCAGACCCCTGTTTTGCCCCGGATGCGTGGGTGACCACATGGGACAGCCACAACCCCGGTGTGCTGGCGCTGGTGCGCAAGCGCGGCGAGGAAACGCTGGTGGGACTGTTCAACTTTACCGAGTACCCGGCGGGGGCCAGTCTGGACGCTCTGGGCGGCGCGTATCACACCCCGGAGGGCAGTTCCGTCTGGCTGGCAGATGTGGAGCTGGAACCCTATCAGGCGCTGCTGGTAAAAAATAAATAAGGAAAACGAGAACCACCCCGAACAGCAACGAGTAAAGGCAGGGTATCATCATGGCGATGGTATCCTGCCTTTTGCTATTTTTAACCGCGTATGGTATACTCGGCTTAGTTCAACAAATCGGAATTTGTGATGGTAGATAATATGGAATGGTTTAATGTTTTTGGGCTGATTTTTATTGCAGTCATTATGATACCAAATGTTGTATTTGCGATTAAGTGCAAAGATGGATTTGATAATAAGTGGAACAATAAATATGTTGAGGTCACAGAACAAGTAGGGAGATTGGGTTGTTTCGGATTCATGATAATCAATATTCCGGGAACTTGGTTCGGGTGGTGGTCTGACGAAGCATTTGCACTATATCTGATTGTAGATACCATATTGGTAATGCTTTATTGTGCTATTTGGATTATATGTTTTAAGAAAAACAGCGTTTTCAGAGCATTAGCACTTTCTATTATTCCTTCAATGTTGTTCTTATTTAGTGGGATTATGAGTAGGTCAGTGCTATTGATTATTGCATCAGTATTATTTGCACCAAGTCATATTGCGATTTCATATAAAAATGTAAAATGATATTTACAACTTCCAGTTTGCCGGGCAGACAGGTATTTGAATAACACAAAATGAGGGAGCAACCATGGTACTTTATTTTACGGGAACTGGCAACAGCCGGTATCTGGCGCGGCGCATTGCCGAAGGGTTGGAGATGCCGCTTTACGATCTGAACGCTTGTATCAAGGCAGGGGATACCGCCCCGGTGCAGACTCGGAGGCGGCACAGGTGCTGCGCCAGCTCCAAAAGCTGGGCATCACTCAGACCGTCATGATGACCGGCGACAGCGACCGCACCGCCCGCGCCATTGCGGCGCAGGTGGGGGTAGACCGCTGCTTTGCGGAGGTGCTGCCGGAGGATAAGGCCGCCTTTGTCCGCGACGCCAAAGCCGAGGAACATACAGTTGTGATGATCGGCGACGGCATCAACGATTCGCCCGCTTTGTCGGCGGCAGATATCGGCATCGCCATCCATTCCGGTGCCGCCATCGCCCGGGAGATTGCCGATGTGACCATCCGCAGATGCTCCGGCGTATCGAAATGATAGATCTCCCAGCCAAAAGGAGGCTGCTGCACAAATACTGCGCAGCAGCCTCCTTTTTTAGTTCAGATGAATCGGCAAAAGCCCAGCCAGCAGCCCAGCAGGAAGAAGAGCAACACTTTACCCAGCACCGGCAGCCATAGACGCTTGCACAAGGTGGTATCCCACCGGTGGATGTTCTGCTGGGGGCAGGTGCCAACGCAGGCTTCACAGGCGATGCATTCCCCGCTGCGCAGGCTGGTTTCCTCCAGCTTCAGGCACACCGGGCACTGCTGTTTACAGGCATTGCAGCCCGGGATGCAGCCGTCGCTCTGCCGGTGCAGCCGCGCAAATGGCAGCACCGGCAGCAGGGCAAACACCGCTCCCATGGGGCAGAGGAACTGACAGAAGAACCGGGGCTGCACCGCCATACCCAGCAAAATGAGCACAAGCAGCCCGATGCCCACACCAAAGCCCTCCGGCGGCAGATGCAGAGCCGTCAGGCGGGAAAACACCTCCCACGGGCTTGCGCCGGTCAGCATCTTTTCCTGCCGGGTCACATACAGGGCTACCAGCCATGCCAGCAGCAGATATTTGACCTTCTGCCCCAAAAGCACCGCCCGATCCGGCAGACGGAGCTGCTTTTTGCGGTGGAACAGCTTTTTCTGAATAAGCCCGGAAAGCGCCCAGACGGCATCGCCCAAGCTGCCGAAGGCGCAGACGTACCCACAGAAAAAACGGTCGAAAAGCAGGGTGAAGCCGCACAGTCCCAGCAGGGAAAGTGTGAAGCTGTCCACAGAGAGCACCTCGCCTGCACCGATGTGCAGAAAGATCTGTTTTACCCCGGAAAACCCGGCCACGAATGCGCCCGGCATGGACACAAAGAAGAACAACTGCACCCCGGTGCGCAGCCATGTACGGCGCTTTTTGTCCCGCTGACGCTGCTGCGCCGCTGTTAAAGGCTTTGCCTGTGTTTTTTCCATCATCCTGCCGCCTTTCCCAGTGCGTTCTCTACCGCACCGATCAGTCCTTCTGCCGTGAGGGTAGCACCGGAAACGGTATCCACCTCAGCAGACTGCACTGCCAGCATCTCGTCCAGCAAAGGCAGCGCCTGCTTATAGTAGGGCTTATCCTCGCCGGAAGCATCCAGCACCGCAATATCGGTCATTTTCCGTTCTGGATAGTCACCGACACCCGAATGACATCGCCAAAACCATAGGCGCTGCCCTCATAGATGCCGTCCCGGTAGCCGCTCTGCTCTGCCTGTGCTGTGCTCTGCGCCTGCAAAACAGAAGCATTGTAGGCTTCAACTTCGGCAATTTCCTGCTTGCGCTGGCTTACCGCTGCCGCCCGGATCAGCGCCACCTGCTGGTATTGCCACAGTACCCCCAAAATTAGCAGCAGGTTCACCGCCCGGAGGAGAAAATTTTTGTATTTCATTCTGCTGCTCCTTCCGTTTCAGATTCAATCCCGGTCTCTTCCGGCGGCAGTGCCGGCTCGGATGTCGGCAGCACTTCCTCAGAAGATGCCGGTTCCGGTTCAGAGGATGCCGGTGCATCTGCCGGGAAAAGCTGCTGCCATACTTCCTTGAGCCACACGGGAACGGCGCTCTTTTCCTCCGGCTGCACCACCTCCACGGTGGGCGCGGTGACCGGCGTTTCCCCGGGCTCTGCTGCTTCAGACGGTGCGGTTTCCTCTGCCGTCTCTTCCGATGCAGTCTGCTCCGGTGCGGTTTCCTCTGCCGGGGCAACAGCGGCCTTTGCCAGTGCCAGCTTGACTGCGTTCAGAATTCCGGTGGAGGAGTAGGTGGCACCGGAAACGGCATCTACATTAGGGCTTTGCCCCTCCAGAATGGCGGGGATGACCTGTTTTGCCCGGGAGAGATATTCCTCCTCGTCCTCGGCGCTCAGGATCGTGATATCGGTGATTTTATCCTCTGCCACCGTGACCTGCACTGTGATCTGCCCCTCAAAGCCCATGGCTTCGGCAGTGTAGATGCCGTCCAAGTAGATGGAGGGAGCCGTAAATTCCTCCACCACAAGCGTTGCGGCGGGCTTTGGCTGGGGCGGCAGGGGATTGTTGACCACCTCGCCGGTCAGGGCGTTCTGCACTGCGCCCAGAATGCCCCGGCTGGTGTAGGTGGCCTCGGAAACGGCATCCACATCCCAGCTCTGAGCCTCCACCACGGTGGTCAAAAGCCGCTTGGCACGCCGCAGAAACTGCTTGGTCTCGTGGGATGCGTCCAAGATCTCCACCTCCGTGATGCTGCCGTTTTCCATGGTGACCTGTACTCGGACGGCACCGCCGTAGCCACGGGAAGAGCCGACGTAAACGCCGTCGGCATAGGGCAGCTTGGGCAGGGTTTCTTCCTCCGCTTCGGAGAAAGCGGCTTCCACAGGCTGCTCCACCACGGCTGTCAGCTTTTCCGGCACGGCGGCCAGCACCGGAACAGTGCGGGGCAGGGCAAAAAGTACAGCTGCCGCTGTCGCCACCGTCGGGAGCAGCTGCACCAGCGGCAGCAGTGTATGGCATTGTTTTTTGTTCATTCCAACTCCTCCTGACACGGAAAAGCAAGGCCGCCTGATGCCAAGCGACCTTGCCGTTTTGTGCTATATGTTAGCTGAATCAAGCAGCCTTCCGCAAACTTACAGTGCCACGCTGACCGGCAGGACATACACGCCGTCGGCGGCGTAGAAGGTGATCTGAGTAATCGTCTTGCCGATGATGGATGCAAAGTAAGGATCATCGGCATTGAAGCCCAGCTTGGTACCATGCCAGATGTTGGTCACATGATGCAGACCGTACTCACTGCCATCGGCGGTGGTCAGAACTACACCGTAGACCTTGTTGGCCTTGTAGTCCAGATCAAAACCGGAGATTTTCATCTCGTAGGTGGTGTGGTGACCGTTGGTATTCAGCTCCACAGTGGTGCCCTCTACGGTGGTCTCGGTGGCGTGGACCTTGCCAAACTCCCACTTGCCGCTCAGCAGGTTATACCATGCGGTGATGTAGTAGGCAGGGGTCTCGCTGAGTTTGTAGTAAGCGTAGCTCTCGTTCTCAAACAAGGCATCTGCGCCGGTGTAGGTGGTGGTGGATTCCTTGCCCTTCAGGGTAACGGTAATGTCGTAGCTGTCGGCATCGGTGACCTGCTTTGCATTCTTCAGCGCCCACGGAGTCAGCACCTTGACCGGGAAGGAAACGCCGGTGATGTCAGTGCCGTCCGCGTTGACGTGGTAGGAACCGGCGGCAAGGTTGCCCGCACGGGTCTTGTTCTTGGTGGCGCTGGTCACAGCGTCGATCTCAGATGCGTTGTCCACACCGGCAGCCTTGTAGAAGTCGGCGTAGGGGATGTTCATCTGGACATAGCTGGAGGTCAGGCAGTTTTCCTGCTCCACCTCTTCCGCAGCGAAGGCCGGGACTGCCACAGCGCATACCAGCATAGCGGCCGCAAGTGCACCTGCAAATACTTTTTTCAATCTCATGATAACACACCTCTATCTCAGTTTTGAAAAAACAGTTAGCTTTACCTAACAATTGATGCAAAAAAAAATGCAGGGGAAAAACCCCCTCAGATGGTTAGGCAAAACGAATTCGCGAAGTAAAAATAGCACTCCCACCGGGCGTTGTCAAGTAGAAACCGGAAAGTTTACAGAGGTGAATTTTTCGATGCAGAAAACGATCTGCATCCTTTATACCGCAAAGCCCTTGACCTTTTTGCCGGAGCGCAGTATACTTTTTATGAAGTTAGTCATGAATAACCACAAGGAGGTACTACATGATACAAGACGCATTCTGGGGGATTTTGATCCCCTTTCTGGGCACAAGCCTTGGGGCGGGTTGTGTGTTCTTTTTGAAAAAGTCCCTGAGCGACGGCATTCAGCGGGCGTTGACCGGCTTTGCCGCCGGAGTGATGGTGGCGGCGTCGGTATGGAGCCTGTTGATCCCGGCCATGGAGCAGGCTGCAGATCTGGGTAGGCTGGCGTTTTTCCCGGCGGCGGTGGGTTTCTGGCTGGGTATCCTGTTTTTGCTGCTGTTGGACCATCTCATCCCCCATCTGCACCAGAACAGTTTACAGGCCGAAGGGCCAAAAAGCCAGCTCCAGCGCACCACCATGATGGTTCTGGCGGTAACGCTGCACAACATCCCGGAGGGTATGGCAGTGGGCGTAGTCTATGCCGGATACCTTGCCGGAACTGCTCAGATCACCGCCGCCGGGGCGCTGGCACTTTCCCTTGGCATTGCCATCCAGAACTTCCCGGAGGGTGCCATCATTTCCATGCCACTGAGGGCGGAAGGAATGAAAAAAGGCCGGGCATTCTGGGGCGGCGTGCTGTCCGGCATCGTAGAACCCATCGGGGCAGTGCTGACGATTCTGGCGGCAGGCATCGTGGTGCCCGCGTTGCCCTATCTGCTCAGCTTTGCTGCCGGAGCCATGCTGTATGTGGTGGTGGAGGAACTGATCCCGGAAATGTCGCAGGGGCAGCACTCCAACGTTGGCACGGTGTTTTTTGCGGTGGGCTTCAGCGTGATGATGGTGCTGGATGTGGCACTGGGGTGACGGTTGGGGGCTCCCGAAAGCGAAATCTCTTTCGGAATACCCGAAAATGCCTAAACTCCTTGACAGAGGAGACGGCAGGGCGTATTATTTTGGCAGAAGGACCGCTGAGAAGCGGCTTTTTATAGAATGAAAAGTTAGCATTATCTAACTTTCGGCACGAGGAACTGCTGGCCTGTCATCCGGTGCAGTGGGCGCAGCTGGTAAAAAGCATTGCATTGTGAACGGTAAATAGAAAGAAGGTGGCGTTATGTCCTTTTTTGAAAACACCCGAAAGCCCGTAGGCCTTGGCGGGAAGATCATGGTTGCTATGATGAACTTTGGACACAGCGCAATGGCAGAATGGGGGCTGAGTTTTTTACAGCCTGCCCCGGATGCCATGGTGCTGGACTGCGGCTGCGGCGGTGGAGCGAACATTAAAACGCTGTTGAAACTGTGCCCCAACGGCAAGGTGCAGGGCATCGACTACTCAGCCGTCAGCGTGGAAAAAGCGCGAAAGGTCAATGCCAGAGCCATTGCGGCAGGACTGTGTACCGTGCAACAGGCAAGTGTGGCAGAACTGCCGTTTAAAGCGGAGCAGTTTGATGTGGTGACTGCCTTTGAAACGGTCTACTTCTGGCCGGAGCTTGCACAGAATTTCAGAGAGGTCTATCGGGTGCTGAAGCCCGGCGGGGTCTTTTTCATCTGTAACGAAGCAAACGGTGAAACGACAAAAGACGATAAATGGACGCAGATCATCGATGGCATGACCATCTATACGGATACTGCACTGAAAGAGTATCTGGAACAAGCAGGATTTTGTCAGATCCAGAGCCACAAAAACAAAAAGGGCTGGCTGTGCGTTACGGCGCAAAAGCGGACATCACCTGTCTGGATTACTCGGCAGATATGATGGGACAGGCGCAGGAAAAGGCAGGTTTTTTCACACCGCCCTATGAAACGACCACCAGCTTGAAGAAACGGTTGGAAAAACGGTACGCAACCGTAACAATTGGAACGGTGAAAAGCATGGCATGGTTTGTCTGCCGGAAAGCAGAATAAGGAGAACAGGGAGGAACCTATGAAATACAAAATCGAGAAAAACACCGTGCAGGAGACGCTGATCCTCCCGCTGTATTCCCGGAAGCTGTGCACCGAACTGTACCCAAACCTTTACCGGGACGAAACGGCGGTGCGTCTGCTCGACCAGATCGACTACGACTTTTCAGAGGCAGAGAAAAATTCCAGCAACCTGATGCAGCGGTTCGGTGCGCTGGAGGTGGCCATGCGGCAGAATGACCTTGCCTTTGAGGTGTGGGCGTATCTGAAAAACCACCCCTGTGCGGCAGTGGTCAATCTGGGCTGCGGGCTGGATAACACCGGCAGAGCCTGTGACAACGGCAGATGCACGATCTACAATCTGGACTTCCCGGATGTGATCGCCTTGCGGCAGCAGCTTCTGCCCGCCGGGGAGCGGGAGCAAAACATCCCCTGCGACCTGAAAGACCCCGCATGGTTTGACCGTATCGATGCCACCGGCGGGGCGGTGTTCTTTGCCTCCGGGGTGTTCTATTACTTCCTGACCCGGCAGGTTAAAGCGCTGGTACAGGGGATGACAGACGCTTTTCCCGGCGGGGTGTTGGTGTTCGATGCCGCCAACCGCACGGCGGTAAAGATGATCGCCAAAACGTGGCTCAGGACGGCGAAAATCAAGGATGTGGGCGCATATTTCGCGGTTTCGGATGCGAAAAGCGAGCTTTCCCCGTGGAACAGCCGTTTGCAAGTGTCCAGCAGGGGCTATATGCTGGGGTACAACGATTTGAAAGACCCTTCCGTCAGCGGCTTTTTCCGGTTTCTTGCCAAGGTCGGGGACAACGGGATGAAAATGCAGATCGTGAAGATCAGATTTGGAGACAGACAATGAAATATGTCGGAATGCCTATGGGGATGTGGATGCTGTTTGCCGGTTCCTTTCAAAAGCAGCTGACCGCTGTGCTGGGCTATGATGCAGTCACCGCAAGAGCCATCACGAAAAAGGCGAAGCCGCAATACCGGCAGATTATTGCTGGTTTGCCGGAGTTTGAAAAAGCGGACCGCTTCAAGATGAACATCGTCAACTGCGCAATGCTCGGCGCGTTCATTCTCTCCATGCCGCAACGCCCAGAGGTGGACAGGCTGACGGATTACTATGCAAAAGCCATGATGACAAAGCTCATGCAGTGGTTCTGCCGCAAGAGCGGAAAAAGCAAGTTTACCCCAAAGGATATTGCCGCCATGAAGGCCACCGCTGCTCTGAAAGCCGCCGACCGCAACCCCTACTCGTGGAACATGGAGTTTTACGAATACCCGGATGGCAGCGGCTACGAGGGACGCTTTACCAAATGCGGCATCTGTGTGCTGATGAAGGAGCTGGGGCTGTATGACCTGACCCCTGCTTTGTGCCGTCTGGACTACACCATGAGCGAAGCAGGCGGTGTGACAAATTTTGTGCGGCAGTATACCCTTGCCTCCGGCGGACCCTACTGCGACTGCGGGTACAAAAAGGGTATAGAAAAACCATAAGTCATCTGCTACGCTCAGCGGAGCAAAAACCACACACCCAGCAGGATCGCAAGGAAAATCAGGTTGGACAGGGTGAACAGCCCAAAATACTGCTTCTTCCCCTGTGGAAGCTCCCGTGCAATCTGCCGGTAGGAAATAAGACTGGCCATGGATGCAATCAGAGTGCCAAGACCTCCCAGATTGGTGCCGATGATGAGGGCTTGTGTCTCTGCCGTGAACCCGGACAGCAGCAGGGCGGCGGGAACATTACTGGTGACCTGCGAAGCAAGAACAGCCACCAGAACTTCCCGGCCGGTCAAAAACTCCTGCAGCCAGCCGGAAAAGGCAGGAATGCGCCCCAGATTGCCAATGAAGATGAAAAAAGCCACAAAGGTCAAAAGCAGAGAATAGTCCACTGCCCGTAAGGTGTGCGGGTCTGCAAAAAGAACGCAGACGAGTACAGCAGCAAAGGCAATGCCATAGGGCAGCACCCGGATCACGGACAGCAGACAAACGGCAAACAGAACCAAATACAGCAGGATGATCTTCTGCTCCCCCTGAGACGCAGAGGAAGAAACAAGCTCATCCACGGAGAGGGCGGCAGAGGCTTTCCGGCAGACCATTGCTGCCCAAGCCAACAGCAGAAACAGAGAGACCAGTGTGTAGGGCAACATAAGAAGCACAAATCCCCCGATGCTCATGCCGCTTTTTCCGTAAAGATAGAGATTCTGCGGGTTGCCGATGGGGGTCAGCATACTGCCAAGGTTTGCCGCAATGGTCTGCATACAGACCACCGGAATCAGAAGAGAGCGGCGGACATCCGCTCCCAGACGGCTCAGGACCACGAACGTAAAGGGAACGAAGGTCAGCAGGGAAACATCGTTGGTGATGAACATGCTTCCGAAAAAGCACAGCCCGACCAGTACCAGCGTCAGCTGAAAGGTGCTGTGGGTACGGGACAGCAATGCCCGGCCCAGTCCATCAAAAAAGCCCTGCCGCCGCAGCCCGGCCATGACTGTCATCAGGGAAAACAGGATCGCCAGCGTGCGCAGGTCGATGTAGCCGAGATACTGTACATCCGGCGGAACAAAGAAGGCGGAGACAACGGCCAGCACAGCGGCTGCGGTGAGGACCGTTTCCTGCTGAATGAATTGTTTGAGTTTCATAGAGACACATCCTTGTAGTTGTAAAGGCTGCCCTGCTACGGTGCCGGACGGCCTTTTTTGTATTTCAGAGCAACAGCTCAAACAACCCGATCATCAGCGGCATGGTCAGGATGGAAAGCAGCGTGCTCAGGACATAGATCGCGCTGGAATGAGAAGCATCCCGGTCATAGAGCTGTGCCATGGAGGTGACTGTTGCACAGGCGGGGGTAATGGCAGAAAGGTAGACCGTCATCAGGATGGACTTGCCGTCCGGTATCCAAAGGGATGCGTGAACTGCCCAAAGCAGCAGAACGATGACCAGCGGAACACCCAGCAGACGCAGAAATACCGGCAGATAGTTGCGCGGGGTGCAGAAAATCTTTTTGAGGGGGACTTCCGCAATGGCCATGCCCGCCAGCAGCATTCCCATGGGGCCGATCATATTGCCGACACTGCTGAGTGTGCTGGTGATCGGGGCGGGCAGCGAGATGTGCAGCAGATACAGAAGAGCACCGGCTGCAATGGCGATCAGGTTGACATTGGTAAGGAGCTTGCGCCATTCCAGCCGGGCAGACCCCTGCAGGCAGACGCTGGCATGGGTCCAGAGCAGTACCAGCTGTACAATGACAAAGGCGCAGGAGTAGACAACATACTCCTCCCCCAGCAGGGCCTGTACAATGGGAATGACCAGCGCGGCGGCATTGCTGTAAATGATATTGACCTGCTCCACGGCGTCCAGCTTGAGAGCTTTGCGGAACAGCGCATTCAGAAGCAGAAATACAACGTGCATTCCAACGGCGATGCCCATGGAATAAAGCAGCCCGGTGCGGATCTCCGGTGTATCCTTGATCTGAAAGGCGTTCAGAACGACACAGGGCATGACCAGATAGACAAAGACCACAGACAGCACCTTACTGTCCGATGCCTTCAACAAGCCGGTTTTTACAACGGCATATCCCATCAGCAGAATCAGAAATAGCTGCGCGATCTGCTGCATCAATAAAAGGCTGATTTGCATTTAGAACTCCTCTTTTGCAATTCGTTTTTGCAGCACCATCCTACTCCATTGGCGGGGCATCGTCAAGAGAAAACAGAAAAAATGCGATCTGAATGTTTTGGGGATTGCTATGAGTACAAACATGAAGGCGGAGTTGTGCGTTCAGACATTGGACAACGCAATGGCTTCTTATCCGGCTTTGCGCGGTACGATCCTTCATTCCGACCACGGTGCTCAGTATACAAGCGATTTGTACCGCAGAGCAATCACACGGTATGGTATCCGGCAAAGCATGAATCGTGCAGGCGGTCGCTGCCATGACAATGCTCGCTGCAAAAGTATGTGGGCCAGTGAGTTTTATCTGTCAACTGATATTGACAATATCACAAAATGATTCCGCTTGGTGACCAACAGCCCTTCCTTTTGCAGCTTGGAAAGCTCCACCGACATGGCGGCACGCTCCACGCAGAGAAAATCCGCCAGCTGCTGACGGTCAAAGGGGATGTCAAAGGAAAGGGAGGACTGCCGGATGGATTCGGCAGACAGGTAGGATAGCAGTTTTTCCCGGGTGGTGCGCTTGCTGACATGGGTGATCTTATCGTTAAAAAGCAATATTTTGTTTGCCAGAACGCTGACCAGATTGCGGATGAGTTTCTGGTGATGGTCGCAGGCGGTGGGGCAGGCGGTAAGCAGCCGCTTGACGTTCAGCAGCAGAATTTCGCAATCCTCCTCTGCCACCACGCTGATGTTCAGGATGGCACCGGGAGTGGCGGCGTAAGGCTCGCCGAAAAAGTCTCCGGTATTGCACTTGGACAGGATGTTGCGGTGTCCCCAAAGATCCTCCTGAATCACAAGGGTGGAGCCGGACAGCACAAGCCCCATGACCTCCGTGGAATCTCCGGCACGGAAAATGTAGGAGCCCCGGAGCCGGGTGATTTTCGCTGCACTGACACAGTGCAGGATGGACAAAATTTCATCGTCGGTAAGCCCGGTAAAGAAGGGGCAGTTCCGCAGAACAGGCAGATATTTTTGCATAAAGACTCTCCTTGTTGGAATTCAAACAGACAAGTTGCCTTTAGTATACTATAATAAAGCTGCAAATGCAAAAAACACCCACAACAGGAGAGTATAGATATGATTCGGAAGATCATCCATATCGACGAAGAAAAATGCAACGGCTGCGGGCTGTGCGCAACCGCCTGCCACGAGGGAGCCATCGACATCATCAACGGCAAGGCAAAGCTGGTACCTGTCTCTTATACACATCTGACGCTGCCG
>OWJS01000186.1_pt1 | contig 22584 bp, 22 predicted proteins | sample 1732961 | NCBI WGS metagenome assembly OWJS01 (sample SAMN05065774, study PRJEB22554) | human gut metagenome | biome: ENVO:2100002; feature: ENVO:00000062; material: ENVO:00002003 | host: Homo sapiens | place: USA
CTACACGCGTAAGATCGTCGGCAGCGTCAGATGTGTATAAGAGACAGGACTTGGACCCTACCTTAAGTTGTAATATAAACGTAACAGCTTAAAGCAGGGAGGCAATATGAAACAGACCGTAATTTTAAAGAATAAGTTATTTTTGTATCTGACGGAGTTTTTTGCGGGAATGTCCGTTATGGCGGTAGAGTTGGGAGCGAGCCGTCTGTTGGCACCGTATTTCAGTTCGTCGCAGATCGTCTGGACAATCATTATCGGAACCATCATGATCGCGATGGCGCTCGGCAATATTTACGGAGGAAGAAGTGCGGACAAGTCGCCGAATCCGGACCGCCTGTACACGAGAATCCTGATCGCTGCGATCTGGATCGCTCTGATCCCGGTGGTGGGCAAATATATCGTGCTCGGAATCTCGGCACTTTTGATTTTTACGGTGAGCAATAATTTTTTGATCATTGCAGCGTTTGCAGCATGTATGGTCATCTTTGTATTTCCTCTTTTCTTACTGGGAACCGTGACACCGTCGCTTGTAAAATATGCGGTGGACAGTCTGGATGATAACGGTAAGACAGTCGGTACACTCGGGGCATTCAACACGATCGGAAGTATCATCGGTACGTTTGTGCCAACCTTCGTGACGATTCCGGCGGTCGGAACGTCTATCACGTTTCTGATCTTCTCGGGAATTCTACTGGTTCTGGCAATCGTGTATTTTGTCAATGTCCGCGCAGGCAAAAAGAAAGTGATCGTATCGGTGGTAATCTTTGCACTGTGTTGCGGTCTTGGTTACTCGGATTCGTTTGCATTCTGGGAGAAGGATCTCACCTATGAGGGTGAATCGGTCTACAATTATCTGCAGGTATCGGAAGATGACACGTCGGTAAGACTGTCGACCAACGTGCTTTTTGGTGTGCAGTCGGTCTATATGAAGCAGGACAGGCTGACAGGCATGTATTATGATTACGCGATGGCGGCACCGCTCATGCTGGCGGATAAGAAGCCATCGGATATGGATGTGCTGATCCTTGGAATGGGAACGGGAACGTATGCGACACAGTGCCGGAAGTATCTCGGGGATATGAACGTGGAAGGTGTGGAGATCGATGAGAAGATCACGCAGCTTTCGCGCAAGTATTTCTCACTCTCCGAGGATGTGCCGGTCACGACCTATGACGGCAGAGCTTATCTGAATGCGATGGATAAGAAATACGATGTGATCATGGTGGATGCCTATCAGGATATCACGATTCCTTTCCAGATGTCATCCGTTGAATTTTTTACACTGGTTAAGGATCATCTGAACGAGGACGGCGTGATGGTCGTAAATATGAACATGCGCGGCAGCGGAGATGGCAACATCAATCAGTATCTCTCCGATACGATCGGTCAGGTGTTTGACGCGGAGTATACGGTTGATGTGGCGAATACGACGAACCGCGAGCTTTTTGCATCGAACAATCCGTCGATCATGGAGAATCTGCAGGCAAATACAAAGCAGATCACAAATGCTGATTTAAGAAACATGATGGAGACGGTATACGCGGATAGCACTTCATATGGAAAAGGCGATTATATTTTGACGGATGATAAAGCTCCGGTGGAACTTCTCGGCATGCAGGTGATCGATCAGCTGATCGAGGAGGAAGTTGCCTATTATAAGGGAATCTACGAGCGTGACGGAATCCAGGGAGTGTTAAATTCATTGTAGGAGGAAACGGACATGATGTATAATCCGCAGTTGGATACGTTTTTGTGCGTTGTTGAGGCGGGAAGTTTCAGCAAGGCAGCGGAACAGTTGTATATATCGGCTCCGGCGGTCATCAAACAGATCAATTCGCTTGAGGCAAGTCTTGGTATGAAGCTTTTTGACAGGACGTACAGAGGGCTTGTGGTAACGGAAGCCGGACAGTCGATCTACAATGACGCAAAATATATCATCGGGTATTGCAAGGAGTCGGTGCAGCGGGCGAAAGAGGCAATGCAGGTATCGGACGATGTGATCCGCGTCGGAATCTCGCCGATGACGCCGCCACAGGTATTTGTGGATCTGTGGCCACAGCTCCAAACGGTTCTATTTCTATGAATATGAAGACATTGGAAAAAACGGATGAGTATATTACATGTGAATTTACAATCCGGGATACCGGAGTCGGCATGTCAGAAGAATTTATTAAGCATAAACTTTTTGTGCCATTTGTTCAGGAGGAAAATTCTGCCCGTTCAAAGTATACCGGAACCGGTCTCGGAATGCCAATCGTGAAGCAATTGGTAGAAAAAATGGGTGGAACCATTTCTGTTGAAAGCAAACCGGAAGAGGGCAGCTGTTTTAAAGTTGTGATTCCTTTTAAGATTGATAACAGCAGAAAAACGGAACCAATATCGGATGATGAAGGGGTAAATGCAGATATTTCAGGATTTCATATATTATTAGTGGAAGATAATGAATTGAACATGGAGATTGCAGAGTTCATGTTAGAAGATTGCGCAAAGAAGGAGTAGTCCGGAGCACATTTCTATGATATGATAATTGAATCTAATGTGAACAGATATTTTAAACAAATAAGACTGAGGTGAAAACATGGCAATTAGTTACAAGAAATTGTAGAATTTGTTCCGGATAAAAAGAGGAACAGTAAGGAGGGCTTGCGTATGATGGCGAATGAAAAAATCAAAAATTCCAGTGAGCTAGAGTTTGCTGTATTTTGCATTGAAAATGTAGCGGCAAAGCTGGGGGTGGATGCAGAACGTGTTTATCAGGCATTTACCGAACAGAGTGACATTCTGAACGGATATATTGTTCCAGAATATGAAGTGCTGCATACCCAGAGCCGGGAATATATCGTTGATGACCTCCTTGATCTGATGAAAGAAAGGGGTGTGGAAGTATGATTCTCTTTCATGGTTCTTTCTTAGAGATTGTAAAGCCGGATTTGACTCATTCCCGCCCTAACGTAGATTTTGGGCGTGGCTTTTATGTCACGCCGCTGTATGAACAGGCTGCGAAGTGGTGCGGTAAATTCAAACGCCGTGGAGCTGTTCTTTGATGGGCTGATTGATAAGGCGGAAGCTATCAATCGTCTGCGTTATGAAAAGCCGAACCTGCAAATATGTTTCCGCACAGAGAAAGCATTGTCTCTGTTGCATTTTGAAGGGAGTGAAACACTATGACAGCGAACCCGATTTTGCTTCAGAAAAAATATAGCCGTGTCATTGAGTGCTTTGCTAAACAGCAGGGACTTTCACTGGATGCGGCATTGGATTTCTTTTATCATTCCCAGGTTTATCAGTTGATCCGTGATGGTGTTTCTGATATGCACTGCATGAGCGATGCGTATTTGGCAGAAGAATTGAAACAGGAATATGAGGAGAAAGTGCCTGAAAATGTGGTAGTAAAGGAGCGAATGGAGTGAGACATAATATTTTTGATTCAATACCATCCAATATAGTTTCTGGAAAAGAGAATGTATTTGCAAATTTTTTGCAGACAGCTGGACTGTATGATTCCATGAAAATAAGCGAAGATAATATTGAAGATTTAATTCTTTTACTTGATGGAAAAGTCCGAATAAGTGCTTATTGCAAAGAGTGTAAAGAGAAACGTGTTTTTTCAATGAAGCCTTATATTCACTTTGAAGATGATGACACTGGATGTTATTCACAGAAACTTTCGGAAGAGGTTTTTGGACTTCAGAAGTCTTATATTCTTGAAAATACACTGTCACCTAATGGAAGTGTAAAAAAACAAAATACAGCATGGAGGTGGAAAAACTGGCAAATTGAAGAAGTATCAAGGGTTTTGGTATTCCAATTTGTTTGCAGCATGAATGAGGAACATCATCTTGATTATATTGTCCTGACAACAGATAATTGTATGATGAAAATTGGGCAGTATCCATCTGTTGCAGATATGACGTTTCCAGAATTGGATGCTTATAAACATGTGATTTCTAAGGAAGACCGTAAGGAACTTGGAACCGCAATAGGACTTTTTGCAAATGGTGTTGGTGCTGGTTCATATGTTTATTTGAGACGAATTCTTGAAAGACTTGTTTACAAAGCAAAAGAAGCTGCGGCTGATGTGATTGATAACGAGATGTTTGAACAGGCGAGAGTCGCTGAAAGAATTAAGGTGTTGGAAGGATATCTTCCGGATATACTGGTCAAAAATACAACTATTTATGGAATTTTGAGCAAGGGAATTCATGAGTTAAGCGAAGAAGAATGCCGAGAGTATTTTCCTGTTGTGAAAGAATGCATTTATCAGATACTTGGTATGTGGGAAAGTGAGAGAAAAAAACAGGCTGATGAAGATGCTTTAAACAAAGCACTGAGTTCAATTTCTTCATCAATCAAGTAAAAATATGGCAGTAAAGGCTGCCAAAGAGAGCGAGGTGATATGATGACCATAGAAGAAATTCTTGCAGGGGAATCGAAGAATGTAGAGTTTAAAGAGAACCTGCCGGAGAAAAGCATCAAATATATGAAATCTGTGGTTGCCTTTGCAAATGGAACCGGAGGGAAAATCATTTTCGGAATTGACGATAAAACCAGAGAGGTTGTTGGCTTTGACAAGGAAGATGTGTTCAAGAAAATGGATGCCATTGCCAATGCTGTATCAGACAGCTGTGAACCGGCAATTATCCCGGATATTACATTACAGACGGTTGATGGTAAAACTGTTATTGTGGTAGAGGTTTCTGAGGGCAGACAACGTCCATATTATATCAAAGCTCTTGGTAGAGATGGTGGTGTATATGTCCGTGTTGCCGGAACTACCCGCCTTGCCGATGAGTATATGGTAAAGGAGTTGTTGTTTGAGGGCAGTAAACGCTACTATGATCAGGCTTTGTGTACAGGATTGAATATCACGGATGAAGATATCGATGCTCTCTGCAAAGCTATGAAGGAGCAGGCAATCAAAAACGCACATACTGAGGAACAGAAAGCATCCATTAAAGAGGTTGGCAGACGGCAACTACGTTCCTGGGGTGTTTTGATTGAGCGTGATGGAAAAGATTATCCGTCCAATGCGTTTGCTATTTTGACTGGCAACGGAGGACTTCATGTTGCAACGCAATGTGGTGTGTTCAAAGGTACAACAAAAGCGGTATTTGTTGACCGTAGAGAATATACCGGTCCGCTTTGGGAGCAGATAGATGAAGCATTTCAGTTTGTTCTGAGAAATATTCATCTGGGTGCTACCATTGTGGAAATTTATCGGCAGGATGTTTATGAGATTCCACCGGATGCCATTCGTGAGTTGATTATCAATGCCATGGTACATCGTAGTTATCTGGATCATGGTACGATACAGGTTGCCGTATATGACAACCGATTGGAAATTACTTCTCCCGGAAAGCTGCCAATGGGACAAACTATGGAGCGTATGAAAGAAGGCTATTCTAAAATTAGAAATGAAGCCCTTGCTCATGCGTTTGCCTATATGAACCTGATTGAGCATTGGGGAAGCGGCATTCCGAGAATTATTGATAAAGTAAAAGCTGCCGGATTGCGGGAGCCGGAGTTTATTGGTGGTGAAGTTGATTTGCGTATCAATATTTATCGAGGTCAGGTTGATACCAATAACGCCATAATTAACGCCAATGGCACTAAAAATGACGCTAATGACGTTAAATGTGGCGCCGATGATGGCACTAATGGCATTGAAGTGCCGCTTAATAAGGAACAGACGCAGATAGAAAAATTGTTGCAGATTATAGAGAAGAATCCGTCTGCAACACAGGCCTATTATGCAGAAAAAATGGGTATATCGAAAAGAACGATTTCTCGAATGTTCGCTTTTTTACAGGAAAAAGGCAGATTGGTACAGGGCGGAACAAAACGAAAAGCAAATTGGAAAATTATAAGGTAGGAGGACAGCATGGATACAGATAAAATAATACAAGGCTTAAATCGCAGATTTGCTGCACCTCTGCCTGAGTTTTATCAGCGTCGTATCATTTTCTGGTATGATGAAGATAAGGAATTTGAGGGTAAATTGGATGAAGTGGTTTTGGAAAATGCAAAGGTGATTGCGCTGACAGGAAATAATGCGTATTCTGTAAAAGAAACCACTTATATTTATAAGTCATTCTTCTAAGAATAAGGATCAAGTTGCAAAAATTGCGGATTTACTTCGTTCAATCAATTTAAGTCCTCGCAGAGATATTTTTTGCAGCTCTCTCCCAGGATATGGAATACCAAATGGAGCCAATATTTTTGACTTTTTAAGGGAACGGTTCCTTAATTATGACTTGCATATTATTTTCGTACATTCGCCAGGATATTACGAAAGCCCAGTCAACTATCATTGTCGTGATAGTAAACGGAAGTGTCTGCTACTTCATTGCATTTTTCACCGGGAAATTTCCGAGGAAGAAACAGATGCAGGGCAGATGGATTAAATTCATCCAGCCAGAAAAGCAGTTCCATCATTTCGGAAGCGTCACGTCCAGCGGTATCATAGAGGGTATAAGGATTAACATCAAGAGCCTGAGCCATTTTATCGACCAGATCTTTTTTTGGAACACGAACGCCTTTTTCATATTGTACAATTCTATGCTGATCGGTCAGTCCGATCTTCTCTGACAGTTCTTTTTGTGTCATTTTCCGGAATGTCCGGATTTTTTTTAGTTTCAGATTAAAATTCATAAAGTCACCTCTGCATTAGTCCTGATAAACATCCAGTGAAGATAGTAAAATCAAGGCTTCACAAAATTTTCACAAAAAATTAGCACTCACCTCTTGACAGTGCTAATAAATAGTGCTATAACATAGTCAAGAACAAAGGAAGGGAATGAAAAGAGAACAGGAAATGAAGTTCCCAAGTGTTCCTAAACCTCCCAGTTCCAAGGAAACAAGGTAAACAAGCATGAGGCATTCACGAGAACGTGGATGCGTAAAGAAAAGGAGAGATGACTTATGTTGATGCCAAGTATTTTTGGAGAGAATTTGTTTGATGACTTTTTTGGAGATTTTCCATTCTACGATGACCGCGATATGCAGAACGTCGAGAAGAAATTATATGGTAAACATGCCGGACGTGTCATGAAGACCGATATCAAGGAAATGGATAACGGATACGAATTAGAGATTGATCTGCCCGGATTTAGCAAGGATGAGGTCAAGGCTTCTTTGGAGAATGGTTATCTGACCATCAGTGCCGAGAAGGGACTTGACAAGGAAGAGAAGGAGAAAGAGACCGGACATTACATCCGCAAGGAGCGTTATGCCGGTGCCTGCTCAAGAAGCTTCTATGTTGGTGACAGTGTAAAGCAGGAGGATATCAAAGGCGAATTTAAGCATGGTATCTTAAAGATGTTTGTTCCGAAGAAGGAAGCGAAACCGGCAGTTGAAGAAAATAAATACATTGCCATCGAATAATTAAGATGAGTTTTAAGCAGAAAAGAGGCGTATCAAGATGGCAGACAAGAATCCCAAACATCCATTAAAAAAGAAACAGGCGAAAGCCAAAGATAAGAAGAAACACATTTACGAATAGGTAAATGCAAAGGACAAGAACCCGGTTGGTTCTCTTATGAGAACCGGCCGGGTTCTTTTTTTACAAATTTTTGGTTTTTTATAAGAACATCTCCCTATTGTCCGTTAAAGATGGTAAAATAGAGAGCGTATGATAAAAATAAGATAAGAGACGTTAAGGAGTGGTTGTGTGAAGTATTTAAGACAATTATTGATTATTCTGATTTTTTCGTTTGCGGGAGAAGTGCTGCATTATCTGGTTCCGATTCAGATACCGGCAAGTATTTACGGACTGGTTCTTCTTTTTATCGGATTGATGACGGGACTGATTCAGCTTTCACAGGTGCAGGAAACCGCAAAATTTTTAATTGAGATCATGCCGATGATGTTCATTCCGGCAGGAGTGGGACTTTTGGAGAGCTGGGGTGTGTTAAAGCCGATCCTTGTTCCGGTTATCTTAATCCTTGTCGTATCGACGGTTCTTGTTATGGGTGTATCGGGACTTGTGACACAGGGGGTTATGCATATTGGAAAATCGCACGGAAAGAGGGAAAAGTAATGAATGAATTTTTACAGGACTCCATTTTCTTTGGAGTATTTATCAGTATTGTAACCTATGAGATTGGTGCCTTGATTAAACGGAAATGGAATGCTGCAATATTTAATCCACTTTTAATTTCAATCGCACTGATTATTATATTCCTGGTTTTGTTTGATGTGGATTATGATACCTATGAATTTGGAGCAAAGTATCTGTCGTATTTTCTTACACCGGCGACCGTGGCGCTCGCGGTGCCTCTCTATGAGCAGATCGAGCCGCTGAAGCATAACTGGAAGGCGATTATTGCGGGAATCTTTTCAGGAGCGTTAACGTCTGCCGTATGTGTGTTGATCCTGTCTATCGTTATGGGGCTGGATCATAAGCAGTATGTCACGCTGCTTCCGAAGTCCATTACCACAGCCATCGGCATGGGACTGTCGGAGGAACTCGGTGGAATCGTGACGATTACGGTTGCGGTCATTGTCGTGACCGGTGTGATCGGCAATATGTTTGCGGAACAGATCTGTAAGATTTTCCATATCGTGGATCCTGTGGCAAAAGGCATCGCGATCGGCTCGTCTGCCCATGCGATGGGAACGTCCAAGGCGATGGAGATGGGAGAAATCGAAGGTGCGATGAGCAGCCTTTCGATTGCGGTATCCGGACTTCTTACGGTTGTGGTTTCGATTATATTTGCGCAGATCTATTAAAAATATGCAAAAAGAGTGTGGAGTTATAGGATAGCAAGATTTTCGCGCAGTTTCTGGCAGATGGTAGGTGAAAGCAAAGAGGGAAGAAGGCGTATGTCATTACAGTTTGTATTGGGAAATTCGGGCAGTGGTAAAACAGAATATATTTATCGGCAGATTGTGGAGCAGGCGGGGGAGCATCCGAAGCAGAATTTCCTTGTCATTGTGCCGGAGCAGTTTACGATGCAGACGCAGCAGAAGCTTGTGGAACTTGCACCGAACCATGCGATCATGAACATTGATGTGCTCAGTTTTAAGAGATTGGCGTACCGCGTGTTTGATGAGATGGGACGAAACGATATCCAGGTACTTGAAGAGACAGGAAAGAATTTGGTTCTCCGCAAGCTTGCCCGCAAAGAAGAGGAACATCTTACGGTGCTTCGTCCGAATATGAACCGTATGGGGTATATCGGTGAGGTAAAGTCGCTGATCTCGGAACTGGTGCAGTATAATGTCTCACCGGATCGTCTGGAAGAAGTGACAAAAAGAGAAAAACTATCGCCGGTACTTCGCGCAAAGCTCGGTGATATTGTGACTATGTACCGGGCTTTTGCTGACTTTATGGAAGGCAGCTATATTACGGCAGAAGAGATCTTAAATGTGCTGTCGGATATGGCAAAGGATTCTGATATTTTAAAAGACAGTGTGCTTGTGTTTGACGAATTTACCGGATTTACACCGATCCAGAATGACCTTATGAGGCAGCTGCTTCAGGTGGCGGAGCGCGTGATCGTGACACTTACGATGGATGCAAAGGAAGACTTTTATCTGTGCAGAGGAGAGGAAGAATTATTCTATCTCTCCAAGAAAACGATTCAGACACTGATGCAGATGGCGAATCATCTGCATGTGGATGTACTTGATCCGATCGTATTGGAAGACAGTGCGGACAAACGTTTCGTGAAAGCACCGGATCTTGCGTTCCTTGAGCAGAATCTGTTTCGTATATCTGCGGCAAAAACCGATCGGGAAGTACAGCAGATACATCTTGCATCGACACGCACACCAAGAGAGGAGCTGACGCTGGTTGCAAGAGAGATCAACCGATTGATCCGCCAGGGATACCGGTATCGTGAGATGGCAGTCGTGACAGGCTCGATGGAAGCCTATCAGAATTATATTGAGCCTTTGTTTGGTAAGTATGAGATTCCGTATTTCATGGATACGACAAAGGAAGTTCTGTTTCATCCGTTTACAGAGTTTATCCGGGCGGGACTTGAGGTGATCAGCAGCGACTTCAGTTATGAGTCCGTGATGCGATTCTTACGATGCGGATTCAGCGGAATCGAAGAGGATGACATCGATCGGTTGGACAATTATCTTCTTGCTACAGGAATCCGTGGCAGCAAAGCGTGGAGTAAGCGCTGGCTGAAGATGCCGGGACAGCATGCGTTATATGATCTGGAGAAACTCGATGCGATGCGCGTGCAGATATGGGAGAGCCTTATGCCTCTTACAACGGTATTTGCAGAGAAAGAAGCCACTGTGCATGATGGTATTGTGGCTTATTATAAAGTACTGGTCGGATTGGATATTGAGCGGCAGTTGTGGGCGCGTGAGCAGCGATATCTGGAACAGAACGAGCAGACCAAAGCAAAAGAATATGGACAGATTTATAAAATCGTCCTTCAACTTTTTGAAAAATACAATGAGTTACTGGGAGAAGAACCGCTCGTGATCGATGACTTTACCGAGGTACTTGATGCGGGATTATCTGCGGCATCGGTCGCGGTCATTCCGCCGGGATATGACAGCGTAACCTTTGGTGATATCGAGAGAACAAGACTTAATCATATCAAGATTTTATTTTTTGTCGGCGTTAATGACGGGATTATTCCCAAGTCTGCGAATGCAGGAGGCATTATCTCGGAGTATGAGAGAGAGGCGTTGCTTGAAGCGGATATGGAGCTTGCACCGGGCGCCAGAGAGCAGGCTTTCATACAGCGGTTTTATCTGTACCGAAATCTGACGAAACCATCGGAACAGCTCTATATCAGTTATGCGAAGGTGGACAGTGAGGGTAAGGCAATCCGCCCATCTTATCTGATCGGAGTAGTAAGCAAGCTTTTCCCGAAGCTGGAACTCAAAAACATCGAACATATTGAGGCGAGGGATGATTTCTATACGAAGGAAGCTGCCATCGATTATTTGATTCATGGAAAACGTGATGAGGCATGGTATGCGCTGGCAAAGTATTTTAAGACCGGAGAAGAAAACGGCCAGGAGATGATCGGGCGTCTGCTTTCCGCTTCGTATGCCTGTTATGAGAATATGCCGATCAGTCGCGGAGTGGCACTTGCTTTATATGGAAGGAAGATGGAGGGAAGCGTAACAAGGCTTGAGCGTTTTGCGGCGTGTGCGTATGCGCATTTCCTTCAATTTGGATTAAAACTTTCGGAGCGGCAGACGAGCAGCTTTGAGAGTGTGGATATGGGCAATATCTATCATACGGCGTTACAGAGGTACAGTTTGAAGCTGGAGGCTTCGCAGTATGACTGGTTCGGTGTGCCGGATGAGACAAGAGAGGCACTTGCGGCTGAGGCCATGCAGGAAGCAATCGAAGGGTATCCGGATATGAGCATTTATGCTTCGGCGGAGAGCCAGTATCGCACGAAACGGATGATGGGCATTTTTCAGCAGACGGTCTGGGCACTGACGAAACAGGTGCGTGCGGGACAGTTCGTTCCAAAGGAATTCGAGGTGCGCTTCTCGGAGCTGGATCATATGGATGCGCTTGAATATGCTTTATCGGATGATGTCTCGATGAAGCTGACCGGTCGAATCGATCGTATGGATACATTTGATGATGGAGAGAAGTTATGTGTCAAAGTTATTGACTATAAATCAGGAAATACATCGTTTGATCTGATCCGTATCTATCAGGGGCTGCAGCTGCAGCTTGTTGTATACATGAATGCCGCGATGGAACTCGGTAAGGCGAAGAATACGACAAAAGATGTTCTTCCGGGCGGAATCCTCTATTATCACATCGATGATCCGGTTTTGGATGCGGATATGGGCATGACGGATGCCGATGCGGAGCACGCTCTTCTTCAGGCATTACGACCGGACGGACTTGTGAATGCGGATGCGCAGGTCTATCTTGCGATGGATGAAAATTTAGAGGGCAAATCGGAAGTGATCCCGGTGGAACTTAAGAGGTCCGGGGAATTATCTGCTCGCTCGAAAGTTGCGACAACGGAAGAATTTGAAATTCTTGAGCAGTATGTGCATAACAAGATCGCGGAGCAGGGAAAGAAGATCTATGAGGGTGATGTCAGCGTAAATCCGTACCAGAGTGGAACAGACTGCAGCTGCAATTTCTGTCCGTATGCATCGGTATGTGGCATCGATACGAAGATCCCGGGATACGGATACCGGCATCTTGAGTCTATGAAGAAGGATGAAGTAATCGAACGCATGCAGACCGAAAATGCAATAAACGCAGACAAAAGTCAGAAAAGTATCATATGAAAATGGTGACGGATTGTAAGAAATGTGAGTGTAAGCAGAAAGGAGGCATAGCGCATGCAGTGGACAAGTGAACAGCAGAAAGTCATTGATCTGAGAGACCGGGATATTCTTGTATCAGCTGCGGCAGGTTCCGGTAAGACAGCGGTGCTTGTCGAGCGTATCATCAAGCGTGTTACAGATCAGGAGAATCCAGTCGATATTGATCGCCTTCTCGTTGTGACTTTTATCAAGGCGGCTGCGGCAGAGATGCGTGAGCGTATCGGCGCAGCAATTGACAAACATTGTGGAGATAATCAGAATAATGCGCACTTGAGAAGACAGTCTTCGCTCATTCACAATGCGATGATCACGACGATTGACAGTTTCTGTCTGTTTGTTGTCCGCAATCATTTTGAAGAAATTAATTTGGATCCAAACTTCCGGATCGCGGATGAGGGCGAGATACGCCTTTTGGAGCAGGATGTCTTGGACCATGTCTTTGAGGAAAATTATGAGGTGGAAGATGAGCGTTTCCTTTCTCTCATAGATGCGTACTCGAATAAGCGGAGTGATCAGGCGGTGCGGGATATGGTGAGCAAACTGTATCGGATGTCTTTGAGCAGTCCGTGGCCAAAGGAGTGGATCGGACAACTTACAAAGCCTTATGAGGCGAAGGATGCGAAAGCGTTATTGCAGTCCGAGATGATGCGGGATCTGACGGAACATGTGCGGCTGGTTCTTGCTGACATGAAAAGACAGCTTGAAAAGCTACATCGTATTGCAATCCTGCCGGATGGACCGCAGGTCTATGCATCGACGCTCGAACAGGATATGGAGCTTCTTGAAGGTGTGGAAGAGGCGGATGATTATGAGAAGCTTTCCGGCTTTTTTGCGGGGCTTAAGTTCGGAAATCTCTCGCCGATTCGAAAATTCGCCGGAGATGTGTTAAAAAAAGAAGCCGTACAGAACGGAAGAAATGCGATCAAGAAAGAAATTGATGAGATTAAGAAAGCTTATTTTGCAATGGATGTTGCGGCGTTGTATGAGCAGATCACACGCCTTCGACCGGTAGCAGAGGAACTGGTGAGGCTGACGCTTTCTTATTCGAAGCAGATGGAACTTGCCAAGCGAAAGAAACGTATTGTAGATTTTTCGGATATTGAGCATTTTGCATTGAGAATACTGGTAGATGATAAGACGAAGGAGCCTACGACTACGGCGGCAGAGTTTCGGGCGCATTTTGCAGAGATCATGATCGACGAGTATCAGGACAGCAACCTGGTACAGGAAGCCATCATGCGCGCAATCTCAAAGGAAGCGGATGGCGGACATAATATGTTTATGGTCGGTGATGTCAAGCAGAGCATTTACCGGTTCCGACTGGCAAGACCGGAACTCTTTATGGAAAAATACGGAAGGTTTGATGTGACGGACAGTGTACACCAGAGGATTGATCTGCACCAGAATTTCCGAAGCCGCCGGCAGGTGGTGGATTTCTGTAATGATATCTTCTATAAGATCATGAATCCGGATCTGGGACGTGTGGCATACGATGAAGATGCGGCACTCAATTGTGGAGCGGTATATCCGGATGCAGGCAACATGGAAGCAGAACTGCTTCTTGTGGATGAGCAGGATGAGTTGCTGTCTGACGAGCCGGATCTGGACAAGAGACGGCTTGAAGCGCATCTTGTGGCGACGAGAATTCAGCAGCTGATGCGGGACGGAAAAGTGACGGATAAAGCGACTGGAGAGCTTCGAGCGCCGAAGTATTCGGATATCGTCATTCTTTTCCGAAGCCTGAAAAACTGGGGAACGGATTTTGTGCAGGTGCTTTCGGAGCATGGAATTCCGGCGCACGTGGAATCGGCAACCGGATATTTTTCGGCGTTGGAAGTCCAGACGGTGCTTAATATGCTCCGCATCCTTGATAATCCGTATCAGGATATTCCGATGGCAGCTGTGCTGAAATCGGAGATTGTCGGGCTGGATGAGGAAGAACTGGCACAGATCCGTGTCGGTGATGAGACGGTGCCTTTTGCGGCAGCTGCACTATCGGCAATGCAGGAGGAAGATGCGGACGAGAAACTTGTGGATTTCCATGAGAAGTATGTGTTGCTTCGCGGAATGCGGGATCTGCCGATTCATGAGCTGATCCGGAAAATTTTGGATGTCACGGGATACGGAAGTTACGTTGCGGCGCTTCCGGCAGGTGAGCGCAGATCGGCGAATCTTGCGATGCTCATTGAGAAAGCGAATGATTATGAGAAGACGAGTTATCGCGGATTGTTTCACTTTATCAGGTATATTGATCTGCTGCAGAAATATGAGATCGACTTTGGCGAGGCAGATACGACCGGGGAGAATGCGAATGTTGTTCGTATTATGACCATTCATAAGAGCAAAGGACTGGAGTTTCCAATCGTGTTTGTATCGGGACTTGCCAAGAAGTTTAACCAGATGGATGCCAATGAGAAGCTGGTCGTTCATCCGGATCTCGGTATGGGAATCTGCGAGATAGACGGGCAGCCGAAGAGGCAGCGCAATTGTTTGTTTCGCGCAGAGATAGCAGATAAGATTCGAAGAGAGAATCTTGGCGAAGAACTTCGTGTGCTCTATGTAGCGCTAACGCGTGCAAAGGAGAAACTGATTTTAAGCGGTGTTATTAAGGATGAGGCAAAGACGATTGGTCAGTATGAGGGAAATACACTTGAAAAACAGCCGATCAGTTACAGGCAGCGTGCCGGTGCAACTTGTTATCTGGACTGGATTCTGCCTGCGATGCTTTCTTATCCGGAACGTTATTCGATCGGTGTGGTGGAACCGAAAAATATCGTAATGGAACAAGCGGCTGCAGCGGCAGAGGCGAGAGTGGATTATGAGGAACTTTTGCAGCGGATCAATCAGGCAGATGATGCGCAGAAGAAGCAGTATGAGGCGCTTTTTGCATATGAATATCCGTACCGGAGTGAAGTAGGAAAGAAGAGCAAGTATTCGGTTTCGGAGTTAAAGCATGATTCGATGGTAATTCAATACGATCACAGTGAGGGTGAGGCACAAGTGCCGGAGTTCTTATTGGAGGAGCATGAGTCCTATATTCCGGATTTCGCAAGAGAGACACAGGAAGAGACTGCCGGAGAGGTTAATCAGGGGGCACTCCGCGGTACTGCGGTACACCGGGTGATGGAATGTCTGGATTTTAAAGCGTTAGCAAATGTGGATACAAAGGATCAGAATGCGGTACAAAGCTTTGTTCAAAAGGAACTGGATCGTATGACGGCGTCAGGAGAACTGACGATCGAACAGGCAGATCTTGTGATTCCGGCGATGATCGAGAACTTTGTGCAAAGCGATGTGGCGACAAGGATGGCGCATGCTGCGCTGTGCGGGGATCTGTACCGGGAGAAGCCGTTTGTTATGCAGTATGAGGATGTGCTTGTGCAGGGTATCATCGATGTGTTCTGGCTGGAAGAAGATTCCATTGTGCTGCTCGATTATAAGACGGACCGCGTGAAGGCGGCTGATGAACTGGTGCTTCGCTATCAGAAGCAGCTTGAGCTGTATGCGGATGCATTAAGCCGTGTATTTTCAAGAGAGGACAGGCAGATAAAAGCGAAGGAGCGATTAATCTATTCGTTCCGGCTGCAGGAGGTTGTGAATTTATGAGTCAGATCATTTTAGCGTCCGCATCGCCGCGGCGCAAAGCTTTATTGGAACAGATCGGTATGGAGTTTGAAATCTGTCCGGCCAAGGGCGAAGAAGTCATTACAGAGAGCCGTCCGGATGCGGTCGTGTCCGAATTGTCACGTCAGAAGGCGGAAGAGGTCGCTGCGGGCGTGCTTACTTACAATGAGCAGCATCCGGATCTTGCTACACCGCAGGACATTCTTGTAATCGGTGCGGATACGGTGGTCGCATACGGGGATGAAATTCTCGGTAAGCCGAAAGATGAAGAGGATGCTAAAAGAATGCTTACTCTGTTGCAGGGAAATACGCACAGTGTCTATACCGGAATTACACTGGTTTTCATTGATAAAAGCGGACGTACCGGTGAATATTGTTTTTTCGAAAAAACCGATGTTACGATGTATCCAATGGATGAGGACGAGATCAACCGCTATATTGCAACTGGAGAACCAATGGACAAAGCTGGAAGTTATGGCATTCAGGGACGATGTGCAATCTACATTAAACAAATAGAGGGCGATTATAACAATGTGGTCGGGCTTCCTGTGGCAAGACTTTATCAGGAGTTGCGGCGTGTGGGATACGATCTGAAACTGTAATGAAATGCATGTTTTTCTGCGTTATGATTTATGTTTCCGATATGCAATGCATTTTACATAATAAATATATTGTGGCAAATGGAGAACTTCGGTATAATACTGTTAAGTATAACGTATATAAAGCTATATAAGAAAAGGTTTGTCTTACAAATCGGCAAATTTATGAAGTTGTGAAAAGGAGGGCGTAGTGATGTATGAATATGATGACGAAGTATTAGAGTATTTTCTGGCACATCAGCAACAGCTCTTTTCAGAAGCGGTAGCGGAGACGCCGGAGGAAGCGGAAGAGTTCCTGGAAGATTGTATGGCAGTGGTTTGCCAGAATCTGAAGGATGTTAAAGATTATTTTGATGAAGCGGGAATGGACATCGCGGGGATGAGTGATGAGGATATCCTCGAAGCGAGCGAAGTATTTGCACTTCCAAGTGGACGTTTCCTGATTGTTGAGGGATAGATCAGTGAGAAAGAAATACAATCGAATGATCGGACTCCTGGCGGCAATCTCCTTTGCAACGGTTTCACTGACCGGCTGCAAGGTGGGGAATACGCAGATAAAATTAGAGTCGATCCGGCTGTCAAATAACAAGAGTGTTTTTCAAATTAATGATTACAAGTGTTCGCTTAAGCTGGCGAAGCTGTATTTGTGTAATTATCGTAATCTGTATGGTTCTGCATATGGAATGGATCTGTGGCAGTATGATTTCGGCGAGGAGTCCTTGGAGCAATATGTCAAGGATGTGACGATTCAGGAATTGTCGCGTATTGCATGCATGGATCTGCTTGCGGAGGAACAGGAGATGCGTCTTACCGATGCGGAATCGGATCTGGCGAAGAAGGCGGCCAAAGAGTATTTTGCTTCGTTGAGTGACGCGGAAAAATCCTACATGGATGTGCATGAATCGGATATTCAGGAGGCTTACGCAAGTTATGCGCTGGCAGAAAAGCTGTATCGGACTCTGACAGAGGGGATTGATGAGGAAGTCAGCGATGATGAGGCACGCGTGATCCGGGTTCAGCAGATTTATGTGACGGATGCAGGTATAGCAAAAGAAGTGCAGAAGAAATTAAAAGATGGTGAGGATTTTGCGGCCGTTGCCGGTACCTATAATGAAAAAGGCAAGATTGAGACGACCGTTGCACGTGGTGATTACCCACAGGATGTGGAGAACATAGCATTTAATCTTGATAATGATACCTGTTCGGAAATGATTGAAACGGAGGATGGATTTTATTTTATCAAGTGTCTGAACAAGTTTGAGGAACAGCTGACAGAGGAGAATAAAAGCAATATCCGCATCAAGCGTGAAAAGGAACAGTTTGAGGATGCCTATCAGTCGTTTGTGGATTCTGCGGCTTTTGAGATGAATGATTCTTTGTGGAAAGAGATCACATTGGAGGATACTTCGGACATTACAACGGATTCCTTTTTTGATGTGTATGATAAATATTTTACGGAAACGGATCAGACTTAGAAGAAGGAGTATATATGGGTTGGGAATTTGACTGGCTGTATGCATTGCAGCAGATCCACCATCCGGTGCTGGATAAGATCATGGTGTTTTTATCGACCATCGGTAATGCCGGAATCATGTGGATTGTTCTGGCGATCATATGCCTTATTATGAAGAAAACAAGACGATGCGGAGCACAGATGGCAGTGGCGATGCTGGTGACTTTTGTGATAGGTAATCTGATGCTAAAGAATGCGATCGGCCGCGACCGGCCGTGCTGGATCGATCCGACGGTTGTATTACTTGTCAAGAATCCAACGGATTTTTCTTTTCCATCGGGACATTCGATGAACGGATTTACCGCGGCGGTGACAATACTGTTTTATAATAGAAGATGGGGAATTGCAGCAGTGGTTCTGGCTGCATTGATTGCGTTCTCGCGTCTGTATCATTTCGTGCATTTTCCGACGGATGTTTTTGCGGGAATTGTGATTGGAACGATGGTCGCCTGTGTGACAAATGTATTGTTTGTGTGGATCAATAAAAGAAAATGGAATCAGCATGAAAAGAAAAACTGTCGTATCCGGTAACTATGCGGGCGGCAGTTTTTGTGTGGAATAAAGAGTGAAATGAATGCAGATAACAATGACGCCCCTGTCTTAAGACAGGGGCGTCATTGCAATGATCATATGGTATGTAATTACTTTGTGAGAAGGAGCATGATGTCGTTGCTTCGTTTTACAAATTTGGTCATGTCATCGACGGACAGTGGCTGGTTCGAAATCCTTGCCAGATCGTATAACTGCTCGGCAAACATCGGTACATGCTCGGAATCTTTGTTCTCTAAGAGGTACTGAACTAATGCATTGTTTGCGTTTAATGTCAGTGTCTGATCTGCGGCAAACATATTCGGATCCATTCCGCCCATGCCGCCCATTGCATACATTTTCATCATATCCTGCATACGTCTTCCCTGCTCGGAGAGCGTCAGGACAGATGCAATCTCATCATTCTTTAAAGCTTCCACCTTAACTGTCAGTTTATCGTTATTTAATGTCTTTTTAAATAACTCGGAAAGAGTTGTGGTTGCTTCGGTCAGATCCTCGGTATTGTCCGATTTTAATGCATCGGTCAGGTCAGCATCAATACGCTTGAACTGATAATGATCGTTACGCTGCTCAAGCTGGGTGATGAAAGAAGTATCGATATTGTGATCAAGGATGACTGCGTTCATTCCCTGCTCCTTGAACAGATTGATGTACTGTCCCTGCTGAACCTTATCGGTTACATAGTAGACGGTGTCACGCTCCGGTTCTTTATCGTCAGCGCTCTCAGCGTTATCGGTATTCTCTGCAGCTTTTTCCTCGGTATTCTCAGCGGAAGTATCTTCAGCCTTTTTCTCGTCCTCGACAGGAGCAAGAAGTTCCGGAAGAGTCTGATACTTGTCGTTGATATCTTTAAAGAGGATATAATCATTCATCTTGTCGCAGAATTTCTCATCCTTTAAGCAACCATATTTGATGAACGGGCTGATGTCATCCCAGTATTTCTCATAAGATTCTTTATCGGTCTTGCACATTCCGATGAGTTTGTCGGCAACTTTTTTGGTAATGTACTCGGAAATCTTCTTGACGAAACCGTCGTTCTGTAAAGCGGAACGGGATACATTAAGAGGAAGATCCGGACAATCAATGACGCCTTTTAAGAGCATTAAGAACTCAGGAATGACTTCCTTGATATTATCTGCGATAAATACCTGATTGTTATATAACTTAATGGTTCCTTCGATGGAATCATACTCGGTGTTGATCTTCGGGAAGTAGAGGATACCCTTGAGATTGAACGGATAATCCATGTTCAGGTGAATCCAGAACAGTGGCTCCTTGTAATCTAAGAATACCTTGCGGTAAAATTCCTTATACTCATCATCCGTACATTCGCTTGGATTCTTGGTCCAAAGAGGATGGATGTCATTTAGCGGAACCGGACGCTTTACAATTTTAAGCTTGTCTTTGGCAGGAGAGACTTCAACGACTTCTTTTTCGCCGTTTTCGTTCTCTTTCTCCTCCGTTTTGGCTTCCTCGTGAATCTCTTCGATTACTTTATCGGTGTCAAGTTTATCTTCTTTATCGATCGTTTCGTATTCTTCCGGAGCGTTTGCCTTACTTAAATAGATCTCGGTTGGCATGAAAGAACAGTACTTCTCAATGATCTCTCTTGCACGGTATTCGTTTGCAAATTCCAGACAATCCTCATTTAAGAATAAGGTGATTTCGGTTCCGACACCTTCTTTGGTTCCGTCCGTCATATCGAATTCTGTGCCGCCGTCGCTTGCCCAGTGAACAGGAGTAGCACCTTCTTTATAAGAAAGGGTATCGATGGTTACTTCGTCTGCAACCATGAATGCAGAGTAAAAGCCGAGTCCGAAGTGACCGATGATCTGATCCGCATCGGATTTATCTTTGTACTTTTCGACGAAATCCGTTGCACCGGAAAAAGCAATCTGGTTAATGTATTCCTCAACCTCATCGAATGTCATTCCGAGTCCGTTATCGATGAATTTTAAGGTCTTTTCTTCAGGATTGACGATAATTTGAATCTTTGCCTTGTAATCGGCAGGAAGCGTGTATTCGCCCATTATATCGAGTTTCTTTAATTTTGTGATAGCATCGCAGCCGTTTGAAATTAATTCACGATAGAAGATATCATGATCAGAGTATAACCATTTCTTGATAATTGGAAACAGGTTATCGCTGTCGATGGATAAATTTCCGTGTTTATTTGCCATGTTATGCATCTCCTTGTCTTCGTTCTTTTCTTGATTGCAATTGTATCTGTAACGATTTCCATTGCATTTTATTTTATAATAATGATGATATTACTCGGGAAAATAAAAGTCAATAGAAAATCAGCACTCTTTTTAAATGAGTGCTAACAATAAAGGCGCGGTTGCTTTAAAATAGGCATTTGACAGATTTCTAAAATCTTTATAAACTGCCCCGGGACTGGACTTTTGGGACAAAAAGTGGTACGATTGCAGACGCATGACGATAATATGAGGTAAATGATCAATGAGTGATAATCATAAAATGAAAGGGAGTATGACAGAGGGCAGTCCCGTCAAGTGTATGCTGGCGTTTGCGATACCAATGATTCTTGGAAATCTCTTTCAGCAATTTTATAATCTGGTGGATTCTATGATCGTAGGAAAACTGGTCGGCGCAGACGCGCTTGCGGCAGTCGGCGCGTCCACAGCGATCACAATGCTTTTTGTTATGGTTGCGGTAGGAACGGGAATCGGCTGCTCGGTCGTGATCTCGCAGCTTTTCGGGGCAGAGAAGATCGAGGACATGAAGACAGCAATCTCGACAGCGCTTCTTTCCATCGTTGTTTTTTCATTAATCTTAAGTATATTGGGACGAGTCCTGAGCCGATGGATTCTGACCGTAATGGGAACACCGGACAATATCTTTGAAGGAGCGGAAGTCTATTTAAATATTTATTTTTACGGCTTTTTCTTCCTGTTTTTGTATAATGCGTTCTCATCTGTGTTTAATGCGCTGGGAGATTCAAAGAAGCCACTGTATTTCCTGCTTTTTTCATCGGTACTCAATATTGGGCTGGACCTGCTTTTCGTAGGAAAGTTTCATTGGGGCATCGCGGGTGCGGCGTGGGCAACACTGATCGCGCAGGCAATCTCGGCTATTCTTTCGTTTTGTGTATTGTATAACCGATTAAGCAGGATCCAATGCGGAGAGTATCGCAGGTTTGACGGAGAAATGCTTGCAAATATGACAAAAGTGGCAATCCCTACGATTGTGCAGCAGTCCATGGTTTCCATCGGAATGCTTCTGATCCAGGCGGCGGTCAACCGTTTCGGATCGGTCTTTATCGCAGGCTATACTGCAGCATGCAAGATCGATGGTATGGCGATCGTTCCGATGGTCAATGCCGGCAACGCGGTATCAACGTTTGTGGCGCAGAATATGGGGGCAGGCAAGCCGGAACGTGCGAAGAAGGGCTACCATATCGGTCTGATCATGGCGGTATCGATTGGATTGGCGATCGGTGTTTTCTTATTCTTCTTCGGCGATGTGTGTATCGGTGCTTTCATGAATGCCGCAACAGACGGAGAATCGATTGCGATGGGAGCGCAGTATATTGCCGTTGTATCCATGTTCTACTTTGTCATGGGTGCGATGAATACGACTTCGGCAGTTCTTAGAGGTGCCGGAGATATGGGCTGGTTTATGTCCGTTACGTTGATCAATCTGATTACGAGAGTCGCATTAACTTATATTTTTGCGGATGCGACTGCGGGTATGATTATTATGTGGGCGAACCCAATCGGATGGGCATGTGGATTTCTCATTGCCTTCGTCCGTTACCGCCAGGGTGGATGGAAGAAAATACGGTTGGTATAGGAAGAAAGAAAAATATTTGGAAACAATGTGCATAGCTTGCATAGAACCATTTCCTGATAAAAATATAATCATCATATAATTTGGAGGATAAAATTATGTTAGAAGCTGGAATCAAAGGAACAAAGGAGATTATGGTAACAAACGAGAATACTGCGAAGACGATGGGAAGCGGTACGCTTGATGTATTTGCAACACCTGCAA
>OWJS01000190.1_pt1 | contig 22339 bp, 28 predicted proteins | sample 1732961 | NCBI WGS metagenome assembly OWJS01 (sample SAMN05065774, study PRJEB22554) | human gut metagenome | biome: ENVO:2100002; feature: ENVO:00000062; material: ENVO:00002003 | host: Homo sapiens | place: USA
CGTCTCGTGGGCTCGGAGATTTGTATAAGAGACAGGTACACACCTTTGTATGAAGGAAATCCGGCGGAATTTGAATTGATAGATGATAAAGAGTTTGTGGAATTTTGTAAGTAATATATTGTAGATTAATTTTAGCCCTATCGCAACACGGTAAGCGAGAATCTTATGGAGAATATATTAGAGAAAATCGTAAAAGCAAATGGCAATATAGAGTTGAACGAATTAAGTTGGAAGCAGCTCATTGCTCTTATGAACATCTGGAACACCGACTATGCAAAGAAGGAGAATAAATCATTCTCCGAAATGGTGAAGAGGTGCTATAAGCCTCGCACTTGGAACGAGAACGCAAACATCATCTATCTACATCAAGACAATCTGAGAACGACCATCGTCCCTCATGCTTGTTATTATCTTGACGAAGCAGAAGAGGATATAATTTCCGATTTACTTAAAAAGCAATTAAAATAAAGAGCAACATCTTTGTTATAGCATGTTTTTTTAATCACAAGTTTCAGCCCTCGACATCACGGTTAAGTCATAAGATATGCTTGAAATAGATGAGATAGCAGGTTTTAATGAATTGAAAAGCGTAAACAGTTCGCCTGATAAAACGGAATACAAGAAGTTTGGTGAAGACTTTTTCGATAGCGAGACATTAGAAGATCGTTTATATTATTATCTGTGGTCGTCTTTTAAATACGACGGCGAGGTGTCTAAGTGGTACAAGAATCACGAGGACGAAGCATGGTATGATTTGCGCGAGGACGAGGAAGGGATTCTTTATATTGGTGTTGGCGATAATGATGGTCTAAAGTTTATAGGATATATTGACCATGTTACTGTTGATTATGATGGTTTTGAAATCAATATCTATGGAGGATGGAGTAAAGACAATTATATCTTTGGCTTCTGTTTAGATTCTGAAGGAGGTATACTTAGAGCCTCTGAGGATGAACGCGGATCCGACTTCTATGATGATTTAGAAAGCGATATAGTCTATTATCCCAAAAAGGATTATACTCTAAAATCTGCTATTGATGACCTTGTGAGCAACAGCGACAAATATCAGAATACTTGTGAGGAGGAAGACGAGGAAGAGGAATAAAAAAGCCCGACCTAAGCCGGGCTACGCGAGCCATCTGGCTCGAATCTACGATAGTAGAAATTTGCTCTTTGTGAGCGTTTGAATCCACAGGCTGAAGCCTGACAGTCAACGGAAGTTGTTGTTTTCTTTCAATTCCATAAAGGTACGATTAAAAAGCCTCCGAAGACAAGTGCAAATATAAGAATTAAAACAATACGGACAAAGAAATTAGCTGTATTATTAACAAATATTTAGAAAATAATTCTATTATGGCAGAACAGATTAGAGTTTGGAAGTCGAAGAACCGACGCTCCACCTATATGCTTGTATATAAAGACGAGCTGACTGGGAGGGTGCGTGTCACCCGGATGGATGGCAGCAAATGCGACAACGAAAAGGGTATGATAAAGAGTTATAACATGTTCGGTGGTGGTCTTTGGGCAGCTTGCAGGGACATGGGCAACGATGTTGCTGAGATACGCGCTGCCGTAGATCGTGAGATAGTAGAGGAGACAGCAAAGCGAGAGCGCGAGGAGCTTCGCCTGAAAGCGGAAGCCGAAGCTAAAGCGAAGGCTTTACTGAAGGCTCAGGAGATTAGGGCTGCGCTTGCCGGCACGAAGGACAGTGTATGTGTCAAGCCTATTGAGGTGTTGCAGCGGTACGACCTCTTAGAGGAACATCTGGAACAGCTGAAGCCTGGTGAGTATGCCGTTTGCATCAACTATAAGAAGAAGGGCACGGTGGAGCTGCGCACGAAAGCACGAACGACCGACCATCTGAAGGTATTGGCAAAGGTGACGAAGGAGGAAAGAAACAGTAAAGCCGCTTTACATCGTTTTGCCGTGAAGGTGCGCGAAGCGTATCAGTCGGGCATTGTCATCATCGGAAAGACTCACGCCCTTCAGAGCTTCGGCAAGCGTATTGTGGACGCTGCCCTCTGTATCAAAGAGAGTAAAAATCTCTACTTTTCCTCGGCCGCGCCTCGAAGATATTACGACAAGAACACTTTGGTGTATTTAAAACTTGAACAGATAGAACAGAACGATAATTAATTGATTTATTATAGACAATATGGAAAAAGACAAAATCATTTACGATAAGCGTAAGGCCATGGGCGAGAGCATCCGCGCGATGCGTACCGCCCAGGGTTGGGAGCAGGAGCAGCTCGCCCAGATTGCGGGCATCTCTCTCTCAAACATTCGCAGTGTTGAAGCCGGCAAGTATGCCGTGAATATCGACGTACTAAACAAGATTGCAGGAGCACTTGGTGCGGAGCTGAGAATGGTGGAAAAGAGCCTTTAAAGGTAAAAAAGCGATTTAAAGGTAAAAAAGTAAAAAAGTAAAAAGGTAAAAAGAGCCTTCTTGCTGATTTCTAAAACAAAAAGTAAAACGAAAGAATATGGCAACAAAGAAAGTTTATCCGTTTATCCATGTTGGCAGCTTAGTCAACGGCGAGGAAGTAATGATTGACGCGCGTGAAGTATGTTTCTATTATCCCGCACCATCCGTAAAGAAGGCCGATGGAACACCGATTGCCTATGTGGTCGGCTTGCGGTCGGGCAAGGAGTTGACGCTATGTGCGGACGTTGACCAGGAGGTATATCCTGGAGAGGATCTTGTTACCCTGATTGACAGCGTGCTGTATAGTCACTTCTGGCATGACAACGAGGATTCTGCTCCAGACGAGGACGAGGAATAACATAACATTTTAATTTTTACGAAAGAATATGGCAAAAGAAAGATTTGAGTTGACATCGGGCAAGGATCTGATGTGGACAGTGACAGACAATGAGAACGGCATCGCGATTGATTTCCGCGAAGGTTTGTTTAACGAGAGCCAGGAGGTGAAGCTGATTGCTGAGTTCACTTATGGTGATGCTCCGAGAATGGCACGTATCATGCGCGAGATAGGCGACTGGATGGCAGAGAACCACGTGGAGGTGGCTCTTAGCGACTTGCGCTCTCGTCGCTCGGCTATCTGGAAGCTGTCTAACGAAAAATACTGGCTGGCGATGGCAGCAGCTACCAACAGCCTTCTGCTGTCGGACAAGGACGCAGAACACGCGGCTTGGATGTTGTACGCTGAGGTGTGCGACTGGTTGGAAATGGAGAAGACAGTGGACCTGACGAAAGCCGAGGAGGAGAACCTGAAAGGCGTGTTGTCGGAACTGACGGACGCAGAAGCCTGGGAAGTGTTCAAAATCTTGCACGTCTTTTGGAACTATCGCACGGAAGACACAGACATGTTCCAATGGGCAATGGATGTGACCTGGTGGCCTGCATGGTTGCCAACGGATCTGAAAGAGTCTGAGACCGCAGATGATGATATTATAGACGAAAAATAAAACGAGGGAAATATGGAAATAATCAAGACTGAAAATTCAAGATCAGGTCGCCCTGCCATGGAGGGCAGAACACGAAAATATATCGTAGCCGATGATGTGCACGAGTGGATTCTCCAGCACGGAGGCGGCCAGTATATCACAGACACCATGCGCACGATTATGGCAGTGCAGCAGGGAAACGAATAAAAAAAATAGCAACAACATACTTTTAATTTAGATTTATAGCATTATGAAAAAAATAGAGAATTTCGACGATTATCGTGCGCTGGTGGACGTTGTGAAGATGCACGACTATAGATATTTCGGGCTGAACCGCCCGACCATCAGCGACGAGGAATATGACGCTATGTACTTTGCCCTGCAGGAATACGAAGAGCAGCATCCCAACGAGGTATTGCCCGACTCGCCTACTCAGCAGTGCTACAGCGAGAACGGCAACGGCAAGCGCACCGTGGCACGTCGCACGGCTTGCCTCTCGATGAAGAAGTTGCATGATGCCAAGGCGGTGGTGAAATACCTGAGAGCACAGCAGAGAGCTGCCAACATCAGCTCTAAAGGAACGGAGGTGGATGTAGAGTGGAAGTTTGACGGCGAGACCGTGAGCCTTGTTTATCGCCAGGGAGTGTTGGCAGAAGCCACCTACGGACACGGTAAAGAGCTGTTCGGTATCGACTGCCTGGAGCACATGAAGCACGTTAAGGGCGTACCTCACGTTGTGGCAAATTTTTGTCTGTATGACCGCGTGGAGGTAAGAGGCGAGGTTATTATCACGCTTGAGGAGTTTGCTCGTTATAGCAAGGCTGGCAAATCACCTCGTTCTACGAGCAACGGCATCATGGCTAAGAAGGTGGCTGTGGCTGATGAATGCAAGCGATTGGAGTTTCATCCCTTCCGTCTTATTATGGACAGCGTTGAAAAAAGACACGCTACTGCTATGCAAGCTCTTGAGTGTAATGGTTTTAAGACTTCGGGCTTTGTGTCGGCTCTCAATCTTGAAAAGTCAGATGCCGAGCTGGAGCAGGACATCGAGAACATCGTGTGTGCTGCCGAGGTGGACCGCGAGGCGTTGCCATACCCTACCGACGGACTCGTATTCAAGTTCGACAACTACGACTATTACGGCCGCATCGGACAGACCGACCATGACGCAAAGTATAACTGCGCGTTTAAGTTCCGTCCCGTATTCAAGGCCGTAACCACATATCGCGGACACCATACCACTATAGGCGAGAAGACCGGCAAAATAACATACGTAGCCGACTTTGACGAGGTAGAGATGAACGGACAACTTTTCGCCCATGCCAACTGTGGAAGCGAGCGCACGTTCCTTCAGAAGGATCTTACACCTGGATGCAAGATAGAGGTCAGCTTGCACGGTGATGTGATTATTTGCGTTGATGGTAAGGTAGAGGAGCCTTGCGTTATAGAGCCTGAAATTCATCAGAGTCAGGAGCCGGAAGCCGAGCCTTGCGTTATTGAGCCTGAGATGAATCAGAGCCAGGAGCCGGAACCTGCACCTCAGCCCGAACCTATACCCCAGCCGAAGCGCAAGCGTAACTATCCGCAGGTAGGTGAGCCGACACTGCGAGAAAATGAAGAATCGGTATCTGCAGCACAGCAGGAGAGGCCTTCTTGTGGCATCAAAAAGGCGTTGACCTATATGTTCGCAGCCTTGGCTATCGTATCAACGGGTGTTGTCCTCTTCTCCATGATCGGTGCTGCTGTTTTCTTCTTGCCATTATTGGCAGGAGCCTTCAAGCAATAATTATCAGTTATCAATAATGATAAAAACCACAACTTAAATATTACATATTATGACATACGAAGAAACCAAACAACGTGGAGCACACTCCATTATTAATACCACCTTTTATGGATGCGGTCATTATATTGTGAACGACCATGAAAAGAATGACGTGACAGACAACGAGTTTTTCACGGAGGAAGAAGCGCGACAGCGTATTGAAGAATTGAAGCAGCAGGGATATATCTCTGATGAAGAATATCAGAAGTCTCCTTGCCCAAATACTAATACTTATGAGTTGTGGTCGGATGCAGACGAGTATCTTGATGACTTGATTGCAGAAGAAGGATAAACGGTCATTAATAATATTAATTAAAAACAAAAAGAAAATGAAAAAGAAACTATTTGATATTATTATTTCGGTTGAAACCGACGGTAAGACTGTGACGGCAGACATTTGTTGCCAGAAGGACGGGGAGAACTTCACCCAGGATGCACTCGAAGGCGAGAACCTTCGACTGGCATGTGAGAGTCTGAGGCACGTGATGGGATTGTTTGCGAGACGCTTTTTCTATGAGCAGAAGGAAAAGGGAGTAATATCCGAAGAGGAGTATAACAAGATCGTAAACGGAAAATAATCAATATTTTTAATATTTAGAGAATTATGGCAGAAACAGAGAAATTTTCAAAGAGTCAGATTGAAACATTGAAGCACATTCAGAAGAAAGGATTTGCGGCTTATCGACGTGTAGACGAAAAGCCAAAGTGTCCGGAACTGGAGGAACTCGTAGAAGCAGGGTATCTTGAGACGTGGTATCTGAAAGTGTTCGGCGAGGATGTGTATAAGTTGACGGAGAAAGGCAAAAGTCTGGTAAGGTCGCTTATAGGGTAAAATCCATTGAATCTACTCAATTATTTTATTAACTAAAAACTAAAAGATTATGAAAAAGAAACTATTTGTTTGTTGCACCATGGCCATGGCTGCAGCCCTGCTGATGCCCACGATGACATCATGCGAGAGTTTCCACCTTCATGACGAGCAGCAACAGGAGCAGCCTGCTGGTAAGGCTCACGTCAAGTTGCTGTTTGTTAGTGCCTCACAGCCCTCTGCCTCTGCTAAGGCTGCCGCAGTGCCAATGTTCGATGCAGCTACGCGTGCTTCTCTTACCGCCAACGGCAAGGAGCTCACGGACCTCTATATCCTGGACTACGACAAGGCGACAGGCAAGTTGCTCCAAGTGCTCCATCAGACGAGCACGGCAGCGGACTTCGCCGAGCCTGACCTGACGCTCGATTATGGCGAGCATACCCTAAAGGTGATAGCTACCCGCAGCACCGCCCCTACCCTCCTCGACGCATCAAGCACTCCCTTTGCGCTTACCGACAACCTCCTGACGCCAGTATCAGCCACCACGGATCCCGTCGTCTGGACGAGCGACAAGACTTCAGACAGCTTCGGCGCTGTGAAGGACATAACGGTTGCCGTGGGTCAGAACGAGGTGGCTGTCATCGCCCTGGAACGATTAGTGGCAAAGATGGTGGTCAACAGCACCGATGTATTCCCAGACGATTGCAGTACCATCGATGCTACATTCAACGAATACCGCACTATCAACTGGCAGACCTTGGATGTTATGGACTATGTGAAAAATCAGCGCAGCTCTGATGTCTCCTCTCTTGCCGGTACCATAGGCACTACCCTCGCCTACTTCGTGCTTTGCCCGAAAGATGGCTATTTAGCCGACATCACCTTCACGATGAACCGCAAGAACAACCCCACGCCCTATGCAACCATCACGGTACCTAACGTCCGTTTGGAGCGTAACAAGATAACGACTATTACAGGTTCATTTTACAATCACAGCGCCTCCCTCTCACTTTCCATCAAAGATGAATGGCAACAGGAAGGTAATGATATTAACATATAAATTCAAAAGAGTTCCCCAGCACGCCCTGTAAGGGCAAAAGCTTTAAAACTTCTGGCAATATATAAAGCTGTTGCCCTTACAGGGCGCATTGCTGATTGCCATTATACCCAGGGTGTTACCCTGGGCTAAGAGTTTCTGCCCCTTCAGGGCGTGCTGCTGATGGCTGTTACACTTCTGGCAATGACCATTGCGTTTTTGGACTTTTATACTTCTGTACCATTACACTTTAATACCATTATACTTTTGTACTTTAGTACTTTTGCACTTTCACACCATTACACTTTTAAACCATTGTACTTTTGTACTTTTACGCAATACACCATTATACTTTAATACTATTACACTTTAGTACTTTTATACGATTGCACCTTTCAACGTCCACTCCTTTCCACTTCGATACGTCCACACTTCCACACATTCGTATTTTTGTACCTTTGCACCTATGTACTGACGTACTTTCGTATGCACGTAGGTACGTAGGTTCATACGTTTATTCGGTCGTAGGTATGCACATTCGTATGTTGATACGTTGGTTCGTATGCTGATATGAAGCTACGTTCATTCGTATTTTCATTCGTTCATAGATACAAACCTATAAAAATACTTAATATTTAAAATATAAAACGGAAAATTGTTGGTAGTTATGTTTTTTAGTTGTATCTTTGCACGTATGAAAATTCATAGGTACGTATGTAGGTACGTAGATACGTAGGTTCGTACTTTAGTACTAACGTACTTATGTACTTCGGTGTATTCGTTACACATTATAGCATTATCGAATAGATTATTCATTTAAAATAAAAAGATTATGGCAGAAACAAGATTGAAAGAAATACTCGCCTTCGTGAATCATAAAGGTGGAGTAGGCAAGACCACAACGGTACAGAGTTTAGCAACAGGGCTGCGTCGCTTCGGTAAGGGGTACTTCGGAAAGGGTGCAGACGGAAAGGAGCGGAAGCCCCGTATCTTGCTCGTAGACCTCGACCCGCAGGTCAGTCTGTCCTTCCTTTTCGGTTGGGACCAGGTGAACAGCGACAATAAGCCTACCACCTACGATGCTCTTATCAATCAGACACCCTTGCCCGTATATAAGATGCAGGAAGGCATCTACCTCGCTCCAGCTTCACAGAAGATGGTCAGCATCGAGCCATTCCTTAACCAGATGGCGGTGCCTCGCAAGGCCTTGCGCAAACTTTTATTGAAGCCCTTACAGGAAATGCAGGGCACGGAACTCGCAGACGAGGGTGTGAACAGCATCCTGGATGCCTTCGATTACGTATTGATAGACTGCCCTCCAGCCATGTCGTTGCTCACCTACAATGCGCTGGCAGCAGCGTCGAGTGTCGTTATCCCCGTCCAGTTGGAAGTGTTGGCCACAAAAGGTATTGCCGAGATCACCAACGCCGTGAAAGAGACCAGGGAAGATCTGAATGAGGACCTGGATATTCGTGGACTGTTGGAGGTGATGAGTAACGACCAGACCAAGGCGACGCGTCAATTCAAGGAATATCTGAGCAAAAAATTTGATGACTACGTGTTCGATTCATATACCCGCAGAGATACCAAGATGGTGGAAGCTCAGGCGATGGGTACCGACATCTTTTCTTATGCACCTTACTGCAGGGTAGGGCAGGACTATGAGCGATTTACGAAAGAAATCTTAGAGAGTATGCCTCAGTAGGCAGCTCATGTTATAGTTCATACAAATATTTGAGGACTTTTAATCAATAGAATATTATGGCAAGACCAAATGTAAAAAAATTCGGTTTGAATAAATCAGACGCAATGGATAAAATAGAAGGAATATACGAGCAAGGACAGACCTCGCAACAGTCGGCATCTTCTATGCCTTCAACGGGTACGGCGAGCGGTAGTGCTACCACCACCTCTTCCACTGGCAGCCAACAGCCGGCAGGTGAAGCGCAACAGCCATTATCCATGAAACCTTTAAAGACTGAGAAAAGTGTAAAGGTAACAATCCCCATGGATTATTATTTTCGCTTGGCTCGTCTGAAGGAATGTACGGGTAAGACGCTTCAGGAACTGGCTGCCCAGGGAGTGATAGAGTTTATCGACAGATATTCTCAAGGATAAGGTAAAATCTTACTAAATCTTTTTACCTCAAACATAAGAAAGAAAAATCGCTTTACCCATAAGGTGACGATAAGGTAAAATCTTACTAAATCTTTTTACCTTAAATGTGAAGTACTAAATTGCTTTACTCGAAAGGTAACGATAAGGTAAAATCTTACTAAATCTTTTTACCTATATGCTAAATCTTTTTACCTTACTATTAAAATATATATAAAGAAAAAATATGTTTCTTCTTATCTATATTATAGGAGTTTAAGAGAAATTGCTGATTTTCAGTGATTTAAGTACAAGGTAAAGAAAAATAGTTAGTAAATAGGTAAAACGAAATAGTAAATAGGTAAAAAGATTTAGTAACTTTTTACCTCAAAGGAAAGGAAACGATATGGAAAACGAGAAACGATTACCGCAAAAGTGGATAAATACGCCTTTTGCCTTCACCAGGTTGAGCAAGAACCTGTCGCTGTTGCAGCAGGCGGTGCTGGTGAAGGTGAGTGAGCAGTTGCAGCCCTTCATAAAAGAGTTCTTTGGTTCAGATTTGGCTAAGTCGCGCAAGGTACCCAAATCCCTGTTCTCCGAGGCAGTGAAAAATTCGGGTGTCACCCAGATATACATCTCCTATGCTGAGTTAGGTGTACCAGAAAACAATTTCTTTGCCGTGAAGCAAGCGATGAAAGAAGTGTTGGACGTAAAGGTGGAAGGTCCGAAGAAGAATGAGGATGGTACATGGGGTATGCACATGTATAATGTTTTTCTGAGTGGCGAAACGTCTATTAAGAACACGGGAGTTGTGTTTGGGCTTAACCCGCAAGTGATAGATCCCGACAAACACCTTTATGTATTGGACTATGCCTTCAATATGACCGAGGGATATGTGTCACATCCTGATAACATTGCTTTGATTGGTGAGGTGGCGCGTATGCCAATGATATATTACATTCTGCGCGATGCAAGCGGCAATAACTGGAAAGAGCGCAAAATCCGGCTTACGGTCAGTAAAATCAAGAAGTATTTAGGTATGCTTGAATTTAGTGGTACGGAAATTGTGAAAGAGACCTATCCTAAGTTTTCGCAATTCAAGAAGAATGTACTCGACAATAGCATTGCCGATATAAACCGACTGAAGCAGATGGGTCAACTCGACGTTTGCGTGTCGTATGAACCTGTCTACAATGGTAAGCGCAAGGTAGGTAATCCTGCTTTTATCGAGTTTAATGTTTACGATACTTTCGAGGAGATGATGAAGGCAACAGCGCCCAAGGAGCAGATGTTGCTCTTTGCTGATGAGCAGCCAGGGGAGAGAGAGTGGCAGCAGCTCTTATCTATGCTTGATGGAGAGGCTGGTGACGAACTGCGCAAGGTTGGGTTTATGTCCTACGATGGCAAGACTATACTCCTAAAGGCAAGTCGGGAGCAATGCGAAAGGGTAGAGAGTTGTCTAACCGACGATGTTATTAAGCACGTAAAAAAATGCTCCGTCAAAGTATTTGGCAAGATAGTTAATTGGAATTATTCTTTATCGGATAAATAATTTTTCACACCGCTTACCCATTCCATAGGGTAGGCGGTGTTTTAGTATGTCCTGTTGATGTCAGCGACTTTTTCTAATTTTGCAGGAGTAAATCAACAAGACAAATTATGGAAAAAATCAAATCAGCAATGTTATGGCTTCTGGCTGTAATCATGTTTGCGTGCTGCGCATCCTCCCGTAAGGTGGAGCAGAGGAGCAGTGAGCAGCGGCGCGATAGTGTCGTCGCCATCGTTAAGGACAGTGTGGTGAAGTCGGAAACTTCTACGGACAGTACTGTCAGTGCTGCCACCACCGAACAGTTCACTACTGGATCCATGACCGACAAGGGCAGCAACGAGGAGACTATCACTGAGCGAGTGACCGAGAGCATGGATGCTCAGGGCAACAAGACCACCACCACCGACCGAACCATACACCGCAAGGGCGACTATGAGCGCAATGCCACCTACGAGGCACGGCTGAAGCATCAGGAAGAAACCATATCGCGTATGCAGCGCACGATAGACAGCCTGATGTTGAGCAATAAGATGAATGTGGGCACCCACTGGGCGAAAAACGACAGTAACTATCTTGATAAAGAAAAAAATACCGCTATGGACAGTACTACTTCATGGTGGGGAAGATTCAAGCTCCAGATGAGAGCCTTCGCTTTTGCATTTATTATGATTGTCGTTTGCGTATTGGTAGCCAAATATCGAAAGCAGACAAAGAAATAGTTTCCATTATATATCATATAGTTATGGGCAGAAAGAAGAAAGACGATTTTATGGACAATGACGATCAGGCGGTGGTTACGCTTGATGATTTCGTGATTGAATCCAAGATAGAGGCGTTTTGTCGGACCTATAAGCCGTTGAACGCTTGGACGGAGGACTGCGATGTGTTTAACGACTCGAAGTTACGGACCTATTTCAAGGCAGTGGTATGCCCTTACGGCGACCCTCTCGTCCTTTATCTTCAGGAGTTGGCACTTCGTGGTTTTAGTATGAAAAACGACGAAAGCGGAGAGCCGGTTATCTATTGCCGTATGCGCAGAACAGGAGAGGAAGGAGATAAATTTTTTCGTTAAACAATAAAATATAAAAGTTATGAGTAGCAAAAAAAGACCTCATTATTATTACAAGGTAGCAGCCGGCAGCGAGGTGGGCAAGAAGCTGCAGGAGTTCATCGACGAATGTAAGGAAGCCCAGGAAAAGGCTCGTGCGTGGGCTGAAAGTGTCCATGCTGACGCTTACTACGAAACGTGCGATGGCTATGCTGGTGGCATCCTCTTTGTCGAGTTTAAGAATACTGTCAGTAAGGAAGGCTGGGAAAACGTAAGAGTACCAAGACCGGAAGGCTACCAGAGTACCCCTTACTTTATTCCCATCAAAGGCAGCGACTTGGAGAAGGAGATGCAGGCGCTCTCCGTCGTAAGCGAGACGAAGCTTATTGACATCTTTTCCTTTAAGCCTGTTACGGCAAAGGACAAGGAAGGAAACGAGATACCCGTTCCGTTCAGCTTCGGCGACACTACGCCGCCTCTCTTTTTGCATCACGGATTCTGGTACATAGATCTTCCATACGAGAGTACGTCGCCCGATTGTGTTCTTACAGGCGAGAAAGAGTTTTTCCGTCGTCGTATGGCTTTCATTAACGAACAAGATTATTCATAGGTTAATAGATTATTTTCCCCTAAGCGTAGGGGAGGTTATTTTCTTTATTTTTAAGTTTACGGAATTTTAAAGTTACATGCAGCCATCCGTCCGTGAGGATAGATGGCTGCTTTTTTGTTTATATCCGTGGGTGAGATGTCACTCACTCATGATGAATGTCGTCTGCGGCTATGCCCATCATCGTGTTTCGTACCATAGCATTGCCGTTTGCTCTTACCTCAAGTAGCTGCTTGGTGAGTGCAGCAATCTCTTTTTGCTGGTCACTCATCAGCTTCTGTTGCTCATCGATGATTCTTAAAAGTCGGTCAACTAAGTTTTTGTTGTAGTCTGCTTCTGCAACATCAGTGATGGGAGTGTTTTCGTCAGGAGTCTTCGTCTCTACCACTTCAGTATCCGCTCTATGGTCTGTGACTGACGCGCATCCCGATGGCTCGCAAAAGATATTCTTCTTGAAGATGATGCCAGGAACGATAGATGATTGTTCTGTTACGTCTATCGGGTTGCGAAGAGAGCGACTGCCGTGTGCCCGCTTATCGCCGTTCTTGATATAGCCATCAACAGGCTCAAAAGCGTCGCTGTCGAGTGGGATGACCTCACTTTCTGTCTCTATACCTTTAGAATCCTCGACATATCCAAGATATTTTTCTTTGTCGACAATAAAAGCTGAGATAGGCACATGGAACGTGTTGCAGAAACGAAGAATACTGATGATAGGCATCGGACATTTTCTGTCCAGATACAGTCTTAAACTCTGGTTACTGGTAGACCCAATAGCCTGTAATATCTGCTTGCCATCTACTTTTTCGTTGGCTTGCATCCATCTCTCAAGGAAGGAATAATTGTACTCGTACTTCATAATTGTTAAAATTATAATGTTACACCTCGGCTATTCGCCGTTATTTGTCTCAAAATACCTCGGATAAGTTAAATCTTGCAAATTAAAGAAAGAAAATACCCGAGATATATTATAGTTTCGGTTTTAATTCTTAAATTTGCAACAAATTTAATCAAAAGTTTTGAAATGACAAAAGAAAACATAGAAAAAATCTCTATCCCAAGTACCGCGTTAGATGTAAAAGACATGACGCCCGATGAAAAGAAGCATTTAATGAGCTTCTTACTTGAGAAGGGATTTACCAGTCCTACCTTCTATCTGCGGTTCTTTCAGAAAGGCTTTTCTCTTTGGGAGATCATGGGAACAAAGGAGTGCAAGCGCCAGTTCCTGTCTATCCCCGAAATAGCTGAAGTACTGAAGAACCACGAGGCTGCGCCTGATACAGACAATGACGGAGGGGAGAAATCTCTCTACGACATGGCTTGTAGCGACGAGCCTGGTGTGTTCTATGCCTGTCTGAAAAAGGAGAAAGGACTTTGCACTCGTTTCTTCAGATTCATGCAAGACAAAGGCATGTGCATGGCTGTTACCATCAAGCGCTTCAGCTCCGATGATTGGAAGCCTTGGGAGCAGGAGGGCATCACCTCTTTACTAAGAGAGTATATGAGTAAGTAAGATTTCATCTTATACCTTTATTATAATATATAGAGTTTTTATTGCAAATGATTGATATAACAGTAGACCTTGAAACGTGTTCGTTGGCTCCCACTGCTGCAGTAATGAGTATTGCGGCAGTGGCATGGGATCGGAATGGTGTTCAGTCACCATTCTTCGGCGAGCATGACGGTAGATTGAGCTTCCCTGAGTTTACCGAACATGTAGACTTGAGGAGCGAGTTTCTGAACGGCTTTACCTTCGACCAGAGTACGGCAGACTGGTGGGCTCGTCAGAATGACGAAGCAAAGGCAGCCCTTCTTGACAACGACAGCGAGGCTTGCCCCTGCCAGCCAATCGACGTGGTTGTGAAGGACCTCATGGACTGGATGGAGGACACTCGCACGAAACTTCATGAAGACGAGATTTATCTCTGGGCGCAGGGCACCGACTTTGACGTGGCGATACTGCGAAACATCTGTAACAAGATGGGGATTCGCTTTGGCGTAAAGCATACCAATTTTCGTGACCATCGCACTTTCTATTTGGAGATGGCTCGCTGCTTCATCCCGGACGGAGAAGAGTTTACGACAAATAAAGCTTATGCGCTTACAGACGAAAGAGAGACCGACCTGGTTCTCTACGGATTGAACAATGGGGCTACCCATTCTCCCGTATATGATTGTAAGCGCAGCATCCTTTCCACATGGAAGATGATGGGAATGGTACGAAACAAGTTCAATTCTTGTCATCCCAAAACAGAATAGACGTGGCTAAAATCATACGCAAGGATTATCTGTGGATGCCATACGTTCCCAACCGCAAGAACATATCCAAGGCCGGACGCCATTCCAAACACAACTTCCTGCATCGTTTCGCTTATACAGAGACGAAGAGAGGATTGGATGACGAGATACCCACCTTATTGTTCTATGCGCCGTTTGAGCTCTTGAAAGATGTATGCCAATACTTCTATCCTCTGATGGCGGGCAGAGTGAAAGACTTGCGCATCATGGAGAGTCATTCCTGCCGATGGAAGAACAGGAAGTGCTACATGAGAACGGAAGTGCAGATAATAGGACTTGACGAGCAGTTTATCTCGCTTACAGAGTTCACTCGCTTGCTTGTATATAAGTGCCAGGCGATATGCAACTGCACCGTCCGGCACTATCGGCTGGAAACGTTCTTGAATTTATAAAAGCCCTTAACACGTGTTTGCCATATCGTGTTCTATATATATAGGGATTTGTTTTTAGAGCGAGTCCCACTCACGGAAAGGCGCAGCGATGGAGAGTGTAGCAATACCTCTCTGATAAGCATACGGCAGCACAAAACGAGGTAGGTAATCCTGAGAGAATGATCTTGAAAACCTGCATCAAAAAGTGCTGTTCAACACTAAAGTTTGGCGCATCGCTGTTGCCTTTCCTTTTAAGAAGAAAAATATGAAAAGAAACGAAAGACCGACCTCAGCCATGGAAGCGGATAGCGGTAACAGTAATGTCCGCGGCTTCGCTCATATACCATTGTCGAAAGCTCTGGAGTAGAGTACGAAAGTACACTACGACCTCGGAAATATGCGGAGCGCAGTGGATTCTTGAAGATAGAAAGTATCTTTGATTCACTTACCTTCGTATATGAGCCAAAACGATGGTCGTCTCTAAAAGTTTTGCCTGTCCGCTTCGGTCGGTCTTTCTTTCAACTAAAATATACTAACAACGAGATATGTTATTTCATCCTATCATCAACCAGCTTGCCAATCTCGACATGACTTTTCTCGTGAAGCCTGCCGAGAACCAGTGTATCGAGGGACAGACAGCTTGTTTCTGTCCCTTCTGCCAGAAGGAGGCAGCTAACGACGATGCCGGAAGCAAAGCAAAACAGACACCTCACCTTATTATTTATAAGGACGAACGAGGTGGTCTCTACAATGGTGTAGGGGTGGATGATGACAGACAGGCAGAGCATGGTGCCGTGAGGTGGATGTGTACCAAGACCGGCAAGCATGGATATGGAGCCCTTGAACTTTATGCTGCCATGCGCAACCTGCCTATGCACGGAGCCAGTCTGCTCCGTCTTTGCCACGATCTTGTGGTAAGGGTGTACGGCGATGCTGAGAATGTGAGGGCAAAATATCCTATGCTTTTCTCTAAGATGGACTACCGTACCATTGCCGTACAGAATATAGATACTTTTTCTTTTATTCCCAAGGTGGATTTCAACCCGCAGGAACTGGCTGCACTTGGCTGCGAGGTGACGATGGTAAAAGGCTTACCTTCCTTCGGCTTCGGTAGTGATTTCAACACGAAGATGTTGAATGATGACTTCCGTATCTATGCGGTTGACCAAGTGACATTACCTAATGCCGTAAGAGATGGAAAACAGGTAAGCGAGGTTATTTATGGCACGCCATGGAATCCGCTCTTTGTCTGTTTTGCTACCGATGTGATAGCGCCACAGGGCTCTTGCGGTTGCCTCTTCCGTCCTGCCATGCAGCAGCCTCCTATCGTCTTTTCCACTACCGAGGAACACTCCGTCAAGAAAGTAAGCCGATGGTTGATGGGCGACAAGGTGTTCACTTACGCCATGGACCATCGTGATTCCAACACGACGGGCGTTCACGCCGCCATCAGCAAGTGGCAGCCCGATGAAGTCTATACCAAAAGCAAAAAGAAATGGGTAGAGAATGAATTGAAGGACGGCACGCCAAAAGGTACTTTCCACCAGGAAGACGAAGAAATTCCGGCAGCAGCCATCAAGGCGCAGAACATCATTTTCTGTCGGACTCCCGAGGATGCAATCAGCATCTATTATGCCATGCGGTCCCTTCGTAAGGATAAAGATGGCGACACTCATTTTCTGCAGAAATGCTGGTATCATGTAGCCTTCTCAGTAGGAAGAAGAAACTTCTGGTATATCGACCGCGGTCAGTGGCGACAGGAGAAACTGGACTTCAATGCTGTACAGTACCAGAAGATGAAGCGTTTTGCCGAAAAAATCATCATGCTATACCCCAACGACATCAGCAGTCAGCGCGACTGCGGTGCTATCGCCACCAAGTATAGTGATCTTTGCTATGCGATGTTGCCTGATGCTTTCAGGGTGAGATATAACCAGCGATGGCAGTGGCTCTATGGCTGCTCCCCTCGTAGTGTACGCGACTATATGTTGACGTTTCGCATGACCGATGCAGATAATTTCCGTTTCGATCATGATATTCGTTTGCCCCTGTATTCTAAATTGCGTGGTGCCAACAATACAGACCCTTTTGAGATAGAATATCCCCGTGACCCACGAAGCGGTAAGCAAAAGCCACCGACCTGCAAGGTAAGTCCTACAAAGGTATGGCTGTTTATGACCTCGTTGGGTTATTATCGAATGATAGACCCTGAGAGTACCGACCTCGTGGGACAATTCATACACCTTGACCGATGCTTCGTGGAGTATATCGACTCGAAGAGCATTATCCAAGCAGTGAAGACAAAACTCCTTGAGTTTATCGAACAGAGTTGGCGATATAACGATGAGGAGCAGCGCATGATGTCGGATGCAGCAAACCTTATCGACAAAAACTTCTCAGAGAAGTCGGCTGGAGGTCTGCAGTCGATGGTTATTGACTTCAACGAGTCTTTCAATGAGCGGATGGAATATTTCTTCTTCCGCAATGTGGCATTGAAAATCACGCCGGAGGCCATCACGCCTGTCAGTTACGACCATATCAACTTCTTCATCCCAGCTTTGGCGAAGAAGCCTTACGACTTCACGATGAGGGTGTTTCATCCGCCTTTCACCATCAGCGAGAGTCAGGAATATCTCGACCGCAAAAGTGCTATTGACCAAAAGGCGGTCATGCGCAATGAGGATGGATCTCCTGTTTTCAGCAACGAGGAGATCACGCAGATGCGCGTTGAGTTAAGCGAATGGGCGCAGACCTTCAGGTGGCAAGTTGACTGGCACGGCAAGCAGGAGAAAGAGCTATGGCCTGTATTGCGAGTCATACGTGGCTGTTCCAACACCTTATGGCGACTGGAGCAGGATGCCATACGCAACAAGAAAGAATTGGACGCCACCGCTGTGGCTACTATCAATTCCCATTTCGTCAACATGATTTCATGTATAGGCCGTATCTGCTATCGCTCCTGGAAGGACATGCAGAGTGTTTGTCCTTACCTCTTGGAAGACCAGGTGGAAGACGAGAAAGAGGCGAGTGGCGGTTCTGGAAAATCGCTATTGGTCAACACGTTTGTTGCTTCGGCTATCAATGTCCTGCGTGTCGACATGAAGGATTTTACTTCTATCAATAATGCCCAGTTCAGCCTTTCCGACCTCCTGATATATCCAGGTAAGTATAGGTTGATACATTGGGAAGACAAGCCTGCTTCATTTTCAATGAAGTACTTCTACAACAAGGTTACGGCAGGAGCGAAGATAGAGCGAAAGTTTGGCGACCCTGTGACACTCAAGTTGGAGGACTCACCTGTCAACGTGATTACCAGCAATTCGCAGTTGAGTGATGATGACTCGTCGACGATCGGACGTTTCCCTTTGGTGTCTTTATCCGACCGCTTCTGTCGTGCGAACCACATGCAGCATCAGTTGGCCCGATCGCCACAGGAGGTCATGAAAAATCTCGCTACAGACCCCGACCAGTTGAATGAATACGACCGCAACCAGGCGATATATATCTGCGCGTTGTCCGTGCAGTTTATCATGAAATATCACGAGTTTGTCATCGCACCGCAGAAGAACGTACAGCGCCGACTGATGGTAAGAGAGCTGACCGAGAACTCCGTGAAGTACTTCGAGTGGTTCTTTGCCCGGCAGGAGGTGTATGCCGCACCTATCTGTACCGATGAGATGTTTAATGAGTTCATGCGCGATTGGGCGGATGCTTCCGAAGGTAAGAGCAAGGAATATAGCCGTGCCACCTTCAAGAAGAAGATACGCAAGTACTGCAAGAACATGAATATCATTGTGAACCCCGAACACCTTTTGGTAAGCGAGGACAACAAGCGGCATGGATGCTTTAAGCTCCGTGCATGGGTAACGAAGGAATACTTTGTCGGCAAGGAGTGGGAGAACGACGATACCGTAGAGCCGAAATACATCCGAAAGGTGGAAACCAGCAAGCACGTGTACTTCTTCTTCCGTTCAGGTAAAGACCATATACCCGACAATTATGATGATCTGAAACGGATGGCAAAAGAATACGTCGAGGGACCCGACCCCTTGCCTTATCGTGATGACGATGGCAACATCATCACACTCACCACTGAGGAGGAAGACCGATGGAAGACTTTTGTTTCCCGTCGACAGGGAAGAAGGACAGGCAATCAGAACGCCAACAATGGCAGTAACCTGGCGGAACAGGTACCCAAGATGGAAGACAATGGTCTACCATTCTGACAGAATCGGAAAGAATATTAATTTTTTAACAACATAAAAACAATAAATTATGGTAAGCTATAATGGTAATATTGATTTGTTATCGTTGAATGGCACACAGGTGCTTGTAGGTATCGATGCGAAAAATCCACAAAGACCCTACGTTTGTATTCCTTGTGACCTCAACGAGATTATAGTGGAAGTGTCGAAGAATGACGCGAACAGACAAATGGCTAAGTTGAGAGTGAATATCTGGCCTTTCAAAGAGTCGTATAAGAATAAGGTGCGCCAGTCTGCTCAGGAGCGAGGCGACAGCAACGTGAGTGTTCCTACACACGAGATGCAACTGTCTTTCTCTGTAGACTACATCAAGGCTATCGCTAAAAACTTCCCTAAGTTGGTAGAGCAGGTGAAGGAGGCCAACAAAGAGAAAGATCCCAACATCGTGAATGAAAATTTCAATGACGAGAACACTCATCTCTTCAAGGCTATCCGTGACAGGATGAACAAGCGTATCGCACGATTATACCAGATACAGTCGAAAGGCAACAGCCAGCCTTATCCCACACAGGCTTATTCTGCAGTCAACGGTGCCAATACTTACGTCCCACCAGCCGACGGCTCTTCCGATCCGTTTGTACCTGGTGCGGATATGAATCCCGACGACCTGCCATTCTAAAAGAGAATATTCTTTTTTTCTAATCTTTAGTTGTTTGACGAGGCAGTCCGACTCTGTTTCTGCGAAGGATGCTTTCCCATTCAGAATTGCAGAGCGGACTCCTCACTATTTCCTTAGTAAAAACATAAAACATTCAGTATATGAAATTACAGACCCCATCCGTACTTCTGCTTCGCCAAGCCCTGCAGAAGGCAGCAAAGGGCATAGAGAGCAAGCCTTCCGTCGCCCTTCTTGCCGATGTCCTTCTGCGACAGAACAAGAAGGACGGTAAATTCTTCTTCGTCACAGGAACTGACGACACACAGCTCACCATCCCTGCGCCTCTCGACATCGTGGAGGGCAGCTTCTCTAAGCCCGTCGTCTTGCCTATCGTCAGCATCACAAACCTGTTAGGCACGCTGCCTCCTGAGTGCGTGCTCACCATGGACTTGTCGGAAGACGAAAGCCACATGATGAATATTGAGTATTGCACTCATAACGGCGACAATGTGAAGTCGGGCAACATCTCTCTGCCCTTCTTTGCCGGCGATGACTTCCCGGAAGCGAGAGAGCTCAATCAGGAGAAGACGCACATCTCTCTGCCTTCGTCTGTCTTTAAGTCAGTCATTTCAAAGGCAGGCAAGTTTGTTTTCAACGACGACCTCCGTCCTATCTTGAGCACCCTGTGCATTGATATAGCAGAGGACCGCAGCGAAGTTATTTTTGTCGCCACCGACGGGCGCATTCTTTTCAAGGTGACTCACAGCAATAACCCCGAGACTGGTGGCAGCAATTTCTATCGCAGTGGAGAACCTACACAGATATTGGTCCACTCCTCATTCTTCCGTACATTGTCTGTCTTTGATGACAGCGAACAGATAGACATCCAGACCGACGGAAAGGCTATCCTCTTCTCAGGCAACGATATAGAGTACCTGTGTAAGGCTGTGGAGGGAAAATACCCCAACTATAAGTCTGTAATCCCTACCAACAACCCTTACTACGTGGTCGTTGACAAAAAAGAACTTATCTCTGTCGTCAAACGTGTGGCGTTCTTCAGTAGTGCAAGTTCCAACATCGTGGCATTGAAGAAGGACGGCATGTTCCTGAATGTCTGCGCAAGTGATATTGACTTCAGCAAGAAAGCTGAAGACCAGGTGCTGATAACGGACAGCAAATGCAACGATGGATTTACGATTGGCTTCAACTATCACAACCTGCTTGATACCGTAACGGCCATTCCAGACGACACCATCCGTATTCAGCTCGCCGACCCCAGTCGTGCGGGAGTACTGACAGCCGATACTCCAGCACCGACAACGTTGACGCTGTTGATGCCTATACTGCTTGACGATTAACCCTTTTTAGAAAAAGAAGAAATGGACGATACCTTGTTATTTATCCCTCCCTGCTGTGTGAACAAGATGTTGCCGAAGGCAATGAAGGAGGCTCCACGCAGGATGCTTTCTTTCTATACGCACGGCGACGTGACGACCGAGAAGTTCTATCGAGCTATCAGTTATGAGATGATCAGCCGGCACGTCCTTGTACTGGCGATGCCGGTGGTCTCCAACGAGATGCTGGCTTTCTTGGCGCAGTGCTTTGAGCGAGACTGGATTTCCCATCTCGTTCTGTCTACTGGTCGCAACATAGACGACATGATGGATAAGTATCTGAAGGACTATAAGGACAAGATACTCTATACCTCCAGCGGCGATGTGTCGTCGGTAGCGGCGCACATGGTATTGTATAATAATGCCCGTGCGCTGATCCTGCAGGGACACATGACGGAACGACCCAGTGGAAGGCTGTCGGGCTACACACTCGTTTTCTATCCCGACTACAGTCTTAGCATCAACGACCTCGACTGGGGCAATCCTATCAGGAACATTCTCTTCCCCGACGTGTTGCGACACCGACAGCGCGTACACAAGGACAAAAGGGAGGTGAACGAGGCTGAGTTGGCGGCTTTTCTGCGGGCTGACTTCCCTCCCTATAAGAATAGGGAGGACGAGGACAGCTCGCACGACCATCACAATTTTGGAAATCTATAATGAAGGAATATGAATAAGACACCCCGACAATCATATACGGAAATTCGTCGCTACACCGAGAAGTGGCGATGGATAGACCCACGCAGCGGGCGCATAGTGACAGGCTACGTACATCCGCAGACAGCGAGAAAGGTGGAGCGTGTGCCGTTCTACATCAAGTTTCTCACCAAGACAGGCCATGTCGATGAAGGCAACTGCGTATGCCTGTCTGTTGACGTAAATCGTCATCAGCGCAAGGTGCAGTTTGTCGATAGTGGCGAGGTGAGGGTAGTGAACGACATCCTGGTGCTTGAGATAGACGGCACGAGGTTTATCACCCATTAATCTTCTCGTCTTATCAATGAAATTATCTTATTATATTCCTGTCTCTTATACACA
>OWJS01000200.1_pt1 | contig 21979 bp, 21 predicted proteins | sample 1732961 | NCBI WGS metagenome assembly OWJS01 (sample SAMN05065774, study PRJEB22554) | human gut metagenome | biome: ENVO:2100002; feature: ENVO:00000062; material: ENVO:00002003 | host: Homo sapiens | place: USA
CGAGATTACTACGCGTCTCGTGGGCTCGGAGATGTGTATAAGAGACAGACCTATTACATTGTATCGGAAGGATATGAGAACTGGTATCTTCATTTTTTGGAATGGTGCAGGCAGAACGACTGTATGCCCGACAGTCTGAGTTTCACATATTACGACACAAAACTGATTTCCGCACAAAATCACTCCAAGGAGTCATTCGGTTTCGTATATGCTATGAGCTTATCCGAATCCCCGGATGGACTCAAGAATTTTGTTATGCAGGTTCTAAAGGAACGACGGCAGCTGGATCTCGGCAGGTTACCAATCTATTTATCTGAATGGAATAATACGCCGAGCCAGCAGGATTTACTGAATGACACCTGTTTTAAATCCTGCTATATCGTCAAAAACATCCTGGAAAACTATGACCGTCTGGAAAGTTTTACCTATCAGGCACTCACGGATCTTATGGCAGACAGTGCTCTGCCAAACACGCTGTTTTTCGGTGGTCTGGGACTGTTTACCGTAAACGGGATTCCAAAAGCCAGCTACTACGCTTATACGCTCCTGCAGCAATTGGGCGATCAGTTTCTCGGACGCGGCGACGGCTACTTTATTACGAAAAAGGGAAACAGTTATCAGATCATGCTCTACAATTACAAGCATTTTAATTATCTGTATGCCAATGGGGAGCGTTTCGATATGACAGAAACTGATCGTTATACGGTATTTGCTGACTCGGACCCGGTCACGATCACCTTGCGGTTATCAGGCATTCCGCAGGGATACTATAAGATTTCCGAGACTTATGTAAATCGAACACACGGAAGTTCTTATGATCAATGGATTTCCATGGGCGCTTTGGAACTTACCTCCCAACAGGAATTCGAATGGTTAAAAAAAGCATCCGTCCCGGGATTTCATCAAAGAGTCGCAACGGTCGACTCCGATGAAATTCTGGAACTGGATGTTACATTAGAATTGTTAGAGATACGATTGATACAGATTACACCAGTCCGGTGTTAATCATGTCTCTCATCTTTATTATCATAGCATTGGCAGAACCGGGCTGCAAAAGATGGTTTGCGGCCCGCTGCATATAAGTGAGCGGTACTGCCGAATTCATTCATTCGAAAGCTTGCGATACCCTTTCGCCGCTCTTCTGTGTAAATACTCGTCACGGAAGAAGGCGCTGCACACAATCCGTGCCACAGGATCATCGGCGATACATTGATCAGATGACTGATCAACACGCACTCAACGCCGAAGTGACAAAACAGTACGATCGTGTCATTGTTTGGTCTGACCGCATGATAATGCATGCCCTCCCTCTCGTAACCATGCTTTTTCAAGAGATCATCGAATCCTTTGCACACTGTCTCATACGCAGCCTGAACATTGCCGTCTCTCATAATATCGGTCTGAAACCAATTGTTTACGTCATAATTTCTTATGTCCTTTTCCAAGTCCTGCGGTAACCAGTCCCAACAGATATCGAGCTCCCCATTTAAGTCCGGTCGTTTGATCAAAGCATCAAACTCTCGCAGCCAGTCACATATTTCGGCAGACCGATGTGTCTTTTTCAGTGTACAACTTGCCGTGTCCTGTGCTCTCCCAAGCGGAGACATATAGAAAGCTTCTATCTCTTCCTTTGCTAAATATTCCGCAACAAGTTCTGCCTCTTTCCATCCGGTTTCGGTCAATGAATCCCGTTCATAATCCGGATCACCATGTCGAACAATCAAAAGTCGCATGTATTTTCTCCTCATTTCTACTCTTTTTGCACTTTATTATAGCATACTATGCCTTACATATCGTAAGCAAATCTGCAAATTTCTGTATCGGATAAGTCACATGCTTATGTTCTGCCGCATCTCCGATTCCTGCACTAAGAAATCCACCGGCATATGCCGCATCGATTCCCGCAAGTGCATCCTCCACGACCAGACAATCTTCCGGTTTTTCATGAACCATATCCGCAGCTTTCAGAAATACTTCCGGATCGGGTTTTGATTTTGTAATGTTGGTTCCATCGCTGATCGCATCAAAATATCCTTCCAGTCCGATCTGACTCAGAATCTTCTTCGTATTCTTACTGCTGGATCCGATTGCAAGCTTATAGCCTCGCTCGCGCAAAGTATCCAATGTATTTTTCACTTCATCCGACAGATCAGATGGTGACATTTTCTCCAGCAGGCGAACGTAACTTTCATTCTTTCTCGCTGCAAGCTGCTCCTTTTCTTCCTGTGTATAGCTTCTTGATGCCCGCTCCAAAATGATATCCAGACTTTCCATCCGGCTTACGCCTCTTAAACGTCCGTTTATTTTCTCATCAAAATAGATACCTTCTGCATCCGCCAATTCCTTCCATGCCTGATAATGATACTTATCCGTAAAGCAAATGACTCCGTCTAAATCAAAAATAATAGCACGTATCGTATCCATACAACATGCCTCCTTCGTTTCATTTGCTCCACCATAACAAAAATAAGGACCGTTTTTTAGCCTCTGATTAGACCAAAAAACTGTCCTTATTTGATTTCTATTTTCGATGTTCCATACGGTAATTTCTCGGTGTTACTCCAAAGCGTTTCTTAAACTGCCTGAAAAAATAACTCTGATTCTCATATCCCACATGTAACGCAATATCCTCGATCGAAAGTTCGGTTTCTTCAAGAAGCTTTACTGCCGCCTGAAAACGCCTCTGCTGCAGAAGATCCTGAAAGTTTTCTCCGGTCTTTTGTTTGATCAGTTTACTCAGTACCGTGACCGATTGATGCGTATCCCGTGCAATTTTTGTGAGATTGGCATTCTTGCAATCACTGTTGATATACTCAAGTACCGCCTGCACGATCGTTTCTTTATAATCCATCGAGGATTTGTGACTTAAGTTTTCCAGATGATTCAGTAAATACAGGAATACAAGTCCCATCGAATATTGATTGATGGCATCCTCATTCTCATGTTCATGAAGCATCGACTCAATCATATTTTCCATCAGATTTTCAATCTGCAAATCCTCCTTCAGTCGAAAAAGCAGGTAATGCGGAACCGGATCCTTCTGTCGGAATGCTCCGGCAATAAATTCTGCCAAAACATTTTTCTCCTGTAACATTCCAAGTGGAATTTCAAAAAACTCCGGCAACGCAATAAAATTGATTCCGATATCTTCATATTCCGCCCGATGAATAGCATGCTCCACATATTGATTGAGCATGAGAAGATCGCCTTTATGAAGTGTTAACTCCTTTCCGTCGATCACATGTGTAATCTTTCCTTGCACCACATACATAAATTCCACGTAATTATGCCGATGTGACGGAAACTCCACAAAGCGGCTGTGGCGTCTGATTGTGACAAGTTTTCCTCTTTGAAGCAGTTTCTGACGATCGATCTCCTGCATGGATTTACCGGTGTACAACTGTTTCTCAACCGTATCCTGCCCCGCTTTGTATTTACTTTCCTCGTCCGAAACCTGTAAAAGTTCCTCCAGCAGCTGTTCTCTCATCTCATACTCCCCATTTTCAAAAAGACCAGATGCATATACACATGCATCTGGTCCTGACTGCTCATTCCGACCTTTATTGGTTACGAAGTGTCTTTCCAACCGGAATCGTGTAGTTCGATACTACCGTCTTATTATCAGACAGCGTGGTCTTTATCTGTACAACCACCGATTTCACATTCAGCGTATATCCTGCTGCAATCGCATAGTTGCCATCCACACTGTTGCTTCCCGTAACAACGCAGGATACGATCGTTCCGTTTGCGCCTTGCACTTCCAGGCAGTTCTGGGCAAGTTCCAATGCAGTCTTACACGTCTTGTTGGCCGTTGTACGAGCTACAACAACCTGCGGATCGGTCTGACTGTCCGTCACTTCAAGCAGTGCAGTAACGGAAGCAGGTGAAGAAGATGATGTATTGCTTGGATAAAATTTCAGTTCGAGCGAATACAGTCCGGTCTGCGCTTTTGTACAGATATCCTTATCCAAAGATACCGCTGTCAGATTCAGTGTCTGACCGCCACCCACATTAATTTCCGTGGAAGAACCAGCCTTTGTGAGATCCGTGCCATAATAATTTCCATCCTTCATAATCTTTGCAGACTGAATATATACATAACCGTAAAATACGCCGCCACGGTATTCCGCAAGACGTACTGCCACATTCTTGGAAGTCACAAGATCCGTTGAGCTCATGCCCGATCCAATCTTCAGATCAAGAACCGGATGATCCATCTCGATCTTGTAGCTGGATGCGCCGTTGTACGGTGCTGTCTGTACAACAACAACGAAATTTTCCGATGCTTTATGACCATTCATTGTCATAGTTACCGTGTAACCGTAAGATCCCGTTGTGCGTCCGCCCGCATCGATTACAAGACGATCATCCGCAGCATCGTAAGTTACCATATTTGCCTTAACCGAACTGTTATCGGTAATCGTTACTGTCTCATCCTTTAAATCGATCGGATGACCATACTGGTCCCTTCCTTCGATATTGATATATCCTTTGTACCCATATGCCTGTGCATTCGACATCTGAAGCACGCTATTGCTCAGAGTCAGTGTTTTTAAGTAGGACGGCTCCGCCACGGTTACTTCATACTGATAAGTATAATCCATCTTCCCATATGTTGCGGTCACGGTCACATTGACCGTTCCTGTCTTGACAGCCGTTGCGGTCACGGTTCCGTCACTGGCCTGATTCAGAAGAAGTGTGTCCGGATCCGATGATTCAAATGTCACAGAATCATAAGGAATCTCCGTCTTGTCCTCATCCAAAGCACGGAAGTGTACATAATAATTACTTCCGGATGCCACCGAACGATTATCCTTGTAACCACTTGCACCATAATTCGGTTTTGTCGCACTCTCTGTAAACGTAAAGTTTGTATCATTTGAAGTACTTGCAGCAACACAGGTAACCGTTGCCTCTGCCTTTAAGTCCGATTTCTTATCCTCGAAAGTATACGTCATGGAAATCGTACCGGTTGCTCCGATCGAAGTCATAAAGATCTCATTGTTCTTCGTAAGATATCCGTTCGTAATATTGTAATCGTATGCAACGGTTCCCTTGTATGCGGCCTTTACATCAATTCCGTCAGCATCATACAAAGCATACTCAATCGGCGTTGCCTTATTGACCGTTACGGTTGAATTAAGGATTTCTGCCTTAATCGGCGTACCCACACGTGCAATCACGCTGTAGCTTGATACGCCGTCTGTCACAGTGTATGATGCACCATCTTTCAGCAGTGAACTTGTCGTCATAACAGCTTCTTTTCCATCCGAAGAGAACGCAACATTCTTAATTACAATATCGGCTCCTGCAGCATTTGTGATCTTTAATTTCTTTTTGTCAAGCGTATTCTTGACATTACCGGAATATACCGCAACAAGTGCATCTGCAGCCGTCTGCTTCGCTTCAACCATTGTTGTGGACACATGCACAGCCATATTGTCGGATGCAATCACTTTAGAACCGATCTTTGCCTGGACGGTGATCGTGAAATTACCATCCGTCTTTGGCGTGAATGCGCCTGTTGTTGTAATATCATCAACACTGTTTCCCGATGCATCCGTAACACTCCACACATTCGTGCTTGTTGCATTAGCCGGAGTGACCTTATAGCGCATCTGATAAGTATGATTTACAAGAAATGTCTTATCGTCCCAATCACTTGCAAGGACTTCGATCTTTGTCGGTTTCACCTTGATCTTACCGGTCTTGGATTTCAATGTTGCCTGTAACTTTCCGTTCTTATTATAAATTTTAGCAGTCACGACCACTGTCTTATTCTTTGCTGCGATCTTCTTCTTGGTACGGATTGTCAGCTTGTTGGAAGAAGTCGTTCCCGAAACACCGGTCGAAGCCTTCTTCAATTTTGCATATCTCTTACCTGTTCCGGAAATTGACCACTTGACCTTCTGGCCTTTGATCAGATTCTTAATGGTATAGGTATACACACCCTTGTTCGTGTTATTCTCATACAAAGCGGTATAACTTTTTGCAAAAGCCGCTTTCTTCGTTGCTGCCTGTGCTCCCACTGGAACAAGTGTAATCATCATAGTGACTGCACACACAAATGCAACCAATTTCTTAACATTCTGCCTCATAAGATTCCTCCTCATGCTCATCTTCCTCACTCTTTGGTCAGACATCCGCGCCAAAGTGCCCCTTTGCTTTGTCATCTGACGCTTTATCTTCTATCATACTAACACACCCTCTGGTCTTTCGCAACGAAGGAACAGAGGGTGTTTTCTTAATCTTTTCTTAAACAGGTTATTCGGTTTTAGTCCAAGGCGATCGCTTCATCCTCACGTCTGCGAAGAATATCATACTCATCGACTTCAATGCCCAGATCCACATAGAACATCTGCTGCGGATGCGGACAGGACTCCATCGCCTCTCCTTTATCATCCGTCATGGCGCGCACTGTCACCTCGATATTGCGTCCGTCCGGTTTCATAACCTCAATGGTCTCACCGACCGAGAACTTATTACGCTGCTCAAGGCGGTACATTCCGGCAGCATTCTTCTCTCCTACGATGCCGAGATAGGTGTAGCCTTTCTCATACGTATTGTTATCGTAGATCTGTGTCTCTTCCGACGGCTTTCCATAGAAAAAGCCGGTTGTAAACTGACGATAGGTGCAACTTTTAATCTGCTCGAGATACCATGGCATATTCTCTTTGTACTTCTCCGGAGATTCCAGATAATCGTCAATCGCCTTGCGGTAGGTGCGCGCAACGGTTGCCACATACAAAGCCGTCTTCATACGTCCTTCAATCTTAAAACTGTCAATTCCCGCATCGATCATATCCGGAATATGCTCAATCATGCATAAATCCTTGGAATTAAAGATATAGGTGCCACGCTCATTCTCATATACCGGAAGATACTCGCCCGGTCTCTTTTCCTCGACAACCGAGTATTTCCACCGGCATGGATGCGTGCAGGCTCCCTGATTGGCATCACGTCCCGTAAAATAATTGGAAAGCAGGCATCGTCCCGAGTATGAAATACACATCGCACCATGGATAAAAGTCTCGATTTCAAGATCATCCGGGATGTTCGCACGGATCTCTTTGATCTCGCGAAGCGATAACTCACGCGCCGTAACGACACGCGTAGCACCGAGCTTCTGCCAGAACTGGAATGTTCCGTAATTTGTATTGTTTGCCTGTGTGCTGATATGGCGGTCAATATGAGGTGCCACCTCGCCTGCGATCGTAAAGACTGCCGGATCTGCAATGATCAGTCCATCCGGACGATCCGGCTTCATATTTTCAAGCTCCGTCAGATAGGCACGTACCCCTTCAAGATCATAATTGTGCGCTAAAATATTGGCTGTCACATACACTTTTACATGATGTGCATGCGCAAAAGCGATACCTTGTGCCATCTCTTCCATCGAGAAGTTCTTTGCCTTAGCGCGGAGTCCGAATGCCTCACCACCGATATAGACCGCATCCGCTCCGTAAATAACTGCAATTCTTAATACTTCCAGGCTGCTCGCCGGAACAAGTAATTCAATGTCTCTCATTTTTCTTTCACCTTCGTACTCACTGTGATTCCATCTCCGATCGGCAACACCGCTGTCACCAGATCCTCCCGGTGTGTCAGTTCATACAGATACTCTCTCATCCGCTTATATATCGTCCGGTTGCGTCTTGTCACTGCATAATGAGATTCAATGATATCACCGTCCTGCAGCACATTATCCGAAACCAGTGTTGCACCCTCTTTCAGAAGCCGCATGATCTCCGGCATAAAGTGAATGTACTGTCCCTTTGCCGCATCCATAAAGATAAGATCAAACGGTTCATCCAGTGTCGGCAGTATTTCTGCCGCATCTCCTTCAAGCAACGTAATCTGATTTTCCTTTCCGGCACGCTTAAAATTCTCGCGTGCGATCGGAATCCTCTTTTCATAGTTTTCAATGGTGACAATTTTACAATCCTCCGGCGCATACTCCGCCATCAGAATCGAGGAAAACCCGACCGCAGCGCCAACCTCAAGAATCCTCTTCGGTTTTGTCATCGCAAGTAATAATTTCAAAAAGCTCTGCATCTCCTTGCGGATAATCGGCACATAGGTATCCAGCGCTTCCCGTTCGATGGTATCAAGTATCGGTGTATTTCCCGTATCCAGCGAATTGATATAGGTCACCAGACGTTCGTCCACTATCATATTTTAACCTCAATCAGCTTCCGTTGCCGCATGCTCCGTCGCCGCAGTACTTTCTGTCGATTCCGCCGACTCGGTCGCCTCATCCGGCGACATCGCAATCATCAGTTCCTTCGGTGTCATCGAAGTATTGAGTGTGTATACTCCCGGCTCAATACTGTGATTGTAAGCAGACAGTTTCAACTGCAGATAGAAAAGCTTGCTGTCTCTTACAAGACCCTTTTCCTCTAACATACCTGCGATCTGCTTATTGGACATATCCGGTTTTACCTGCACAAGAACATCCCTGCCGGGTGCTTCATCCACTGCTGTCTCTGTATAAAGACGATATCCGTACTCATATCCGGTCTTGCTCAAATGGATGGTCACATACACAATGAGCAGAATTACCATCACAGAAAATGCAATTTTGATAAAAGAAAATAAAGCCTTGTTAATGTCCATATTTACGCTCCTAACCTGCGCCCCTATACTTCCATAATGATTGGCATGATCATCGGACGTCTCTTTGTCTCTTTCCATACGAAATCACCCAGGGCATCCTTCACTTCATTCTTGATCTTGCCCCAATCGGTAATATTGTGATCCATGCAATATTCCATCGTATGGTCAAGTACCGTCTTTGCCTCATCCATCAGGCTTTCGGAATTACGCACATACACAAATCCACGTGATACGATATCCGGCCCTGCCAGAACCTGTCCGGATCCTGACTCAAGTGTCATAACAACGATGATAATACCATCTTCTGCCAGGCGCTGGCGATCACGTAACACAATATTGCCGACATCGCCGACACCAAGTCCATCAACCATAACATTGCCGACCTGTACATGTCCGGTTACATCAGCACCGTTCTCATCGATCTCCAGTACATCTCCCGACGAAAGGATCTTGATATGATCATGGTCATAACCAAGTTCTTCCGCAATCTTTGCCTGTGCCACCAGATGCTTATACTCACCATGAACAGGAATCGAATACTTCGGGTTTACCAGAGAATAGATCAGCTTGATATCCTCTCTGCACGCATGACCCGATACATGTACATCCTCAAAAATAACATCTGCGCCTTTTCGCATAAGATCGTTGATCACACCTGTGACCGACTTCTCATTACCCGGAATCGGATGAGAACTGAATACGATCGTATCATTTGGCTTGATTGCAACTTTTCTGTGTGTGCCGGATGCCATACGTGACAATGCAGCCATGGATTCTCCCTGACTTCCCGTTGTAATGATAACGGTCTGCTCATCCGGATAATTCTTGAGCTGATCCGCGTCGATCAGAATATTATCCGGCAGTGACAGATAACCGAGTTCCGAAGCAATGGAAATAATATTGACCATACTTCTTCCCTCAATCGCAACCTTACGTCCGAATTTGTCCGCAGAGTTGATGATCTGCTGTACACGGTCTACGTTTGACGCAAATGTCGCGATAATAATTCTTGTATTTTTATGCTCGGCAAAAATATTATCGAGTGTCTTTCCTACTGATTTTTCGGACTTCGTAAATCCCGGCCGCTCCGCATTTGTACTGTCACAAAGCAATGCAAGCACGCCTTTTTTACCAATCTCACCGAATCTCTGTAAGTCGATCGCATCACCGAATACCGGTGTATAATCTACCTTAAAATCTCCCGTGTGCACAACAATACCTGCCGGCGAATAGATGGCAAGTGCTGCTGCATCCTGAATACTATGGTTTGTTTTGATAAACTCAACACGGAAACAGCCAAGATTGATATGCTGTCCGTATTTTACAATTTTACGCTTTGTCTTCTTAAGAAGATCATGCTCCTCAAGTTTGTGTTCAATGATGGCCATCGTCAACTTGGTCGCATAGATTGGCACATTGATGTCACGCAATACATAAGGGATTGCTCCGATATGATCTTCATGAGCATGTGTGATAAAAAAGCCCTTGACCTTATCAATATTATCCTTCAGATAGGTCACATCCGGGATGACAAGATCGACACCATACATATCATCCTCAGGGAATGCCAGACCACAGTCCACAACAATAATACTGTCTTCGTATTCAAAGGCAGTAATATTCATACCAATCTGCTCTAATCCTCCCAAAGGAATGATCTTGAGCTTACTACTATTTAATTTTTCCTGTTTTTTCATATTACCTCCAAAAAATAATTCCGTTCCACTTTAATACAAAAGTTCTGTTTCTTCATCCGCAAGTTCAGCAAACACTTTCGCGATCGCAGCAAACTCTACATCGTCGTCCACAATCTCGTAAAGTACTTCCTCATCCTGTGTCTTTAATTCTTTTAAAATATATGCTTCACTGTCTCCGGTCTCATTACCGTCCGAGACAAGTAAATACTTGATTCCGTTAAGCTGAGTTTCTTCCTCAACCGCAAATTCCACAACCTCATCGGTCTGTGGATCAACAAATTTTATTTTCTCCATTTTTCTTTCCTACTGTTTCTCATCCTTTTTTAATTCTTCCGGATGATTTGATAAATAATCCAAATATCCCTGCAAAATAAAGATTGCAGCGATCTCATCAACATATTCCTTGCGGTTTTCCCGTCTTATGCCCATCTCCATCATAGAATTATCCGCGGCAACGGTCGTCAGACGTTCATCCCACAAAATAACAGGAAGATTGCAACGTTTTTCAAGGAGTTCTTTGAACTCCTTCGTTTTTTCGCAGCGATCTCCTTCTGTATTATTCATATTTTTAGGGTAGCCAAGTACAATTCTCTCTGCACCGTACTCGCCTACCAGTTCATCGATTCGTGCCAGCGTCTGTCGCAGCTTCGATGGCGACTTTCTTCGAACGATCTCAACTCCCTGTGCCGTGATCAAAAGTTCGTCACTTACTGCAACGCCCACTGTCTTCGAACCAAAATCCAATCCTAAAATCCGCATAATTCTCCCGTGCCGGATTAGTTCCAGGAATTATTCTTAATATAAGCCCGTAATACTTCTTCCACAAGCTCGTCCCTCTCTACCTTCATAATCAGACTTCTTGCATTATTATGACTCGTAATATATGTCGGGTCTCCGGACATAATGTATCCGACAATTTGATTTACCGGATTGTATCCCTTCTCGCTCAAAGCGCGGAATACAATTTCAAGAACATCCTTAACCTGTAACTCCGGTTCTTTTTGTACTGTAAAAAATTGTGTATTATTTAAGTTCTCCATATTTGCCGCCCCTGTTCTTGTTTCATTTCACAACAAGCCCTGTTCTATCTATTGTAAACGAAATTTCACGAAAATACAACCGTTATTGCTCCATATAATAAATCTCATCTGTCAAAGCTTTTGCGATCGTTCCTCGAAGCACTACATTTTCAAGGCTTTCCCGCGATTTTGCTGCAACTTTAACATATTCCTTTGTATAACCGACATACATCTTCTCTCCGTCAATCGTTGCCGGTTCCTCAAAAAGCACTTCCTCTTCTCTTCCCAGATAATAGTCACGAAACTCTCTGGACATGCGCTCAGATAAAGCGATCAGCTCAGCACTGCGCTTTGTCTTAATCTCCTCCGGCACCTGGTTTTCCATCACCGCCGCGCGGGTTCCCTGACGTTTGGAATATTTAAAAATATGCATCTCATAGAAATGGATCTTCTCCAGAAACTCCTTTGTTTCTTCAAACTCTTCTTCCGTTTCACCAGGGAATCCAACGATCACATCTGTCGTAATTGCCGGATGATCAAAGTATTTGCGAAGCAGTCTGCATCCTTCTTCATACTGCGCGGCGGTATACTTACGGTTCATTCGTTTTAATGTTGCATCACATCCACTCTGCAGAGACAGATGAAAATGCGGACAGATTTTCTCCATCGAAGAAAGTTCTCTTGCAAACTCCTCCGTCACAATCTGCGGTTCAAGAGACCCTAAACGAATACGCCGAATTCCGTCAATCTTATGGATCTCCTGGATCAGATGAAGCAGACTCTCCTCACAGTCCACGCCGTAAGAACTCAGGTGGATTCCCGCAAGTGCCACTTCCTGATATCCTGTCTTTGCAAGACCCTTTATTTCTTTTAACACACTCTCAATATCGCGGCTTCGCACTCTTCCTCTTGCGTATGGAATAATACAGTAACTGCAAAACTGGTTGCATCCATCCTGCACCTTGACAAACGCGCGCGTATGCTCCGCCGTCTTTGTCAGCGACATCTCTTCAAAGCACTGCGGTTCATTGTTGATGTCAACCACAGACTCCACTTTGTCTGTCTGCTCATCTTTATCACGTTCCGCAAAGAATTCATCCAGACGGCTTACCAGTTCATTCTTTTGGTTGTTTCCAATCAGAATGTCAATCGAGAGATCCTGTTTTGCCTCTTCTTCCTTCGTCTGTACATAGCAGCCTGCCGCCACCACTGCAGCGTCCGGGTTCATCTTCTTCGCGCGGTGAAGCATCTGGCGTGACTTACGATCCGCCATATTGGTAACCGAGCAGGTATTGATCACATATACATCCGCCTTCTCATGGAAAGAAACGATCTCATATCCTGCTTTTTCAAGCAATTGCTGCATTGCTTCCGTCTCATATGCATTTACTTTACACCCCAGATTGTGTAATGCTGCTTTTTTCATTTTTTCTCCTCTAATACAATTGACTTTTCCAAAGAAAACCTTTACTATCAAAGGTAGATAGTAATAGCTAAGTAAGGAGGTTTTCATTATGAAAACAGTACAGATTTCATTAAACTCAATTGGAAAAGTAAAGTCATTTGTTAACGCAATCTCACAGTTCGATTACGACTTTGATTTAATTTCAGGAAGATACGTTATTGACGCTAAGTCCATCATGGGTATCTTCAGTTTAGATTTATCCAAGCCGATCGACCTGGCAATCCACACCGAGACCAATCTCGATGAGATCCTTGAAGTATTAAAGCCATACATCATCGGATAATCGGAACCAACAACATATAACATTTTAAACGACCTGCAAGCGAGCTTGCAGGTCGTTATTTTTACTCTGCTTCCACCATAATCGTCTCGGTCGTCTCGATCGCCGTCTGCATCAGTTCGTCGATCTTTTCCTCAAGCTTTCGCTCGGATCTCTTGATAATGTTCAGATTCGGCTTTGTTACCGGGTGTTTTGCGACGAAGATCGTGCAACAATCCTCATAAGGGAGAATGGAAGTCTCATAGGTGTCTATCTTCTCAGCAATCGATACAATATCCTGCTTATCCATCGCAATCAACGGACGATATACCGGCATCTCGCACACTTCATTTGTAACTGCAAGTGACTGCATCGTCTGACTTGCCACCTGTCCGATGCTTTCACCTGTGATCATACCGAGACACTTGCCCTCTTTCGCAAAATGCTCCGCAATCTTCATCATGTAACGGCGCATGATGATCGTCAGCTCCTCATGCGGACATTTCTCATAGATATACAACTGAATATCCGTAAAGTTAACAACTCGAAGACGGATCGGTCCGGAATACTTTGCAACCTTCTTGGCCAGATCAATGACCTTCTGCTTTGCGCGCTCACTTGTATAAGGCGGTGCATGGAAATACGTTGCTTCCAGTGTGACACCACGCTTCGAGATCATGTATCCCGCTACCGGAGAATCGATTCCACCGGATAAAAGAAGCATCGCACGTCCCGCTGTGCCGAGCGGCATACCACCCGGACCTGGGATCTCGGTCGAATAGATATTGATCATCGGGCGAATCTCCACATGGATCATAACCTGCGGATGATGGACATCTACTTTCGTCTCCGGAAATGCCTCAAGAATCTTCTCGCCGACTGCCGCATTAATCTCCATGGAAGTCATCGGATAGTTCTTTCTCGCACGTCTTGCATCTACCTTGAATGTAAAATTCTTGTCCGGATAAGCCGAATCCACATGCGCGATCACATCCTTTGCGAGCTGATCAAACCCTTTGTCTTCCACCAGTATAACCGGACAGATTCCAACAATACCAAACACTCTCTGCAGAGCTTCGACCGTTTCGTCATAATCATACTCTCCGTCCGTCTCCACATAGACACGTCCGTTTTCCTTACGCACGGTAAAGTTTCCCTCCACATTCTTAAGCTGATACTCAATATTATGTACCAGCGCATCTTCAAACAGATAACGATTTTTACCTTTGATCGCAATCTCTGCGTATTTGATCAAAAAAGCCTTATACATACTGATTCTCCTTAATGTCTTGTATATTTCTGCAGCATCGGAATCATCTGCTTCATCGCATCCAATGCATAATCGATTTCTTCCATCGTTGTATCGACACAAAAGCTGAACCGGATCGTTGAATCCAGAAGCGAAGGCTTCAGTCCGATACTTTTCAGTGTATGGCTGACCGAAGGTTTATTGGATGAGCAGGCACTTCCCGCCGATACATAAATCTCCTTGTCTTCAAGTGCATGCAGCATTACTTCTGCACGTACACCATCCACGCTGACGCTCACAATATGCGGTGCATTCTCTCTTGTCAGCTTTCCGTTGACACTGACGCCCGGAATCTGAAGTACCTGTTCGATAAAATGTTCCCGCACCTGATACAAATGATCGATCTTCTCATCAAAATCCGTATAGATCCTCTCTGCGGCCACGCCAAGTCCTGCAATTGCCGGAACATTCTCCGTACCGGAACGCATGCCTTTCTGCTGACCCCCGCCATTGATGATCGGATGGATCTTCGTCTTATCCTTGATATATAAAAATCCGCTCCCCTTCGGTCCATGGATCTTGTGTCCGCTGACGCTTAAGAGATCAATGTTCATTTTTGATGGGAAAATACGCATTTTACCATATGCCTGAATCGCATCCACATGGAAAAGCGTATTCGGATTTACCTTCTTAATGAGTGCTCCCGCCTCAGCGATCGGTTCTACTGCACCGATCTCATTGTTAACCATCATCAGTGAAACAAGGATCGTATCCGGACGAATCGCTTCTGCCAAATCTTCCAGCGAGATCACACCATCATGATCAACCGGAAGATAAGTCACTTCATATCCGTGCTCTTCAAGGTATGCCGTTGTAGCCGAAACGGAAGGATGCTCGATTGATGTCGTAATAATATGCTTACCGCTCCTCCGGTTCGCCTCTGCGGAACCAATGATTGCCAGATTGTTAGACTCTGTTCCACCGGACGTAAAACAGATTTCTTTGTCCTGTACCTTAAGTGTGCGGGCAATCTTCTTGCGCGCATCATTCATATAGTTTTCGGCGATCACGCCTTTGTTATGCATCGATGAAGGATTTCCAAAATCCTCAGTCAATAATTTCATCATAAGATCCGCCGCAGCCTGATTGCACCGTGTCGTGGCGGAATTATCCAAATAAGCTTCCATTTTGTCCTCTTTTATCTTATATATCAAGTGTATATATTAACATAGATAACGTAGCAAGTCCAGCAGTCTCCGTGCGAAGGATACGTCTTCCGAGAGAGATACGATGCATCGTTCCATCCACCGCCGCAATCTCATCCGGCGCAAATCCGCCTTCCGGTCCGATCATCACCCCGATGGACGCACCATCCGGAATTCCCTGCATAATTTCTCTTGTAGCCTGCATACCACGTTCATTCTCATAGGGCACCAGCGTGATATCCAGTTCCTTTGCCCGGCGAACCGCTTCTTTCCAGCTGATCGGCATCGCAACTTCCGGAATCACCGTACGCTTCGACTGCTTGGCAGCGCTCTCTGCGATTGCCTGCCAGCGCTTCACTTTAGCCACAGCTTTCTTTTCATCCAGCTTCACCACACAGTTCTTCATTGCAACCGGAATAATCTCACTCACTCCCAGTTCCACTGCTTTCTGTATGATCAGTTCCATCTTGTCTCCTTTTGGGAGTCCCTGGAACAGATAGACTTTATGTGCGAACTCTGTTCCGAGTTCATCCTGCTCATCAATGTGCAGCCAGACCTCGTCCTGTGAGAGTTCCTCAACGTGGCAAAAGAATGCGTGCTCCGCCGAATCGCTGACCCTCACTTTCTCGCCCTGCTTCATACGAAGGACATTCACGATGTGATTGACATCCGATCCTGTAATTACAATGCGTTCTCCCCGTACCTGCTGCTCTTCAACAAAAAACTGATACATAATCTTCTCCGCCTGTTTTACTTTGTAACTTTCTGCGCAGTGATATTAACCCACTCGCCCTGATGGTTGATTTCCACCACCTTAAGACCGGCTGCCTCTATGGCATCCTTAACCTCATTCTCTTTGAAATCAATGATTCCGGATGTGATAAAATATCCGCCCTCTTTGAGACGCGCCGGAATAACCGGTGCCATAGGAATAATGACATCTGCAAGAATATTGGCAACCACAATGTCATATTCCTCGGTTCCGACCGTATTCTGCAGATCAACATCATCAATAAGATTTCCAACATAAAATTTGCCGAGATCAGGATCAAGATGATTTACCTGCATATTCTCTCTTGTCGAGATCATACAATCCGCATCAAGATCGGTTCCTACGACCTCTCTCGCTCCGAGTTTTAAAGCAACGATCGAAAGGATTCCGCTTCCGCATCCCACGTCAAGTACTTTTGGATGCTTGTCTGCCGGAGTGTAATCTGCATTACCACGGATATATTTCAGGAGCTGGCGAATGCAAAGCTGCGTTGTCTCATGCTTTCCGGTTCCGAACGAGATTCCTGGATCAATCTCGATCAGGAACTTGTCTTTATCTTCTTCCTTTAATTCTTCCCAGGTTGGTTTGATCAAAATATCTTCAATTGTAAAAGAAGAAAAATACTTTTTCCAATTATTGATCCAGTCTAAGTCTTCTGTCTCTGAGGAAGAGATCACTCCCGATCCGACTTCCACCATACTGCGCAGATTTTCAAGTCCGATTTTGACCTGCTTTAAGATTTCTGCCTGATCACTTCCGTTCTCCTCCACATAAAAGCTGACATGACTGACACCTTCATCCGGAGGAAGTTCCGGCAAAAAGTCAATAAACATATCTGCCTGGTCTTCTTTACTTAAAGGAATATTGTCCTCAATCTCAATCCCTTCAATTCCGAGATCCATCAACATAGAACTCATAAAATCTTCCGCTGCGGTCGTTGTCTCGATCGTATATTTCTTCCACTTCATTTTTATTCTCCTTCACTTCACTCACTGTCTAACCTTGGAATATTCTTTAACCAAACGTTTTCTCAAGCAAATACCATAACCGAAAAAAGAAGGGCTCCCCCTTCTTTATTGGCGTTCCTTATGTAATCGCTCGAAAATTTCTTCCTCCGACATCACATGCAATGTATCCGGTTCATCATTTTGCATATTAAATGATTTCTGTTCCTTCACATACAAAGTATTGGTATCACCTTTGTATTCTACATCCGAAATATCGCTTGTATTTCTCTGACGTTCATCGCCGTCAAATGCCTTTTGTAATCCCTCGATTAATGACTGTCTGTCCATATCCTCTCCTACACTTTGTATATTGCACAAAGCTTATGATACTCACTATTAATTTCCTGAATCGTCTCTTTATCACCATCCAGATTATCCGGATGATAAATTTTGATCAGATCCTTGTAACGTTTCTTTAAAGACTGCCTGCTTCCAACTCCGGAAAAAAACATCTCTCCCTTGACAATATTATCTTTTGGCGCAGTCTTATGCGTAGCACCGGAACTATAAAACTCAAAATCGTGGACTCTCTGGTAGAAATCCCTCTGTTTCTGCACATGTTCCTTTTCCGTAGCGAGTTTTACCAATTCCTCTTCCAAAATCTTGAACTTCATATCAAACAGCCTCTGCTGCTGTTCAAGTCTGCGATCCTCTATCTCAACTCTCCGCGTAAACTCCTGTCGCTCCCGTTCAAGCGTGCGGCGTTGTTCATCTAATGCTCTGCGTTCATTTTCAAATGTCATCCGCACAACTCCTCCGTACCATACTTTATCCACACAGCATTGCCTTCACATTTATCTATATGTAGGCGCAGATTTTTCACTACCAGGCTCATAATACAACATTTGGTGGTATAAAGTAAATAGTGAATTTGCATAAAATAGCAGATGTGCAAACAAAGACAAAACCTGCAGAATATTCTCTGCAGGTTATATGTTCTCTTATAAATCATCTAAAGATTCTTTGATCTTATCCATGAAGCCTTTCTTCTTCTCCTTGCCGCCCGTTGCTGCACCGCCCTCTTTGTTCAGTGAGCCACCGGTCAGTTCATCGAAGCGACGGAGCGCCTCCTTGGCTTCCTTACTGAGTCCCGTCGGTGTATTTACGATCAGGGTTACGTAATGGTCACCTCGTACCGCCTTATTACGGATGGAAGGAACACCTTTGCCCTTCAGCCGGATTCTTGTTCCGCTCTGGGTTCCCGGTGCTACCGTATAAATAATATCACCATCGACCGTCTTAATGCGGATATCACCGCCAAGTGCAGCAATACCAAAGCTGATCGAGGCATTTGAGAAGATATTCATATCCTGACGCTCAAATGCCGGATTTCTCGATACGATTACCTCTACAAGGAGATCACCTCTCGGTCCGCCGTTGACACCCGGTTCACCGTAATCACGCACACGAACGCACTGTCCGTTATCGATACCGGCTGGAATCTCAACCGTTTTCTTGACTTTCTTCGCAATATATCCCGTTCCGCGGCAGTTCGGGCATTTCTCCTTAACAACTTTACCGCTTCCCTGACAGTCCGGACAAGTCTGCACATTCTGCATCATGCCAAACAGAGACTGCTGCGAATAAACGACTTTACCTTTACCTCCACACTTGCTGCAGGTTTCCGGTGATGTACCCGGCTTTGCTCCGTTTCCGTGACAGGTCGAACATGCTTCCTTATATGAAAATTCCAGTTCCTTGGAACATCCAAAGACAGCTTCCTCAAACGTAATCCGGACGCTCAGACGAACATTGGCGCCTTTTGCCGGTCCATTGCTCGGTCCGCGTCTCGATCCTCCTCCGAAGAAATCTCCAAAAATATCTCCAAAGATGTCACCCATATCCATTCCGGAGAAATCGAATCCGCCTCCGCCGGCACTTCCGTCAAAAGCCGCATGACCGAACTGATCATACTGGCGTCTCTTATCCGGATCACTGAGTACCGCATAGGCTTCCTGTGCTTCTTTAAACTTTTCCTCGCACTCTTTGTCACCCGGATGCATATCCGGATGATACTTCTTTGCGGTTGTACGGAACGCTTTCTTAATCTCAGCTTCCGTTGCGGTCTTAGGAATTCCTAACACCTCATAATAATCTCTTTTCTCTGCCATAATATTAAACCCTTATATCCGCACATAGGGTTTTCGGCAGAACCGAAAACCCCATATACTTTTATTGATTACTTTTGATTAAACTTCCTTGAAGTCAGCATCGATGACATCATCATCGGCTCCCTGTGATGCTCCTGCATTCATATCAGGACCGGCTCCTGCTGCACCGCCCATATTAGGGTTCGGGCCTGCTGCGCCCTGTGCTCCCTGCGCTGCCTGAGCCTGCTCATACATCTTGGCAAATACCTTCTGTGCACTCTCTGTCAGTTTCTCCTGTGCTGCCTTTAACTCAGCAACATCAGCATCTGTCATCTGGTCAGCTTCCGGATGAGCCTCAAGGAAAGACTTAACAGCTGCAAGATCAGCCTCAACTGCAGACTTATCTGCCGGATCGACCTGCTCGCCAACCTGCTTTAATGCATCCTCTGTCTGGAATACAAAGCTCTCAGCATCATTTCTTGCATCGATTGCTTCTTTTCTCTTCTTATCCTGTGCCTCAAACTCAGCAGCCTCTTTAACAGCCTTATCAATCTCATCATCAGACATATTAGATCCTGCTGTGATTGTGATGTGCTGCTCTTTTCCTGTTCCAAGATCCTTTGCAGAAACATTTACGATACCATTTGCATCGATATCGAATGTAACCTCAATCTGTGGAACTCCACGACGTGCTGGTGGGATACCATCAAGTCTGAACTGTCCAAGTGATTTATTATCGCGGGCGAACTGTCTCTCACCCTGTACAACGTTGATATCAACTGCAGTCTGGTTATCAGCCGCGGTAGAGAAAATCTGACTCTTTCTTGTAGGAATCGTCGTATTTCTCTCGATCAGTCTTGTAGCGACACCACCCATAGTCTCGATAGAGAGTGAAAGTGGAGTTACATCAAGAAGAAGAACTTCGCCTGCACCGGCATCGCCTGCTAATTTACCACCCTGGATAGAAGCACCGATTGCTACACACTCATCAGGGTTTAATGACTTACTTGGTTCCTTGCCGGTTAACTGTCTTACCTTATCCTGTACAGCCGGGATACGTGTAGAACCACCGACTAACAGAACCTGACCGAGATCAGCGTTTGTAAGTCCGGCATCTCTCATAGCGTTCTGAACAGGGATTGCTGTTCTCTCTACGAGATCATGTGTCAATTCATCAAATTTAGCTCTGGTGAGGTTCATATCGAAATGCTTCGGTCCCTCGGCAGTAGCGGTAATGAATGGTAAGTTGATGTTGGTTGTTGTTGCGGAAGAAAGCTCCTTCTTAGCCTTCTCTGCAGCTTCTTTTAATCTCTGTAAAGCCATCTTATCGGTTGAGAGATCAACACCCTCAGCCTTCTTGAACTCATCGATCATCCACTGTGTGATCTTGTTATCAAAATCATCACCACCAAGATGTGTATCACCGTTTGTAGATAATACTTCGATGACACCGTCACCAATCTCAATGATTGATACATCGAATGTACCACCACCAAGGTCGTATACCATGATCTTCTGTTCCTTCTCGTTGTCAAGACCATATGCAAGTGCTGCTGCGGTAGGCTCGTTGATGATACGCTTTACATCAAGTCCTGCGATCTTACCGGCATCCTTTGTTGCCTGACGCTGGGCATCGTTGAAGTATGCAGGTACTGTGATAACAGCCTCTGTCACTTTCTCACCGAGGTATCCCTCTGCATCTGCCTTTAATTTCTGAAGTACCATAGCAGAAATCTGCTGTGGGCTGTACTGCTTATCATCAATTGTTACTTTGTAATCAGTACCCATATGTCTCTTGATAGAAGAAATTGTCTTCTCAGCATTTGTAACAGCCTGACGCTTTGCAGGCTCACCGATGAGACGCTCTCCTGTCTTTGTGAATGCTACAACGGACGGTGTTGTTCTTGCACCTTCCTGGTTTGCGATAACGGTAGGTTTTCCACCTTCCATAACAGCTACACAGCTGTTGGTTGTTCCTAAGTCAATACCAATAATCTTGCCCATTTTCTTTTCCTCCTATATTTATCAATTCATTATTTTGTTAACAATTTTATTTTTACCATCCATCAGATGGGAAAAAGCGTTATTCGCTTACCACAGCGACCATACTGTGACGGACTACCGTATCTTTGTACATGTAACCCTTTTGCAGCTCCTGTGCAACGACACCCGGTTCATATTCATCACTCTCCACCTGCATCACCGCATTGTGAAGATCCGGATTGAATTCCTGTCCGAGTGCTTCGATCGGTTTCACTCCAATGGAATCAAACTCGGTCATCAGCTGCTTATATACTTTATCCATACCGGTCACAAAAGCGTCATCCTTCTGATCCTCCGGCACTGCTGCAAGGCCTCTCTCAAAATTATCCACAACCGGAAGTACTTTCTCGATAATGGATCTTGCTCCCATGTCAAACATCTGGGACTTTTCTTTCTCGGAACGCTTACGGAAGTTATCAAACTCAGCCATCTGGCGTCTGAGACGATCGTTTAAATCTTCGATCTGCTCATCCTTTTTGTCTTTCTTCTTTTTCTTGCCAAAAAGGCCTTTGTCCTTGGAATCCTTTTCCTTGGAATCCTTTTCCTCGGAATCCTTC
>OWJS01000201.1_pt1 | contig 21951 bp, 17 predicted proteins | sample 1732961 | NCBI WGS metagenome assembly OWJS01 (sample SAMN05065774, study PRJEB22554) | human gut metagenome | biome: ENVO:2100002; feature: ENVO:00000062; material: ENVO:00002003 | host: Homo sapiens | place: USA
ACGAGATTACTACGCGTCTCGTGGGCTCGGAGATGTGTATAAGAGACAGATCATCTTCTCCGTATCGCCACATACAACTATAGCCAAAGGCGCTTTCTTAATCATCTTAGCGTAGGGATTGGCCTCTGAAAGGGCATCAAGTACACTACGCTGGTCTACTACAACGAAGTGCCATGGCTGCTTGTTCATTGCCGTGGGAGCTGCCATGGCGGCACGGAGCATCTTCACGATCTTCTCTTTCTCTACCGGTCGCGCCTCATAGTCGCGTATACTGGTGCGAGTAGCGATGTTGTCGAGCACCGCCTGTTCTGCGTTAGACGACTGTTCAGCATCGGCTGACTTCTCGGCAGGGGCGTTGCCCGATGCCAAGCGTACTCCAAGGACCACCACGACAATGGCAAGTACTAAGTTGAGTACAACGGATGTGTTCTGTAAATTCATAACTCAAAATATTAATTTCAATAATTCTTAATTCAAAATTCAACAATTCAAAATCGGCTTCAGCCGACCAATTCAACACTCAACATTCAACATTCCTAACTCCTAAGCAGGCTTCCCGTCGGGCAAACGAACCTGCAATAGGGTCGTGGCACCCATACCGAGAGGACGAGGAAGAGCACGGCAAGCACTATCACCCACACCGAAGCCGATGTATAAAGGAACGCCGTAAACAGCTCATAATCCATCCATGCGGTCCAAGTAGCGGTGAGCATGAGCACCATAAGGACTCCCCACAGAACGTTGCGGAAGACATTGAGCGCCCTGTTCAAGCGTGGCGAGAGCCGCGGTTTGCGACGGGTGAGTTTGCCGGCAAGCTCCTGAGCCGACCCGAACGGGCACACGTGGGCGCAGTAGTGACCCGGTCGACCTGCCAAAGGATAGAGCATAGCCACCAGAACCATAAGCAACGGAGCGGCGAGCGTGCCAAACGTGGTGAGACTAACGCCACCCGAGAAGAGTCGCATAAGCAGAGTGTACGACACGAACGTGCCGGTCCACAAGCCCAGCACAATGACGTTGAGCGCCAACTGCACATAATGCCAACGGCGGTTCTTGACAAACAGCGGAACAACAGCACCCAACAGCGCCACAATCAATGCAGCAATGCCGCCCAGAGTCCAACCCTTTGCCGAGGCTGAAGCGCCCGGCACTCCTGCCGAACCAACAGCATCTGAGTCCGGACCATCTGCCTCAGACTCCTTGTCAAGCTCAGCATGGCGCTTGGCATAAGCCAGTCCGCGCTGCACGTTGGCAATGATGGCACGCGAGGAGAACGTAGCTCCCGTCACAGCATCCACCTCCTCAGCCATAGCCTCATCAACGGTCTTGCCCTGCCATTGTCCCAAGAGGGAAGAAGCATGATTGAAGAAGTCGGGCGATTCGGCATTAGGCTCTGCCACGATACTGTCCACCACCCCACTCTTACTGACATGAATGCGCAGCGGAACTGGTCCGCCATATCCCTGCACGTCCTTGGCAAGCAGGCGTGTATCCACAACTATTGTGCCATCGGGATGCACCGACATGGTGTCGTTACCTAATGCCACGGCATCAGTCATGGTATGCGCGTGGCGCAGATCGATGCCGAATATCCTGCCGTCGCGCACTATTGCCGCAGCCGAGAGTATCAGCACTACAACCACAAGCGATAGCAGAGCTGGAATAAAGTTTTTGTTTTTCGCGTTTTGCATATTTAATATCAATTTGTTTTATTAAGTATGTGTTCATATATAAAGATAATTCTGAACTGTTACTTATTGTATGCAAAAATAACAAAAAAGGAAGAACAATCCAAATATAAAAATGTTTATTAACGCAATATGGGGGTGTGGCAAAACTCATAAAATGAGATGCCACACCCCCATATACTACTGTCTTGCCACGTTCATTCCACAAGACTACGAGGCTGACTATTCTCCCCAAATATATCCATCTTCGTCTTCTTCCGGTAGGTTTTCGTCGTATTTTTCTCCCTTAGGGATGGATTGTGTTGAGCCTGCCATTATGCTTACCGCTTCAAAGGAGATGATGGCGATATGGGGCTTGTTATATTCTTTCTTTTCCATAGTTGTCTTTACTGTTTTTAATAACTTGGTTTTTATCTGATGATTATCTTCTTTGTCTGTCCCGACTTCAAGCGCACGATGTTGACACCACGCTGGAGCGACTCTATGCGTTTGCCGTTGAGGTCGTAGTATTCGGCGTCGGCGGCGTTGAGAACGTCGATGGCGCTGGCGTCGATGCCTGTTGTTGTGTCTTTAATGCGCATTGCAAATTGTGTTGTGCCGCTTGCGGATGTGCCGCTGAGCCATGCACGGAACGGCCCTACCTTCACACCTTTCACCGTAGACGATGAGTTCTTTAGGTCGGCAACACTCCAGAAGCGGTCTTTGGCAATGATAAAGCCCTCGTCCAGTTCCTTAGTCCAGAACGTACCGTTAAGTGTCATGTCGGCAATGCCTATGGTTCCCGGCGTCACATTCAGCCTTGCTCTATCTGCCTTAAAGCACAACTCTGTCTGCTTGCCTATGCGCTGAACTACGCATGGCGTTCCTGCTGCCACCTCTCCACTGATGGAACTCAACACCAGCTCGCTTTCGTTGATGGCCTCAATGGTGTATATGCGGTACGGTTCTTTACCTGTCGGCTCTATGGCAAAAGGCAACACGAGTGTTCCCCACTTGTCAGACATGGTGCGGGTGTATGATATTGTGTCTATGTCTATTGCGAAACATGGCTTGTCGCTAACAAACGAGGCATCGGTCAGGCTTACAGTTCTGGTTGTAACATCATATACATAATTAAAGACACCTTCAGGCAACGATTTGAACTTTAAAGTCTTAATGTAGTTGCCGCCAAAAGCATGGTCTCCCATCGCTTCCAACGATTCTGGCAATGTCAGTTCAGATGGAGTCTTTGAGTTCTTATTTAGGTTTTCGCACTCTTGAAAAGCACCCATCTCAATTCTCTTAATCGTGGATGGAATGACGACTTCGCCAGAAAGACCTGAACACTTCTCAAAAGCCCATCGGGGAATGACACTCATAGAGCTTGACAACTTAATATCTTCAAGTCCAGTACAAGTACTGAAAGCATATTCTCCAATAGTTTCTAATGACTTGGGTAACGTCAGAGTGCCTGTAAATCCGGAGCATTTCTCGAAAGCTCTTTCCCCGATAGTTGTTAATGAATTGGGCAATGTCAGAGTGCCTGTAAATCCAGAACAACCATAAAAGACTCCTTGCTCCAAAATTGTTTTTCCTTTGGGTAATGTCAAGGTGCCATTAAATCCAGAACAATCCATGAAAGCCCAAAAACCAATAGATGTCAGTGAGTTGGGCAATGTCAGATTGCCTGTAAATCCGGCACATTTGTTGAATGCGCTTTCCCCGATAGTCGTTATGGAGTTGGGCAATGTCAGGTCGCCTGTGAATCCGGAACATGTGCTGAATGCTTTTTTCCCGATAGTTGTTATGGAGTTGGGTAATGTCAAGGTGCCATTAAACCCGGAACACTTTTCAAAAGTCGATTCTTCAACAGTTTTTAATGATTTGGGCAATGTCAAATCGCCTGTGAATCCAGAGCAACCATAGAACGCTTTTTTTTCAATAGAGGTTAATGAGTTTGGCAATATCAAAGTGCCTGTGAATCCAGAGCAACCCGAGAACGCGCTATTCCCGATAGTTGTTATTGAGCTGGGCAATGTCAAGGTGCCATTAAACCCCGTGCAACCCGAGAACGCATTGTATTCAATAGACTTTATCGAGTTAGGCAATGTCAGGGCACCAGTAAGTCCTGAACATCTAAGGAAGACACTTCTATCAATAGATGTTATAGTGTTGGGCAATGTCAAAGTGCCATTAAACCCAGAACAATTCATGAAAGCTGCTGCCCCAATAGACGTTATGGAGTTGGGTAATGTTAAGTTTCCTGTGAGTTTGGAGCATCCATCGAACGCATTTTCTCCAATAGTTGTTAATGAATTGGGCAATGTCAAAGTGCCATTAAACCCAGTACAATTGCTGAAAGCCCTCGTTCCAATAGTCTTTATGGAGTTGGGTAGTGTCAAATCGCCTGTGAGTCCGGAGCAACGATAGAACGCACTGGCTCCAATAGATGTGACGCTCTTAGGTATGCGAAGCTCTCCAACCAAAGTAGAAATACTAAAAACGTTGTTAGGAATTTTGGTGATTGGCGCGTCAAACTCTATCACACACTCATCATTCACGATGTCGTGCGACACCACATTGGCGCCAAAATCATGCCTGTCAATATTCCATGTGCTGTTGTTAGAAGTCTTGTAGCGGAAGAAACTATGCCCACACATTTGGCAGACGGCACCGTTTTCCTTATGGCCAGCAGCAGCGATTTTGGACGTAAGTCCGCATATTGTGTCGGTCGTAGAGAACGCTTTGGGGAGGAACGTAACGTTGTAGTCAGCCTTACAGCTAAACTTTTTCTTTCCTATGCGGAGCAAGTGCTTTTTAGCAGCCACCTCTTCTACCGTTCCTACCTTGACACACTTGCCGTCTTCGCGCTTGTACACAATCCACTTGCCGTCGGTAGACGCATCGGTGTTGTAGCCCTCCTGCTTCCATGAGAACTCCATGTTGTTGCCAGAAGGCTTCACACTTATGTTGGTAGGACGGACATAGCCGTTGATGGTCTGTGCGACAGATATATTTTCATATCCTTTATTCTTCTCACAGTTGTCATACCACAAACCGCGAACAGCTATCTTATGACCATAGAGTGGGAACTTGTTGTTGAAGGCGAGCTTAAGATCTACGCAGTACCATGTGGGTTCATACGGCTTTAGTCCCTCGTAAGTCATGCCTCGCCTAAGATTGCCAAACTGCGCTTTGCCTACATCTATGCCATTGTGAACAATAAACCTGGAACTTCCCAGCGCAACGTCGTATAGCGGGTTTTTAAGCATATCCGATTCGTTTTTTACGTTGGATATGTCTTCCCACAGACCGTTGAGTATAAATGATGGTGTGTCGTCAATGTCGAGCCAAACGTTACCTCCGTAGTGCGCGGTGTTGCCCTTAGAGTTGAACATCCACAATCGGAGCATCACTTCTGTGCCGCTTGACGTGTATGTTGTGCTGACAAGTTGTAACTGCGGCTTGCGCTCAGTTGCAGCAGATGCGCTGATGGCGCCTGCCATGAGCATCACGAATAATAACAACGTTGAGAAAAAGACGTTGCGAGTGTGCTTTGAGTTGTTGTGTTGCATAATGAGTTTTGGTTTTGTTATTCTGTTCTTTTGGGTTGCGAATTTAATTCAAAAACGTCGCTCGACCAAAAAACAGCAGCCGTAAATAAACGTAAAAGGAAGTAAAAAGAGGGGTAAAAAGGCGTGAAATAGATAAAAAAAGGGTAACTTTGCATAACATAATACATTGACTATGAAATCGAGACTCATACAACGGCTAACCTCATTTCTTGACCAACGCAGCCACAACTGGCAGCAACGGCTGTGCCTTATAACGTTTCTCATGCTCAGCTTGTCGGTGTTGGTGTTGGGAGTACCGATGCACATCGTCGGACTGATAGGTCGCTGCGACACCATATTATATACCATATCGGCAATGTCGTGGGCTGCAACACTTGCTATACTGATTATGTACCTTACGCAGCGTATGAGGCTGACTGTGGCGATATCATCGTTCGGAATATTGACACAGTTGGCAGAAAGTGCCCGTATAGTATACGTGGCAATGGAGCGTCCGGATGGGTTTGAGGAGACTATTGTGTTTAACCTGGTTATATCACTCGCCCTGATAATCTATATGGTAATGGCTGCTGTAAGACATATGCCAACCATATTAGCCCTAATGAGCATAGCAACGATAACATCGGCTTACCTATACACCGACGGGAAAATAAACAGACAGATTGTGGTGATATTCGTTATTGTGGAGATTTTTACATGTATTCTTGGCGAAATGATAAGGCGGGGAATAAGAAGTATGCAACGGGAAAATGCCGACTATCACTCTACACTTAACCGAGTGCTATCGACCTTCCACATGACCAAGACCGAGTTGTTGGCTTATATACAATTAGGACGAGGAGAGCAGAGCGACAAGGACATCACCGACTTCTTCGACCATCTCGACGAGCGCACCGAAGCCAACCTTATCAGGGCTGTGGAGCAACGTGTGGCTCAGCGCAAGATGCAACATGCCGACATATCGGCTGTACTCCCTACCCTAACACCCACAGAGCAGGAAGTATGCCGACTGATTATCGGTGGAAAGACTATAATAGAGATTGCTTCCATCCTACACAAAAACGCCAACAACGTAAGTTCTGTACGTATACATATACGCAAGAAGCTGGGGCTTGCTACTGGCAAAGACCTAAGAGAGGCTTTGCTGGAAGTAATGCAGAGAAAGTAGCTCATATATAAAAATAAATATGAGCCACATACTTAACAAAAAAAGGAAGAATGAAGCAAATATGGCTTTCATTCTTCCTTAAAATTATATGTTTGTGACAAAATTTCACAACACACTAACTAAGTTATTTGACCTCAATATGTCGTGTTGCTTTCTCTTCCTTCTTTTCAATCTTAGGAAGGTCGACAGTGAGGACTCCGTCGTTGACGTTGGCTGCAATCTTCTCCTTGTTGACATCGTCAGGCAGGATAAGCGTCTGCTCGAACTTTGAATAAGAGAACTCGCGACGCAGATAGTGCTCTTTCTTGTTCTCGTCCTTCTTCTCGTTCTTCTGCTCCATCTTGATGTGCAAGTTGCCATCGTTGTCGATATTGATGTTGAAGTCATCCTTCTTCATGCCAGGAGCAGCAAGCTCCACTGTATACTCGTGTTCGGTCTCCTTAACGTTGATTGCCGGTGCCGTAGCATTTGTACGCGGCATAAAGTCAGTGTCGAAAAAGTCGTTGAAAACTTCAGGCATCCAAGAATTTCTCATTACTGGTAACATATCAAAAACCTCCAATTATATTTTAATTTGTTTATATTTAATGTTTAATTGTGCTTGCCTTCGAGCTTCTTGCTCTCGGCTTGCACTATCCTTATCGCAACTTACATGCCAAGGACTGAATGGAGGTTAAAGTGTTAAATAGTAAGCAATTCTGGCAGATTTCAGACAAATAGACACAACCTGTTGACAATTTGTCAATTCGCTCGGCTTTGCCGCTTGCTTTAGCAAGAACTTCACGGCAAACATCTTGACAAGCGTTGTCTTGCCCACCTGGCGGGCACCACGCAAAACCAAGGGCTTACGTTCGTCCTTACGTGCCCAGTCGCGAAGATAATTGAGTGCTATTCGTTTGAACCAATTAAAAAACGTTTTTTGAGCAAAAAAGCGTCTGAAAAATTTTGCAAATTCCCCGTAAATACGTACTTTTGCACCCGTTAAACCAAAACAACGGGGTGTAGCTCAGCCCAGTTAGAGTACGCCTCTGGGGGGGGGCGTGAGGTCGCTAGTTCGAGTCTACTCACCCCGACTAATTTAAGTAATGGGGTTAGCTCTTTTGAGTTAGACCTTTTTTATTGTATCATAAGTTTCCGGCACGTCCGGAGATCAACGGACCGGGAGGCTGGTGACCCTCGCTGACCCCTAAGAACCATTATATGGACGCATTCAAGAAAAAAGATTTTGAGTTTCTGTTCCGCACCCATGCCGAACAGCTACAGCACTATGCGTCCTACATCCTGCGTGACCACAACGCTGCCAAAGATATCGTGATGGATGTGTTCTGCACCCTCTGGGACCGATTCGATACCATGGACGTGAAAGATGCCAAGGCCTACCTCTTCACTTCTGTCCGTAACCACTGTCTGAACTCAATTGAGCATCTCCGTGTAGTTGACGAACACCGGGAATACGCCCTCCGCGACATTCCACCACTCGACAGCGAGACAGCGGCTAAATATGATGAACGCCTTGAAAAAATATCCGAGCTGATACATGATATGCCGCAGCGCACCCAGTTTGTACTCAAGCAGTGCTACTATGAAGAGAAAACATACAAGGAAGTGGCGCAGATGCTTGATATCTCGACCAATGGCGTAAAGATGCACATCATGAAGGGACTTGAGACAATCAGGAAGTATTTCGGTGTAAAATATAAAAAGGGAACTGACCAAAATCCCGATTGAAATGTCTTTATAATATAGCACATACTTAAATGAAAACAGAAAAACGCCATAAAGATATCGACCGGGAGCAGCCAATTGACATTAATCCCGACCTGATCAGGGATGACGCGCGCGATGTGGGAGCCGCATTCATGCGCGAGTCGGCGCCTCGCTTCGACGCTGACCGTGAATGGCAGCGCTTTCTCTCATTGCGCCCCGAGGCAGCCTGTGATGTTCAGGAAAAACCGTCACCTCGCGCCACTTTCCGCTGGCTCTATGCCTTCGGAGGAGCGGTGGCAGGCATAGCCGCTTGTCTCATAATCCTCTTCTCTCTCGGATTTTTCACCAAGCCTGAAATCCCACAGGAGGAAGACCTCGTGCTCTTTGCCGCCGTCAAGCAGGATGGCCGCATAACTATGACATCTTCTACCCCGACGGCTGAAACATCAAAACCGAAAACTCACACCGCTCCTCAGAAAAACGTGGAGACTGCCAATAAACCGGTATACCTTGACACTGAAGTACTGGATATGCGAAAAGTTTCAGTGACATCGGTATTTGAGGAACGCACGGTCACCACGCCCCGAGGGAAACGCATCCGCATAATCCTCGCCGATGGAACAGAGGTGACTCTCAATGGCGAAAGCTCACTCCGCTTTCCCGCCCGCTTTGTTTCAGACCGACGTACAGTCAATCTTGAAGGAGAAGCATACTTCGCAGTAGCTCATGACGAGAACCACCCGTTTATAGTAATATCAGACAAAATCTCAACTACAGCTCTCGGAACCGAGTTCGATGTGCGCGCCTATAACCGCGCCGACGTGCGTGTCTCGCTGCTCTCAGGGAAAGTGCTTGTCCTGGATATGACCGACAAATCATCTGTGACCCTCGACCCCGGACAGGATGTGACCCTGAAAGGTGGGAAACTTGTGGTTTCAAATATCAACAACCGTGAGCTTGACGCATGGCGTGATGGATTTTTCTACTTTGACAATGTTCCGCTTATAGATGTCATGATTGAACTTGGACGCTGGTATAATGTCAACGTCGGACTCTCAGACCGCACTCTCATGTCATATCGACTCCACTTCGTAGCCGACCGCAATGAACCGGTAGAGTCAATCGTAGAAAGTCTCAACACGTTCGGGACTCTCAACGTCACCTTCGACGGCACGAATATCCGCATCTCGCCCACAAAATAATCGCCGCAGGAAACTTTTTTTTCGAAAAAAATCGTTTCACAGCTACCCATAACTCCCGATGGCTTGTCATTTGAAGTATAAACCATCATTAAATATTGTTATGGATTATCATGAAAACCCAAATCACCGCGTAGCCCTGACGTCCATCAGTCGTCAGCTCATTTGCTACCTCCTCTGCCTGTTCATCGCCATTCCGGCACTCGCGGCAGATCAAAAATCCACAGTAACGCTCCGGGCCACTAACACACCTATGGTAAAGGTCCTTGAGCAAGTTGAAGCCCAGTCAGGCTACAAATTCTCCTACATCTACGATGAGGTGCAGCGATATCGCGTCACATGCGATATCAAAAAAGCATCCGTTGCCGATGCGCTCAAAACCATTCTTCACGGCACCGCGATGACTTACACCATCAAAGGCCGCGTAATCACAGTCTCCATAGACAAACGTACTGCGGCAAAAGTCAACCGTGCCAACCGCAACATCCGTGGTACAGTCCTTGACACCGAAGGCGAGCCGCTCATCGGAGCTTACGTGATACTCGAAGGAACCGAAGCAGGCGTGGTCACTGACATTAATGGAAACTTCACCATCCATGTCAGCGGCTCCGACCCTGTTCTCGCGGTCTCTTATGTAGGTATGATTTCGCAGAAAATAAAAGTCGGCAACCGCAACAACCTCTCCATCACTCTCCAGCCAAACACCAACGTCATGGACGAAGTCGTCGTAACAGGCTATCAGGAAGTCAAAAAAGAGAAAATGACCGGTTCAGTAACCACAATCTCATCCGCCAAACTCAACGAACGCTACACCACCAACGTCCTTGACAACCTCGAAGGCCGCGTAGCCGGACTCTCCACCTATGGCGGCAAACCCATCATCCGTGGTGTCGGAACCCTCCACGGCAACACTGCCCCTCTCCTCGTCGTTGATGGAGTCCCCATCGAAGGCGCCATCGAAGACCTCAACCCCTACGACATCCAGTCAGTTAACGTCCTCAAAGACGCAGCTGCAGCCGCAATTTACGGTGCCCGCGCCGCCAACGGCATCATTGTCGTCACCACCAAAAACGCCACAAAAAAAGGCAAAGTTGACATTGACTTCTCCGCAAACCTTACCGTTTACGAGAATAAAAACATGGACTATGCCGACAACTTCTATATGACTCCGGCCCAACAGGTCGATACAGAGGCAAAATATATGGAGTATTACCTCACTCGCGACAATGCGTTGGACAACATGAAAAAGTCCATCACCGAAGGTAGTCAGGTGACACCTATTTACTATGACTATTATCAGTTCGCCAGTGGCAAAATTTCCCGTCAGGAGCTTGACAGCCGCCTTGCCAAATACCGTACCAATAATTATGCCCGCGATTTTGCTGACAATGTTTACCACACACGTCTCCTTCAGCAATATAACCTCGCTCTCCGCAACAGCTCCGATGTTTCGAGCAATAATCTAGTTGTCAATTACAAACATGATAATGCCGAGTTGATCAACAATGACCTTGACTGGCTCACCGCGTACTACAAAGGTTCTTTTGAACTTGCCAAATGGCTAAAAGCTACCGTCAGTGTAAACGGCCTTTATTCTGATCAGAAATCTCTTGGATACAATGCTAATTACCGTGGTAGCTTTGACCCATGGACTCTCCCTGCCTACATGCCTTTCTATAATGAGGATGGATCCATCCGCAAAACCTATTACTGGTTCACCGGTAACGAATATTGGGATGTCCCCAATGGATTCCACGACCTCGGCACCGACCCGGTGAGCGAGTTAAAGAACAATGTCAAGACCAACACTCGCCAGAACATGCGCTATATGGCCGACCTCGAGTTCCGTATCATCAAAGGACTTACCGCCAACGCAATGTTCAGCTATGAGATTGATAACGTTGAGGAACAGACTCATGCCAACGAAAAGAGTCTTACCTCTCGTGTCATTCGCAATGCTTATACCACAGTTGATGCTGCTGGCCGTGTGAAATACAACACCCCAGAAAACGGCGGTATGCTTCAGACCACAAACACCAAGGGCAAATATTACACCCTCCGCGGTCAGTTGAATTACTCCAACACTTTCTTTAAGAAACACGACGTTGTTGCAATCGCTGGTCTTGAATTCCGTGAAACCAAGTTGAATGGCACCAAGTCTCTAGTCCTCGGTTACGACGAGCAGCTTCAGAACAGCTCTACCCACACCGTTGACTTCGGTACTCTCGGTGGAAGAGAATGGCGTTACAATAGCAGTTATATGATGGAAGGTCGCGGCTATAGCGCTTACCAATTCGTTTACCAGCCTTATTTTGAAAATGGCATGGGCATTGTCGTCGAACAACGTCACCGCTACGCATCAGGATATGCCAACCTTACTTATACCTACGATGAACGTTACAACATCTTCGGTTCTTATCGTAAGGACTATGCCGACGTTTACGGTCTTAACACCAAGTTCCGTGGCAAACCCCTCTGGTCTGTAGGTGGTGGTTGGAACCTCCACAAGGAATCATTTATGCACGATTTCACTTGGCTCAGCTTCCTTAAGCTCCGCGCAAGCTACGGTGTCACCGGTAACATCTATCAGGGTGCGTCAAGCTATATGGTGGCTACAACACAGGGTAATAATCCATTCACTCAGCTTCCACTTGGTACTATAAGCAGTCCAGCCAACCCTAACCTACGTTGGGAACAGGCACGTACCACCAATATCGGTGTTGATTTCAGCCTTTTCAATTATCGTCTGCGTGGTAATATTGATTACTATAATAAGGTCAGCAAAGACGTTTTCAACAATCAGATGCTTGACCCCTCTACCGGTTTCGCTTCCATGTTTGCAAACGTTGCCTCTATGCGCAACCGAGGTGTTGAAATCGCGCTTTCATATGACTGGTTCAAGCCATCCGACCGCAAGGATTTCTCATGGTCTACCTCTTTGACTTTCACTCATAATAAGAATGAGGTCACCAAGGTACAGAATGCAGCCAAGACTGCCACTGAATTGATTCGTACTCCTTTTGTCAGCGGATATCCCGCAAGCGCTTTGTGGAGCTATCGTTTTGCAGGCATTAGCTCCGACACTGGCCGTGAAGGTATGACCACTTGGTTTGACGAAGATGGAAATCCTCAGCGCTCTGTTTCCCGTAACACCGTGGATGTCCTTGAATACTCCGGTCAGACCGATCCTAAGGTGATTGTCAGCATGGACAACTCTCTCCGTTGGCGTGGTTTCAGCTTCAGTCTCTTGATGGCTTATTATGGTGGTCATAAGATGCGTGCCCTTTGTGAGAATGAGACTTTTGATGTCCCCAACACCGCAATTGCCTCATATTTCCTCAACGCCTGGACTCCTGAAAATCCTACCAACACTCCTGGTATCGGTCAGTATGGCTCCAATATGCTAAGCGATGAGACCGAATATAGCAACACCTCTGTTCACGACGCCGACTTCCTGAAAATACGCAATATCGTCTTTGGTTACGACATTCCCGAAAACTGGCTCCGCCGCTTCGGTATCAACCACTGCACTTTCCGTTTCCAGATCAATAATCCAAAAGCCATTTGGACTAAGAATAATCTTGGCGTAGATCCCGAGACATTAGGCATCCGCACCCCGTCTTCTTACGTTTTTGGTCTTAACATTAACATATAATTGACTATTATGAACATATATAAATTACTTTCGTCGGCTGCTATCGGAGTCTCTATGTTGATTACATCATGTTCCGAGTACACCGACATCCAGCCTAAGGGTATGAACCTCCTTGAGACAAGTGCCCAGCTTGAGATGCTGCTCAATGATTATTACCAGTATTTCATGATGATGAACGATGTCCGTGCAATCGGTAGTGATATCGTATTCACAAGCTCATCTGTACCTTATCAGCTCTCATTACCCTACAAATCAGCAAATACCATTTATTGGACTTATGATGAGGTAGGTCATGATAAAGAGCTGCCAAACCTCGTCAATATAGACTACACCTACACCGGTGCATACATGATTATCGGTAAGGTTGCCAATCCTATCCTCCAGCTTGTTGACAAGGCTCAGGGCGAGGAAGACCATAAGCGCAAGATTAAATGCGAGGCCCTCACTCTCCGGGCCTTCGCTCATTTCCTTGCTGTCCAGAAGTTCGCTAAGGCTTATAATTCATCTTATGCTGCTGAAACCCCATCTATCATATATTTCAAGGAAACCGACGACATTATCAAGAACCAGCCTCAACGCTCCCTGCAGGAGGTTTACGACGATATCCTTGCTGACTGCAACAAAGCCATTGAGATTGATGGACTTCCTGCTGAACCGGTCAACACCATGCGTATGGGTAAACCTATGCTATATGCTGTTAAGGCATGGACTCTCGCTGCTATGCACCGTCTCTCGGAGGCTGCTGATGCTGCACGTGAGGCCTTGAAATACAATAGCACCATCGAGGATTACAACACGCTCATTGGCCCTGCCGTTTATGGTATGGGAAAAGGTATCAATCGCCCGATGCTTGGCATGAAGGAGGATTATTTCTGCTCCTACGATTACTTTGACATGAACGTTCTGCTCCCCGAATGTATGGCTGCATTTGAACCGGGCTACCTTTCTCTGACTGCGATACCTGATTATGATATGACTCACCAGTGGGATGAGGTAGGTGGTTATTGCAAAGGAAATCTCGGTATCGAAGGCAAGGCTGTCTGTGTTGGTACCGACTGTTGGAACCCCGTTGGACCCAAGTCTACCCACATGTATCTGATCCTTGCTGAGGATGCCATTGAGCGCGGTCAGTTCGACGAGGCGATGGGCTATCTTGACACTATCCGTGAGAAGCGTTTCCGCCCTGCTGATTATCATCCCCTCAAAGGCACTGGCATCAGCGACAAGGCTACTGCTATCGCCAAGCTGAAGCAGGTTTCTCACGGTGAATGTGCCTACACGTTCTATAACTTCGTGCAGCGCAAACGCTGGAATCAGCTCCCCGACTACAAACAGAACTATTCTCACACCATTGATGGCAAGACCTACACCATCACTCCAGAATCCTCCCTCTGGATTTTCCCCTTCCCCACTTCTGTGACTTCTATCAACAGTTTGGTTAAACAGAATTTCTAATTATCAAAAGTTATGAAAATTATTAAATTAATCGGATTCCTCTCTCTCGGTTTGCTTTATGCTTTTTCAAGCAAGCCTTCCGACCAATTCACCCTTTCCGGAACGACAGACGCTGCCGACGGTGAAAAGCTCTATCTCTCTTATTCGGTCAACGACTCAATGATTAGGGATACCGCCACAGTGGCTAATGGCGCATTCACATTCTCCGGAACTTTGAACCATCCTACCGACGCTTACCTCTATGCCGGCGAACTGAATGCTCGTGACAACAACCGCATACGCCGCTTTATGCTTGATCTCGCCGATATGACAGTCTCTCTCAGCGGCGATGATTACAGTAAAGCACCCGTCTCGGGTTCACCTTCCACGATAGAGTCTGACTCTCTTGACGCTGTGATTGCAGGCATCTACAGTATGGCTGACCCTTACAAAGACATTATCCGCAACCACGAAAAAGCAACTCCCGCACTCATCGACAGTTTGCAGCGTTTTGTACTCACACCGATGCGCGATAGCGTATTCAACACCCGGTTGAATTTCGTCAAGACTCATCCAGCCTCATTCAATAACCTTGGTGTGATGTACGTTCTGGCTCAGAACCTCACATATCCTCAAATCAAGGAAATCTACGAAAGCTGGAACCCCGAAGTCCAGGCTGCCGCAACCCGTGTGAAACATCAGCTCGATCGCCTCGCCACCATCCAGCCCGGGCAACCCGCTCCCGAGCTTCAAGGCACCACACCTGCCGGCAAGACAATCACCCTCAGCTCACTCAAGGGTAAACCCGTCCTCGTCGACTTCTGGGCAACCTGGTGCGTCCCCTGCCGCAAGTCATTTCCACACATCAAAGAGATTTACAACAAGTATCATGACCGCGGACTTGAAGTCTTCTGCATCGCCTCCGACAACAAGAACGTGGAAGGCTGGCGTAAAGCCATCATCAAGGACGGTATAGAACCCTTCCATCACATCCTCCGTGAATTCAAAGGCGAAGACGGTAAGATGATTGACCAGAACGACATCTACAACGTCTCATACATCCCCTCTAAATTCCTCGTCGCAGCCGATGGCACAATGATTGGTCGCTTCGACAATCCCGCCGAGCTTGACGCCAAGCTCTCCGAACTTTTTGGAGAATAATAAAGCAAATATAAGAGTTGATCTTTTTTGGATTGAAAGGCTTGCCGGGTTACCCCATTCTGGCAAGCCTTTTTTTTAGCCACCCCTCCATGCGATGCAACCCGTGAGTTACCGACAGCTACGCAGAATTTGTCAATTCGCTCGGCTTTGCCGCTTGCTTTAGCAAGAACTTCACGAGCGAGAGAAGTTAAGGAGTTAGGGAATTAAGCCAATTGTCCAAATGGCCTGCATAATACAGCGGAATGTTGTAGAGAGTGAATGCTCTACCGTCGGTTCGGGTGATGACATCGGAGGACAGCGGACCGTTCCACAATCGTAGGGCGATATTCTCACGCGACTCTTCCATAAACTGATGCAGGGAGCGGAGCTTTGAATTGTTGCCAGTCTTTACCTCAATGGGCAGCAGATGCGACTTATAGCGTATCACGAAATCTACTTCTGCCTGAGAGTTGCGGGCATCGCGCACCCAGAACATACGCTTCTCGCCAAACATAGTTGTAGCGCCGAGAAGTTCCTGGGCTACGATATGTTCAGCAATGTCGCCGTTCCAGAGTTCGTCGCTGTCGGTAGTGAAGAGCAGTTCTTCTTGCATTCCGGCTACGTAATTGACCAGACCGGTGTCAAGCCATAACAGTTTTGGACTCTTCTTCAGGTCGGGCAGTACGGGGAACGATGTTGACGTAAGAGGATAGACAAGTTCGAGGAGCAGAGTCTTCTCAAGCGTACGGAATGCGTTGCTCACATCAGCCGACTTGAACGAGGAGTTGGTGAATTTGGCAAACTGTATGCGATGGGCAGCCGATGTCCAGCCATAATTAAGAATATAGCGTATGGAGTCTTGCTCCTTAGGCTTGGCGGCATACTTCTCCACATCGTCGCGATAGCCCGAGAGCAGCGAATTGAATATGCCTCCAAGCCGCACCATGTCGCGATACTGTGCATAGTTGGCAACAACTTCTGGCAGTCCGCCTATTATCATGTATTTCTTGAAGAGGTCGAGCGTATAGCCGTGCAGCGACTGAGGTACCGATACAGCCTCAACCTGCTCGGCAAGAAGCTGCTCGCCTATAGCCGAAAGGAACTCTACAAACGTGCAGGGATGGAGAGCCATATACTCTACTCTACCCACTGGAAACGATATGTGACGGTCCATCAGACTCTCCAATAGTGAGCCAACAGCTATGACATATATGTCGGGACGCTTCTCATAGAAGTAGCGCAACGACTGCACAGCCTTAGGTTCGTTCTGTATCTCGTCGATGAATATAAGTGTGCGGCAGTTGTCCTGACGTACATTTGCCTTGAAGAAGATGCCCGACAGCAAATCGTCGAAAGAATAGTCGGCTGCAAACAATGCAGCGTTCTCGTTCTCCTCAAGATTAAGATAGATGTAATTGTCGAATTCCTCGGCAAACATCTTGACAAGCGTTGTCTTGCCCACCTGGCGGGCACCACGCAAAACCAAGGGCTTACGTTCGTCCTTACGTGCCCAGTCGCGAAGATAATTGAGTGCTATTCGTTTGAACATATCTAAATGGTTATAAATCAATCACAAAGATACACAATATTTTCAAATCCAAACCAAAATCAGACGAAAAACCGAGCAAATCCAAACCAACTTTCGATGATTTTCGTGTCAAATCCAAACCAACTAATAGCAAAACCAGTATCAAATCCAAAGCAACTGGCAAAGAGAAGGACTTTCACAGTACACATCAAACCACCCATTCCATCCAATTGTCTGGCGTAATGACAGCTGTCTCCTTTACACAAGTATCATCTTTAAAAGCGTACTTTTGCCCACCTGCCGCGCTCCTATAACGATGATTGCTTTGCCTGCAAACATACGCGACTCTATCTTTTGCTGTAACTATCGTTCTATCATAGATGTATGGATTGTTTGTCGAGGCAAAGATAAGAAAAAACAGTCTAATCCCAAAATTCATATGTATTTTTGGGATTAGGAGTTTAATCTCAGTCAATCAAAGAAGTCTGCCATCTATGCTAACATCAACATGCTCAACGACAACATGACAAATAGAAAGGCAAGAAGGTATTACGCGTTACTGTTTACGGCTTTCCTGCTCGCTACAAACATAAAAATCAATAAACATTTGTTTTACTGACAAGAAAGAAATGCTAACTATAAGAAGTATCACTCTTAGTACATCCTATAGTTAGCATTTTCATTTATCAATTCAATGGCACTCCCTATATTTATTTTCTTTCATCCATAAGCAAGCCTGCCAGATAATTGTCGCTACGGCAATGCATATCGGCAATGCCTTCGCTCATCATCTTATAGAGATAGGAGTCGTAGAAAAACTCCAACGAATCTTCCAAAGAAGTGCCCGACAATTCAGCAAACAGCTTCACCACACGGGCGTATTTCATCTGAAGAATGGTCTTGTTAGCTTCCATCTTTTTAAATTTTGATTTCTTCAACTTTAACAAATCGCAAATGCCGATTGATAACTTCCTGATTCAGGATACATATCTGATGATTGGGATGTATGAATGCTAAACGTCCCAAGGCTTCAGCCTTACTAATATTACCCGAAAAATAAAGGTCAATCGTGTTGAAAACCCTATCATCAGCAATACCGCCAGAAACTACATCATAACGTTCTTTCTGCTTTCCAACACGGCATAATGACACGAAATCCAGCCAGTCTTCATCATACGAACTGAACTCTTTAATACGAAAACCACTTAGGCTATCGTCTAACTCATAACAGTTAAGATAGGCCTTGTCATCATGCAGAAGAAAGCGTAAGGCATATTTCCTTGCCTGTTCTTCAAGAGCTGTCAGATAAAAACCCTTTCCGAAATCAAGAAAATCGCGCGAATGGAGAACATCAGGATTGTCTACAATACAGTTGGAGGCGTGGAATAGTTTCATGACAATGCTCCTTTCTTTTTCAGCATACCAATCAAGTCGTCCATGATATAATCCTTGCTGAATGTATGCAACACATCATAACAGGGCACTATATATCCATCCAATATACCAGTCGAGCGCAACATCTTGTATACTGTGCTTGCACTCATCTTGAGTCGGTCGGCAAGGTTGCCAACGCAATATGTTATAAAGTCCAACTGATAATCCTGCATAAGCAATTCTGTTTTCTGCAAATTTAGATAAAAAAGTCGAATTGAACACATATCCACTACACTTTTTTTACCATGCAAATATCGTACTGGCAGTAAAAAAGTGTTACAAATAAAAAATCGATTCTGGAGATTGCGGAAGGGGATTTTATGCGTTTTTGAGGTGACAATGACCTACTGATTCTCCATTCTGGGCTTCTTTGCATTCCAAAAGGACTACTATTGCTATGCAACTGTAGCCCTTTTGAGAGGTAAATGAACTACAGTTGCATTGCAATAGTGGTCCTTTTCGAACAAAATGGAGCCTTTTTTCAACGTGAAAATTTACGCCACAGCGCCGCAATCCATATAACTCATTGTATATGAACAACATAACAAAAACCGCTCAAAACTGCGGATTGAACGCACAAGGAAATCTTTGACACGTTCAACTCGAAGTTTTGAGCGGTTAGAAATGCAAATATAGTTTGGAGCCTTGCTCCAAAGTGTCGTGTTGAAGTGTTGTGATGGTGTGGTTTGACGTTTCTAAAAATATACCGAAGCAGCATATAGCGGAATGTTAGTCAACCAATCTTGCTCCCTATAATCAGACATCGAAAAGCGCACCCCATGCAGCTGTGGGTGATTGGCAACAAACGTTGACAGAGACTTAGAGCGCAGGTTCTCTTCAGCCTTCGCCTCAATTGGTACTAAGTCGCATCCATGCTGAATTAAGAAGTCAATCTCCAGCTTAGCATCATTACTATAGTAGAAAACCGATGTATCATTAGTTGCTACCAATTGACTCATAAGATAATTCTCTGTAAATGCACCTTTCGCTTCTTCCATACCATTATCTGCAACCAATAGTTTTTCGGCTGGAATTTCGCTCATGGCTCCAAGCAAACCACAATCAAGCAGAAAGAGTTTGAAGCTACTGATGTCTACATAAAACTTCAACGGCATTTTCGGTTCTGTCACTCTTTCCGCCTTATAAACCAATCCGGCATCCATAAGCCATTGAATAGCTGTCTCAAAGTCTTTGGCTCTACCTCCCGGCTTAGCTACACCGTAAATAAACTTCTTATTCTCTTTTACCAACTGAGAGGGCATTGACTGCCAAACCATATTGATACGATTGGCCTCAGAAGTAGGAACATGCTTTGATATATCCTTCTGGTAGGTGAAGAGAATGTTATTCTGCACCTCCCTTACCTTCAAAGAATCGTTTGTATCTACAAAAGTTTTTACTGCTTCGGGCATACCACCAACAAAATAATATTCTCGGAGAAGCTTTATATATTCAGAACGAAGTAGTTTGATGGTATTCCAATCCTTACTTTTCAATATTTCAACCATTTGCTCCCTACCCTTTGCCAGGGTAAATTCGTCAAATGTCATTGGGTATATATTGAGTATGTCGACTTTACCTACCGGGAACGACTCTCCCTGATGCATGGTTATACCCAATAAAGAACCTGCCACTGCAACATGATACTGTGGCGCTTTCTCATAGAAATACTTAAGAGCTGTCAAACCTCTTCGTAATTCTTGTATCTCATCAAGAACAATAAGGGTTTTGCCTGGCACGATGTTTTGACGTGTAATAGCACCTATGGCAAGGATGATGCGCTGCATGTCATAGTCTTGCAGGAACAGGTCTTTTGCCATATCATTGTCGTCACAATTTATGTAAGCTACATTCTCAAATTCTTGTTTGCCAAATTCAGTTAGCATAAACGTTTTGCCTACTTGACGAGCACCGGCCAAAACAAGAGGCTTACGATTCTCCTTGTTTTTCCATTGTTTTAATTGAGTAATGACATTCCTATACATAATCCATTGATATTAAGTGATTTCCATTACAAAGATACACTTTTCCGACCGAACTTTCAAGAAAAACAACATTTTTCCGACCGAACTTTTAGGATAAAACAACACTTTTCCGACCGAACTTTGATTTTTAGCGACACAATATCAGCTATAATGCTATATAATAGAACAAAAAAACGCTCAAAACTGCGAGTTGAACACGTCAAAGATTTCCTTGTGCGTTTAACTCGAAGTTTTGAGCGGTTAGAACTCTCAACTGGAACCAATTACAGCTCTGCCTTGTGCAGTTCGGCAAGTAGCTTCACGCTCTGACAGTGCAGGTCGATGTGACGCTGGAGCTTCTCGTAGATGCTGTTTATTTCGACGTAATAGACGAGGGCGGTGATTTCGCCTTGCTGCAGAGCCTTGTTGAAGAGGGTGAGCGACTCTTGCAGGAGCTTGACGTCGCTGTGGTCGATGACCTGCTGAAGGCCCTGCAACTGCTCGTAGTTGGTGCGCATAGAGGCTTCGGCATCGTGCTTTGCCTGCGTCACTTGCAGCTCGGCACTCTCGCGGCGCTGACGTGCTGCCTTGACATTACTACTGTTGGTGTAGAGGGGGAAGCTCACGCCTACGAGGAAGCCGTTGATGCCTTCGCCACGCTCGGTGTTGCGACGATAGCCGAAGGATATGTTGGGCAACCACTCGTTCTTCTGCACCTTCAGATTAAGGTCGGCTGCACGGAGCGATGTCTGCGCCACTGCCACGTCGGCATCCGATGCGAGTGCCAAGGCGCGATACGACTCGAAGTCGGCTATGGGCTGATAATGGGGCAGCACGGTGTCGGTAACGTCAACGGGCTTGCCTCCGTTGAGCTGCTTAAGCTGCTGCAGAAGGGCCGTGCGGTCGCCCTGCGCCTCGCTGACGAGGGTGCGCACTTCCATACAGTCGAGCTTCACCTTATTAAGTTCAAGAGCATTGGCGTCGCCTGCCTCCATACGCTTGTTGTACATACTGAGCAGCGTCTCGCTGTTGGCAATACGCTCGCGCAGCATGGCGAGGGTCTGGTTGGCACGGATAATGTCGATGCAGAGAAGCTGCGCTTGCAGGAGTATGTCGCGACGCTGCTTGGCGAGGAGCTGATTGCCTACGCTTTGCTGCATCTTGGCTTGCTTGCTGCGTGCGGCATACTTGGTGGGGAAGTCGATTTCTTGGCTCACTACAAGCTCGCTCTCGGCTACGCCGGAGTAGCCCTTGGTGAAGAACGGGCTGTACTCTACAGACGGTCCGCCGAGCGTGTTGGATGCCTTGATGTCGAGCACGTCGGCCTGGTTGTCGTGTACGAGAGCCTGGAGGGTGAGGTTGTTGGCTGCTACTTGCTTGAGCACATCGCCGATGTTGTCGGCAAGGGCTGCGCTACACGTGCTGAATGCCACGATTGTGGCGATTAGATATCTTTTCATATATAATAGGTACGATGAAT
>OWJS01000204.1_pt1 | contig 21728 bp, 25 predicted proteins | sample 1732961 | NCBI WGS metagenome assembly OWJS01 (sample SAMN05065774, study PRJEB22554) | human gut metagenome | biome: ENVO:2100002; feature: ENVO:00000062; material: ENVO:00002003 | host: Homo sapiens | place: USA
GGGCAAAGCCCATCTGACGGGCTTTTTCACTCACAGCCGCCGGCAGCGCGGCTTTGGAAAGGTCAAGCGCGAGCTGGCTTGAGTCATCCGACAAACGCCGCGCCATATCGTTGGCGCGTTCAATTTCCGTGAACAGCAGCCTCACCCGGTACTGTGTCCAGACGAGCGCACAGGCACTCGACCAGAGAACCACCACCGAAACGAGTGCCACCAAAAAGAGGAAAGGCTCGGAAAGACGGCCGACGTTAAAGCGCATCAGAGCCTCCCCTTGCCGCCGGGCACCCAAGGCGCCGCGGTACGTACGCCCGTGCGCATCACGGCGCTGCGGGCTCTGGGGTTGGCCTCACACTCGCCGGCATCAGGCTTAATCCGCGTGACATCGCGCCACAGGGGCGCGGGCAGCATGTCGCTTGTGAGCGCGATGCGGCTGTCCACGGCACGTTCAGGATGGGCACCTGCCTCAAAAAAGCGCTTCACGATACGGTCTTCAAGCGAATGAAAACTGATCACGCAGAGTTTTCCGTCGGGCTTTAACAGTCCGCCTGCCTCTTCGAGCGCCGCCGTAAGCTCATCGAGTTCACCGTTAATAAAAATACGGATCGCCTGAAAGCTCCGGGTGGCCGGATGCTGCTGCGGGTCCTGCCGTGAGCGGGGCACAGCCGAAGCAATAATGCGGGCAAGCTGCGCCGTCCGGTCGATGATCTCCGTTTTTCTCACTTCGCAGATCGTGCGGGCAATACGGCCTGCCATGCGCTCTTCGCCGTAGATTTTCAAAACCTTTTCGATATCCTCAGCCGGAGCTTTTGCAAGCCACTGAGCCGCAGTGATCCCGTGCTCGGTGTCCATGCGCATGTCAAGCGGCCCGTCAAAACGGAAGGAAAAGCCGCGCTCGGCATCATCAATCTGGGGACTGCTCACGCCGATGTCCATAAGAACGCCGGTTACCGAGGTAACATCCCGCGCACTGAGCTCAGCCTGCATCCTTGAAAACGGCGCCGGAATGATCGTAAAACGGGGATCAGTGATTGAAGCAGCAGCCCTCACCGCTTCAGGATCACGGTCAAAGGCGATGAGCCTGCCCTTCGGGCTTAAAGCCGCAAGAATCCGGCGGGAATGCCCGCCGCGGCCGAATGTCGCATCCACGTAGATGCCGTCGGGATCGGTCAGAAGTGCCTGCGGCGCGGCTTCGGCCAAGACCGACAGATGCACAAAGGCTTTTTCTTTCTGAAGTGAAGCGGCTGTATCTGTCACAAGCGCCTCCGTCAGAAGTGAAAATCTGCCACGGCGGCAGCAAGTTCCTGAGATGCCGCAGCTTCAAGCTCGGTGAGCTTGGGGGCATTCCAGACTTCGAAATGTTCCCCGAGACCGACGAGCGCCACATCTTTATCCAGCGAACAAAGCACCCTTAATTCCGACGGAATCAGAAGGCGCCCGGCACTGTCGATACTGAGGTCAACCGCGCTTCCGAGAACAAAGCGCTGCAGCATCCGCGCGCTTGAGGGAAGCGCTGCGAGTGCTTTCTTTTTTTCAAGCCAGACGGCACGGGGGTAAATCAGAACGCAACCGTCAGGGTGGCGCGTTAAGGTGACGTCAGGGCCGCAGGAATCCACTAGGGTCGTACGGTACCGTGTCGGCATCGTCATCCGTCCCTTGGCGTCGAGCGTTAATAAAGAAGTTCCCTGAAACACGTCTGTGCCCCTGATGCACAAAGTTGACCATGCCGCGGCCTGCGGCAGTGTCAGGCAGAGAAAACCAATCCCGCGGGCGGCCGTTTCCGGATCGGCAACCCACTTTTTCCCACCTTTTCACACCGCGCACTTTAGCACAACACCAAAAGCACACCTACGGTTAAAACCCGAATGAGCCGTTATTGCTGACGCTCTATAGCGGAAACATTCTGATGTTGAACTGCTTGAGAAAGGCCTCATGCGCTCTGTAGTCGGGGTCTAAGCTCTCCACCACAGTCCAAAAACGCGCCGAATGATTCATCTGCGCCAGATGCGCAAGCTCATGACAGATCACGTAGTCAATGACGGGATCAGGGAAAACAATGAGCCGCCAGGAAAGCCGGATCGTCCCGTCGCTTTTACAGCTTCCCCAGCTGGTTTTGGCGTCAGAAAGCCTCACGGCGGACGGAATTCGCCCGAACGCTTCGGCTTTGCTCATCACGCGCCCCGAAAAAAGGCGCGCTGCCTGTGCGGCAAGCCACCCCCGCAGATGCCCGCGGATTGCCGCGGGACTTGCATCGCGGGCCGCGGACAAACAAAGAATCTGCTGCCCGCAGCGTTCAATGAGTGCGGTCCTCTCTGCCCCGAGCATGAGTCCGGTCATGCGGCCTCGGTAGAAAAAGCGCCCGCCGTGCCGCAACTGAGCAAGAGAGTCCACGTCCTGCCGGTCTTTCTGCGCGGCAAGATGCTTACGTATCCAGCGGGTGTTTTTGATGAGAAACGCTTCGATGTCCGCAAGCGCCATTCTGAGCGGGCTTTTGACGACAAGTCCTTCTTCGGTGAGCTTCGCTGCCAGTGTGCGGCGGGCTTCCCGCATGAGGGTGTAGGAAACCGTAAAGGCCGGTTCCTTTTTCGTTTCCGGCAGCCGTATCTGCCGGTTTTCGGCTGTCATACGGATTGATTCCTGACCGGTGCGGCACCGGCCTCAGGCCCGGACATACGGGCGATCTCACCCTCAATCCAGTCTTCAAGCTCACGGTTGACTGTCTCAAAATCGGCCGCTCCCGCATCAATGACCGGTCCGAAGGTCACATGAATCGTGCCGCTTGTCTTACCGATGCTGTTTCGCGGCCAGAGGCGCCCGGCGTCGTGCGCCACCGGCAGGACCAGGGCTTTGGCGGCAACGGCAAAACGGGCGCCGCCCGTCTTGTAGCGCGCGCGGGCACCCCAGGCGACGCGCGTTCCTTCCGGGAAAAGCGTCACCCACCAGCCGTTTTTCACAAACCGAAGGCCCTTTTTAAGGAAAGACACATAAGCGCCCGCGCCGTTACTGCGGTTGATCGCAATCATGTTCATTGACTTTAAGGCCCAGCCCAGAAAAGGAATCCAGTGCAGCGACTCCTTGTAGACAAAGCCCATGCAGTGGTCAATGTAGTACGGCAGAAAAAGCGTTTCCCAAGCCGAAGAGTGCTTGCTCAGAACGACAACGGGACGGCCGGAAGTGAGCGGAATGTTTTCCGCTCCCCGGACTTCGTAGGTGACGCCGCAGAAAAACTTCAGCATCCCCATCACCAGGCCCAACCAGGGTCTGACGATTCTCTGATAGCGCCATGCCGCGCCTGCAAACGGCCACAAAAGGACGCAGGCCAGTGCGATGGGGACGAGCGTCACCGAAAAGGCGACGTAAAAGCACCAGCCCCTTAAGGCGCGCATGGCGTGACTTCCGTCAGAGTGCGAGGCGCGAGAGTTCGGCCACGCGGTTCATCAGGGTCGACAGACGGTTTAAAAGCGCCTGACGGTTGCGGCGCACCGCAGGATCCTCGGCGTTGACCATCACATCGGTAAAGAACGCATCAACCGGAGTCTTCAAGGGCGTAAGCGAGGCAAGCATCGCGCTGAACTCGCCCTTTTCATAAAGCGCCTGCGCAACCGGCTCATGGTCGCAGAGTGCTTCATAAAGCGCCTTTTCAGCCGGTTCTGCAAAAAGTGCCGGATCCACTTCGGTCGGAACATCGCCCTCAATCTTTTTGAGAATGTTGCCGATACGCTTATTGGCTGCAGTGAGGCTTTCGGCTTCAGGCAGTTCCAGGAAGCGGCGCACGGCGGCAAGACGCTGCGGAATATCGGCAAGATCGGCCGGGCGGCCGCACAGCACAGAATCGACTTCCTGAGCGCTGTAACCGGCATCGCGCATCATCACGCGCAGACGGTCGTGGAAGAAGTTCAGAAGCTCTGCGGACGCGTCCTTAACGCCTGCCACACCGGTTTCGACTTCAAACCCGTACTTCACAAGGGTCGTGAGGCTCACGGTGAGTTCTTTTTCAATGAGCATCCTAAGCACACCGAGCGCATGACGGCGCAGCGCGAAAGGATCCTTCTCACCCGTGGGCATCTGGCCGATACCGAACATGCCACAAAGCGTTTCCATCTTGTCGGCCAGGGCAACGGCAAGCGCCACCTTGCTCTCGGGCAGTTTGTCGCCGGCAAAGCGCGGTTCGTAGTGCTCACGCACGGCAACAGCCACGTCTTCGGGCTCTCCGTCGTGGCGCGCATAGTATTCACCCATGATGCCCTGAAGCTCGGGGAATTCGCCCACCATAAGGGTGCGCAGATCCGCCTTGGCAAGCATGGCGGCGCGCTCTGCGTGCGTGACATCGGCTCCGATTGTCTTGGCAATCATGCCGGCAAGCGCCTTCACGCGCAGCATCCGTTCGGCCTGAGAGCCGAGCTTATTGTGGTAAACAACATGCTGCAGACCGGGCAGGCGGCTTTCGAGCGTTTCCTTGCAGTCCTGGTTGTAGAAGAACTCGGCGTCAGCCAGACGTGCACGCACCACACGGGCGTTACCGGAAACAATGGCTTTGCCGCCGTCCTTGGCTTCAATGTGCGACACCAGGGCGAACTTATTCATGAGTTTGCCGTCGGCACTGCGCATCGGGAAGTACTTCTGGTTGGTCTGCATCGTCAGAATGAGGCATTCTTCGGGCACGGCCAAAAACTTCTCTTCAAATTCAGAGACGTAAATCACAGGCCATTCGGTGAGCGAATTCGTCTCATCGATAAGGTCCTCAGGGGCAATGAGCGTGCCGCCTTCGCGCTTGGCGGCCTTACCGAGTTCTTCCACAAGGCGCGCACGGCGTTCGGCATAGTCGGCAACAACCTTGCCCCTTTCAAGAAGCTCAGCGGCGTAACTGTCGGCCGACGTGATTTCAATCGGCGCATGCGTATGAAAGCGGTGCCCCATCGTGACGCGGCCTGCCTTAAGGCCGAACATCGTGACGTCGACAACGTCGCTGCCGTAAAGAGCCGTGAGATGCTTCACCGGGCGCACGAACTGCACTGTGGTCACACCATCGGCCAACTGATAATTCATGACCTTCGGAATCGGCAGCGCCTTGACGCTGTCTTCGAGGGCCTGCTGCAGGCCGTGCGTAAGGCTCTGACCGGCGCGCACACCTTCGTAGTAGAGCTGTTCGGTCTTGCCGTCGCTCACGCGCTTAAGCTCCGAAACCGGGCAGGAAATGCCGAGCGCAGCCATTTTCTTCACCAGGGCCGGTGCGGCTTCACCGTCGGCACCGATACCGACCTTCACCGGCACAAGCTTCTGACGGAAGGCCTCGTCCGGGCTCTTTTCAAGAACGTTGGTGATGTGAACGGCCATGCGGCGCGGGGCACCGTAGGCGTGCACAACGGAATCGTCCGTCAGAAAATGCGCGGCCCTGAGGCTCTTGGCAATACCTTCGGCAAACGCGTCGGAAAGTTTCTTTAAAGCCTTCGGGGGCAGTTCTTCGGTCTGAAGTTCAACTAACAAACTGGTCATTTTGAATTCTTTATCCGCAAATTGTGTTTAATCCGGTCTTCGCCTTAGGCGTGATGTGCGTTCTTAAGCATGGGGAATCCCAGGCGTTCACGCGATTCGTAGTAGCTCTGCGCCACTTCACGGCTGAATTTGCGGATGCGCGAAATGTAGGCGGCGCGTTCGGTGACGCTGATGGCACCGCGGGCGTCAAGAAGGTTGAAGGTGTGTCCGGCCTTAAGAACCATTTCGTAGGCCGGCAGCGCGAGCCTGAGTTCCATCAGGCGCTTGGCTTCGCCTTCAAAGTAATCAAACTGCTTGAAGAGCTTTTCCGGGTCACTGGCTTCAAAGTTGTAGTGACTCTGCTCGACTTCGTTCTGATGGAAGACGTCGCCGTAGGTGAGCGTGTGCTCTTCGCCCAGTCCGTCGGTCCAGTTCGTGTAGACCAGGTCAAAGACGTTGTCGCAGTTCTGCAGGTACATCGTCAGGCGTTCAAGCCCGTAGGTGATTTCACCGGTGATGGGCTTACACTCAAGGCCGCCCACCTGCTGGAAGTACGTAAACTGCGTGACTTCCATACCGTTCATCCACACTTCCCAGCCAAGGCCCCAGGCGCCGAGCGTCGGGTTTTCCCAGTTGTCTTCCACGAAACGGATGTCGTTGACCTCCGTATCGATGCCGAGCGCTCTGAGGGAATCCAGATAGAGATCAACGATATTGACGGGAGCGGGCTTTAACACCACCTGATACTGATGGTGCTGGTGCAGACGGTTGGGGTTTTCGCCGTAACGGGCGTCCTTGGGACGGCGCGACGGCTGCACATACGCGGCACGCCAAGGTTCAGGTCCGAGCGCTCTCAGAAATGTCGCTGTATGAGAGGTACCGGCACCGACTTCGATGTCGATCGGCTGAAGCAGAGCGCAGCCCTGCTTGTTCCAATACTGCTGCAGACGCAGAATTACTTCCTGAAAGGTAATCATTTTTTCTATCTAGAACCTGAATACAACCCGCCTCAGTTGCAGCGCAAAACACAACCGTGAGCCGCAATTAACGAAAACCGACGGCGGAAAATGGGGAATTTTACCCCATCAAGATTAAGGGCTCTGCCTGCCCGCAGTGCCCGCAGAAAGCACCTAACGGAGAGCGCTTTCCCGGCGCTTCCGGCGCAGATGACAGAAAGCAATGACCGCGAGGATAAGCGTCAGCAGGACTGCAAGCGGCAGATCCCCGAACTGGGCATAAGGCGTGACGCTCCCGCGCGAAACCGTCACCAGTGCATCCAGACTCTGTGCGCCCGGCCCCGCCCGGCGTTCAAGCCTTCCCCGGAAATCAATCACCGCAGAGCTGCCGTTATTGACGACCTGCAGAAGGGGCGTGGCGAATTCCCTTGCCCGCATTGCAGAAATCTGCGTGAACTGCGCAGCCGCCCAATCACCGAACCACCCCAGATTTGCCGTGACGACAATAAGCTGAGGCACTTCGCGCTTCTGCCAGAAAGCCCGCAGTTCACCGCCGAAGTTATTTTCGTAGCAAACCGCCGGCGCGTAGACAATGCCTGAGGCCTTGAGCGCCTCTTCCGGCACAAGACCGTGCCGCTGATCTGCCATGGGGATGCCCATCGCATCCACGAACCAGCGAAATCCGAAGGGCACATATTCACCGAAAGGCACCAAATGGCGTTTAGCGTAAACCGGCGCCTCGCTTCCTGCCTCATCTGCAGCCCAGAGGCTGTTGAAATAAACGCCGCGGGCGGGCTCTTCAAACGCATTGAATAAAACCGTGGTTTTCTGCGCACGGGCAACGAGAGCCGGCAGAAGCGCTTCTTCGGTCTTAAGCCGATTTAACAGCGCGGCATAAACGCTCTCAGGCCACAAAATAAGATCAAGTTTGCCGCCTAAGGGACTTGCAAGACTCATGGCCTTGACGCGCTCCAGGCGGGAAGTCTGCTCGGAAGCCGTTGCCCGCATCACAATCGGAAGATCGGGCTGCACAAGCCGCACATCAAGCGTTTTTCCCGGCGTGAACCAACTGATGCCCTCAAGTCCGAAACCGCCCGCGACGGCAGCGCCCGACAAAAGCGCCCCCGCCGTTTTGACGGCAACCCCCTTCATGCCGAGCGTGGCTGCCGCAACAAGGCCCGCGGCAAGAAGTGCCGCCAGCGCCGTGAGAAACACGCCGCCCGCCGGAGCCCAGCCCGCAAGCGGCGTGGGTAAAAACGCATAGCCCGCCGTGAGCCACCCGAATCCGAAGACATCCGTACGGATAATTTCAGACAGCACCCAACAGACCGGCAGATACAAAAGACTTCGTAACCCCTGCGGTGCCTTGAAAAACCTGGCTGCCGCACAAGGAACGGCAGCCGTAAGCGCGAGAACCGCGGCCATCAGAAAGACGCCTGCCGCAGCCAAAACATCGCCGAATCCGCCGAAAACGGCCATCGAACGGTGCGTCCAGCTTAACCCCAGCGTGAAAAATGCAAGCCCCCAGAGCCAGCCGTCCAGAAAAGCCTCTTTAACACCGGCCGATTTTTCAATACAGAAAAAAAGCGCCGCAAAGGCAACCAGCGTCGGAAGCCACCAGTTAAAGGGGGCAAACCCCAGAACCGCAACGGCGCCCGACAAAGCGCAGGCTGCGGCACGCACAAACGGCGCTGCCGCAGAAAATTTCCCGCCGGCTTTTAAAGCCTCCATCAGCTGTTACCTTCCCGGCTCTTGGCTTCAGCCTTCTCCGCGGCCACCACTTTTTCCGCAAGAAAGAGTGCGGCCTGACGCTCATCGCCCTTTAAGACACGGAAGCGGAACCCTTCAATTTCGATCACTTCCCCTCTGTGAGGCACATGCTCAAAGCGGTCGGTGATAAGCCCGCCCACCGTCTCACAGTAGTCATCCTGCAGGTTGCACTGGAAATAAGCGTTGAACTGTTCCAGATGGGTCCCCGCCTTAATGCGCCAGTGCTCGGCATCCACAACCGCGATGTTGTCGACGTCGGAACTCACGGAGTCAAATTCATCGTTAATCTGCCCCACGACCTGCTCGATCACGTCTTCAATCGTGATCAGCCCTGAGACGGAACCGAACTCATCGATCACCAGAGCCAGGTGATTGCGGCTGTCGCGGAAATCCCTGAGCAAAATATTGATGGGAAGCGTCTCCGGAATAAAGCGGGCCGGACGCAGATGGCTCGCGAGGTCGTAGTCCGGATCCAGTAGGAGCCTTAAAAGGTCCTTGGCATGCATGATGCCTTTGACGGTGTCGAGGTCACCGTCGACAACCGGAAAGCGTGAGTGTCCGCGGGCAATGAGTTTGGGCAGCCAGTTTTCCTTCTTCTCGGAAAGATCAACGGCCTCAATCTGAGCGCGCTGCACCATCAGGTCGGAGGCTCTGAGTTCGGAGACGTGCAGTGCCCCCTCCATCATCGCAAGTGCATCGGCGTCAAGAAGTCCTTTTCTCAGAGAGCTGCGCAAAAGCGCCACGATTTCCTCGCGCGTCTGCGGTTCGTCCTTGAAACGGCTGCGGAACAGTTTGAAAAATCCGCGGTTGCTTTTTTTCGTCTGTTTTTGTGGTTGCTCGTCGGGCATACAACTTTTTCTTGATGGTAATAACTGATTTCACGGCGTTTTTATGCCGTCATATGTTGAGCATAGCAAAGAGCGTCCGCTTTTAGTGGCCGCGGGCCGGATCACTGTAGGGATCGGCAAACCCGAGGCCTGACAGAATCTTGGTTTCAAGCGCTTCCATCGCCTCGGCCTCTTCATCGGTTTCATGATCCCAGCCCTGTGCGTGAAGCACGGAGTGAATGAGCATGTGCGCCAGGTGCTCGCGGAAACTTTTTTTCTGCTCGCGCGCTTCCCGTTCAATGACGTCCGTGGCGATCACAATATCGGCTTCGGCCGTCGGGCTGTGCGCATAGTCAAAGGTCAGTACGTTTGTGGTGTAGTCCTTGCCGCGGTAGGTTTTATTGAGAAGCCGCCCTTCTTCGGGCCCCACAAAGCGCACCGACCCGGCAAAAGGCACGAAGCTTGCGGCCTGCATCCAGCCGCGCATCTCGGCGCGTGTCGGAAGGCGCTTTTTGGCGCCGTCCGTGCGCTCAAAAGTGACGTCCACGGCCTTTCCGGCCTTTTTTGCTCTTGCCATCAGTTTTCCGCCTCCGCTTTTAACTGAGCGCGCCGCGCCTTTTCCTCTTCCTTTTCACGGGCTTCGTAGGCGTCATAGGCGCGCACAATCGCGCCCACGAGAGGATGGCGCACAACGTCAGCCGCCGAAAAATGCACCATGGCAATGCCGCGGACATTCTCAAGAACCCGCGAGGCATGCGCAAGCCCACTTCTCACGCCGCGCGGCAGGTCCACCTGCGTGACGTCCCCGGTGATGACGGCACGCGTACCAAAACCGATACGCGTCAAAAACATCTTCATCTGCTCGACGGTCGTGTTCTGGGCTTCATCAAGAATCACAAACGCGTTATTAAGCGTTCTGCCGCGCATATACGCCAAAGGCGCAATTTCAATCACCTGTTTTTCAATGAGGCGCTGCGTCTTTTCAAATCCGAAGAGATCAAAAAGCGCGTCGTAAAGCGGTCTTAAATAGGGATCGACCTTCTGCGTGAGGTCTCCCGGGAGAAACCCGAGGCGCTCACCGGCTTCAATCGCAGGGCGCGTCAGAACAATGCGCTCCACGGCATCGCGCTCAAACGCGTCCACGGCAGCCGCAACCGCCAGGTACGTCTTACCGGTTCCGGCCGGGCCGATACCGAAGGTCACATCACTTTCGAGTAATGCTTTGAGATAGGTCTTTTGATTGGGAGTTCTCGGTCTCAAACCCGAGCGGCGCGTTCTGAGCGTAAAGCCCTCATCGTCTTCGGTTTCTCCGCCCCGCTGCTCGGCGATGATCATCATCTGAACGTCGTTAACCGTCAGATCTTCACCGGCCTGAATGCGCGCCGCGGCGCGTCTTAAGACCTGCGCGGCACCTGCGGCCTGCACTCCCGCAAACCGGAAGTTGTGCCCGCGGCGCAGCACCTGCACGCCGAAGGCGTTTTCAATCTGCCGCAGATTCTCGTCCAACGGCCCCACAAGGCGCGAGAGCTCAGCCGCGGTGAGTTCCGCAGAAAAAACCTGTTCCTGAAGTTCCTGCATGACGCCTCTTTACTTGACAAGACGTCCGCCCAGCGTATGCGGGAAGACATCCGTGATTTCAATGTTGACCATCTGGCCGATAAGCCTCGGACCGCCCTCGAAGGTGACGACGCGGTTGTTGTCGGTTCTCGCCGAAAGCATCCCCTCACCCTTTTTCGCCGGGCCCGTTACCAGGCAACGCTCAATGTTGCCGAGCATGGCCTTGGAAATTTCCGTGGCGCGGGCGTCGTTGACGGCCTGCAGATGCTGCAGACGCTTTAACTTCACCTCGTAAGGGGTGTCATCGGGCAGATCTGCCGCGGGCGTTCCCGGACGCTTGGAATACACAAAGGAGAAACTCGCGTCAAAGCCCACCTCATCAATCAGGCGCATCGTTTCGTTGAAGTCTTCCTCGGTTTCGCCGGGGAATCCCACGATGAAGTCCGTGGCAATGGAAATTCCCGGACGCACGGCCATGAGTTTGGCAATGCGGTTGAGATACCAGTCGTGCGTATAGCCGCGCTTCATGGCTTCCAGAATCCGGTCTGAGCCGCTCTGAACCGGCAGATGCACGTGGTTGGCGAGTTTGGGCAGCCGCCCGTAGGCTTCAATCAGACGGTCGGAAAATTCCGTCGGGTGGCTCGTGGTGTAGCGGATGCGTTCAATTCCGTCGATTTCGCTCACATATTCAAGAAGCAGCGCAAAGTCCACAATCGAGCCGTCGGCGCCGCGCCCGCGGTACGCGTTCACATTTTGCCCGAGAAGCGTGATTTCCTTCACGCCCTGTGCGGCAAGAAGTGTGCATTCCACAAGCACGTCCATCAGAGGACGGCTGATTTCTTCGCCGCGCGTATAAGGCACCACGCAGTAAGAGCAGTACTTGCTGCAGCCTTCCATGATGGAAACAAAGGCCGCGGGCCCGTTGCTCTTGGGCGCAGGCAGACAATCAAACTTTTCAATTTCAGGAAACGTGATGTCCACTTGCGGGCGCCCGGTTTTCAGGCGCTCTTCAATCATTTTCGGCAGCCGGTGCAGTGTCTGCGGCCCGAACACAACGTCCACCCAGGGGGAGCGCTTCAGGATATTTTCACCTTCCTGGCTTGCCACACAGCCGCCCACAGCGATGAGAAGCTCCGGATTCTTTTTCTTGATTTCGCGGATGCGTCCGAGATCCGAGAAGGTCTTTTCCTGAGCCTTTTCACGAATCGAACAGGTCACGATCACAACGAGATCGGCTTCTTCGGGCGCTGCCACCCGCTCGTACCCGTTTTTGGCCATCAGGTCGACGATACGGGCGGAGTCATAGTCATTCATTTGGCAGCCGAAGCTGCGCAGATAGAGTTTTTTTGCGGTCACGGTTTACATCCGTCGGCGGAAAATTTTTTTGAAGGCCGATATTTTACCCGTAAGCGCTAAAATGCTGAATTCTGTTGAAATCTCAGTCTGACGGCACCGATCGAAAAAATAAAGGCGCCTCACCTGCGTTCAGGATTACTTAGAGAATTGTGATGAAAGAAATCCGTACCCGTATTGCTCCCTCGCCCACCGGCATGATGCACCTGGGGACTGCCCGTACCGCCATTTACTGCTGGGCTGTGGCCCGGCACCTGGGCGGCAAGTTCCTGCTGCGCATCGAAGACACTGATCAGAAGCGCTCCACCGATGAGGCAACGCAGGTCATTCTCGATTCGATGAAGTGGCTCAACCTCGACTACGACGAGGGCCCCATCTATCAGATGGATCGTCTGGACCGCTACCGCGAAATCGTTGATCAGATGCTCGCCGACGGTCGCGCCTACAAGTGCTACGCCACCCCCGAAGAGCTCGATCAAATGCGCGAAGAGCAGCGTGCCAAGGGGCTTAAGCCCCGCTACGACGGCCGCTGGCGTCCTGAAAACTGCGTCGGCCGCCCGATTCCCGAAGGCGTCAAGCCCGTGATCCGTTTCCGCAATCCCGATGACGGCGACGTGTCCTGGGATGATGCCGTTTACGGCCCGATCACGATTTCCAACAAGGAACTCGATGACCTCATCATCATGCGTGACGGCATTCCCACCTACAACTTTGCCGTGGTGGTGGATGACTGGGACATGAAGGTCAGCCACGTGATCCGCGGTGCCGACCACATCAACAACACGCCGCGTCAGATTAATCTGTATAAAGCCCTCGGCGCCGAGATTCCGATTTTTGCGCACCTGCCGCTTATCAACGGGCCTGACGGACAGAAGCTTTCCAAGCGCCACGGTTCGGTGTCGGTGATGGAATACGAAGCCCGCGGGTTTCTGCCCGAAGCCGTCTTCAATTACCTCGCCCGCCTCGGCTGGGGCCACGGCAACATGGAAAAGTTCTCGCGCGAAGAGCTGGCCAAGGTCTTTGACCTTTCCGACTGCTCGCGTGCCGCAGCCCGCATCGACTTTAAGAAGTTCGAGTGGCTCAATGCCCAGTACATGAAGGAAGCCGATGACAAGCGTCTTGCAGACCTCACCCGTGCGCGCATTGAAAAGCGCGGCGGCAAGGTTGAAGGCGGCCCGTCGCTTGCGGGCGTCTGCGGCCTTTTAAAGACCCGCGCCGCCACGCTTGAAGCGCTTGCCGATGCCGCCCTCTTCTTCTATAAGCCCCTCGAGCGTGATCCGGAAGCGGTAAAGGCCGCTTTGGCTGACGGCAACAAGGAAGCACTCCTTGCCTTCCGTGAAGAAGCTGCCAAGCTTGCAACGTTTGATGCGCCCTCCATTTACGGTGCCATCAAGGCCGTAATGGAAAAGCTCAACATCAAGATGGGCCCGATTGCCACACCGCTCAGAGTTTTGGTCTGCAACGTTAACCGTACGCCGCAGATTGACAAGACCCTGGAACTTTTCGGCAAAGACGAAGTGCTTGCCCGCATCGACAGCGGTCTGGCGATGGCAGCGTAAGACCTGAATTTCGGCTCACCGGCACGGCAGTTGCACTTTTAAAAGTGTTTCTGTAAAATGCTGGTCTCTGCTTGAGAGGGCAGAAAAAAGTGTGCGCCGGTAGCTCAGTTGGATAGAGTACCTGGCTACGAACCAGGGGGTCGCGGGTTCGAATCCTACCCGGCGCACCAGAAATTCATTAAAAACCGTGAAGCAGCAATGCCTCACGGTTTTTTGTTATCCGCGCCCGGCGTTGCTCCGGCATCTATCGGCGCAATTGCCGACTGCCGCTTCCTGCTTTGTCTTTTCCCGTCCTACAATGAGCGGACGTTTTGGCCGCAATCCCTCGGTTGCGGTATTTGTCTTGACAAATACCGCTCCCGCCTCAATCATTTTTCCTCAGGACGGGGGACAGAGGCGCGCCAAACTTTGTCAGCTTTAAGCAGCTAAGTTTTGGACAAAATTTTCTTTTTTTGACCACTCGAACATCTGAAGCCCATATGACTCGAGTGCACTTTTCTCCTCTTCAAGTGCCTTGATGTTCTCATCATTCACAATCACAAAAGCGCTCGAATTTTGTTCTCGATTTTCTTTCGTATCGATCCATGAAAAAAGGGCACTCTTGATATTTGATTGTGTGGGATTATTCAGAAGTTTGATAAATCTTTCCCCGGCCTGCTTACTCTTAGGGATAATGAAATCAAATTGATGCGAATAATGGCTTTTGCCCATTACAATGATTCTTCTTGAGTTTCGTATGTCGTTATTGTCAAGCCAATCAGCAACATCTTCGAAGAAAAATCTTTCAATATTCGGCTTGGACAAATAAAACAAATCATTAACCGCCAGGATCGCCTGAAGCAGGAAATGCTTCTGACGGGCAAAATCCTGATCTGAAGCCCTGGCATAAATAGCGTTGTTCTCGTCAAGCGAGACACCGAACCCATTTAAAACCTGATCAAGAAGAAACTTTCTGCGGGAAGAGTTGACCTCACAACCCGACATAGCCAAATCATCCAGCGTAAAAGAGTCGTCGGTCAAATACCATCCTCGCTCATCATGCCTGACATAAATCTGAATATGGTCGTTATGTCTGTCAAGCATTGGCGTCGTAATTTCAACCCATTCTCCTGCCGCTACCGATTTAAATGTGGTTTCCTGCCTCAGCCACCGAAAGTACTCATCCGTCATAGCCTGAACTTGTTCGATAGTAGTCATTTCATTACTGCCCAAACAGATCAATTTCAATCACACAACTTTTGATATTGCAGAACCTCATGAAATCCTCAAGAACTGCGGATTTAGAAGCAGGATTGCTCAACAAGCCCTCCGGCACTGGGTATGCCACCTTATCCCCATATTTTTCCGAGTAAAGATGCAGATGGGGCACTCCGATCTTTGTTCCGTCAGGATTCGTATGCGGAGCATTGAAATCTAATCTGGCAAGAACATAGACCTGTCTGGCCCGGGTCTGATACGAGGTTGTCAAGGCTATACGCTTAGTTGTGATATCGAAAAGAAACTTTTCCCGACCATTCATTGCTTGCAATGGAACTTTTATCCGGCCGCCCAGCCCTGGAAAAGGCTCAGGTTTAATCCCCGGCTGGGGAACCTTTTCCATCTTCAGCAAAGCCTGTGCTTCCTCTTTCGTCAGTGCCTGTTCAGTCATTTTTTCTTTTGAATCAAAAGCCGTGTCGCCAATCATTGAACCATACTTCCAAGATCGGCTCCATCTGAGAGCTGAGAAAAAAGGACGAGAAATTTCAGCGCAGATATGAAAAAAGCCCGCCTTTTATGCGAGCTTACATCATCTGAAAACTTTTTATTTGGTGGGATGAGGCTAACAAACCATCCTTTGTTTATACCGCTTTACACAAAGAAAATAAGTTTGTTATACCCACTGTTATACCCAAAGTAAAACTGATGCTGATCCCTCGCGTCGGCCTTATTTTAATGCCTGTCTGACGGAGTTTCTGTCTGCATTGAATCTTCCGACCAATCGGCCGCTTTCTTCAAGAATGTCCGCACCCTCAGAAAGAAGTCGTTGACACTCCTTGATTCGTCGCTCACAAAGCTTTCCGGAATCGCAGGTGCCGGCGGGCACTCGACCACCGCCGGCGGCCGCGCCGCGCAGGCGCTCAACATCCCGCCGCATACCAGCAAGCCGAGAGTCAAGCGCATCGATTTCAGCCTGCTTCTTGTCGACCGCGTCGGCGAGCTTCTTCGCATTGTCTGCCTCCCTTTTCGTTAGCTTCGCTTGATACTCCTGCGCGGCCTGCGCGTACTCGGCTTTAAGGCGCTCGATGTCCGCAGTGCGCAGGGCGTCCGCAAAGGCGTATCCGGCGCTGAAGACGACCACGGCCGCAGCGAGGTAGAGCCACTTGGCCATCTTTAAAGCAGCCAACCGCCGGCAAAGAAGCAGATCATGCCGAAGCCGACACAGACAGGCGCCCAGAAGAGACGGCACTTGCGGCGCGTCTCGGTATCGAGCTTGGCCTTCTCGGCCTTGAGTTTTTCGTAGGCGTCCAGCGTGAGATCTTCGACCTTCACGCCGATTTTCTTAAGCCATTCCTGAAAGTCTTCGCTGTTCATCACATACTCCTTGAAAAATTTAAAAACGTATTTGATGATTTCTTCTTTGGTCATTTTTTGCAGTTGTCCCAGCGCGCCTTGAATCCTCTTGCGTCAACATGCACAAAGCTGTCGTATAGCCCCACTCCTCCGTCAACGTTGAGCTCCAAACAAAGATCCTGAAGTGCAGGCAGGTCTTCCTGATGCTCGGGACGGATGTCAGCCGCGAGGCCCCGGACGTGGTAGGAGTTCTCCACGCCGCCCACGGCGCGATTGTGCTCCGGCGAGCGATAAGCGCTGTTGACAATGATCTGGCGGCCCCATGCCGTGCGGATTCGGTTCAATAAAAAAAGCAGCTCCGACCTGACTTGTTGCGCTCCGAACGGCGAGCGCTGGCCGTCCTTGCTCGCGAGTTCCTTTGTGTCAAAGTATCCGATTTTCATTTTTGCCATCCTTCTTCGGCTTGTTGCCGATCTCATCAACTGTTTCGTCTAGCCGCGCGTTGATCTGTTTGAGGGCCTTGCGAATGATTGCAGGAATGCACCCGCCAAGGTTCATGCGGTCAAGGTTCTCAATGATGCTCATGAACTCTGTGAAGCCGTAAGCCGCAATGACAATGCCCTGAAACACTGCGAGATAGTTCAGCGTGTAGGAAAACTGCACATCAAGGCCGTGCGCAAAGCCCACGACAACAAACATCAGGCCCTTTTTCAAAAGCCCACGCGACACGCATCGGCTCTCAAAGTCACGATTGACGAACGCCGCCGCCATGCCGGTCAAGAGGTCTGCGGCGACAAAGATCGCGAGCCATATGATGAGCGGCTTGGTATCGAGACCGAAGAAAAACGAAAGAGCGCCGGTGAGTGCGCCCACTGCCGCGGCGAGTATTTTCTCTGTGCCATCAGGCAAAAAGTCCGACGTCATGTGCATCCTCTCCGGCATGGATCACCCGTTTCGGCCCGAACCCTTGAGCGGGTGAAAGTAAAGCCAATGTTGAGCATTGAACGGCTTGACGCCCCAACACTTCCAACCGATCCCAAGTCGCACGCACTTCCATACCCCGAAAATCTTGTAGTGCTGCACGAAGTAGAACTGCCACGCGATCAACTTCGCCGCACGGTAAACATTCCACCGACACCACCCGCTGATGCCCGACCGATCACCGATCTTCGGGTCGCCGAAGATGGCCACGTAGTCGGACGTCTTTACGCTGATGCCGAGCACGTCAATGTGGAATCCATACGCCGTGTTGCGGACCAACCACGCCGTCCGTCTCGCCCACGTCCAAAACCACCCGTCTCGCGGCCATCGGGCACGGTGGCCTTCGTCCCCGTCGCAACTGTTGTCGGGGGTCTGAAACCACCACAGCCAATGCGGCAACCACCCGTCTGAACGCACAAAAAAGGCAAGAATCGGCGCACCGACCTTGCCCACGATTTCCATTAAAAAAGACGGCAACAAAAAGGCCGCCCACTTCAAGTACAACATGACACCTCCAAAATCATTACGCGTGTAATATTTTTTGTTGACAACGCAGGCAAATTGTTTTACACTTCGAGTCAGCTACTAAAGGAGAGCTCGATGAAATATGGCCAACTCATCAAGCTTCTTAAGAGCAAAGGCGTGAAGATCGCGGATGGTACGCGTCATCTAAGACTTCACCACGCAGGGAAAATGACCACTCTCAAGCGTCATCCAACTCAAGAGTATTCAAACTTGACTGTCAAAAAGACGCTCAAGGCTCTAGGGATCTCTGACTCTTAAGTAGCTAGGGCGGGGTGGTCTCCCGCCCGTCCCGCAATTCATGCCTCGACAGATCGAAAAAGGTTTTGCTATGCGCTACTTGTTCCCATGTGAATGCGAAATTGACTCGGAAACCGGGCGCTACGTGTTGTCGTGTTCTTCTCCGTCGGCTGTCGCCGAAGGGAACACGTTGCAAAAAGCAAAAGAGGAAATGCAAGATTTGCTCTTGCTAATCCTGGGAGATTGCATTCAATTCCACGAAAAATTCCCAGAACCGGCTCCCCTTTCTGGAAAAGGGAAAGAGGAAGTCGTGACCTTTTCTCATCTCCAAACTCTCAAGGTCCAATTGATTAACGCGATGGTGGAGAAGAATTGGCGTCCTGTGGATTTGGCAACCTCAATGCACATCACTCGTCAGGAAGCCTCAAGAATCCTCTCTCCCCGAGCTCCGACCAAGTTTGAGACAATCGCCGAAGCTCTTGAAGTTCTTGGTTACAGGCTTGACACTACAGCGGTTCCTGTCAACAACACAACAAAAAGAACATTGCGTAGGGCTTCTGCATCCGCCAATCTATTGAGCCTTTAAGCGACACGCTTTTCATTGACGTTTCCCATGTTGCCCCTCGCTGTTTAATTGTCTCACCTCGCGTCAACGCGCTCTTGAATCGTTTTCGGCTGCTCGATGGGCAGCTCGGCAGGGTTGCCGTCTTCATCCGCTCGCGAAAAGTAGCTAACAAAAAGGGGCGTTCATTCGCGCATTGATGGCGGCAACTGTCGCCTGAGAATTTCGCTTTTGTACGATTCTTCGCAGTGGTTCTTGTCGAACCACAGCAGGGCATCGATCAGCCGCTTTGGCCAGAGCCGCTGGCCCGAGCAGTATTCCCGCCAAGCCCGGCTCGACAAACTCTCATCCGGCCACCCGCCGATCAGGGCGTTGGCGAGTTGATCAAACGCGATCAGCACGTTCTTGATGTATGCGTACATCACGCGGCCGTAAAGTCGACAGGGACAAACTTGATCTTGATTTTCGCGAGGTCTTCTTTCGTCTTCGCGTCATCAATCTCGTCTCGCGTCTTCCACTTGTAGTCGTAAGCGGCGAGGCCTGCAGTGATAATTTCCTGATTCAAGACCTGAAGTTGCTCAAGGTTGAGCGGGTGTTTTACGTTGTTGGCGTCCATAAATTCGACGCCAGCTGCGGTGTAGGCGTTCTGCGCCTCTAAAGCCTCGACAAGGGCGCCGACGTCAGTTTTCGCACGGTCGTCGCTGTCAGCCTCAAAGCCGAGAGAAGACTTTAAGGTGGCGACTTCACCGCGCCAGGCAGTAAAGGCACCGTCCAGCTCACGCTTCTTTTCTTCTTTCAGCTCATCGAGCGTCTTTTCCGGAATCTTTTCAACAATCCACTCCAGATCAGGCCCACGTGCGATTCGATGCGTTGTGCTGCCTTCTGTGAGCTTTTGGAACAACTGGCGAAGCTCATTGCATCTTTGCGTTTGAGACTGATGTGAGACCGCACCCATCGCAAAACACTCTTGCGCCGTCTTTGGCTTCGGCTCCTCAATCCATGAGGACTTATCGTCCGAGAGGCGGTAGAACGACGGGGCCGCAGCCGGATCCTCTACGGGCGCATCAATCTGCGCCACATCATCCGGAAGCAGCAACTCTCCGTCCGGCATTTCCATCACCATCTTGAAATCACAGAAATAGCCGTCCTCATCAACGCAGGGCAAACGAACCAAATTTGATGCCATGTTAAAAACTCCAATTACCTCAAAAAAGTTAACCGCACTTAAGCCGCGCCAAAAGCGCTACTCAATTGCGGTCGGTTACGGGCTGTCTTTAAAAGTTCAACCCTCAGGCACTAAGTCCTGGGTACTGCGAATCTGCACACTCGGCCGTGTAGCCGACTTGGCTATCGGCCACTTCCCTGAAATGTCCCTGGCCGAAGCAAAGCAAATCGCCCGCAGAAAGCGGAAAGAGCTGGGCCAGGAGCCGCCTCTTGGCTACACCCTCAAAGATGCTTTCCGCTTATGGTGCAATTTAAAAAAGGGGAGAATCACGAGCTACGCTGACGAACGACGAAGGCTCGAGAAGTACGTCATTGGTCCTCTGGGGAATCGCCAAATTGACGAAATCACCGCGCCGCTCATGATCCAAATCGTTCGGCCAATTGAAACCGCCGGACACAGAGCAACACTCAAGCGCGTCATCATGCGGGTGCGCGAAATCCTCGACTTAGCGGTATGTGCCGGCTACATTCAGCACAATCCAATTGATCGCCTAAACCGCATCTTCGCCCCGCCAGTCACTCGCCCCATGCCGGCCCTTCCATGGCAGGAGCTCGAATCCATCATGGCTGTCATAGCCGCCGCCCCGACCAGGCTACAAATCTTGTTTCTTTGGTCGCTATGCTCAATGCTGCGGCCAGGCGAAACTGCAAAGCTCAGGAAAGACTGGATTAAAGACGAAACGCTGACCATTCCCGGAGACCAGATGAAAAAGCGCCGGCCTCACAGGGTTCCACTAACAAATTTCATGCTCCGTCTACTGGCGGAGGAACACAAATTCTCACCTCACCCGAAAAATGCCTTTGTCTTTTCAGGCATGCGGTCAAACGAGCACATGTCAAGCCAGAAGCTTGCCAAGTACCTTCATCAGACAACCCTTGCAGGAAAACTCGTTGCTCACGGACTGCGGTCAATCGCCAGGAGCTGGCTGGCAGACCACGCCATCCCGTTTGAAGTTGCGGAATCATGCCTCTCTCACGTGTCAGGGAGTCAAGTTTCACGCGCTTACCAAAGGTCTGATTATTTGGAGGCAAGACGGCCCGTCATGGACGCGTGGTGCTCTTATGTATACGGCTGTGCCCTGAGAGCCGGTCTTCTTCCACACATTATCAGCGCCAATGAGGAGGCCAAAGAAAAGTCTTAGCCCAAACCACAGGGGGCAGCCACCAGTATTCAGCCCCCTATCTTCTGATGATTTATAGACAGTTTGGGCACCGGACATAAGTGGTTATGCAACATCCGGCATTATTTGGAAAAGCGCCTGGAGGACCTACGGTGCCCTCTGGACAGAAGACTCGGGAAACAGTGACAAAAAGTCCGTAGCGCCCGGGCCGGATCCGATTGTTAACGTCCGGATGCGTGCCGGCGCGTATGACAGTACGTATGGAAGATCGTCATCTGTGTCTGTCGCCGCGGCTTATGTTCTGATGATAATCAAGGAATAGGCCGCAGGAACGGAGACAGATGATGAATTTCCGTACACATTATTTGAATAATGGGCGGCAAAATTTAAAGCATAGTCATCACCGTAGCGGTCCCATCCGCATGAAAAATCAACCTTTTTTCCACGATTAAAGCAACCGGAATATATAGCACCACTAGAAAAATGAAAGCCACCAGAATCACCATTGAAGTTTGGTGAAAAAGAACCCGTGATGTCCGGACATCAGCGGGTATACGGAGGTCAGAGGCATAGAGTACGTGACTACACGCAAAAGTACAGGAGTTTTCTCAGTGGAAAAGGCTACCAAAGACGCCTATTCATCGCACTTAGATAGCGTGGCTGAGACTGTTCCCGGACGACTGGTTTTTACGGCATCCGATTCGAGCAGTGTCTACGGCCGCACTTCCGGGGTATCTGTTCCGGCGGCTTACACGCTAATGATTATCAAGGCATAGCATGCCGGGACGGACACACCGCTTGACTGGCCGTAAGTCGAGTCTGAATACCCAGCTCGGAAGCCGAGCCCATACTGAGCATTTTCTGAATCATCGACAGACCATGCTCCCTTGCCGCCGCTAGATAATTTATAGAAAGCGCCGTTAAATGAGCCATCTACGGTGTCGTCTGTTGTGTTTTTTGGGATGATCGATCCTGTTATGTCCGGCCGGACATAACTGGCACTGTACAAATCGGCGGCTATCCCTTAATGACAACTGACC
>OWJS01000208.1_pt1 | contig 21561 bp, 15 predicted proteins | sample 1732961 | NCBI WGS metagenome assembly OWJS01 (sample SAMN05065774, study PRJEB22554) | human gut metagenome | biome: ENVO:2100002; feature: ENVO:00000062; material: ENVO:00002003 | host: Homo sapiens | place: USA
GCGTAAGATCGTCGGCAGCGTCAGATGTGTATAAGAGACAGCTTAATGATATACTTTTAGAAATTTAAGGGGATATGACGTAGAAGGGAGAGCACCGTATGGAAGAGAAAAACAAGAAGAATCAGGTGGAAAAGGAGAAAACGAATCAGGGACCGAAGAGTGAAGGCTGGGCAACGGAAGCCTTAGAAGAGATGGATGATTTCATAGAATCACAGGGAATTTATATTCGTCAGTAGAGAGAAAAATGATGCTGCATGTATAGACAGGTGGTGTCTGATCGAGCAAAGAAGCATGTCCGAGTAGGAGAAGAATTAGCTATGGAACGTAGAGAAATGTATGCGAATGGAAGGATACCAAGAATTATATTTTATATTGCAATGATAGCAATCCTGGTTGTATTTATTGCGGCGGAAATTGTGTATCCAAGCGAGTGTGCAGAGACTTCACAGGAGAAAAATCTGAAATACCACGGAACCTTTATGTGGGAGAAAGAGGACGGAACACAGGAGAAAATTGCAGTCCCGGGAAAGTATGAGGTACCGGCCGGAGAAACAATGACGATTGTTACAACGTTTCCGAATAATTATAAGGATACTTCGATCGCAATCCGTTCCTCGCTGCAAAGTGTTCGTTTCTATGTGGACGGAAAACTACGCACGGAATATGATACGGCAAATACAAGACCATTCGGCAAAGATTCAGCCAGTCGGTATGTGTTTTGCCCGACTTATACAAGAGATGCAGGAAGAGAGCTTAAAATTGAACTGACTTCCAATACCGCAAACTATTCCGGCGTTGTGAATCCGGTGTATTCCGGTGACAAAGCGGATATATGGGCATTTATTTTCCGCAGTAACGGAATGGAAAGCCTGATCGCACTGTTTATTTTGTTTACGGGAATTATAACGATCCTGTTCAGTTTTGCCCTTCGCATTACCTATAGGACAAAGTTTGATATTGAGTATCTGGGCTGGTGCATGCTAATGGGTGCAACATGGATGATCGGGGAGTCGAAGCTGAGACAACTATGGATTCCGAATGTTTCGATCCTTGCGGCACTTTGTTTTATCATCGTTATGATCTGTCCGCTCGGAATCCTTTTGTATGTGGATACTGTGCAGAAAAGCCGGTATCACAGGATTTACCGATGGATTGAACTTGCAGCGTGTATCAACTTTGTTGTGTCGGTAACACTGCAGCTTACCGGTAAGGCGGATTTTATCGAGACACTGCCGGTTTCAAATGTGGTACTGTCGGTGACCTTTGTGGCAATCTTTGTCACATTTATAAGAGATATGCTTCACGGCGGATTGAGAGACTATCATCTGGCACTGGCCGGACTTGTGATCGCACTGGTGTCCGCTTTGATCGAGATGGTATCGGTTTATTTTGTAGTGACAATCTCCGGGCTTTTTATCGGAATAGGACTGGTTATCCTGCTTTCCCTCAATCTCATCCGAACCGTTCGCAGTGTGCGTAATCTGGAACGGCTCCGCCAGAAAAAGGAGCTTGAGAGCCGAAGGAGACAGACAGAGCGCATTTCGCTGCAAACGATCAAGACGCTTTCTGTAACCGTCGAGACAAAGAATGTATATACAAAGGGACATTCCCAGAGAGTGGCAGATTATTCTGCATTGATCGCAGGTGCACTCGGCTGGGATGACAAGAGAATCAACAATCTGCGCAATGCTGCTTATATGCATGATGTCGGTATGATCGGGATTCCGGATTCCATTGTCAATAAACCGACCAGACTGATCGAGGAGGAATATGCGATCATTCAGAGACACACGCTGATCGGTGCGAATATTTTGAAAGATATTACATTGATCGAACATGTGGCGGATGTGGCACATTATCATCACGAGCGTTATGACGGAACCGGTTATCCGGAGGGAATTGCCGGGGAAGAGATTCCGATCGAAGCGCGTATCGTGGCGGTGGCTGACAGTTATGATGCGATGAATTCCAAGCGCATTTATCGCAATGCGTTAGAGAAGGAGAAGATCATCGAGGAACTTGAAAGCTGCAGCGGAACGCAGTTTGATCCGGTTATCGCACAACTGTTTGTCCGTCTGATCCGTGAGGGCAAGGTGGATACGGCGTTGCTGCCTGCCGAGCCGATCGGGGAAAGCAAAATGGATCATTACGAATCCGAGACAACGAAATTTATCTCCGATATTATGAGCACGATGCAAAGCCAGGAGGATAGTGACAGTTATGACTTCCTTACGGGACTTCCGGTGCGCAGCAAGGGTGAGATACTGATCGCACAGATGATGCAGGAGCATGATGGCGGACTGGTATTTGTGGATATGGACAATCTGAAGAAGCTAAATGATGTGTACGGACACAAAGCAGGTGACCGCGCACTCAAATTACTTGGTAATATACTAAAGGATGCGGGAGACAATTCTATTGCCTGCCGTCTTGGCGGGGATGAATTTCTGCTGTTTCTTCCGGATTATTCGAAGGATGAGATCCATGCATGTGTCAAACACATTTTCTTTGAATTCGCTAAGGCAAAAGAAGATGATGTCGAGCTGCGCTGCGCGGATCTGTCTGCAGGAATGAGCCTGAGTACCAATGGGGCAACGTTTGAAAAATGCTACAGGGAAGCGGATAAAGCATTGTATTTTGTGAAACAGAACGGTAAGGGAAATTACATGTTCTATCATGAGATGCAGCTTGACCATGGGATGTCCGGCACGGGAAAGGATCTCGAACTCGTCGCGAAGGCGCTTCGGCAAAGCGGAAGCTATAGCGGCGCGCTGGATCTGGATTACCGCGCATTTGCAAAAGTTTATGAGTATGTCAACAGTCTTGGAGAGCGGTATCGCCATAAGTGTTACCTTGTCATGGTTACGATGGAGACGTTTCCGGATCGCATGATGTATATTGAGCATATTGAGGAAGCTTTAGGATGCATGGAGAATGCCATCCGTGAGAAAATCCGTAAAGTGGATGTCTGCACCAGATTCAGTTCGATGCAGTACCTGATCATTCTTTTTGAAGCGCAGGAAGATCGGATCGCAAATGTGATGGACCGGACGTTTGCACAGTACAATGAATTGTACGGCAAAGACGATTTTATTCCGCGGTACGAATACATTCCGATGGTGGAGACTGAGGATTAAGAAAAAAGTATAAGATGTGTCGTAATTACGCGCTAGACTCTTGACAAATGGGAGACTGGCGCGTAAAGTATTTCTTGCTGCAAAAGCAGTTATGTCAGTTCGAAACCTTCCTGACAGAAAACAAAACTAAAGGAGACAAAAGAATATGAAAAACAAAGGTGTTGTATTTATTGTTCAGGGAGCGATGATCGCCGCTCTCTATGTGGTGCTTACGATGCTTGCCAACGCGCTTGGCCTCTCATCGTACAGTATCCAGATTCGTTTCTCGGAGGCGCTTTGCATCCTTCCGTTTTTTACACCGGCAGCCATTCCGGGCCTGTGGATCGGATGCCTGATCGCCAATCTGATGACCGGAGCCATTATCTGGGACATCATCTTCGGAAGCCTTGCGACTTTGATCGGTGCGGTAGGAACCTATCTCTTACGCAAGCACAAGTTTGCATGTACCTTACCGCCGGTAATTGCCAATATAGTCATCGTACCGTTTGTGCTTCGTTACGGTTACGGATTCAAGACGATCTATAAGGGAATCGACTGGTCAATCCCGTTTAATGTGGTAACCGTCGGAATCGGTGAGATCATTTCGGTATGCATACTTGGAAGCCTGCTTCTCAAGGTGCTGAGTAAGTATCGCAATGTGCTTTTTGCACAGAGCCTGAACCAATAAAAATAATATAGAAATGAAGGTTGTTGGATCGCATGTCGCAAGGCAGGCGGTCCGTTTCTTTTTTGTGTAAAATATGATAAGGTAATCAGATAGGAAAGGATGACAGGTGATGGAGTTAAGAGTGTTACGCTATTTTTTGACGGTAGCAAAAGAACAGAGTTTCACGAAGGCTGCCGACCAGCTTCATATTACACAGCCAACTCTCTCAAGGCAGCTCAAGTCTTTGGAAGAAGAACTGGGAACGATTTTGTTTCACCGTGGCGGACACAGTATCACGCTCACGGAGGACGGACTTCTGTTGAAGCGCAGGGCATTGGAACTTCTTGATCTTGAGGATAAGATCATAGATGAGTTCAAGGGAAACGAAGATTCCGTGGAGGGAACGATCACGATCGGCTGTGGCGAGTTTGCTGCGGTTGAGATTATGGCGCAGATCTGCGGAACTTACAAGAAAAAGTATCCGCGCGTGCAGATCGCCGTCCATACCGGGACTGCCGATAAAGTCTATGAGATGATGAACAAAGGCCTTGTTGATATCGGCCTTTTTATGGAACCGATCGATACGGAAGGTTTGGATTACATTCGTATTGCAAACAGTGACCATTGGGTGGTCGGTATGTGTCCGGATGATCCGTTGGCGAAGAAAGCGGAGGTCTGTAAGGAAGATCTGCTCGGATTGCCGCTGATCCTGCCGGAGAGATCTGGCGTTCAGAGCGAACTTGCCAATTGGTTTGGCAAGGACTTCGAGAAGCTGAATGTGGCATATACGAGCAACCTTGGGACGAATGCCGGTGTTTTTGCGATGCAGGGACTTGCATATCCGGTCTCGATTGAAGGTGCTGCCAAATACTGGAGAGAAGATCTTCTGGTACAGAGGAAGCTGGATCCACCGATCAATACGGATACGGTGATCGCATGGAAGCGGAACCTTCCGCATTCGGGAGCCGTCAGCAGGATGATTGAGGAAATCAATGCTTTTCAGGCATAATGAACAATACAATATAAGTAATAGACATAATCAAATGAAGAAATCTATAATAGGCATGTAGGTCATAGAAATGAAATGACCTGCATGCTTATTTTTGTGATGATAAATGACAAAGGAGGAAGCAAAATGAGTAAGAGATTGGTAGCGTATTTTAGTGCAAGCGGCGTGACAAGAAAAGTCGCAGAAATGGTCGCAGAGGCTGCGGGAGCAGATCTGTATGAAATCACACCAAAGGAATTATATACAAAGGCAGATTTAAACTGGATGGATCAGAATGCGAGAAGCACGATCGAAATGAAGGATAAGAAGATCCGCCCGGAGATGACCGATACGGATGCAAAGGTTGGCGATTATGACGAGATCCTGATCGGATTTCCAATCTGGTGGTATGTGGCTCCGACGATTATTAACACATTTCTGGAGAAATATGATTTCTCCGGCAAGAAGATCGTATTGTTTGCGACATCCGGCGGAAGCGGATTCGGCAATACCGTAAAGGAACTTGAGCCGTCTGCACCTGGTGCAACAATCGTAGAAGGAAAGGTACTTAATAATGCAAATAAGCAGATGATCGAGAACTGGGTAGCAACTCTGTAAGAAGAAACATTAAGGCACATAAGAATAACAGATGGATGGCAATTCGTGGATGAGGATTGCAGCAATGAAAGAAAAGGAGTGTATAAGATTATGGCAAAGATCACACAGACAGCAGGACGTAACGCATTGGGCGAGTTCGCCCCACAGTTTGCGCATTTTAACGATGATGTATTATTCGGCGAGAACTGGAACAATGAGGACATTGATGTAAAGACAAGAAGTATCATTACCATTGTTGCTTTGATGGCACAGGGAATCACGGATTCTTCCCTCAAGTTCCATCTGCAGAATGCCAAGGATCACGGTGTCACACAAAAAGAGATTGCAGCAATCATCACACATGTCGGATTCTATGCAGGATGGCCGAAGGCATGGGCCGTCTTTAACCTTGCAAAGGAAGTCTGGACATTAAATGAGGGAGACCTCCCATACGAGGATGAGGCAATGCGCACACACGCAAAGTCCATGGTATTCCCGATCGGACAGCCGAACGATGGATTCGCACAGTATTTTATCGGACAGAGTTATCTTGCTCCGGTATCGACCAGTCAGGTTGGTATCTTTAATGTGACATTTGAGCCGGGATGCCGCAACAACTGGCACATCCATCATGCCAAAAGCGGAGGAGGACAGATTCTTGTGTGTGTAGCGGGACGCGGCTACTATCAGGAAGAGGGCAAAGAAGCAATCGAATTACATCCGGGCGACTGCATCAATATTCCGGCAGAAGTTAAGCACTGGCACGGTGCAGCTTTGGACAGCTGGTTCTCACATCTGGCAGTTGAGGTGCCGGGCGAGGAGAACTCGACCGAGTGGTGTGAGCCGGTGACGGATGAAGAGTACGGTAAACTCAAATAATAGGTAATTGCGTCAGAATTTGGCGTGGAGCGAATGGGCGTCGTCAGATGCCCTTATTTTTATACGGACTTATGTATATTCATAGAATCTTAAAAAAATTATAGCAATTCTTAAAAGACCTTTCACCTTCACTTATGCTATAGTAATAATCAGCAAGACATGCAAGTTGTAGAAGGAGGAAGTTATGACCAAACGATTGACCGCTGCGGCACTCATATGTATTTGTCTGCTTACATTTGGTTTATTTTTAAAGCCGGTAAGTGTGCATGCGGATGAGACGCAGCAATTCACAGGAGAGGCAACCCTGCTCAAGCAGGACAGCACGTCAGGTACATTTCAGATTACCGTTTCCAATAAAGGAGAAGATTTTGACGGCACAGTCCGTTTTCAGATCGACGTAGAAGGCGGTGCAAAAGCATACTCTGCGTTTGATACGAAGATGACCTTGCCACAGGACGGACAGAAGCAGTATATGATAACAGTTCCGCTCGACGATTATTCGTCATCCAAAGGGCTGGCCTTCCTCACGTTTCTTGACGACAAGGGTGAGGCGTTGCAACTGATCAAACTCACCGGAATCCTTGGGGACAAGGCGGGGAAGACAACGGTCGGCGTATTGTCGGACAGCTTTGATAAGCTGTCTTATCTGCAGATGCCGGGACAGACTTATTATGCGAATAACAAGGAACGCAGCATCAATCTCATCGAGCTCTCCTCGAGTGATCTGAAAAAAAGCCTGAGCGGTCTGTATTTTCTTGTCATCGATGATTATGATATGAGCGCTCTGGATTCGAAACAGATCGCTGCAATCGAGGACTGGGTCAATCAGGGCGGATGGCTGATCATCGGGACCGGAAGCAGGGGATCGGATATGATTTCTGCTTTTTCCAAGGGATTTCTTGATCTGGCTTATGTTTCCACGACGGAGGCAGGAACGCCGAACGAGGCATCAAAGATTATTAACAAGCATCAGGGAGATTATACGACTTACGTTAACAATGGAGTCAATCTGCAGGATCTGGCATATTCCGAGTTCACCTTCAGCGGCACAAGCGGATATTTCAGCTCCGAGCATCCGGGATGGAATATCCAGATCGGACAGGGGTGTGCGATGGTGCTGGGCATCTCGCTTTCGGATCTGCAGGTGCAAAGTGGCAGCGAGAATATCGTTTACTCGCTTTATGATGAGGTGCAGTATAATTCTTTGAAAGCGTCTAGCTATATGGATCAGGACAGTTGGGCTTATACGGGAAGCCGCGCGCTGAGCGCGATCGACCATCAGTTTACGGATGTGAATTTTACGTCGCTTAAGGTTTTGATCTTTCTTTATGCGATCCTGGTAGGACCGGTCCTTTACCTGATCCTGCGCAGGGCAAAACGAAGCGAGTGGTACTGGGTGGGAATCCCGATCCTCGGCGTGGTCTTTGTCGGACTGGTCTATCTGTGCGGCAATGGTATGCAGGTAAGAGGAACGAAGATGTATTCTGTATCGGTGCAGCAGGCAGACGGCGAGACGGATCCGGATGTGAACACGTATCTGCTCGGGTATCGTTCCGGTACGAAAGAGTGGACAACAAAGTTAAATGACAATTATATGTATGCGGGAGGCGCATTCTCAACATATGTTACAGCCAGCCGCAAGGTACCGAAGTATATAAACCATATTGTGTATGATGGTGATGAGATCCGTATTGGCGCCAATCCGGCAACGAACTTTGAGAGCGAATATATGAAGGCGTTCGGAAGCGGAATTTCGATCGGATCGATCGACACGGATCAGGTTGTACTTGACAGCAACGCACAGAGTGGAAGTGTGACAAACAACACCAATCAGGATTTCCCTTATCTGGCTTTACAGAGCTCGGATTATATACTGATTCTGACGGATGTGAAAGCCGGTGAGACGGTGGACATCGCAGATGCAATCAAGAATAAAAAGTATGTTTATAATCAGGCGGATGCTTATCTGGATGATGCTTTTGATAAGCTGGTCGATTATTACAATTACGGAGCAAAGACAACGGTTGCGGACAAGGATGTGATGTCCGCACTGATGCTTGGTATGTTGGATGCGAGACAGTATACGGCGGATCAGGCAGATTATGTTGTGGCAACCGGCATCACCAAACAGGGAATGCACAAAGCCACATCGGAACAAAGCGAGCGCGCATACAGTTGTTTCTATGCGATTGCGGAACAGGAGGGCAGCCATGCTTCAAATTAGTCATTTATACAAGAATTACGGCAAATTTCTTGCAGTAAACGATTTGAATCTGCATGTGCCGCAGGGAGATTTATTCGGATTTGCCGGCCCGAACGGTGCCGGCAAGACGACGACGATCCGCATGGTGTGCGGACTGATGCCGCCGACCGCCGGAAGCATCTGTATCAACGGTGTGGATGCACTGGCAAACCCTAAGGAGATCAAGCGGCAGATCGGCTATGTGCCGGATTTCTTCGGGGTGTATGATAACTTAAAAGTAAAGGAATATATGGATTTCTACGGATCAATGTACCGCATGACCTCGCGTGAGATCGCACGGATCTCGGACGATCTGCTGGAACTGGTCAATCTGTCGGATAAAAAAGAGGTGTATGTCGATACCTTATCCCGCGGCATGAAGCAGCGTCTGTGTGTGGCGCGTGCTCTTATCCACAACCCGGGACTTCTCGTTCTCGATGAACCGAATTCCGGACTGGATCCGCGTGCGAGAGTCGAGATGAAGGAGCTTCTCCTCAATCTCAAAAGCATGGGTAAGACGATCGTGATCAGTTCCCATATTCTCTCGGAGCTTTCCGAGATGTGCAGCAGTATCGGAATCATGAACAAGGGACAGCTGGTGGCTGCCGGCAAGATCGAGGATGTCATGGAGAGTGTGTTCGGGCATGACCAGCTGATCGTAAATGTGGCCGAAGGCATGGAGACGGCGGTGCGTATCGCCAAGGAACATGTCGGAATTACAGTGGATTCGATCGGCGAGAAAGAGTTAAAGCTGACCTGCAAGACGACGGATCAGGAAGTGGCGCAGATGATCGGACAGATGATCGCACAGCAGGTGCTTGTGACAGGATTCCACAAGCAGGAAGGCAATTTGGAATCCTTATTTATGGAGTTGACAGGAGGTGCGGAACATGCGGCTGAATCCAATCATTAAGAAGGACGTCAAAGTACAGGCGAGAAGCTTTAAGATGTGTGTGGAAGTGTTTGTGTATGAACTTATTATGGCGCTGGTATTCTTTGTCGCACTGTTATATATCACGAGTCAGAATCGGTTTACGGACGGCAATGTCTATAGCCAGATGGTGTGGCTGTACCCGGTGCTTGCAATCGCGCAGTGGGTGATACTCGGAGCGGTCATTCCGATCCACACGTCGTCTGCCATATCCGGGGAGAAGGAGCGTCAGACCTTCGATATTATGATGACAACCAGTATGACTCCGTGGTCCATGATTATGGGCAAAGTCATGACGGCGGTCGCACAGGCGATGATTTTTGTCGTGGCAAGTATTCCGGTCATGGCGCTTACCTTCGTTGTGGGAGGACTGTCATGGAGTTATCTGTTCTGGTTTATCGCGGTGGCACTATTGGTATCGCTTTTTGCAGCGAGCATCGGCATCATGTGTTCTTCATTCTGCCGCAAAAGTATTACAGCGGTCATTGTGTCCTATGGAATCTATATCATATTCTTTGTTGTGACGGCGCTTCCGGCCTATCTGATTTGTATTCTGACGGATTATGCAAAAAGCGAGAAAGACATGATCGGATTCTTTTTGTTGAATCCGGTGGTCTATATCACGGAGTTTGTAGCAAAAAGCATGACGGATGCATCCTGGATCGCGGATATCATCGGACAGACGAAGTCACCGCTTTTGAACTGGCTCGCATCCGGATCGGTGTGGATGATCCTCTCAACGATCGCTTTCCTTGCGGTTTCTTTCCTGTTTTTGCTGATCGCAAAGAAGCGGATCTCTCCGGTATCAAAGCGTAAAGCAAAGAAGCTTGCCGGAAAGCAGATGACACAAATAACGGAGCAATCGAATGGATGAACGAAATTATCTTCTGCAGGCGATCAGGCGGAGCAGACGAAAATTAAATATGGCAAAGACACTCGATACCTGCATCTGCGTTCTGGCGTGTGCAGGTGTTGCTGCAATCGTGCTTGAGGCGGCATCGATATGGATTCCGTTTTACTATGTGCATCTGTGCGCGGGTATCGCGTTACTCGTCGCTTTCCTTGCGGGACTGGTGTATTCCATCGTAAAGAGAGTCGGTATGCATGAGGCTGCGAGACGGATCGATACCTTCGGATTACAGGAGCGTGTGCAGACAGCGTATGAGCAGATGGAAGATGAGAGTGCGTTTGCCTGTATGCAGAGGCTGGATGCGGCAGAGAAGCTGCGGGGCAAGGTCGAAAAAAAGGAGATCCGTATCCGTTTGCTTCCGGACAAAAGGCATCTGACCGCGGCGGCGTTATCACTTGGGCTTGCATGCGGTCTGGCTTTCGTTCCGTCACAGGCGCGAGAGATCGCAAGCCAGAGACATGCAATCCATCAGGAGGCGAAGGAAAAACAGAAGGAATTATCTGAGCTTGCCGATGCTTTGGAGCAGATGGATACAAGTACGCTTACGGATGAACAGAAGGCGAAGCTTTCCGAGTTACAGGAGGCTTTAAACCGTTCCATGCAGGAATTGGCGCGCGCGGACAGCAGGGAAGCACTGGATGCGGCGAAGAACAAGCTTGGATTTAAGCTGGAGCAGACGAGCCAGAGTCTGGCGAATCTTGCGAGTCAGATGAGCAAGGAGCAGCAGGCGGCAATCGCTCAGGCACTGGCCAAGGCGGCCGCGAACGCAGCTGGGAAGTCGTCCGGAAGCAATGGCACACAGAGTGCATCAAACGGTGGAAGCAACGGAACGCCCGGTACCGGCGATGGCAGTTCCGGCGACGGAAATAACGGAAGCAACGGAAACGGATCGAATGGAAATAACGCTAACGGAGATGGCAACGGCTCGGATGGAGATAACAATGGAAACGGTTCGGGCAACGGAAGCGGAGATGGTTCAAACGGAAATGGATCCGGGAACGGAAATGGAAATGGAAACGGAAATGGAAACGGAAACGGATCCGGCAATGGCAGTGGACGGGGAACCGGACAGGGCGGTGGAACACACGATTATGTCAGTGTGCCGAATGCGGTCGGAAACGATGAAAATCTGACCGGAAACAAGACCGGCGACGAGAACGGGGATTCCTACCGCGCACAGAACGGACTTGTGTGGGAAGGGGATCATGTAAGCCTCGACTCTGTCATCAGTGATTATACGAAGGATGCCTATGAGGGAATCTCGTCCGGACGTTATCCGAGCGGAATGGAAGATGTGATCAAGGATTATTTTAAGAATCTGAGTGAATAAAGGAGAAACTATGACAGAATTTGAAAGCTATCAGGAAAAAATCATACAGTGTGAGCAGGAGATCGGCAAAGGCATCATCGGACAAAAAGAAGTCATCCGACAGGTTATGCTTGCGATGCTCGCAGGCGGAAATGTTCTGCTGGAGGGTATGCCGGGACTTGGAAAGACGATGCTCGTGCGCACGATCAGTAAGGTGCTGGCACTGTCTTTTAAGCGTATCCAGTTTACACCGGATCTGATGCCGAGCGATGTCACCGGAACCAACATTATGGTAAAGGAAGAAGGAAGGAGCAGCTTCCGGTTCGAGAAGGGACCGATCTTTGCCAATCTGGTACTTGCCGATGAGATCAACCGTGCGACACCAAAGACACAGTCTGCTTTACTTGAGGCGATGCAGGAGCACACCGTAACGGTCGGAACCGAGAGCCACAGGCTGGAGGAGCCGTTTCTCGTACTTGCAACACAGAATCCGATCGAGCAGGAGGGAACCTATCCGCTTCCGGAGGCACAGCTGGACCGATTCTTATTTAAGATCTTAGTGCCTTTTCCGGATAAGGAGGAACTGCGCGGAATTGTCAATCTGACCGAGGGTACAGACAAGCCTGTCATCACTTCGATCATGAGCGGGGAGGAGCTTCTGACTGCAAGAAGTCTTGTTACACAGATTCCGATCGCGGATGCGGTCATGGATTATATTCTGGATCTTGTGATGGCAACACACAAGGAGAATCCGTATATCAGAGAGGGCGCAAGCCCGCGTGCGGCGCAGGCGATCATCCGTACGGCGCGTGCGCGTGCGTTCATGGAAGGACGTTTTAATGTGGCGTTCGAGGATGTGAAAAGCGTGGCCTATCCGGTACTGCGCCACCGTATTTTGTTAAGTTTCGATGCCATCTCCGAGGGTGTGACAGAGGATGCAATCATCGAGCAGTTGTTGTAAGGCTGATTCAAAGTTTTTTGATTGACAAAGCTGGCGCGGTAGCTGTTTCGGAAAAGATGCAGATGCGGGCATTTGGGGAGAGGAACAATGTTTGATTCAGAGTTTTACAATACGCTGTCGCAGCTTACGCTTGCGATGACGCATAAAAGCAATAGGAATATGTCCGGAAACCGCAAGTCGGTACAAAAAGGTGTGTCCGCAGAGTTTTCGGATTTCCGTGAGTACATGCCGGGCGACGATCTAAGACGCCTTGATTGGAATGTGTATGCAAGACTGGACCGCATGTATATCCGGGAGTATATGGAGGAGAAGGAAGCCTATGTTACGATCCTTCTCGATACGAGCGCCTCGATGGAGTACGGAGAACACAAAAAATCCGAACTCGCCACGATGCTGGCAGCTGTGGTGGCATATATCGCTTTGGCGAATATGGACCGGGTGGTACTGGTCGATACGGCGGAGCTTATGCGACCGCTGTCGGTCGGAGGCGGAAAGAAAAGTTTCTCTCGCGTAATCCACTGGCTGGAAAACCGGACGTTTGGCGGGGAGAGTGAACTGCTTTCATCCGTGCGAAAGATTCCGCTGACCGGAGCGGGGGTTACGGTCGTGATCAGCGACTTTTTACAGGAGCCTCTTTTGGAAGAAGAGGATCGTTCGTACGAGAAGATGTTGCAGTATCTCCGGTACCGCAAGCAGCGTCCGGTTATGCTGCAGACGCTTTGCGGTGAGGAGCTTCATATCGATATGGAAGGAACAAGAAATCTTATTGATATGGAGACGGAGGATAAGCTTCGTGTCACGATGGATGCGCAGGCAATCGAAGCATACGAAAAGGAACTTTTTGCTTTGACCGGACGGCTGAAGAAAGGGTGTGCATCCGGTGGTGGCGCGTATGTGCTGTGTGACACGACGCGGGATCACAAGAAGCTGATCTATGAAGATTTGAGGGTATTATATGACATTTGAGAGTTTATGGCCGCTTGCGTTCCTGCTTGCGGTACCAATCATCATCATTTTTTATCTGCTTGTTCCCAAAGGGAAAGATACGAAGATTTCTTCGAACCTGTTGTGGAATAAGCTTTTTGTCAACCGACAGTCGAAGACATTTTTAGAGAAATTCCTGCACAATATTCTGATGTATTTACAGATCGTTGTCGCATTGCTTCTGGTGCTCGCGTTAATGACACCATACATGAACCGTAAGGGAAATTCGAATGCCAATGTGATCATGGTTCTTGATACGAGCGGCAGCATGCAGAACGTGGACGCGGGCGGCAAGTCCAGACTGGAACGCGCGGTGGATGCGATGAAGCAGCAGATCGCCGATTCCTCGGGAAGTACGTTTTCCATTGTGACGACACATGAGAATAAGACGGAGCTTCTTGCGGTAGGTGCAACGGACAGCAGGCAGCTTACGCAGGCACTCGACGGGGTGACCTGCAGCGATGCGGACGGTTCGCTTTCTGATGTGGAAGATACGGTGGATTCACTTGCTGCGCAGCAGGAGGATGGGAAGAAGACATCGGTTCTCGTTTATACGGATGGCATCGGTGCGGCGGATGCGGATACTCTGGTGCAGAGGTTTCATGCGAATATCTGTGTGATGGGTGAGGCTGCTGAGAATGTGGCGAATGATTTTCTCTCCTGCGCGAAGGATGAGAACGGTTATCAGGCAGCGGCGGGGCTGACAAATTACAGCGACAAAGAAGCGTCACTTGAGATCACGCTGTATGAGAAGGATATCCCTCTTAGTGTGCGAAATGTGACGGTTCCTGCCGGGGAAAGTTATACGGTTCTGTTTGAGGACATCAAGTGGGATGGCAAGCCGCTCAAAAGTGAGATCTCTGCGATTCGTTTCGCGGGAAGTGAGGCGAAGGATTCGCTTGCGCAGGACAATGTCACATATGCGATCGAGGATCAGGCGGCACAGTATGATGCCGTATTGATCGGAAAAGGCAATACGTACATCGAGAAAGCCTATGAGGCGATCAGTGGCGAGAGTCTGGTGCGTGCGGAACGTGAGAACACACTCGAAGAGGATGATACAAGGGTGCGCATCTATGATGCAGGAACTGCCGATCTGCAGGAGGATGCGTTAAGCAGGATGGTATTTGCGGATCCGTCGGATGCGACAGGCAAGGAAGAACATATCGCATTAACGGTGTCGGATACAGAGATTACATCCGGAATCAAGGATTTTTCGGTCGGCGTCAACGAGACCTACACGTATGATGTGCCGGAATGGGCGACCGGTTTCCTGTGGGCAGGCAAGAAATGTGCCGGTTATTACGGCGAGCATGACGGCGTGCGTGTCGTGGTTGTGGGTTTTGATATCCGTGAGTCGGATTTTCCGCTGCAGGCGGAGTTCCCGGTCTATATGGCAAATGCGCTCAGCTTCTTAAATGACAGTTCGCTTCTGGCACAGAATGTGTATGTGGCAGGTGAGAAAATGGTCTACCATCCGCAGTCGGATGTGGATGTCAGCACACTTTCCGCAGCGACCGATACGGCGGGACTTTTTACGGTTGAGGCAGGCGATAAGAAGGAAGCATATGTGGTGCGTTTTGCAACGGGCACACAGTCCGATGCATCGGTTACGGCGGCATCAAGCGGGGATGGCGTGACGACACAGGGCGGAATGACAAGAAAGTCGCTCAGAAGTCTTGTCATTCTTCTTGTAATCCTGCTTTTGATCCTTGAATGGATCGTTTATGTAAAGCAGATGCGCTATCGGGGCAAATTCTATCTTGGCGTAAGATTGGCCGGTCTGGTGCTTCTTGTTCTCGCTGCAATCGGGATTTCGATTCCGAAGAGAGCGGATTTAAACACCACGATTTTTCTGGTCGATGCATCGACGAGCAACGAGACGAACCTGTCCGATATGGATTCCTACATCGCGGATGCAATTCAGAAGATGCCGAAAGGCAATCAGTATGGAATCGTGACCTTTGGCAAGAAGCCGATGGTGGAGCAGTTCGTGACGAGGGAGAAACATTATTCCGGAATTCTTTCGACACCGGATAAGACGGCAACGAATGTCGAAGAGGCGGTGTCCAGAGGCCTCTCTATGATCCCGGAAGGCAGCGCGGGGCGCATCGTGATCCTCACGGACGGACGACAGACGCGCGGCCATATCGATAGTACGGCTTCTGCGGTCGTATCGCGCGGCGTGGAGCTGCTTTCGGTCGTTTACGATACCACGCAGGGCAAGGATGCCTATATTGACAATGTCGAGATGCCGAGTTACCTGTATGCGGGCGATGCGTACTCCATGACGGTCACCGTGATGAGCAACTACGAGACGGATGCGGATCTGGAGATCTGGATGAGCGACAAGAAGAAGTCTGTTACGTCGGTCCATCTGAACAAGGGCAACAATTCGTTTGTATTAAAGCAGAAAGTATCCGGTGAAAATATTGAGAGCTTTACGGTCAAGGTGAATGCCAAAGGCGATACATGCGAAGAGAATAATGCGTATAACGCCTATTCGGTTATCGATGCGATGCCGAAGATCCTTGTCGTGTGCGGCGTGAAGGAAGATTCAACGAATTTTGCGGCGCTTCTCGACAGTGCGGGCTGTAACTATACGGTCGTTCCGGCAGGGGGCGCGCCGACGACACTCGAGGGACTGCTTAAGTACAAGAGTGTGATTCTCGAAAATGTACATTACGATGATCTGCCGGAGGCTTTTGTCGGGAATCTGGACACGTATGTCAAAGATTACGGCTGCGGGTTGGTCGCAACCGGCGGCAAGGAGAGCTTTGGGCTCGGACTGTACCGGGATACGGCACTGGAGACCATTCTGCCGGTTGACATGATGCCGCGCAGCACGAATGAGGTGCCGTCGCTTGCGATGGTGATGGTCATCGACCATTCCGGCAGTATGTCCATGGAAGAAGATGTGGATTCCGGGGTGACGAATCTGGATCTTGCGATCACGGCTGCCAATCATGCGGTGGATGAACTGACGGAGAATGACTATGTTGGCGAGGTCACGTTTGATGACCGGTACAACTGGCAGCTGCCGATCACGAAAGTGGAGGATAAAGATGCCATCCACAAGGCGATCGAGAGTGTTTCGGACGGTGGAGGAACCATGATCAAGCCCGCTTTAAATGCGGCATTAACTGAAATCGTAAAATGTGATGCAGACATCAAACATGTGGTACTGTTAACCGACGGACAGGGCGAGGACCGCAATTTTGCAGGCATCATAAAGGATTACGCGGACAAAGGCGTCACGCTTTCGACGGTAGCGGTGGGAACGGATTCCGATCAGTCGCTGCTTAGGACAATCGCACAAGGCTGCGGCGGCCGTTACTATTATTGCGATAACGGAACAGATATGCCAAAGATCTTCGCGCAGGAAGTGCTCTTAAGCGGGGAAACTTATATACAGAACGGAACTTTTTCGCTTGCGGTCAATTCGTCCAATGCGATCACAAAGAATCTGTTTGCGGGCGGCTGGCCGACGATCAAAGGATATATCAGTGCCACGCCGAAGAATGCGGCAAATGTGCTGCTGGCTTCGGACAAGGACGATCCGATCCTTTCCGTAATGCAGTACGGACTTGGACATACGGTGGCATGGAATACGGATGTGACCAACACCTGGACTTCCGGTTTTGCGAATGAGGAAGATTATGTGCAGCTTTGGAAACGCATCATTGATTACAGCGCCGGAAATGCATCGCTGGGGGATGATTCCCTTGAGGTGGAGACGAGCGGCGAGGTGACAACGATCCGGTATAAGGCGCAGGATTACAAGGAGCGCACGAGTGTCGAGGCGGTCTACACCGATCCGGACGGTCAGACACATACGGTTAAGCTTTCGGCACGCGCACCGGGAGAGTACGAGGCAAAACTTGATACGGATATCCCGGGAATCTATAACTTAAGTGTGCGAAGAAGTGATGACGGCGAACTGAAAAATGCGATCACCACAGCAGCGGTTGCACAGTATTCGGATGAGTATAAGTTTGCGGCGGACAATGAGAGCTTCTTAAGCTTTATGAACCGGTACGGCAGGGTGATAACGCCGAAAGATTCGTTCTGGAAGAAATTAAAGACGACTTCCCGAGCCGCATATGATCTGTCGAAGTGGCTTCTGATCCTTGCAATCGTGTGGTTTCTTCTGGATGTGGCGATGCGAAGATTCGCGTTCGTGCCACAGGACAGCCGGCTGTATCGTTTGGTAAAGAGCCGTCGGATGGCGCACAAGAACAAGGCTGCTATGATGGCTGAAAAGAGAAAATACATGCCGGGTGCAGAGGGCATCTCCGGTGCGCAGCATGCCGATGCTGCCGGTAAGGCTGACGTGCAGCAGGCTCAGGGCGTGAAGGCAACTGAGAATGTGGCAGAACAGGCCAGGAAAACTTCAAACAAAAAGACTTCAAAGAGGAAAAAGAAGCAGGAGGAAGTGACACTCGATACTTCTGCATTGCTTAAGAAAAAGGATTTAAGAGACCATTAGCCGAAATGTTTCATTGACCGATGAGGGAAAGAAAACTTGACGATGGATTGCGAAGTTGATATAGTAAAATTAACGACTGGGTAGCCTGCGCCACTTTATAAGTGGTGGAGGCTATTGTCGAATAGTAAATAAGGAAGCGGATTTACTTGGAAGAGAAAAAACGTAGGGGAATTTTATATTATTATGAATTGGCGGCACTGATCGCATTGGAGATTACGCTGGCTTTTTCCGCATGGGGATATATCCGGCTGGATTATATCTCAATTACATTTGTGTCGTTGGTTGTATTGGCGACTGCTTATCTGCTTGGTCCGTGGGAGGGAAGTGTTGCCGGCATCATTTTTGGCCTGACCGGCATGTGGAAAGCCACGATCGTGACGAAGGAAGCCACATACGTGGATCTTATGTTTTCACCGGTCCGGAGCGAGAAGCCGATGCAGAGTGTCTTATTGTGTCTGGTTCCGAGAATTCTTTTAGGATTTGTGGCAGGACTGCTCTATGCAAAAGCAAAGAAGGCCGGCAACCACAGACCACTTTGGGTCGCACTGGCAACGTTCGGTGTGCAACTGTTACATATTCTTCTGGTATTTGGCATGATGCAGTGGCTTTTCCCGGAAGCCGGGGTCAAATGGTGGAGTCCTGTCAGCAGCTGGCATACAAACGGTATGCAGATTGAAATGATGTGCTCGCTGATTGCTCTCGTAATGCTGCACTATATGTGTGAATCTGCCTGGGTTAAGGACAAAATCGACAAAGTCCGGGAAGGTGTTCTGGAAAGTAAATATGCGAAGGTTATATATTGGCAGTGGGTCGCACTGATTGTGATCGGCATTTTGGGATTTAGTGTGTGCATGGATTTCAGAAATGGGATCGATGATATTGTCCAGATCTATGACGTTATGCCGGGAGAAACATCAAGGGATGTGTTAGGGGCATTGCTGATGCAGTTTGTTGTGGCGCAGTTTGCACTCATTGTCCTGATTGGAATCATGCAGTCGTTCATCTATTATTATTATGCGAGTGCGGAAGTGCGTTCTCGGATGGATATGATGACGGGAGCGTTTAATCGTGCGACACTCATTCAGACGATCGAGCATGATCTGCGGAATATTAAGGGGAAACAGAAAGTGCTCTTTATTATGATGGATGTAGATTATTTTAAGCAGATCAATGATACCTATGGGCATGATTTCGGAGATCAGGTGCTGATTCGTCTGGTGCATATTCTGCAGCGGAATTTTGCCGGAGATGCGGTCGTAGGACGAATGGGTGGCGACGAATTTGCCATCTATTGCAGACATGCAGAGATTGAGAGAAGACTTCCGAATATTATGAAGCAGGTCGAGCGTGAGTTTGCGCAGATTGTTGTGCCGGGGGACCGTATCGGAGTACTGAACTTCTCGTATGGAGTCAGCTGGGGTAAGCCCGGCATTGAATTTGAAGAACTCTATAAGAACGCGGATCAGGATTTGTATGCGCATAAGCATATAAGACGTGAATACGTTGACAATTCCAAGGGGAATGTATAGAATAGTCCCTAGACTGAGAATAGGAGAAAACAGATGAAGACATTGATCGACAGTATTTCCGCTGAAGTGATGAAAGCATTCACGGAGAATGGATATGATGCAAAGTACGGAAAAGTGACATTATCCAACCGCCCGGATTTGTGTGAGTACCAGTGTAACGGTGCGATGGCGGCTGCGAAAGAATATAAATGTGCACCATTTATGATCTCGGACAAGATTGCGGAAGGCTTAAAGGATAACGCTATGTTTGAGAGCGTAGAATCCGTTAAGCCCGGATTTATCAATTTGAAACTGAGCAAGGATTATCTTGCTTCTGTGGTAACTTCCATGAAGGAAGATGAGGGCAGATTCGGATGTGACAAGACGGATGATCCGAAGACCATTATCGTAGATTACGGCGGAGCCAATGTCGCAAAGCCTTTGCATGTCGGACATCTTCGCTCGGCAATCATTGGTGAGAGTGTAAAGCGTATCGGCAAATTTATGGGTCATCATGTGATCGGTGATGTGCATCTCGGAGACTGGGGGCTTCAGATGGGACTGATCATTGTAGAGTTGAAGGAACGTAAGCCGGAATTAGTATATTTTGATGAAAACTATGAGGGTGAATATCCGAAGGAAGCACCTTTTACCATCTCTGAGTTAGAGGATATCTACCCGACTGCAAGTAAAAAGAGTAAAGAAGATGAAGCATTCCGTGAGGCCGCAATGGAAGCAACCAGCGAACTTCAGAGAGGACGACGCGGCTATCGTGCGTTACTCGAACATATCTTAAATGTATCGGTAACGGATTTAAAGAAGAATTATGACAACTTAAATGTATCGTTTGAACTGTGGAAGGGTGAGTCAGATGCACAGCCATACATCCCGGGAATGGTGCAGATGATGAAGGATGAAGGATACGCCTATATGAGTGAGGGAGCCCTGGTCGTTGATGTCAAAGAGGATACCGATACAAAGGAGATTCCTCCATGCATCATTTTAAAGTCGGACGGAGCATCTCTTTACAGTACCACGGATCTTGCGACGATCGTGATGCGTATGGAAGATTACAGTCCGGACAGCATAATCTATCTGGCAGACCAGAGACAGAGCATGCATTTTATCCAGGTATTCCGTTGCGCGAGAAAGACCGGACTTGTGGATGATCATGTGAAACTGATCCATATCGGATTCGGTACGATGAATGGAAAGGACGGAAAGCCTTTCAAGACAAGAGATGGTGGCGTTATGCGTCTGGAGTATCTCCTCGACGAGATCAATGAGGAGATGTTAAAGAAGATCACTGAGAATCAGAAGGAGAAAGAAAATCTGGATATCAGTGACGAGGAAGCAAAGAAGACGGCCAGGATGGTAGCTCTTGCAGCGATCAAGTACGGAGATCTCTCGAATCAGGCAAGCAAGGACTACATCTTTGATATCGAGCGTTTTACTTCCTTTGAAGGAAATACGGGACCGTATATCCTTTATACGATCGTTCGTATCAAGTCAATCCTTGCAAAGTATCAGGCAAACGGAAAGGATCTTCCGAACGGAGCGATCTTACCTGCACATTCTGCAAGCGAGAAGAATCTTATGCTCGTTCTGTCCCGTTTTAATGCGATGATGGAGAATGCATATGAGGAGCTTGCGCCGCATAAGATCTGTGCTTATATCTACGAGCTTGCCAATGCATTTAATGGTTTCTACCATGAGAACAAGATTCTTGCGCAGGAAGATGAATCCATCAAGGATTCTTACATCAGTCTTCTCATGCTTACCAAGGGTGTGCTTGAGACCTGCATCGATGTACTCGGATTTTCTGCACCGGATCGTATGTAAATTTTACGCATACAAATTCAGATTACCACATATACATGAGTCATAGGGACAATCCCCTATGGCTCTTTTTTTCGCTGTTTATCCTGAAGCTGTCTCTTATACACATCTCCGAGCCCACGAGACGCGTAGTAATCTCGT
>OWJS01000222.1_pt1 | contig 21244 bp, 13 predicted proteins | sample 1732961 | NCBI WGS metagenome assembly OWJS01 (sample SAMN05065774, study PRJEB22554) | human gut metagenome | biome: ENVO:2100002; feature: ENVO:00000062; material: ENVO:00002003 | host: Homo sapiens | place: USA
CAGCGTCAGATGTGTATAAGAGACAGACATTATCGAGAATGATCTTGAGATCACACCCCGAGTCGCGGATCGCTTTGACTACGGAAAGCTTCTGCGGGGCAATACCCACCGCATAAAGAATGTCTTTGACGCCGTGAGAGGCAAAGTAGCGGGCTTCCGCAAGCGTTGAGACGGTTGCGGGGCCCTCGGGCGTCATCATCTGGCGCCGTGCGATACCGATTGACTTATGCGTTTTTAAGTGCGGACGGTAAGTGACGCCGAGCGCTGCGGCCCTCCCTTTGGCTCGCGCAATGTTGGCCGAGAGCTTCGCGTCATCAATGACAAAAGTCGGTGTCATCAGTTCCGGGCTCGTGAGCGTCAGCCCCACCGGATCCGCCGTTTCCGTAACCGTCATCTTTTCGTCCTTTTCAAGAAATTTTTCTGCACCCCGTCCTAATTCCGTTTTTCGCTGATTTCACGCAAAAACTGGAAAAACAGGGGCGAATACGCTTAGAATTATATCTAGAAATTTTTATATGAAAGTACCGATGTCTGAAAAAAATTCTCCCGTGAGAGCGCCGCTCCTCCCCTACACCGCTGTCGCCGATCTGATCGTGCAGCTGATGGGAAAAGGCTGTGAAGTGGTCCTGCATGACCTCGACACCCCGCAGCACTCCGTTGTCTATGTTGCAGGAGAGAGCGTCACGGGCCGCAAACCCGGCCAGGGCTTCCGGCACTTGGTGAGCGAACTCATCCGCACCCCCAGAGAAACTCCCAACATCACCCCCAACTGGTTTTTCGAGCACGAGGGAAAACCGGTGCGAAGCACCACGCTTTTTATCCGCAACAGCCGGGGGGAACTCACGGGAGCGCTCTGCGTGAACCTTGACGTCACGGGGGCCGTGCGTGATTTTGAGCGTCTGGCGTCGCTCTTACCGGGCCTTGCCGGCATCAATCCGCTCTCAGAAAGCCCGGCCGCCCCCCTTACGGGCACCGCTTCCGTTACCGCTGAAACTGGCTCCGGCAACGCTGAAAGCGTCTTTACGTCGGTGTGCCGCCTCATTGACCGCATGACCGCGGCGGGCGCCAAAACCCGCGAAGAGCGCCTGCAACTCATTGACTTCATGCAAGACAGAGGCGTTTTTCTTGTGAAGGGCGCCCTCGAATACGCCGCCGACAAACTCGGCATTTCCAAAGTCACCGTCTACAGTGACCTTGATGCTTTGAAGCGCCGCAAAACCGAACAACGAAACTAAACCGCATAAGAGGAAAATCCATGCAGATCGTGACACCGGACTTTAAAGGCAAAAACCCCGGTCACTACAGCGCAGGTGTTATCTCCAACGGCATGCTCTACGTCTCTGGACAGCTTTCGCTGGATCCCGACACCCGAGAACCCTGCACCGGAGACATCAGGGCGCACGCGCTTTTGGCGTTAAATAACGTCGACCGGGTCCTGAAAGCCGCAGGCGTCACCCGCAACCAGGTCGTGCTCTGCCGCGTCTACACGCCGTCCTCGGAATACTGGGGCGCAATTAACGAGGTCTACGCCGAATTTTTCGGAGAACACAAGCCCGCACGCATTGTCGTTTCCACCACAAGCCTTCACTTCGGCTGCCTCGTTGAAATCGAAGCCATGGCTGAAATGCATTCCTAAATCACAAGGAAAACGAACATGAACTACCGCTGCATACACTGCGGAGCACTCACCGACACCACGACACACGCGCCGTTTTGCACCTGCGGAGGCCTTTTTGAACTCGACTTCACGCCGCCCGCCTGGGACGCGGCAAAAATCGACAAATCCGAATGGTCGCTTTTCCGTTACCGCGCCTTTATGGCGGTGGACGGGGACAGCTGGAGAGACGTGACATTGGGCGAAGGCATGACGCCGACCGTTCAACTTGAGCCCGGGATGTACGTCAAGGTCGACTACATGATGCCCACGCTCTCCTTTAAGGACCGCGGTGCCGCAGCGCTCGTGGCGCACATGAAGGCGATCGGCGTCAAAACCTGCGTGCAGGACTCAAGCGGCAACGCCGGCAACGCCGTTGCGGCCTACTGCGCCCGCGCGGGGATCGCGTGTGAAATTTACGTTCCCGAAGGCACAAGCCCCAAAAAGATCACGATGATTGAAGCGCACGGCGCCAAGGCCCACGTGATTCCGGGAACGCGAGACCACTGCGCCGACGTCTGCCGCGCTCGCGTCAGAGAGGACGGCGTCTACTACGCCAACCACGTCGCCAATCCCTATTTTTACGAAGGTACGAAAACCTACATCTACGAGATTTTCGAGCAGCTCGGCCGCATTCCCGACCACGTTGTCGTTCCCGTCGGTAACGGCACGCTCTTTATCGGAGCAGTGAAGGCTCTGGAACATCTCTATAACTCAGGTGCGATCAAGACCTTCCCGCAGATTGTAGCGCTTCAGAGCGAACTGTGTCAGCCCCTGAAATCCGCGGTTGACAAGGGGCTTGGCCACGCCGACACCACGGTAACCGTGAGCCCCACGATTGCCGAAGGAATCGCGATCGGCCAGCCCCTGCGCGACCGCGAGATTCTCGCGATGGTGAAAAAACACAACATTCACGTGATCACGGCGCCTGAAGACAAAATCCTTGAAGCGCGTGCCGCGATGGCCAAAAAGGGCTACTACATCGAGCACACCACGGCCGCAAACTTTGCCGCCTGGGACGCCTACAAGAAGGCCTTTAACCCCAAGGGCGACGTCGTCATTACGCTCTGCGGCGCCGGGATTAAGTCCGACCACTGACCCGCCGACGTTTTGCCGCACTGGTAAGCCTTTTTTCCTTTGCCGCCTTCGGGCGGCAAATTTTTTCTCAGACGAGGTCTGACGCGCGCGCATCAAGCCGTTACAATTAAAAGATATTTTGCTTTTACGTTGAGCACAGTCTTTTCCCGTTTACCAACCAACGCGGAAAAGCCCTGCGGCACAACCCCCCCGTTTCCGACATTCTTTGAGAGAAAATGGCCACTCCTCAGCTTCAGACAGCCATCAAGGCTGCTTTAAACGCCGGCAAGATCATCAGCCGGGAAAGTCTGCGCGTTGACACGCTCGAAGTGCATGAAAAGACACAGTTTGACTTCTTCAGCCGTGTGGACACCGACTGCCAGGAAGAAATCTGCCGCACCATCAGCCATTACTTCCCCAATGACGGCATCATCGCCGAGGAAGGTGACTTCAAGCAGCATTCCGACGCTGAGTCTGTCTGGTACATCGATCCCTTGGACGGCACCACGAATTTCCTGCACGGTTTTCCGCAGTACGCCGTCTCCATCGGCATGACCTACCGCGGCAAACTCGCCGTGGGCGTCGTGTACGACCCCACCCGCAACGAACTCTTTTACGCGGAAAAAAGCCAGGGCGCCTTTATGAACGACTCCCGCATCCGCGTCTCCGGCCGCAGTGAATTCAGTAAGAGCCTCATCGGCACGGGGTTCCCCTTCCGCCGCAATGACGACTACACGGGCTTTATGTCAAAGTTTGAGAAGGTCGCACGCGACGCCGCGGGGTTGCGCCGTGCGGGTTCGGCAGCGCTCGATCTCTGCTGGGTCGCAAGCGGTCGCTTGGACGCCTACTGGGAAGCCAACCTCAAAAGCTGGGACATCTGCGCCGGAGCCCTCATCGTTCTTGAAGCAGGCGGCCTCGTCACGGACCTTAAGGGCGGTGAGAACTTCCTCGCCGACGGCTGCATCTGCTGCGGAACGCCCAAGATCTTTGCGCCTTTGATTGCCAAGGTGGGTGACTTCGGTACACCCAAGGCTTAAGGCCAATTCAACAATTTTCCCGAAAAATGCCGCAGCAATTTTCACGAACCGCTGCGGCGTTTTTGCATGAATTCCGTCCCGATGCGGCAGATCCGGTCTTTCAGGGCCTTCTGCCGAACTTAAGAGTTGTTTACACCGATGACTGAAGCCACACGCCCTCAGGCTGAGACCGATTCCAAAGAGCCCTACAGCGAGCACACCCCCGCCATGCGGCAGTATCTGATTCTGAGGGACAAGCATCCGGGCGTGATGCTTCTCTACCGGATCGGTGACTTCTACGAAACGTTTTTTGACGATGCGGTGAAAATCAACCGCTTGATCGGCCTGACGCTCACAAAAAGGGGCACCTTTCAGGGCAAGCCCATTCCGATGGCCGGAATCCCCGCGGCAACGCTGGAGCAGTACCTCGCGCGCCTCGTAAAACTCGGCGTCTCGGTGGCAATCTGCGAGCAAATCGGCGACCCCAACGAACCCGGCAAAGCCACGATGGACCGCAAGATCGTGCGGATTGTCACGCCCGGGACGCTCACCGATAACGCGCTTTTGTCCGAAAAGTCTGATTCCGTACTGCTTGCGGTGGCAAGAATCGGCCGGTCGGCGACGGCTAACCTCGGACTTGTGTGGCTTACGCTCACCAACGGCCGCTTTTGCGCCGCAAGCATTGCGCCGCAGAATCTTGCGACGGAACTTGCGCGCATCACGCCCTCGGAAATTCTTGTGCCCGCAGAGCTCAGAGAAACCGTGCAGGGTGCGGCAGCAGAGACGGCCGTGAACGAAATGCCCGCCTGGTACTTTGACGCCGAGCGCGGCAGGGAGCTTTTAAAGAAGCAGTTCGGGTTGAATAACCTCGAAGCCTGGGGCATTGAAAATGAGCCTGCCGTACTCTCAGCCTGCAACGCCCTTTTAAGTTACGTTGCCAACACCCAGTGCGAGAGCCTGCCCTACATTGCGCCGCTGGAACTGCAGAAGGAATCCAACTTCATCGTTTTGGATGCCGCAAGCCGCAGAAATCTCGAAATCACCGAGAGCCTCCGTAATGACAACGGTCCGACGCTTTTTTCCGTCATGGACAACTGTTTTTCGAGCATGGGAAGCCGTGAGTTAAAAAACTGGCTCACCACACCCTCGCGCGACACGACGACAGCGCAAAAGCGTCACGAGGCGGTAGCCGAACTCATGGTCAACCTCGATGCGCTCGAACCTCTGAAGGCCCTGCTCTGCGCAATGCCCGACATTGAGCGGACCGCCGGGCGCATTGCGCTTAAAAGCATCCGCCCGAAGGAAGCCGCGGCTCTGAGAGACTATCTGCCGTCCCTGAAAACCCTCAAAGCCGTCGTTTCAGCGCTTCAGGCCCCGATTTTTGCCGAACTTGCCAGGGCGCTTGAGGTGGACGATGCGCTTTACGAAAAACTCAAGGCGATGCTTCTTGATGAGCCGGCAACATTTTTAAGAGAAGGCGACGTCATCCGCTCGGAAGCCGATCCGGAACTCACGCAGTTAAGAAGCATGAGGGATCACGCCGGAGACCTGCTTCTGGCGATGGAAGCGCGCGAAAAAGAGCGTACCGGCATCGCGACGCTTCGCATCGACTATAACCGCGTAAGCGGCTACTTCATCGAGGTCCCCAAGGGCCAGAGCGAAAATGTTCCCGCGGATTTCCGCAGGCGTCAGACGCTTAAAAACACCGAGCGCTACATCACGCCGGAGTTAAAGCAGTACGAGGATCAGCGGATTTCCGCCAAAGAGCGGGCTTCTCAGATTGAGCGCGCGCTTTGGGATGAGCTTGTCACCTACATGCACGGCTGGGTGGAGGTGCTGCTTGCCGCTGCGCACGCAGCCGCCGCCTTAGACGTTCTTCTGGGGTTTGCCCGTCATGCGTTTGAGATGCGCTGGACACGGCCGCAGTTGATGAGCGCTCCCGGGATTGACATCACCGGAGCGCGCCACCCGGTCGTTGAGAAGATGATTGACGGCTATATCCCGAACAACTGTTCACTCGTTCCGGGACGACGACTTCTCATCATTACCGGCCCCAACATGGGCGGAAAATCCACCTACATGCGCTCTGTGGCACTCATTGTGCTTCTTGCGTACGCGGGAAGCTTTGTGCCCGCAGCCGCCAGCCAGATCGGACCGGTCGACAAGATCCTCACCCGAATCGGCGCCTCAGACGACCTCGCCCGCGGCCGGTCCACCTTTATGGTGGAGATGACCGAAGCCGCTTCGATTCTCATGCAGGCAACCGAAGAGTCCCTCGTTCTGATGGATGAAATCGGCCGCGGCACGTCAACCTTTGACGGCTTAAGTCTTGCGGGCGCGATTGCCGAAGAACTTGCCGAAGGCACCAGGAGCTGGACACTCTTTGCCACGCACTACTTTGAGCTCACGCAGCTCGCGCAAAAGTGCCGCGAGGCCGTCAACGTTCACGTCTCTGCGGAAAACACATCAAAAGGGATCGTCTTTCTGCACGACGTCAAAGACGGCCCGGCAAGCCAGAGTTACGGCATTGCGGTCGCCTCGCTTGCGGGCATCCCCGCGCGCGTCATCCGGCGCGCCAAAGCGCTTCTTAAAAAACTTGAAGAACGTGCCAAGGAAGACACGGGTCCGCAGCTTGACCTTTTTGCCGCAGCAACTGAGGGCGCAGACACCGAGGAAGACTTTACCGAAGAGATGCCCGCCGTCGACCCCGCCGTCACGGCGTTTGTGGATGAAGTCGCGGCAATCGACATCGACAGCCTCTCGCCGCGGGACGCGATGAACAAACTCTACGAACTCACGGAAAAAGCAAAGAGCCTCGGTTAATCAGAAGCGTCAAAAAACGGCTGAGTCCGAAAGGAACCAGCCGTTTTTTACCAACAGTCGCGGGACAAACTTACTTCGCGTCCCCGCCCTCGATATGCGGCCACGCAGCCGACATATAAACAAACATCGAGTAGACGGTGAGAACGGCGGCAACCCAGATAAGCACCGTCCCCACAAGGTAAATATCAATCCCGAAGAAGGGATCAAAGAAAAGGAGCATCGGAATCGCGGTCATCTGCGCGATGGTCTTGATCTTTCCGAACCAGTTGACCTTCACAGTCGCGGCCGCGCCGATCTTGGCCATCCATTCTCTTAAGGCCGTCACGGCAATTTCTCGCCCGACGATGATCAGAGCCACAATCATGTCAACGCGGTCAAAAGCAAGCAGCACAACAATCGCGGAACACACCACGAGCTTATCGGCAACCGAATCGAGAAACGCCCCCATCATCGTAGCCATGTTGTAGTTGCGGGCAATGTAGCCGTCCAGGGCGTCAGTGATCGCCGCAATGATGAACATGATGCAGGCGAGCACATTTTTCATGTGCGGACTCACCAGGGCGTCGGGGACATAAAACACGCCGACAATGAGCGGAATGAAAGCAATCCGGGCCCAGGTAAGGGCCATCGGAATGTTAAAAGGCTTAGGTTGAACTGACACCGTCAACACCGTGAAGTTGTGCGTAAATCTTTTGCGCGAGCACTCGCGAAATGCCGTCTATTTTAGCGATATCCTCCACGCTCGCATTACGTACACCTTTAAGGCCCCCAAAGTGCGTGAGGATTTTCTGCCGGCGCTTCACGCCGATCCCGTCGATGTCTTCAAGACGACTTGTCTGCCGGGTTTTACTGCGCTTGGCGCGCATCCCGGTGATGGCAAAGCGGTGCGCTTCGTCGCGGATCATGGCAATGAGCATCAATGCCGGGCTTTCACTGCCCAAAACCAAGGGAGGACGGCCGTCGGCAAAAATAAGCGTCTCAAGCCCCGTCTTTCGGCCTTCGCCTTTGGCCACACCCACGATTACGGAAATGGGAAGCCCAAGCTCCGTGAAGACGTCCTTGGCCATATGCACCTGACCGCGGCCGCCGTCAACAAGCACCACAGTGGGAAGCGGCGCTTCGCCTCTGGCTGCCGGGAGATACCTTCGCGTCAACACCTGCTTCATCGCGGCGTAGTCGTCCCCGGGCGTAATCCCGGTGATGTTAAAGCGCCGGTAGCGGCTGCCGTCCATCGCAAGTCCCCGGAAAACGACGCAGGAGGCCTGCGTTGCTTCACCGGCGGTGTGCGAAATATCAAAGCACTCAATCTGAAGGTTGGCGCGCTGCTCTTCGTCAAGCGTAAGTCCGAGTGCCTCAATCATCGCGGCCACCCTCTTTTTCTCGCCGCCGGCTTCGGCCATGTGCCGCTCAAGCGCAAGCTTTGCGTTTTGCTGCGCCATCTCAAGCCAGCGGCGCCGCACGGACTGCGGCTCATGCACAAACTGAATGCGCCGGCCCGCAAGTTCCGTCAGCGTCTCCTGCAGCGCCCTCGGGTCCGCTGCATCCGAACTGATCACGGTCTCAGGAACCTGACCTCCGGCGTAGTGCTGTGCAACAAAGGCTTCGAGAACGTCTGAGGCTGCCAATTCCTTACCTGTGCCGCGTGAGATCTCGGGGTAAACGGCGTGATCCCCCAAATGCCGGCCGCCGCGGACCATGGCAAGGTTTACGCAGGCTTCGCCTTGCGTCACCGCCACCGCAATGATGTCGGCGTCAGTGTCCGCGCCCGTTGTTTCCACAGCCTGCTGATGCATCACGTCGTTAAGTGCCGCGATGCGGTCGCGGATCACAGCCGCTTCCTCGTAGTGCAGCCTATCGCTTGCGGCCATCATGCGGTCACGAAGTCCCTGCATGACGTCATCGGTCTCGCCCTTTAAGAAGCGGCAGGCGTTTTCGACATCACCTTTGTATTCTTCAGGCGTGATTTCGCCCGTACAGGGGCAGGAGCACCGGTCCATCTGCCCCATGAGGCACGGACGCGACCGGTTTTTAAAGACATTGTTTTCGCAGACTCTCAGACGAAAGACTTTTTGCAGCACCCCGATTGCTTCCCGCACGGCGCCGGAATTGGGGTACGGCCCGAAAAAGCGGCTTTTGCGGTCCACGCTCCCGCGGTAGTAACTCACCCGCGGGAAGGTGTCTGCGGAAATTCTCAGATACGGATAACTCTTGTCGTCCCGAAAGAGAATGTTGTACTTGGGATTGAGGGTTTTGATGAGGTTGTTTTCCAGCAGAAACGCTTCGGCTTCGCTTCGCACAACGGTTGTCTCAAAGGCGGCTATCTGCTGCACCATGATGGCGATGCGCGGGCTGAGGTCATTTTTCTGAAAGTACGAGGAGACGCGGCGCTTTAAGTCGCGGGCCTTGCCGACATAAAGGCAGTTGCCGTCCTTATCAAAATAACGGTAGACGCCGGGCAGTCCCGGCAGTCCCGCCAACTGTTCCTTATAGTCGTTTATGCTGATCTGCTGCATAATCCCGCACCAAAAATCCCAACTGCCGCTTTGGTCAACCAAACCATGGAAAACCTGACACAAAACCCTGTTACCGCCGGCATCTGGTGCCGCGTCATCGACAATTTCGGCGATGCGGGCGTAGCCTGGCGGCTTGCGCGCAGTTTAAAGCGTGAATACGGCTGGTGCGTGACGCTCATTATTGATAAGCCCGAGACGCTCGCGGCTTTTGTGCCCGAAGTCGATGCCGCGGGCGACGCGTGTACGGCCCTCGGTATCCGCGTCATGCGCTGGAATGCGGCTGCGGAACGCTTCTTTTCGAAGGCCACGACCCTCCCCGATGTCACGGTGGAAGCCTTCAGCTGCAGGCTGCCTGACGGCGTGGAAGAAGCGCTTTCGCATCGATTTGACATGAAGCCCACGGCGGTCTTTGCCCTGGACTATCTCACAGCGGAAACCTACGCCGAGGAGTCCAACGGCCTTGTGAGCCGCCACCCCCATTTCGGTTATCCGAAGACCTTTGTTTTTCCGGGATTTACCGAAAAAACGGGCGGCATCGTGCGCGAAGCCGACATCAGTGAGGCCCGAAAGGCTTTTGAGGCCGCAGGCGGCAAGACGGCGTTTCTTGAATCGTCCGGAGCCGATCCCGCCGCGCCCTTCACGCTCTTTTTCTTTACCTACCCCACAGAGGCTGTTGACGCACTTGCCGGGGCCTTTGCTTCCGACAAGCGCCCCTTACAGATACTTCTTGCGCCGGGGGCTGCGTCCGAAAAGCTCGCTGCAGCTCTCGCCGCTGCCGGAAATCCGGCGCACGTGACCACTGTGCGCCTGCCAATGCTCCCGCAGTGCGAATTTGATAAGCCGCTTTTGGCGTGCGACTGCGCGCTCGTAAGAGGCGAAGATTCCACCGTGCGTGTGCAGCTTGCGGGCACCCCTCTTTTATGGATGCTCTACCCGCAGACAGAAGACACGCACCTTGTGAAACTTGCGGCCTTCACGAAGCTCTACACCCGGGGCATGGCTGAGGACGACGCCCGGATCTGGTCCGGCCTTGAAGTGGGCTTAAACGGGAGGATACTCACGCCCGCGGCCTGGAGCGCATACCGAGACCGTTTTCCGGCGATGCAGAAGGCCGCACAGGCCTGGCGCACGTACCTTTCATGCCTCACCACAGCGCCCGAGTATATTGCGCAAAAGGCCCTGAAACAGATAAAATGCTGAGTTAACGAAAAATTTTTGCCTCGGTCGGGCCGCTTCACGCGGATGCCGTTACACGTGCCCCGACTGCCGATTCAATCCAGTCCAATTCAAGGAAAGACTCAAAATGAAAACCGCGCAGGAACTGCGTGCCGGCAATGTGTTCATGGTCGGCAAGGATCCCATGGTTGTGCTCAAGGCCGAATATTCCAAGGGCGGCCGCGGAGCTTCCACCGTCAAGATGAAGATGAAGAACCTGTTGAACAGCGCCGTGACGGAAACCGTCTACCGTGCTGACGACAAGTTCGAAGACATCATCCTCGAACGCAAGCCCGTCACCTACTCCTACTTTGCTGATCCGCACTATGTCTGGATGGACGAAGAGTACAACCAGTACGAAGTCGACGCCGACACGATGGAAGAAGCCAAGAAGTACCTCGAAGACGGTCTCACCGCTGAAGCCGTGTTCTACGAAGGCCGCGTGATCGGTATCGAACTGCCGACGATGGTTGTGCGTGAAGTGGTTTACACCGAACCCGCCGTTAAGGGGGATACCTCCGGTAAGGTCATGAAGCCCGCCAAGCTCGCCACGGGTTATGTGCTCGATGTTCCGGCGTTCGTGAACACCGGCGACAAGATCGAAATCGATACCCGCACGGGCGAATACCGCAGCCGCATCAAGTAATCCGGCGTAACGGCATTCCCATGCCTGAGGCCTTGAGGCTTCAGGCATCAAAAAAGCCCTGCACGAAGTGCTTTCTTCTGAAGAAAACAGCTCGTGCAGGGCTTTTTGCTGCGCTTTGTTTTTCTCAGAGTCTCGTGAGATTGGCAAACGCAAGCAGCAGTTCCTTCGTGCCGTAGGCGGGATTGGTGAACTTAATCTGCGCACGGGTCTGATCGCGTTTGGCGACGTTGGCCATCGAAACGATCACACCGTCACCGAACTTGGTGTGATGCACCTTGTCTCCCACGGAGAGTCCCCACTCGTTGGAAGTGCTTTCCTTGCGGGCGGCAATTGAGGCGTCCGAAGAGAACCCGGCGCCCGAGGCGCGGCTTGCCGCGAGGTAGTCGCTCGCGCGGCCGAGTTTTCCGCCCTGCCAGCCCGAGCTTCGCTCCGTCTTCTGACCGTAACCCGAAGAGCGGGCGCCGTAACTGTTGTCGCGGCCTGCGTAACCGCCGCGGGAATAGCCGTTGTTGCCGTAGCCGCGGCTGTAGCCGCCGTTACCGTAACTGCCGTAACGGCTGCCGCCGTAGCCTCCGCGATAGTCCCCCGCGTCATCGTCCTTTTTCGGGGCTTTGAGTTCCCGGACGTGTTCTTCGGGAATCTCATCAATAAACTGCGAGCGGTCCTGATACTTGATGTCGCCGTAGAGCATGCGCTGCGCGCACCAGCTGATTCTCAAGCGCTTCTGCGCACGGGTCATCGCGACGTACATCAGCCGCCGCTCCTCGCTGATTGCCTTGTCTTCTTCGGCTTCGTCCCTGGCGTGGTGCGGGAAAAGGCCGTCCTCAAGGCCGCAGAGCCAGACGTTCGGAAACTCCAGGCCTTTGGATGCATGCACCGTCATCATCTGAACGGAGTCGCTCACACCCTCTTCGTTTTTATCATCGGCTTCCAGCGCAGCCTGCGCCAAAAATCCGTCCAGGGGCGTCATGCCGTTGTCAATCCCCGCTTCAAACGCAGGCTGCTCCTCGTCAATGCCGTTTTCGCGGCAAAAGCCGGTGGCAGCGTTCACCATTTCGCCCATGTTCTCAAGACGGATATCGTGGTCGGGCTTTGATTCGTAATAGGTCTTAAGGCCCGACATTTCCATGACTTTCGCGATCACTTCCGGTAAGGGCAGCCCCTCACAGGCTTCCTTCATATCGGCCACAAGCTTCATAAAGCCTGCGGCACGCTTCACGGTCGCCGTGTCCTCTGCCTGCCAGTCGTGCATTGCTTCCCAAAGCGTGACGCCGCGCTCGTTGGCGTGCGCCGTAATGCGCTCAATCGTCGTTGCACCGATCCCGCGCGGCGGCTGATTGATGACGCGCAGAACGGACGTGTCTTCGGGGTTACTTAAAAGCCGCAGGTAAGCGGTGACGTCCTTGACTTCCTGACGGTCAAAAAAGCGCAGGCCCCCGTAGATGCGGTAGGGAATGGAGTTGGCGGTGAAATACTGTTCGATGATGCGGGACTGGGCGTTGTTGCGGTAAAGGACCGCGCAGTCACGCCAGGGGGTGCCCGAGCGGTGCAGCGTGAGAATGTCCTGCGTGAGGCTTCTGGCTTCCTCACGGTCATCGTCAGCGCCGTAAATGCCGATCAGTTCCCCTTTTCCGGCCTCAGTCCAGAGGTTTTTGCCCATGCGCTGGGCGTTGTTGGCAATGACGGCGTTGGCGGCATCGAGAATGTGCGAGGTCGAGCGGTAGTTCTGCTCGAGCTTCACAAGGTGCTTAACGTGGTAGTCGTTTACAAAGTCGGCCATATTGCCCACGCGCGCACCGCGGAAGGCGTAAATCGACTGATCATCGTCGCCCACGCAAAAAAGCGAATTTGTGGTGCTCGCGGGCGACACAATCGCCTTAATCCAGCGAAACTGCAGGGCATTGGTGTCCTGAAACTCATCGACGAGCACAAAGCGGAAGCGGTCGGCGTAGTGCTCGCGCAAAACGGCGTTGCGCTCCAGAAGCTCCGTACTTCTTAAGAGAAGTTCGGCAAAATCCACAAGCCCCTCTTTCTGGCAGCGGTTCTCGTAGAGGCGGTAAAAGCCCTGACCTCCCAAGGGTTCTTCTTCGACGGCAACGTCCTTGGCACGCAGCCCCGCTTCCTTAAAGCGGTTGATGCGGGCCTGCCAGCTCCTGGCATCGTTTGTTTCCGTATCAACGCCCTGCTCCTTCATGAGGCGCTTCACAAGCGACAACTGATCCGAGGAATCAATGATCTGAAAGGTTGAGGGCAGTCCCGCGTCTTCGCAGTGAAGCCGCAGAAGCTTGTGCGCAATCCCGTGAAAGGTCCCCACCCACATGCTGCGCATGTCGGCGTTGACCATCCCTTCCAGACGGTCGCGCATTTCGCGCGCGGCTTTATTGGTAAACGTGACCGCGAGAATCTGCGCTGGGCGCGCCATCCCTTTGGCGATAATCCAGGCAATGCGCGTTGTGAGAACCCGCGTTTTGCCGGACCCCGCCCCCGCCAGAATGAGCGCGTGCTCAGCAGGCAGTTCCACCGCGGAGCGCTGCATGGGATTGAGGCTGTTGACGAGGTCAAGAAGATTCTGCATGGTCGTAGGAAAAAAGCCGGCAAAGAAGATGAATTTTTGAGTCGGGCATTCTAACGGGTTACGCAGCGCCCTACCCGCTTAGTCCTAAGTCCGGAAGTTTCGGTTGGGCTATGCCCAAGCACTCCCGGATCCGGAAGGTTCTTTTGCTAGCCCTGAGACGCCCCCCGATGGGGGTGTTGCCACCCCGCTAGGGCATAATCCCAGGCGCAAAAGATTCGCGGTGCAGTGCTTGTCCGTGGAGTTGAGCCTGCGGGAAATTCTGTGAAGCTCATCACGGACAAAACCGGTGCCGTGACCGGCGTACTCGTCAAAGGCAAACACTCAAGGCTTTATCAGATCAATGCCAAGGCCGTTGTGCTCGCAACGGGCGGCATCGGCGCTAACGCCAAACGCGTACAGAGTCTGCGCCCCGACATCAGTGCCGACGTAAAAACATCAAACCAGCCCGGCAGTCAGGGTGACGGCATGGTGCTTGCGCAGAAAATCGGCGCTTCGGTGACCGATGCCAAGGAAATCGAGCTTAACCCGACGCTGCTGGTGGGCTCTCCCGTGATTGTCTCCGAAACAGTGCGCGGCGCTGGCGCCGTGTTCGTCAATAAGGAAGGCAAGCGCTTTATCAGCGAACTCTCGACGCGCGACGTCACAAGTGCTGCGGTGAGCAAACAGACGGGCGGCGTTGCCTATGAGATTTTCGATCAGATAGTCAGAGACAAGGTCAAGCAGACGGGCGCGGCTTTTGAGCTCGGTCTTGCCAAGGAAGGCAACACGATCCGCGAACTTGCCGCGGCAGCCGGTATTGATCCGGACAACCTCGAAAAAACAATGACCGACTACAACCGTTATGCTGAAAACGGCAAAGATCCGGAATTTCATCGTCCGGACGGCTTCCCGAAAGTGGACAAGCCCAAGTACTACGCCATTGAAATCACGCCGGCGATCCACTATTACATGGGCGGTTTAACGATTGACGGCAAAACCCGCGTCATCAACACGAAGGGACAGCCGATCAAGGGACTCTTTGCCGCCGGTGAAGTGACGGGCGGCGTGCACGGCAAGAACCGTTTGGGCGGCAACTCCATCTCCGAAACCATCGCGTTCGGGCGGATTGCCGATACGGAAGCCGTTAAAGCCGTAAAACAGTAATCCTCTCCTCTTGAGGCAAGAACCGCTGCAGTCTCGGGCTGCGGCGGTTTTTGCTCGTCCGAAAAAACGTTTTTTCCTTGCTTTATCCCTGCTTTAATTACGGTGCCGCAACGCACTTTTCACTGGCTACTGCCTTTGCACACCACTTTCGGACAGTGGAAACAGGAACACGGGTTAATTCGCTGATCTTGCGCCAGGAGACGCCCTCTGCGCGCATTTTCATAACCTTCTCCCGCAACTCATCGGAATAGCGCAGCTGATTGTCTGCAATCTGAACCCTGAAGCGCCCCTTGCGGTACTCACGCTGCCAGTCCCGGACAGTGTTTTCCGAAAGTTCCAGAATCGACGCCACCTTGGTGTAGCCGTAGCCGTGCTCAAAAAGGTCACGGGCCCAGCGGCGCTTCTTTTCTGAGGCATAAAACGCGGGCTTCTGACGAACCGGCACGCTTTGCCCTGCACCATCACTGAGTGTCATGTTCATTTGTTTCGCCGAAAACGCTACTGGTAAAAAAGACCCCGCTTCCTGATTGAGGGAACGGGGCTTGAAAGTTGCCTGACATGGAGTTTTGATGCCGTTTTCTCCCGTCTTTTAAAGGAGAAGCGACAGGTAACCGGCTCAAGCAAAACCGGGAGCTTTCTCTGAAGCGTTCGTCTAAACCCCTCAGAGAAAGCGGTAAAGCGTTTGCCCTTGCCGCCGTGGCGTTATCCGCTTTAGGCGGCTCGGGCCTCAGTCCGGTTACCCGGACTGAGTTTTTTCATACCCGTTCGATTAGAACGCGTAGCGGACGTTGACGTTGAACGTGTTGTTCATACGGTCGTCGCTGCCGACACCGAGCTTGTAGTTGAGACCAAAGCCCCAGGCGCCGTTGGTGGCATTGACGCCCAACGTAGCCTGAACCGGGTTGGAGTCAATCACACGGACCGCGAGGTCGTCAGTGGCGTTCACACCGGTGATGCCGAGTTTGAGGTCAGCATCCTTGTCGCCGAAGGTCGGGACAACCGAGAGATCAAACTTCGGAGCAACCGTCCAGTCGCCCGTCTGGAAGTCACCGGAGACGGTGACACCAACCGGCATCTGGAAGATGTTCTGATCGTCGATTTCGGTCTTGTAACCGGCTTCAAAGCCGTCGGTCGAGAGAGCCGTGTAGCGGATGCCGATATGGGGCACGAGCTTCACAGCGCCGACTTCCGCGAGGACTTCGGCACGCAGGCCAATCGTGAAGGCGTCGGTATCCTGGCTGAACTTCCAGCTCTGGCCGTAACCGTTGGCGGTCACGTCGTTGGAAGCGGTCAGATAACCGATGTCAGCGGACACACCGAGAACGTCTGCAAAGGTCTTGCTGGTGTAGACGGAGAAGCCCACGAGGTCAGAGTCGGTGCTCGCCTTAACCGTGGAGTTCTTGTTGTCCGTGTCGGCCGTACCGATCGTCAGAGCGGCGCCCAAAACAGCGTTGCAGGCGAACTGGTAGTCAACACCGAGAACACCGGAGTAGATGTCGCTTTCGTAGCCTGCGCCGTCAAAGAGCGACTTGGCTTCGAACATACCGCCGTTGGCGGCAGCCCAGACGTTCACACCGGCAGCACGCTGGGTGAGGAGCGACACACGGTCAGCAACCGTTTCGCCCATCTGGTTCACAGCGTCCATCGTCATCGTCTGAACGCCCGTTGTGGCGCCGAGGCTGGCGACGTCAGTCGCGATGCGGCTGAGCGCACCCATATCGACATCCGTATGACCGTCAGAGGTCTTCACCATTACGGGCGAGGTACCGGTTGAGTACAGCCACTTGTTGAACTTGGCAGAAGTCGAGTTATTACCGACATTCTTTCCTTCAGCAAACATACCGTAGGCAGCATCAAAGCCCGGCAGAGAAACACCAGCCATCGCGATATCGCTCTTGGCGTCCATCTGAACCGTGATCTTGCTACTGTCGGTTGCATCCTGAACCGCGCTCATCAGCATATCGCCTTCGAACAGCGCATCAATGCCCTTGTTGCTGGTTTCCAGCCCTGCAGCCGACAGTTTGACCGTCTGACCGTTGGTCACATTATCCAGGTACAGAACACCATTGAGCGTGACAACCTTTTCAAACACCGCCACAGAACCATCCGTTGCAACCGTGTTCATGTCAATGGCGAGCATGCTGTTCGCAGCGATGTTTACGTGGTCGACAGTCTCCGCAGCGGAGTTTGCATTAGCAGCAACATTACCGGCGATTGCCGTAGCAACAGTCGTGGCCGTCTTACCACCGTTGACATAGATGACGGAGTTCACCGTCTTCGTGTCCATGGCATCAACGGCCTTCACACCGGTCGCGGGATCATCAACAGCAGGGGTATCAGCCAGCGTAAAGCCGGACTTAGCCAAAGCGGCAACGCCATCGTTGACATTGGCCGTGCCCAAAGAAACGATCGAGTTACGACCGGCTTCAACCGTAGCCGCACCAGCAACCGTCTTCACAGCCACAAGGCTAGCACCGGCGGACTTACCGTCAACCCAAGCCGGATCGGCAAAGATCTTACCGGATTCAAGGCTGCCGACAGACAGAACACCGGCAGACTTTTCGTTACCGACATAAACTGTCTTGCCTGCTGCAGCAGAGAGCTTCGTAGTCACGTCAAGCGTACCGGTCACGAACATATCACCGGACGTAGACAGTTCCTTAACGAGCGCCTTACCGGCGACGTAAGCCAGTCCTTTAGCAGAAGCAGGGGTAGCTGTGTAAGTACCTGAGCCATTCAGCGTAACCACACTGTCAGCCGCCGTAAAGGCACCGTCAATCTCAAGGGTATCCACAGTCACCGTGGATGCAACAGCGTCCTTGGCATCGGACTTAACGACCGTCACAGCTGCGCCGGCATCGGTATGAAGCATACCGACATCGACGTTACCCTTCACCGTCAGAGAACCCGTGCCTTCAACACCGAAATTCGTACCAGAAGCCAGTTCTTCCTTGGTAACACTGCCGATTACAGCACCAGTACCTGTCGTCACGAACGCGGCACCGGAAGCAAGGGAAACGCCCTGAAGCGAAGTCTTCGCAGGAGTTGCGTCAGTCGCCGTAGACGTGAAAGTCACCAGATCACCCGTACCATTCAGGGTCAGGGTCGTATTCTGGGCAACAGTCACTGCAGCATCAGTCTTCATCTGAAGGTCTTTAAAGCTGCCGCCGTTGGTAAAGCCAGCAGCTTCAACCCCTGTCACCGTCGCATTGGCAATGTCATCCGTCACAATGCCGCCGAGAGTGCTATTGACAACGTCGTAGGAGATCTTGCCGTCTGTGACGTAGCCCTTACCATTCTCACTGGTAACGGTGACATTACCAAGGTTAATTTGCCCGTTACTGCCCGTACGTAGGCCCTGGATCTTGCTGAGAACACCTTCCTTGAGGGTCTGGCCGTCAAGTCCCGTCACATTGAACTTGGCTCCGTTGCTGAGGCCAAGAGTACCCGCCGCCGTCGTAAGAGACGCAGCCGTCAGATCCAAAGCACCGTTCTTATCAACAAAGCCGAGAGCCTGAGCACTCACGTTCAGTGTCGAGCCACCGTCAACTGTGATCGTGCCGGAGCTCTCTGACGTGGTCAGAACGTTGTTAACTGTCAGCGTACCGTCAGTCAGTGCCACCTTGGCGCCGGCCACTGTCAGCTTGTCAGTCGTGAGAGCGGCTCCCTTTGTGACATTAACAGCGCTACCCGTCCCTGCATTTGTGAGATCGACCGACTTCGCCTTGAGATTGGCGGCATCCGTCACGGAGAGCGTAACCTTCTCACTGTTCTTGGCAGCAGACACATTGCCGAATTCATAATCAGCAGCAAAATTGGCTGTCAGCTGCTCTTTAGAATAGCCCATAACAAGGTTATAGTCAGCACCGGCAATGGTGGTTCCGTTAACCTGAACATTACCGCCGTTGAAATTCCAAACGCCGTCATGAATCATGGCTGTCTTGGTGACCTTGCCGTCCTTATCCTTAGTCTCTGTGTAGAACGTCTTCAGAGCTTCGCCGGATGCATCAGCCACAACATTGATCACACCCCCCTTGTCAAGGGTGATCGAATCGAACTTGAATGCTGGTGTCACTGTTTCTGCACCGTCTCTATCCAAGGTGACAACGCCGGTTGTCAGCGTACCGGACACAACGAGATTCGCGAGATGGATCGTGCCAGCCCCGGTGTTGGTGAGCTGACCGGCAACATCAAGCGTACCAACCTTGCTTGTAGCTTCGGCAATAGAACCCGTGTTCGTGAACGCAGAATCTGCACCAACAACAAACGTGGTCGTATTGTTCGCTGCGGCACCGGTGAGCTCAATCGTGCCGGCGTTAGTCGCCTTGCCGGTCACGGTGAAAACGGACTTCGCACTATCGGAACCGACGGCAACTGTGGCACCGGAAGCGTTGGAAAGATCACCGACAGTGAATGCACCGCCTGTCAGAGTGAAAGTACCGACAGTCGTGTTCGTCTTATCAGCAGCCGCAATCGTCAGCGACTTCGCAGTGACATCTGCCTTGGCATTGTTGGTAACCGTCAGATTGTTGGTAGTGGGAGCAGCTTCAATGGTGATATCACCCAAAGACGCGGTAGCCTTGTCATTAACAGTCACAGCTGCACCGGAAGCAGACACCTTCGTCGTATCCGCGGTCAGTGTGCCGGTAACAGTCAGAGCCTTATTGTCACCGGCAAACCACAGGTTCCCGGCTTCAACAGAAGCGCCGGATTCAACAGTCGTGGGACCGGCAAGAACAACCTCAACGGTCTTCTGGTCCGCATTGCCGGCAGCATAGGTACCGAGCATGACCGAAGAAGCCTTAACAGCACCGCCGATCGAATTCTTCGTTGTACCCTGCAGAATCAGCTTGCCGGAGTTGTCGCCGCCTGCCGTGTAATCGGAATTAAAGGCAACATTCTGACCGGAGAGCATAATTGAACCGGTGTTTTTGGCGATCTTCACCGCCTTTTCAAACGTCACGTCTTTCGGTCCAGAGCCGCCTGCGGACGCTGCATCGGCAGAAATCTTCAGATCAGCCGTATTGGTGATCGAACCCTGCTTATAGGTCACAGACGTACCGGAAACGTTGGTAGCGACTTCGGAATTGATGTTGAAGTCCTTACCGGCACTAAGACCTTCCGCGGCCGCTGTACCGAGCGTTACAGCTCCATTAGCGGAAAGCGTGGCGGTACCGTGCTTGACGGCACCGGTGTCTGCGGCTGCCACGTAGGTGTGCAGCGTACCTTCAGCAACATTGAGTTGAGCAGAAGAGGTCACCGTCGAGTTTTTCTGAGAACCTTCTGTCTTGCCGTCATAAACGCCGATATTGATCTCACCCTTGTCGAGATTAATACTGCTGGCAGTCAAACTGCCAACAGCGTCTTTCGTGGCGTCCCATGTGATGACGCCGTTGCCGGTCATAGCACCAACGCTTTCGCTCTGACCCGCAGCGACAAACTGACCTCCGGCCAACTTCATAGCCGTGGAGGTACCAATCGTGTGCTTGGTCTCGTTCCAGGCAACTGCAGCCTCTCCTGCATTGACAACAACCGTCACATCGGTGCCGGCATAGTGAGACTTCGAACTCTCCGTCGCATCGGGCGTCCACACAAGACTGCCGGTCACAGTAGCTTCACTGACAGCAGCCGGTGCTGCAACGGCACCGGCTCCCTCAGCCATCGCACCGCCGGCAATCATCGCAGCCGCTGCCGCAGCGATCACCGTCTTTGTGCCCTTGGCCTGAATGGAAGAAGTCGCTTCGTTAACCACCATCAGCGCAGAACGCGCCTTGGATCAAAACTCCGAAAAATTTTTCGTTTTTGTCGTACCCGAAACTTCCGGGTACACACCTGCCTTTTACGCACGTACGAACGCAGGATAAAAAATTCAACGGATTTGTATCAGGGGGGAGGGGTATACCCTAATGCTTTTCGGCCGTTTTCGGCTGTTTTTCTTTAAATACTGTTGCTTTCTTCCAACACTTTTGAATTTTTCTCGCCCGAAAATTTTATGAAATTAGGTGTGCAGTGACAGCTCAGAATTTCAAATTACAGGTGATGGGTACACACCCTCTAATTTCCGTAGTCCGTTTTTCAAAAAAGCCCCCTCTGCCGCCCCCAAAATTCACCTGCCGCATGATTCTTTCAAAAGAAAAGGCAAAAGGCCGCAGCGAAATTACGCATCCCCTCTCCCCGATTCGCCCCTACCGTGCTATAAATCCGCGGCTAAAAATCCATAAACCCAAGAATTCATTTTCTTATGTTCACGCGTTTCATTCCGGCTGCGGGCATTGCCGCCGCCGTTATCGGCACCCTGACTCTCACGGGCTGCGGCTCTGGCGAACAAACTGTCAAACCCGCGCCCATTTCTGAAAAGCTCTGCGTTGTGCTCAATTACGCCGAAGCCGCAGGCTGCACCAAGGGCGACTCCATCTACTTTGCACCCGAAGACTGGAAAAACGAACAGTTGACCGTTGACTTTGCCGCGGCCTGGTGTGATCTCCGATACACCGTCGCGATGAATCAGGCGGGTCTGACCTGCGTTTACTCCGGCCCGAAGCAGCAGATTTACCGCGGGCTTGAAGTGCTGCAGCAAAAGGC
>OWJS01000224.1_pt1 | contig 21126 bp, 13 predicted proteins | sample 1732961 | NCBI WGS metagenome assembly OWJS01 (sample SAMN05065774, study PRJEB22554) | human gut metagenome | biome: ENVO:2100002; feature: ENVO:00000062; material: ENVO:00002003 | host: Homo sapiens | place: USA
AATTCAAGCAAGCTTGATTGTATTCGGTTTGCACGATAATTCAGCCCGTGCATTAACGGCTGAAAAAACATGCAGAAAAAATTGTTGATTTTGAACACCCTACCTAACGGGGTTGGGCTGGCGCGTGAAGTGTAAATGATAGCTTTTGGAATCTATGGTGTGGGCAAGTATGTCTCTGATAACACCCGCAATGAATTTTGGGGCACAGGAGCTATTGAAACGATTAGTGAACAGCTTAGAAGAGAACTGCCAGGATTGCGAGGATTTTCTCCAACAAGTATCAAGAAAATGCGCCAGTTTTATGAGCAATGGTGTAATGTTGTAAATCGCCCGCCAACGGCGGACGATTTACAAACGACTGCTGATGAGACTATTTTGCCGTTTAAGTCTTTGCTATTGGCAAATCGCCAGCCAATGGCTGGCGATTTTGATTGGCACGATTTTTTTCCATAAATCTCTCGCGCCAGCCTCACCCCGAAAGGGGTTTATTTGTGGAAATTCAAAAATAATAATTCATGAACATTTATGGCTCATTGATGGATATTTATGACTAAAAACAGACATTTGCGAAGCGCAAATAAAATAAATATTTTGGACTCCATAAATGTCCCCAAAAAGTTAATTGATTAACTCGACCAAGTTAATTGATTTACTTTGCCATGTAATACGTAATACTTGTCCATTTATATTGATATACTTTGCCTTTTAATATATATTACTTTGCCGTCCAGCCTATTGCCACTATGACTTGCCCAAACACGCAATAGAACACATAGAAAAAACCGTCAAATCCTGTCATTCGTTTTTACCATATTGTATCATGATAAAACAACGAACGACACGAATTGACGGTTTTCTATATAAAACAATGATTACTTGTCTTCAACCTTACACTTTGTACCACGCCATACAGCCAAAACAAAGAGAATGAAAATGGCTGCAAGGGCAATGTAGGCAATGGTGTTGGTAGTGGCAATGCTTTGCGGTTCGAAGTTCATAACAATCTGGTGCTTACCAGCAGGAACCTTGAGAGCACGCAATACGTAGTTGACACGACCCAACTCTGCAGGCTTGCCATCGATGGTCACAGTCCAATCGGGATAGTATATTTCAGAGAATACAACCACACCTCCCTTGTCTGAGTTCACTGTGTAGGTGAGTTTGTTGGGTTGATATTCACCAAATGTAACACTACCTGTGCCTAATGCCGAACCATCGAGTGTAGCTTTAAAGCGTTCGTCGGCTACAGCAGCATGCTTGGTGTCGAGATTGTGCAATCCTGCCATTTCAGCATCGGCATTCTTCACAAACTTAAGCGACTGCACAAACCAAGCGTTGCCATTGGCACCCGGATTTACAATTACCTGATTGGCTTCCTTGCCAAACATAAAGTACTTGGCATTGAGCATATTCAACACGGGAATAATGCTGTCGGTGTTCACCTTACTCATGTCGCCATTCGCTGCATTGGCAGCATTCGCAAAGTTCTGAATTTCTTGGGTGAGATGGTGATCGATGAGGTCTTGGTAACGATGCAACTTTGCTGCATGATAACCACCAATGTTGTGATGGTAGTAGGCAGTAGCATTCGATGTTTCGTTAAACGGATTGCCTTGTGCCAAGTTTACTACACGATAGTAGCTGGTGTCTTTCAGTACCAAAGCATCGGCAGGGGTTTTGGCAAAACCTTCTTCGCGTACACTCTCCTCGGTAAACGAGTCGTTGTTGAGATAACGCTTGTCAATTTGCCACATATCTGCCAAGCAAATCAATGCCAAGAGGTTGCAAGCCATCCAACCTTTCAGTTTGTGCTCAGCATAAGCCCAAAGCACCAAAATGCCCAATATGATAACGAAAGCCGAACGCAAAGCATCAGCACTCAAAATGGCATGACGCATGCTGGTTACAGCAGCCATGTAGGTGCCTACCATGTCGGCAGGGAATTGAGTACGACGCATCATGCTGAATGTTTCAACATCATTCTGCGACAAGCAGTTGCCAGCCACTGAAGGGGCTAACCACATTAAAAGGCAAAGACCTAAAGTACACACTGCTGCTATGGGTAAACCAATGCGCATGCGCAAGGGGGCTTCCTTAAAATGGGTGAGTTGGAAAAGACGCTTGTTGATGGAAATTTCATACAAGCAGAGCACAGCAAGCAAGGGGATGGTAAATTCGGCTATTACGAGTGCCGAACTAACCGTACGGAATTTGCTGTACATAGGCATGTGGTCGATGATGAAGTTGGTTAGCTCAGGAATGTTTTTACCCCAAGCAAAAATCAAGCTCAAGAGGGTGGCTGCTAACAAGCCCCACTTGGCAGGACCACGCACATAGAACAAACCTAATACGAAAAGGAAACATACAAATGCGCCAACGTATACGGGTCCTACGGTCATGGGTTGGTCACCCCAATATTGCATTAGACCTGGAGGATAGGCTTCTATGCCTGCTTGCTGAAAAGCTTGCTGTGTTTGTCCGGCACACTGATAGAAGTCGTCATAACCTGGTAAGTCTTCGGCATCTTCGCGGTCAAGAATTGAGGCGGAACCACCTCCCTTGTAGTCGGGAATTAACAAGGTGAGGGTTTCGTCGATGCCATAGCTCCACATAGTGATGTAGTCGCGATCTAATCCGTCGGTAGCTTTAGGCGTGCTCTCGTTGTTGATGGCTGATTTTTTGGTAAGCTCTGCCTTACCACGCATCGACTCTTTAGCATACTGATAGGTGTGGTAAATGTTGGGCAAGTTTGCTGCAACACCTAATACGCCTGCAAAAATCAAGGTGAGGGTTGCCTTCAACCAATTCTTTAGGGTGTGTTTCACAAGGGCATCGACAAAGTATGCCAATACCAAGAACAACATTACAAAGAGGAAGTAGTAGGTCATTTGCAAGTGGTTGCTCACAATTTGGAATGCGGTGAAGATGGCTGCAACGGTGCCACCCCAAAGGTATTTTCCACGATAGCATAGTATTAAACCTGCAATGGTGGGCGGAATGAATGCCAAGGTCATCACCTTCCAGATGTGTCCGGCTGCGATGATGATGAGAAAATAAGAGGAGAATGCCCATATTACTGAACCCAATGCTGCAAGATGGGGCTTAAAGTTGAAGGCACGGAGCAAGATGTAGAAGCCTAACAGATAAAGGAACAGATAGCTAATAGCGGGAAACCAGCTTCCTGTGCCTAAGGCATAGATTTTGCTCAACGTGCTCACCGTGTTGGTTGCGCTATACGAAGGTGCCATTTGGTAAGTGGGCATACCACTAAACAAGGCATTGGTCCATCGCGTGATTTCACCATCGTGTGTGGCACCATACTGCAACTGTTCTTGTCCTTGTCCCACAGCAGCCACGGCATCGTGTCCACCCAGTACAAGGTCTTCGCTCATGGGCGTGAAGAAATAAGCCATACTCATGACTAAGAACACCACCACAACAATGAGATCGGGTGTTGCTTTCTTCAAAATTTTGTCGAAGTTCATTGTTTATTTTTGTTGTTTGTGTTTGTATTCGTTTTTGAAAAAGGGAGGGTTTAAAAGGAAGGGGGGCAAAAGGGAGGCATTTCTAAAGAAAAGCCTTTCCCAAAGAAAGGCATTCCCCAAAAAAGGCATTTCAAAAGAAAAGCATTTCCCAAAAACATTCCCAAAACTTCATTTTAGCTCACCCAGAGCATGACGATAAGTTGCGCAATAATAACGCGTAGGAACATACCCAAGGGATAAACGGTGGCATAGGCTACCGAAGCCTTGTCGTTTTCGGGAATGGAATCGTTTACATATTCCAAGGCAATGGGGTTTGCCATGGCACCACACAGCATACCCGCAGTGGTTGCATAACTACGACCAAAGCCCACCACGCTCACAATGCTCATGATGATTACAGGTACGAGGGTTATGAGAAGGGCTATGCCAATCCACCACAACGATTGGGGTTGCATAACGGTTTCCACGAAATCGCGTCCAGCGTCCAAACCTAAGCAGGCTAAGTAAGTGGAAAGACCTAAGGAGCGCAACATCAAGTTGGCACTGGTTGTGGTGTAAGCCACCATGTGGAAACGCGGACCGAAGGCACCTATAAGTATACCCATTACAATAGGACCACCTGCAAGACCAAGTCGCACAGGATAGCTCATGCCAGGTACAAACACAGGAATGCTTCCTAACAGCAAACCCATAACGATGCCTATAAAAATGGTCACCATGTTGGGTTCGTCAAGGCGTTTCACCACATTGCCAAGTTCGGTTGCCACATGTTTTATGCTTTCGGCTTCGCCCACAACGGTTACACGATCGCCAATGCGAAGGGTGAGGTTAGGGGTTGCTACAAGCTGAATGCCTGAACGCTGCACACGACTTACGTTCACACCATAACGGTTGCGCAGTTGCAAGTCGCCTAAGTGACGTCCATTGATGTTGGAGCGTGTGATGAGGATGCGTTGCGAAATCAATTTTGAGTCTAACGCATTCCAGTCTACATCACTGCGGTTCCAATTGGTTTCGTCGCGCTTGCCAAAATAGATGGTAAGGTGTGGCACCATTTTTTCTTTGGTAATAACCAACAGACGGTCATCTTTTTCGAGCACGGTGTGGGCATTGGGCAAAATAACTTTACCATCGCGCCACAAACGCGACACCACAAACGAGCTGTCTTCCATTTCGCTCAATTCGCCCAAGGTGTGTCCAAACACGGCAGGGTTGCATACATCGAATGAGGCAATAAAAGCTTCGTCAGCTCGTTCTTCGCCCGTACACTTTTCATGTCGCGACAACCAGCCACGCACCATAATCAAGGCTATAATTACGCCTACCATACCAAAGGCATAGGTTACCGCACAACTAAGTGCAGCTCCCGATGCGGGTTGGTTGAGTTGTTTCAAGGTTTGTTGTGCAGCCCCCAAAGCGGGTGTGTTGGTTGTGGCACCACAGAGCACGCCCAACATGTCTTGCAGGGGGAGCAATCCTGTCCATCCTGCAGCTAAAGCGATGAGGGTACCTAAGGCTACTACGCCCAATCCGAGCAGATTAAGTGTTGTACCTCCTTTGCGGAAGGTGCTCATAAATCCAGGTCCTACTTGCAAGCCTAATGTGTAGACAAACAAGATGAGACCAAAACTTTCGGCATAATTCAGCATTTGTGCGTCTACTTGCAATCCGGTAGCACCTGCTAAGATGCCAAAGAAGAATACATAGGTAACGCCCAAGCTAATGCCTTTGATGCGCCATTTGCTCAGTGCCAAACCGAAGGCACTGATAAGGCAGATAATAATGACGGCCTGCACGGCCGACGGTGTAAGCAGTGTATCTGTTAACCAATTCATGGTCAGCTAAAATTAGGTTGAATTGGCAGCAAAGTTAACCTTTATTTCTGAACCGCTAAGCGCGATGTGCCTGTAAAGTTTGTGTACAATGAAAAAAAGAGTGATTATTGGGAGTTTAGAGAATGCTTTACGATTTTTGGGGAGTCAGAATTAAGTAATAAGTATTAAGTATTACAAACTATTTATGGGGCTTGGGGGGGGGTAGTCAGAAATGTCTATCAGAATTAAGTATTACAAACTATTTATGCGCTTCGCGCTTGGGGAGGGAGTCAAAAATGACCATCAATGAGCCATAAATGTTCATGAATTATTATTTTTGAATGTCCATAAATAAACCCCTTTCGGGGTTGGGCTGGCGCATTGTTTTGACATAAATGTCTTTGTTTTTTTCGTCAAAAATGTCCATCAATGAATCATAAATGTTCATGAATTATTATTTTTGAATGTCCATAAATAACCCCCTTTCGGGGTTGGGTTAGTGCATTGTTTTGACATAAATGTCTTTGTAATTTATCTTTTTGTTTTGCCAAATACATCGGAATGTGTTCCTGTTGTCAGCATTAAGAGAGTCAATTCTTCATCATTCTGTTCCCAAACTAACAGCCAGTTTGGTTTTATATGCGCCTCCCATTCACCTTCATGGTTGCCATGAAGAATGTATGGTCTATATTCTGATGGCAGACTACCATTTTCTACCAATATGGCTATGGCCTTTCTTAGTTCTTCTATTGGATAGCCACGCTTTTTGCAAAGCTTTAAAGCCTTGTCAAATCTTTTGGTTGTACCAAACTTATACATCATTCCCCTAAAATAGTGCCAAACATTTCGTCAACAGAATTCCATTGGGTTACTCTCCCTTTCGCCTTGTCCTCTTCGGCAAGTTCCAAATCTGTTTTCTTAGGTCTCAGAATAGAAATAGAACTAACGCCATTCAACATTTGGATGGCTTTTTTCAGTTTTGTCAACATGGCAGGATCTGATACAGTTACCAAAAGCTGCGGCTCATTTATTATTGAAGTATTCATACTTACTCTTTATTTAAAATATACAATGTTTTTTCATGAGTAAAAATACGGTTTATTACTGAAACTACCAAGAAAAAAACTATAAAGCTCCTGATATTGGTTGGCATGTATACAAAGTAAAATTTTTTTGAATACTACTCAGGCTATTTTTACACAAAAAAAGCAGATAACCAGTTTTGGTGCGTCTGGTTACCTGCTCAGAGATGCGTATGAAAAAGGTTTTAGTTTCTTGTTTTATTTGAAAAATCTTTATTGAAATTACCTCTAAAAAATATCTTATTTCTCATCGCGAAGGATGCAATCCTTCAGTTCTTGCGGATAGGTAGGCATTGCACCTTGTTGTGTGCAAACGTATGCCGAAACATCCACACCAATTTTGTGCGCCACGGTAATAGATTTACCTGCAAGAATAGCAGCACAGAAAGCACCCGTAAAAGAGTCGCCGGCTCCCACCGTGTCAGCCACCTTCACCTTGGGAGTGGGCTGAAAACTCATTTCGCTCTCAGTTATCACATACGAGCCAAAGGCGCCACAAGTAAGAACCACCATTTGCAGTTTGTAGCGACTAATGAGCTGCTGCACCTGGTCCTCAAAATTGATAGGCTGCAAAAGTTCTTTTGCAGGGTCAATGTCTGCAATGTCACCCAAGCCTAACAAGTGTGCCACCTTCACAATCTCCTCATCGTTAATTTTCAAGACATTGCAGCGAGAGAGTGACTCCTCAATAACCTCCTTCGAATACCAATTTTGGCGAAGGTTAATGTCGAAGAGTTTAAATGTGCCAATGGGAGGCATCGCATCGAGAAAACGATAAATGGTAGATCGCGTTTTAACCGTGCGTTGTGCCAATGTGCCAAAGCAAACGGCACGCGTGTTGTGAGCAATACGCTCAATTTCGGGCGTCCAAGGCAAATTATCGTAAGCCACGCCTAAGCAAATGTCATATTGTGGAATGCCCTCGCCCGATAGTGTAACCTGCACCGTACCAGTGGGTTCGTCAACCACCTCAAGGTGATGCTTCAGTCCGTGCGCATCGAGTTCGCGTATAATTTGTTTACCATCCGCATCGTTGCCAATGGCAGAGAGTGCCATGCCGTTAAGTCCAAACTGGCTAACGTGATAAGCAAAGTTGGCAGGAGCGCCGCCTAATTTTTTGCCATCGGGCAAACAGTCAAAAAGCGTCTCGCCGAGACCTACAATATAGTTTTCCATGATGGGAAAGTTATTTTATTTTTGAGATATAAGTAAAAAGATAAATTACACCAACAGCCATGCAGAGCACAGCACCAGCTTGTCCCATAGCATCAGAGGCAACCCCCATAACCAAGGGGAAGAGCGTGCCTCCAAAGAGTCCCATAATCATGAGTCCGCTCACCTCGTTCTGCTTTTGAGGAACCGCCATAAGTGCGTTCGAGAAGCAGATTGAGAAAATGTTAGAGTTGCCATAGCCCACCAAGGCAATACCTGCATAAAGCACCATCTTGCTGTCGCCCCAAAGCAAGCAAGCCATTGAAGCCGCCATGAGCACTACCGAGATAAAGAAGAAAGTGCGAGCCTTGAGAATGCGCAAGAAGAATGAACCTGTAAAGCAACCAATGGTGCGGAAAATAAAGTAGAGGCTTGTGGCAAAGGCAGCATCGTTGAGCGTCATGCCCAAGCGTTCCATCAAAATTTTAGGAGCAGTGGTGTTTGTGCCCACGTCAATGCCCACGTGGCACATAATGCCCAAGAAGGTGAGTAACACCAACGGATTGCCTAAAAGGGCGAAAGCTTGTGAAAATTGGTGTCCGATGCTCATGTCGGCATCCTTAGCCTTAGGCTCTTCAATTTCAACCGTGGCGAGCAACGCAGTGGCAAAGATACCAACAACCAAGAAAATGGCAAAAAGAATGCGCCAATTGTAGTCGAACGAGGGAATAACTTGCGTAGTTCCCCAAATAGCGAGGTAAGGAGCAATAAACGAGGCAATAGCCTTAATGAACTGTCCAAAGGTGAGTACAGCTGCCAAGTGTCCGCCATTCATTACACAAGTAACCAGCGGATTGAGCGAAGTCTGCATCAATGCGTTGCCAATGCCTAAGAGCGAGAAGGCGCAAAGCATTATCGGAAAACTTTCGCCAAAAAGAGGCAACAACAGCGAAACGGCAGTTACGATAAGCGAGAGTAAAACCGTTTTTTTACGACCAATTTTATTCATCAGCACACCCGTTGGGACACTGAAGATAAGAAACCAAAAGAAAACGAGCGATGGAAAAATATTAGCAACAGAGTCGCTGAGTTGAAGGTCAGCCTTCACATAATTACTGGCAATGCCCACAAGGTCAACGAAACCCATGCAGAAGAAGCAAAACATCACAGAGATGATAGCCAATTTATTGGTCTGTTTCATTTTATTATGCTTTTTAGAAGAGAGGAGGAGGTAGATAAGGTTCTAACTAAAAAAAGGGACGCCCTAAAAACACATTCTCAGGAACGCCCCTCGATAGTTACAACAAATATATCAATTATGAAAAGTTTCTTAGAAATTCAAATCCAGAATTTTTAGAATCATCCGTTATAATCCAAGCGAGTAAACCTTGGCATTTTCAATTTGAGCCTTGCCACCTTCAGCCCACACCTTCAAGTTGTTGTAAGGCTGTGTGGGGAATACAAGGTTAGTCATAGCAATGCGTCCACCATTCACAAAAATCTCAACAGAGCATTTGTCAACAAAGATGTCTAAGTGGTAAGCACTTTGCTTTGCAGAGCTTTGGTTGTCCTCTTTCCAACGGTTCATGTCCTGTGCATCACCGCAGAGCGAGAGCGGAGCCCATGTAGCCAGTGCAAAATCGTTTTTATAGTTGAGAGCAATGTCTTGCGAGAGTTTACCCTTCATTTGTCCAGCAGCTTCAGCCGCTTTTTCAATGTTGTGGCGTTCAGCCAATTTGCCAAAGTCAGTCAAACCGCTTTCAGTACGGTCCATCACCAAGCGCTTATTCTTTAAGTCGAGATAAACCAAAGTGCGTTCTTCCTTATCGTTAAAGAGGCTCAAACCCACTATGTCGCTGTTGCCAGGTAGAACATCAGCTTCCACCTCGAAGGCACCATCGTTTTCACTAAAAAGGTTACGCATGATGTAAGGTTTCGCATTCTCTACCTCAACCTTTCCAATCTCTTTCGTCTCTTTTCTCAGCGCACGTGCCTCTTCCACCACATTAGCAGAGAGATAAGTTTCGCCATTGTTTGAGAATAGCTTAAGTTCGCGAGGCAGTGCATTGGCACCGCGATATTGACGGATGGGGGTAACGTTAGCATACTGCCAGTTGCTCATCCAAGGCACAGCCACAATGCGTTCGCCAAGGTTTGAGAAGGTAACCGTTGCATAATGATCCTTACCCCAGTCGAGCCACTTCACTGTTTCGGGTTTAGAGTCGCAATGAAATTCCTTGCCATCAAACTCACCCACAAAATATTGCGTTGCGCTACCGCCAAAAACAAAGCCTGGGTTAATGTTAACAATCATCACATACTTCATCTTACTCTTGTCGCCATCAACAGCCAAGGGGAAGAAGTCGGGACATTCAAACTGGTTGGGCTGTGCACCAAAGCCTTTGCCCCACTGGCTCACATATTCCCATTTCTTTAAATTCTTCGACTTGTAGAAACGCATGTTCTTGTCAGCCGACACAATCATGTACCACGATTTAGCAGGTTCATACCAAAAGATTTTGGGGTCGCGGAAGTCCTTCAAACCATCAAACGGACGCAACACGGGGTTGCCTTTGTAGTTAGTGAAAGTGCGACCATTATCTTTGCTGTAAGCCATACACTCAATCTGTCCGTTCTTATCGCTTGCCGAGGTGTAGTAAGCAATAATAGCATTTTTGCCAAAGCCTGCCGAGTTCTTAGCATCAACCACTGTGCTACCCGAGAAGATGTGGCCCAAAGTGTCGCGAGCAATAGCAGGGTCAAGGTGTTGCCAGTGAACAAGGTCGCGGCTCACAGAGTGGCCCCAGTGCATGTTGCCCCATTTTGAACCATAAGGGTTATACTGGTAGTAGAGGTGATATTCACCATCTTTATAGGTTAAACCATTGGCATCATTCATCCAGCCATAGGCAGGGGTGTGATGGTAAACAGGGCGATAATAGTCGGTGTTCGTAACACTCCAAGTGTCGCTAAGACGCAGTTTCTTTAACGCCAGTGCATTTTTTGCCAAATTCGCAATTTTCACCACAGCCTTGTTTCCTTTGTTCAAGGCAAAAGGCACTTCATAGTCCACACCATTCACGGCAAGACGCACGTCCATCCAAGTGTCAGTCTTTTTGCCTTGGTCAAGCACCACTTGCGCCTCGGGCATATTCTCCTCAATAGGCAGAATGAGGTACTTGGTGGGATTAGTAATGGTAATAACAGCGGTATCGCCCACTGTGGCGATGTTCATATTCTGAGCATTAAGTCCAGCACAAGTAAGTGCTGCAGCCATTGCGGTTAAAATTCGTTTCATAATTTTGTAACTGTTAGAAAAAGGATAATGTAATAATGTAGAATGTATAATGTACAATGTTTAATGTAGAAAAATCCACGTTTACCTGCATGGTAATTATACATTATAAAATTAAGTTAGAAATTCAGTTTTGCGGTAAATTCCACGGTGAGTGGGCGGAGGTAGCTACCTGTCATCAAGCAGTTGTTGTAGTTGCCAGCCTCTTCTTTGGTGATGAGTTCAGCACCTGCAATGCTACCCTTGGCACCCGTTTGGTTCAAGAAGTTTACAACAGTGCAACCCAAGTTCAGCATCTTGTTAACCTTCCAGTCAACACCACCAAAGCTCTCCCAACGACCATTAAAGTAGTAAGCATCGTTGATGTTAGCATACGTTTTGCCAAAGTAGCGGAAGCTCATCCACAACTTCACATCGGGTGTAATCATGTAGCTTGGGTCAAGTTCAATGAGCACTTGCGGAATTTCGGCAACAATGTTGCCAGTAGCATTGATGTTGCCCTTGTAACCATCGCTAAATGTAACCGAAGTTTCATACTTCTTGTAAGTAGGCTTTTGGTAAGTAAACAAAGCGTGGAGTTCAAATCCCTTAAACGGACGTATAATAGCGTCGGTAGTCCAACCCCAAGTTTGAATGTCGTAGCTCATGGGAGCAGCCATAATTTCGGCACCATGTTGCAAGTTCAGCGTAGAGTTGTTGTTTGTTTTCGAGATGTAAGTAAAGAGCGATGTCAAGCTAAGCCACTGATTGTTGTAGTAAACACCACCGCGAGCCAAAGGAACGGTAATTTTATCGGTGTTAGGCAACGTAGCAGGAGCAAAGTTGTCGAAGCGAGGGTGCTGCACAATGTAGGTGAAGTCGCCTGTAAAACCAAACTGCTTTGTAAGTTTATAAGTTAAAGCAGCCGTAAGGTCATAGTTCACCCAGTTATAATCCAAGTTAGCAGGTTTAATCACAGTGCCATCAGCAGCTGTAGCACCGAGGTAATAGTCGGCAAAGCGTCCCACATAGTTACCAGCAGCATTGCGCACCGCGGCATTCTTGCCATTCAAGTGCTGCCATTCAATGCGTGCGCCATAATAAGCGTTCAGCTTGTTGGTAATGTCCCAATCGTGAGTTAAGTAAGCCGCCAACTTGTTTTCAGTACCTTTGTAATATTCAGAGGCATTTTTGTTGAAATCATAGAAAACCGTGTTGCGCTTGTTAGCGTCATACACTCTCACGGGGTAGCTGCCATCCGTAGGCACGCTTTGGTCATACATCGTAGTGTTCGATGCGTAGTCAATGTTATAGACCCATTCGTTCAAGCCCACGCGCAAAGTGCTGCGGTTAAACTTTTTGCTCAATTCGGTGGTAAAGAGCATCTCGTCAATGTCGCCCGCATTCAAGCACGACATGCGCGACTGTACATAATCGCCTGTGTAGTTCTCAGTCAGTCCGAGTGCATTGATGGTTTTATAATTATAAGCTGCGTTGTTTTTCACATTAGTCAAACTCATGGGCGTTTGATAAACAGCGGCACCGCGAGCATGGTCGTAGCGTGCCGAAGCAGTCCAAGTCAAGCCATTGTCCCACGCATATTTATTAGAGAGATACACCTGGCTTGAGCGGTTCTCTGCAGCGTCATACAACGAGATTGTGCCAATTTCGCCTGTGCGCATGTCGCGATAGGTCATGTTTGCATCGATGGGGAGGTATGAAGTGGTGCCGAGTTTAAACTTGCCATACTCCTTCACACTACCATCGCCCACATAAATAAACGGAGCCGATTGTGTGGCATAATTGCTCACGGGGTGACTGTTGCTGTAGTGATACATGGCAGAGAACTGACCGCGGCCATTGCCATAAAGGCGCGTCAAGGCAAACTTATAAATTTGAGTGCGGTCTTGCAGTTTCGAGCTTTTAATGTCGAAAGTGCCTGGGTCAAAGTCCTGATACAAGTTGGCACTGTAAAGCCAGTTTTTGGCTACCGAGCCATTCATGTTGAGCGAAAACTCCTGCATGCCAAAGTGATTCGCCTTGTAGTTGAGCGAGCCGTGGAAACCTTTGTTGCCCAATTTCGTCCACGAGTTTACGGCATAGCCAATGTTACCCGTAGTGATGGCAGTTTCTGAGATTTTAAGAAGTCCCACATGTTCATGACTTGCATCCATGCGCCAATTCGAGTTCACGCTGTGCGGATTTGTGGCATAGGTCACGGGCAAGCCGTTTTCAAGAACATTCACGTCGGTCGAAGGAAGTCCAATTTGAATTTCGCGCGGACCATTGGCACTCGAAGCGTTCAGCATCACGTTGCGGTTACCCTCTTCCTTGTTACTCTTGCTATTGTTAGCAGGCTCTTCGCTTTGTGCATTCATAATAATAGGTGTGCACAGCAAACAAGTGAGTAGTGCTTTCTTAGTAGTTGCTTTCATTTTACTGTTAGGATTTGTAGATAGGATTTTTTTGTTTTTGGTCGAGTGTCAAGAATTGGTAAGTTTCCCAACCCCGTCCATTTTTTTGATTAGGCATCCGTTCATCCCGAACGAATTTCATGTAGCAAAAGTAGAGCAAGAGCTAAGCGAACAACAAAAAAAATGTTGCAGCGACTAAAAAATATCGGTCGTTGCAACATTTTTAAGGGTATTTGTATCATTATTCCTTCTCAGAAGGTGCTTTTCCATAAAAATCTCTATAACACTTTGTGAAGTAAGATGGAGCAGAGAAACCCACGCGATAGGCAATTTCCGAAATTGTGAGCGAACCATCCTTCAACAATAAGCGTGCATGGCTCAATCTTTTTTCGCGAATAAGCTCCACAGGTGTTTTTCCCGTAAGTGCTTTCACACGTCTATAAAGTTGCACGCGCGACAAGCACATATCGCGTCCGATGTCCTCTACCGAGAGGTCAGGGTTTGTGTAGCGCTTTTCCAAGCAGTCCATAAACCGACTCATAAATTCATTTTGGGGCAATGCGTGTGCCGTGTTAGGGGCATCCTCCTCGTTCGGTTTATTGCTTAGAACTGTCGCATCCTCTTTTTTCGTAGTAGCATCCAACAGTTGGTCGCGTTGTTCCTCCAACTCATCGCGCTGTCGTTCCACTGTAGCCTTTTCGCGGTTCAGTTCCTCGTTCTTTTTGCGCAACTGTTCGTAGAGGCGTTGCTTTGTGCGATAAGCCTTAACCGACACCACCCACAACGTGCTGACAACAGCCACCAGCAAAATAACGAAAATCAAAAAGAGGCGTTGCAAATTAAACCGTGCCAACAGGTTGTCCACCCGTGTGTGCATGCGATGAATGTAGCTGTGTTGCTTTTCAATCTCCCTGTTTTGCAACAGCAGCACCTTGGCATTGTCAGCGGTAACAATGCTCGTTTCCATGTCATTGTTCTTCTCATAAGGTTTGCCTGTTAAAATGTCCAAGGCAAGTTTCACCAGTTCGTCGCCATGTGTGGGATAAATGGCTGAGGCTGTCAGCACCCCATCGCGCACCTTTTCAATGCCCTCGCCAGGCGAGGGTAGGGCATCAATGCCCAGATAGAAGGTGGGCGTCTGTTGCGTCAAAGCAGCGTGTGGGTGAGTCGATTTGTAGCGATCAATAGCCTTGCGAGCCCCCACAGCCATGCGGTCGTTATTGCCAAACACCAAGTTAATGGTAAAATTGGGGTCAGCCTTTTCAAGGCGTTGCAGCACCTTGTCCATAGCCTCCTCGCCCGATTTCTCCTTCCAATTTCCTTCCTCGTAGCCAATCATCTTGATGTCAGGGTGCGCCTTCAGCGCATCAGTAAATCCCTTGTGACGCTCCACGGCAGGCGACGACCCTTTCTCGCCAGCAATTTCCACCACAGTTCCCTTCCCTTTCAGCAGCAAGGCAGCATAGTCGCCCAACATACGCCCGATGCGGTAGTTATCAGCCCCCATAAAGGCAGTATAGTCCTTGAGGTTGCTTTTTCGGTCGAAAAGAATAACAGGAATGTGCTTTTCAGCAGCTTGGCTAATTGTGGCAGAAATAGGTTCAAGTTGTAGAGGCGACACAATGAGCAAGTCCACGTTCAAGTCAATCAGCGAGTCAATTTGTTGGCGTTGACGTGCAACATCATCGTTTGCCGAACACATCACCAATTCCACCTCATCGTTAAAGTACGTAGCCAATTCCAGTTCGTGTTTCAGTTTGGTGCGCCAAGTGTCGTCAGAGCATTGCGACACGCCAATCACATATTTCTTCTCCTTGCCAGTGCAAGCCGTGAGCAGGGCAAAGAGACAGCAGAAAAGAATAAGAAGTTTGAAAATATTTTTCATGTGTGCTTTTTGGGGGAAATATTACAAATAAAGTGCAGCAAAGATAGTGCAAACCGAATGCAAAAAAGCCAAGCTTGCTTGAGATTTTTGCTGAGGTGCAGCCTATTTTATACAAAGATACAAAATAGTTTAAAAAGTTGCAAGCGAGAACCAAACATTTATGACACCCTTTCTACCCCCTTACAACAAAAAAAGTTCTGGAACCCGAAGATTCCAGAACCCTTTTTATCATAAAAAGCAAAAACTTTTTTAGAGACCGTAGCCCAAGGTGCTGATGTAATTGTAGAACACACCACCCACACCACAAATTAACACACCGAGTGTGCAGAGCGCAAGCGCAACACGAGTGTAGCCATCGCTCTTGAACGTAGCAATAGGTGCATCGTTAGGCTTGATGTACATAGCCTTCACAATCATCAAGTAGTAGTACAACGAGATAACCGTGTTAGCCAAGGCAATGAATACCAACAAGGGGTATCCAGCCTTAAATGCAGCCATGAACACAAAGAACTTGCTGAAGAAACCTGCGAAGGGAGGAATACCAGCCAAAGAGAAGAGGCAAAGCGTCATAAGGAATGCCAACTTCGGGTTCGACTGATAAAGTCCATCATAATCGCTAATATTGATTTTTCCGCTGTTCTCCTCAACCGAAGTCATCACAGCAAAAGCACCCAAGTTCGACACCATGTAAACCAAGAGGTAGAACACCAAAGCCGTCATGCCCTGTGCCGTACCATCCATAATAGCCAAAACCAAGTAACCAGCTTGCGAGATAGCCGAGAACGCCATGAAACGCTTCATGTTGTTTTGGCGAATAGCAAAGAGGTTGGCAATGGTAATCGAAGCCACGATAATCCAATACATAGCCGTGTTCCAGCTATAGAACAAGTCGCTCTGTGCAAAAGCCTTCATCAAGATGGTCATTAACACAAAAGCAGCCGAGCCCTTAGAAATAACGCTCAAGTAAGCCGTAACCGAGGTAGGCGCACCTTCATACGTGTCGGCAGTCCAAAGATGGAAAGGCACCAACGAAATTTTGAAGCCCATGCCACCAATAAAGAGAATCATGCCAAAGATGCTGAGCAATGAACCATCGAGCTGTGCACCAATCTCGTTAAAGTAGAGAGTACCAGTAGCACCATAGATAAGCGAAACACCATAGAGCAAGAGCGCACTCGAGAAGAGCGCGAGCAAGATGAACTTAGCACCAGCCTCGGCACTTTCAAAACGCTTTTTATCGAAGGCAACCAATGCGGTAACAGGCACAGAAGCCATTTCAAGTCCGATAAAGAACATCAAGAAGTGACCACTCGACATCATAAAGTACATACCCAACAGCGTAAAGAGTGTGAGCATGTAAAACTCACCTTGCTTTACCAAGTTCTCCTCGCGGCTCAACCACTTATGAGCCATAAGGAACACAACGATTGTGCCAACGTTGAGCACGCTTTTCATAATCGTCATCATAGGGGTGTACTGATACATACCGCCAAAGGCACTTGTGGCTTCAGCACTGCTGCAAGGCAGCAAGTTGAGCACAGTGTGAATGGCAAGCAAAACAACGGGTAAAGCTGTGTTGTAAACGCCTTTCCCGCTCTTTTTGTCAGGACACATAAAGAGGTCGGCGATGAACAGTATCACAATAACTGCCAACAACGAGAGCTCCTCATGCATATAGAGAAATTGAGAATAATCCATTGTTATAGATAATATATATTTATAGATTAAAGGAAAGGATTGCAACTTGCCACAGTGCCAGCTACAGAGTGAATATGGTCAACAATCGGTGAAACACCAGTGCTAATCATGTTGCTTACCCACAACGGTGCAAGACCCAAACCAGCTACAGCCAAGATGAGGCAGATAACGGCAAAGCGTTCGTCCCAAGTAGCGTCGGTGAGTTTAAGGTGGTGCTCGTTGGTGCAAGTGCCATAAAGAATCTTACCTACTACACGGAGAATGTAGACAGCGGTAATCACAATAGAGCAGCAAGCAGCAATGGTGAGAACACGGTGGAAGGTATCTACATTTTGGAACGAACCCACAAAAATAGTCATCTCGGCAATGAAACCCGAGAAGCCAGGCAGACCCAAGTTAGCAAGACCCGCAATGATGTAACCTACCGAGAGGAAAGGCATGATGCGCATCAAACCATTGAGTTCGCGAATGTCGCGTGTGTGCGTACGTCCGTAAATCATACCGATAAGTGCAAAGAAGAGTGCAGTCATCAAACCGTGGCTCAACATCTGCAACACAGCACCCGTACAAGCCGTTTGGTTCAACATCAAAATAGCAAAGAGCACCATACCACAGTGCGACACCGAAGAGTAAGCGTTGATATACTTCAAGTCGGTTTGTACGCAAGCCGAGAAGGCACCATAAACCACCGAGATACCCGTAAGGATAAGGAAAATCCAGCTCAACTCGTTAGCAGCCTCAGGCATCAAGTACATGGCAATGCGGAAGCAACCATAACCACCCAACTTCATCAACACACCAGCGTGGAGCATAGACACAGCAGTAGGGGCAGAAGCATGACCATCGGGCGACCATGTGTGGAAGGGGAACAAAGCACCCAACACACCAAAACCAATAAAGGTAAGGGGGAACCAAATGCACTGTTGTGCAAAGGGGATGTTGTGAGCACCATTCAAGTGGTTAGCAATTTCCACGATGTTCATGGTCTGACCACCCGCACCATAGAAAATACCAAAGATGCCACACATCAAGAAAGCTGAACCACCCATCAACATGAGCGTCAACTTCATGGCAGCATACTCCTTTTTGCCCGAACCCCACACACCAATTAAGAGGTACATTGGGATTAGCGCGATTTCGTAGAACATGAACATTGCAAACATGTCTACCGAGATAAAGAAGCCAAACACACCGAGGCTCAACAATGTGAACCAAAGAAAGTATTCCTTGGTGAGCGGCTTAAGTTGCCATGAGGCAAATGTACCGGTAAAGACGATAACCGACGACAGCAACAACATAGCCACCGAAATGCCATCGACACCAACCGAATATTTGATGTGGAGCGGCTCGAACCAGTTGAACGAAGCTGTGTAAAGCATTTCGTCAGTAGCTCCAGCAGCACGGTCGCCGAGGAAAGTCACGGTAAGATAGCCAGCCAAGATAAGCAGCAGCGAGCTACCAGTTACCATCACCGCACGCACGCCCTTCACATCTCTTGCCAGCCACAAACCTAACAGCATGACAAGCGGAATCAATACGAATAATGATAGAAAATTCATTGTTGTTATTCTTTTAGTTTGAGAGTTTAAAGTGATTTTAAGCCAAGAGCAAAACGCTGCGCTTATCCACTTCAAAACTTTTCAACTTAAAAATTATGCAAGTGCAGCGATTGCCAACACAATTAACAGACCGAGCAGGTAAACATAAGCGTAAGCTTGCACAGATCCTCCCTGTAAGCCACGGATGCGAACGCTGAGCGCATTGGCACCCCATGCCAAGAAGTTGAAGAAGCCATCAATAATGTGGCGGTCGAACCAAGCAATAGGCTTAGAGATGTGGGCAAAGATGATGCGGTGAGTAATGTACTGATAAACCTCGTCCATGTAGAAACGTTTGTAAGCCCAACGATGCAGGTGTGCAAACTTCTCGGCAAGCGCATCAGCCTTAGGCTGACGCTCGCCCATATACATGTAAGTGGCGAGGAAGATAGATGCAACGGCAATGATGATAGAAGTGCCAGCCACGTTCCAATCCAAGTGAATGTCGTAAGCCTGACCATCAGCGCTCACAAAGTGACCAAAGGGAATGAAACCAGCCACACAGGTAACCACCGCCAAGAACATCAAGGGGAAAGTCATGGTGAGCGGTGCCTCATGCGGTGTGTGCTCAGCGTGCAACTGCTTGTTCTCAGTGCCCCAGAAAATGCCAAAGTACAGACGGAACATGTAGAATGCAGTCATAGCAGCAATAGCCGTCATAATCCAGCCCATAGCAGGCATATAAGCAAAGGCAGCCGTTAGAATCTCATCCTTCGAGAAGAAACCCGAGAAGGGAGGAATACCCGAGATAGCCAAACATGCAATCAAGAAAGTGATGTGCGTGATGGGCATGTACTTGCGCAAACCACCCATAGCCGACATCTCGTTGCTGTGAACAGCGTGGATGATGCAACCAGCACCCAAGAACAAGAGAGCCTTGAACATGGCGTGTGTAAACAAGTGGAACATTGAGGCCATGTAACCTAATGAGCCTACATGTTCATGACCTGTTACGAACTCGGTACAAACGCCAAGTGATACCATCATAAACGCGATTTGCGAAATGGTAGAGAAGGCAAGCACACGCTTGATGTCGCTTTGGCAGCAAGCAACGGCTGCTGCATAGAAGGCGGTGAAAGCACCTACCCAAGCTACAATGTGGAGTGTGCCAGGTGCATAGTCAATCCACAAGGGGAAAAGACGTGCAATTTGGAACACACCAGCCACAACCATAGTAGCAGCGTGAATAAGGGCAGACACAGGCGTAGGACCCTCCATGGCATCAGGCAACCAAATGTGCAAGGGGAACATAGCACTTTTACCAGCACCACCAATGAACATCAAGAACAAGGCAGTGGGCAACATCATTGCGCCCTGAGCAAAACCAGTTTGGTTAAACTCAAATCCAAATGAATGGCAGTAGTAGCCATAAATGAGGATACCGATCAAGAAGAAGAGGTCGGCAAAGCGTGTTACGATAAATGCCTTCTTGCTGGCAGCAATGGCTGCGGGTGAGGTGTAGTAGAAACCAATGAGCAAGTAAGATGAAACACCCACCAACTCCCAGAACATGTACATCTGGAAGATGTTCGTTGCTACTACCAATCCGAGCATTGACATCGTAAAGAGGCTAAGGAAGGCATAGTAACGCTGGAAACCGCGTTCGCCGTGCATATAGCCAAAAGAGTAGATGTGTACCATGAGCGATACGGTCGTGATGACGATCAGCATCATAACCGAGATGGGGTCGAGCATGATACCCATATCGAAGCTGAGTCCCTTCACAAAGAAGGGCAGCCACTGAAAGTTGTAAGGCATGAGTGTGGGCAACACACCTTCTGCCGTACGCGGTGTCTGGAAGAAGTACTGAAATGCGGTGTAATAAGCCATAGCGGCTACTACGCCTAACACAACCGTACCAACCAATCCCGCTGCTTTATGGCTGAACCATTTTCCGAACACACCCAATAGGAGGAACGAGAAGAATGGCAGCAAAAGAATAAGAATTGTATAATCCATTGTTTGTTTTATTTTGAGTTTGGAGTTCGGAGGTTATGAGGTTATGATGGAGGTTATGAGGTTATGAGGTTATGAGGTTATGAGGTTATGATGGAGGTTATGAGGTTATGAGGTTATAAAGTTACCTTCAGTCGCTCACAACATTCTCAACGTCCATTAGGCTATCAGATTAGCAATACATATATTATAACCTTCTAACCTAAAAACTTAAAAATCCCTTTACCCTTCTAACCTAAAAACTTAAAACTCCCTTTACCCTTCTAACCTAAAAACTTAAAACTCCCTCTTACCACTTCATCTTCTCGAGTTCACCTACCTGAATGTTTTTAATCATGCGGTAGATATTGATCATGATAGCAATTGCAATGGCGCTTTCAGCTGCTGAGATAGCAATAGAGAAGAGCGCAAAGAAGTAGCCTTCATAACCATCGGGATAAAGCATACGGTTAAACACTGCAAAGTTTAAGTCAGTAGCATTGAGCATCAACTCTACCGACAATAGAATAGCCAACGTGCTGCGACGAGTCAAAAATCCGAAAACGCCTGCAAACATCATGATGGCTGAAATTATCAAAATATATTCAATCTGTATCATAATGAATTTAAAGTTTGGAGTTTGGAGGTTATGAGGTTATGTTTTTTTAGTTTGGAGTTTAGAGGTTATGAGGTTATAAAGTTACCTTTAGTCGCTCACAACATTCTCAACGTCCATGAGGTTATGTTTTTTTAGTTTGGAGTTTAGAGGTTATGAGGTTATAAAGTTAC
>OWJS01000226.1_pt1 | contig 21011 bp, 10 predicted proteins | sample 1732961 | NCBI WGS metagenome assembly OWJS01 (sample SAMN05065774, study PRJEB22554) | human gut metagenome | biome: ENVO:2100002; feature: ENVO:00000062; material: ENVO:00002003 | host: Homo sapiens | place: USA
CGGCTTCGCTCGTAAGGATCCACTCCTCCGAAGTTGTGCCAGAATCCCAGACTAATCTTAGGCAGCAAGACTCCGCTCTTGCCGCATCTCTTGTAAAGCGCCTCTGCATCGCCATAGCGATTGGCATCGGCAGTGTAGATTCCTTTTAAGTCCATCTTTATTCCTATTTATTTATGTATGAATATCTTATTCTGCAGCAAAGGTATTGCTTTTTTTTAGAAATGGGTGGAAAGTTGCTCTTAAAAATCTGTAAAACTTCATAATGTAAACCGTCATTTATATAAATGGCGGTTTACATTTGTGCAGCTTTTATATTTTTTCCCCAAAAAACTTGCGGGTTTCAAATATAATATGTATCTTTGCATCCGGAGATTATGAAATCTTCGTTACGTAAAATTCATAATTCAGTAAATGCTTATGGTACAGACCAATCCGTTTCTCATAGAAGGATATTTATCCCCAGATTTCTTCTGCGACAGAGTAGAAGAAACCGCCTTGCTTACACGGCATCTAACCAACCGATGCAATGTGGCATTGATAGCACCACGACGATTGGGAAAGTCGGGGTTGATTTATCATTGTTTCTATCAGAAGGAAATCCGGGAGCAGTATCATTGCATCTATATTGATATTTACGATACCAAGAATCTCGGGGAGTTTGTTTACTCCCTGGGCAAGGGGATTCTTGCTGCATTGAAACCCAAGGGCAGAAAGGTGTGGGAGTTCTTCCTGAATATGCTTCAGTCGTTGAAATCTACCATTTCTTTCGATATCAATGGAAATCCGGAATGGAGCGTGGGCATCGGAGATATTCAGTCGCCTGATATTACGCTGGATGAGATCTTTGCCTATCTTTCCCAGGCAGATAAACCTTGCCTGATTGCTATTGATGAATTCCAGACTATTGCCGGTTATCCAGAGAAAACGGTAGAGGCTACTTTGCGCAAGCGTATCCAGAACTGTCATAACGCTAACTTCATCTTCTCTGGTTCCAAGCGCCACATGATGGCACTGATGTTTACTTCCAGGTCACGTCCTTTCTATCACAGTTCGAGCATCATGGGATTGGAGGCTATCAACGAACCGACCTATCTGGAGTTTGCCAACCATCATCTGTCTAAGATTAACAGGGAGATTTCTGCGGAAGCGTTCTCCTATCTTTATCATCGTTTTGATGGCATTACGTGGTATATTCAGTATGTGCTCAACATGCTCTATACTTCGATTTCAGATACCAGGGTTCTGGGTAAGGAGGATGTGGAATATTGCATTGAGAGCATTCTTTCGCAGCATCGCTTTGCCTATCAGGCTCTGCTGTTTCAGCTTACCAGCAAGCAGAAGCAGGTGCTCATCGCCATTGCCAGGGAGGGAGGTCCTTCCTCGCTGATGTCGCAGGAGTTCCTGCATAAATATCGTCTGGGTGCCAGTACTGTGCAGGGGGCCGTGAAGACCTTGCTCGAAAGGGATTTTATCACGCAGGATGAGGGGGTATATCAGCTATGCGATAAGTTCCTGGAATTAAGTTTAAAGGAAGAGATATAGAGTATTTAGTAACAGATCGTCTTCTTGGCACCCATGGCCGCCGTGCAAATTTTTAAAACATTCATAATGTTGGCAGGCGGACGCTGGGCGAGGAGTTCCCGCTTCATGAAGTCCATGTAGGGAGCCACATGCGTATAGTACTGATAGTATCCCTGGCAGAGATAGTTCAGGCCAGGCTCTCCATATTTATCCTTCTCGAACCGGTTCTTGGGGCATTCGCCATGGCAGGCGAACTCCATGTCGCACTCCTTGCACTGGCGGGGCAGCGAAGTGTGCTTCAACCGGCTGAAAGCCTGCTGCTTTTCGCCATAAAGCATGTCGATGAGCGACTGGTCCCTGATGTTTCCCAGCTTGTATTCCGGAAAGACAAAGTGGTCGCAGGAATATACATCGCCGTTGTGTTCCATCACGCCCGCATGCCCGCACTCCTTGGAGTAGGCGCAGATGCCCGGCAGCACACCCATCCAGTTGGCAAGCGTGCAGTCGAAGATTTCCACAAACATCTTACCCACATCGTGGCGCACCCAGTCGTCGAAGATGGTGCAGAGGAAGTTGCCCCACTGTTGCGGGGTAACGGAAGCATCTGCAAGCGGAATCTCCCTGTCGTCGGCAAGACTTGCCAGGGTGCGACCGTCTTCATGTTCCGTCAGTCGCTCCACGATAGGAGTAAACTGCAAGTACTGGCAACCGTTGTCTCTGAAGAAATGATAGAACTCCAGCGGATGTTCAGCGTTGTAGGCATTGACCACCGCCATAGCGTTCCATTCCACCCGATGCTTCTTCAGGAGCTGGATGCCCTGCATCACCTTTTCCCAGGAAGGCTTTTCGGCAGGAGTTACGCGATAGTGGTCGTGATACTCCTGGGGGCCGTCGATGGAAATGCCTACCAGCCAATGGTTCTTGGCAAAGAACTCGCACCATTCGTCGGTGAGGAGTGTGCCGTTGGTCTGGATGACGTTATCTATCTGTTTGCCGTGGGCGTACTTCTTCTGAAGCGCCAGTGCTTTCTTGTAGAAGTCGATGGAGCGCATCAGCGGCTCACCTCCATGCCAGGTGAAAAGCACCTGCGGCATGGTTTGGGCCTCGATGTACTCTCGGGTGAATTGCTCCAGCATCTCATCGCTCATCAGATGTCGGGGAGTGTTCTGGTAAAGATTGTTCTTTTCCAGATAATAACAGTATTTGCAAGCCAGGTTGCAATGGGCGCCTGCCGGCTTCAGCATCACATACAGTGGCTTGGCAAATGGGGTTGCTATGTTGTCGTTCATCATATTTTTTTCTTTTTAAAACTCTGGCAGCGTTATCTTGAAGTCCTTGCTGTCTCTGTGCTCCTTCTGGATGGCAGCCAGCAGATCTTTCACGATTTCAGGATGTTTTGCCGCCACATCGTGGTCTTCGTGAATATCCGAAGCCAGGTTGTAGAGGTGAGGCTTGCCTTTTACTACTACCATCTTCCAGTCGCCCTTTCTCACGCCAATCTGGTCGGTCTCATGAAATTCCCAGTAGAGGTATTCGTGGTGCTTCTGCTCGGCATCCTTGCCCAGAAGGGTAGGAGCGATGGAAATACCGTCGAAGCCGTCGCCAGCCAACTTCCTGTTGGTGTAGCGCTTGGCGAAGTTCTTGATTCCGGCAAGGTCGCAGAAGGTTGGCATCAGGTCGTAGAAGGCAAACTGGGTATCGTTTACGCTGCCTGCCTTGATGTGCTCTGGCCACCAGGCGATGAATGGGATGCGGATGCCGCCCTCGTAACACTGGCGCTTCAAGCCCTTCAGCTTGCCGTCGCGACCGAAGAATTGAGGGTCGGCACCGCCTTCCTCGTGAGGACCATTATCCGAGGTAAAGATCACCACGGTGTTCTTGTCGAGGCCCTTCTCCTTCAGTTTGGCGAAGATTTCGCCCACATACTGGTCAAGACGGGTAATCATTCCGGCAAACTGAGCGTGGGTATGAACTGCGGCGTTGTATCGGGAATCTTCCCATCCGCCCCAGGTCTTGTCCTCGAAGAATTTCTTCTGATAGTTCTCCAGGATAGAATCCTCTGGCTGAGCCAGTTCGGCATGAGGCAGGGTATAGGTGAGGAATCCCACGAAAGGATGCTGGCTATCCTGCTTGTCAATCCACTCCAAAGCCTTGTCGTGGATGATGCGGGCAGAATACTGCTTGCGCTTGAAGTAGTCCTTGCCGAACATCGGGTACTGGATATTCTGCTCCATGATTTCTCTTACCACAGCCGTATCTCCCTGTGACTTGCTGTAACGGTTCAGGAAGTTGGGATAATAAAGATGTGCCTGGAACTGGCAGATGTAGCCGTAGAATTCATCTATGCCACGCTTGTCGGGAGTAGAGGCAGAACCTTCGTATCCGCCTGCCCATTTTCCGAAGACACCGGTGCGGTAGCCCTTGTCCTTGAGCATTTCAGGAAGAATCTTATGCTGCGGGTCGTAAGGTTCCTGCCCCACCACAGAGTATTCTTCGTTTACTCCATACTTTACCATCGGCACGTTTCTCCAGTATTCCTTGTTGCCTCTTACGTGGGTGTGGCCGGAATGCTGACCGGTCATGATGGTAGCACGCGAAGGGGCTGAAACCGGCGAACCGGCGTATGCCTGGGTAAAGCGCATTCCCTCTCTTGCCATCTGGTCGATGTTGGGGGTATGGATGTATGGCTGCCCGTAGCAAGCCAAATCACCATATCCCATATCATCGCAGAGGATGAAGAGGATATTGGGCTGCTGCACGTTCTGCTTAGCCCACACAAGGGTAGGCAGGCAAATGATGCCTACCCCTGTGAGCCATATTGTTTTGTTTGTCTTCATAAAAAATCTGTTTGGGGGCTTTTTGCCCGTTCTTTAGCCACTTGTTGAAGCTAATTACTCATCTACCTTCAAGTCCTTGCGGTATTTGGCGAGAAGCTTCTTCAGTTCTTTCTCTATCTTCTGGGTGCCAGGCTTTCCGTAGATGTTGTTCAACTCGTTAGGGTCTGCCTGGATGTCGTACAACTCCCAGTAGTCGATGTCTGCGTCATTGGTGAAGTAGTTGATAGACTTCAGGGCATTGAAGCAGTTGTTCTCTCTTGTGCCTGGCTGTGCCTGGTACTTGTTCTCTACCACGGCTCTCTCGCCACCCTTGCCGTAGAAATGAATCAGCTTGTAGCGCTCGGTGCGCACACCGTCGTGCTTGCGTACCAGGTGATAGGTTGGGTAGTCGTAGTAGTGATAGTACAGGCTCTTGCGCCACTTCTTCACAGGCTGACCGGTAAACAGCGGCTGGAGCGATGTTCCAGGCATATACTTAGGCTTCTGCAAACCAGCCAGGTCGAGGAAGGTAGGTGCAAAGTCGATGTTCTGAACCATCTGGTTGCATTCGCTCTTAGGCTGGATGTGCTTAGGATAGCTGATGATGAGTGGAGTGTGGAATGACTCCTCGTACATGAATCGCTTGTCGAACCATCCGTGCTCGCCCATGTAGAATCCCTGGTCGGATGTATAGACGATGATGGTGTTCTCTGAGAGATTGTTCTTGTCGAGGTAATCCAGCAGTCTGCCCACGCTCTCATCTACCGATGCGATAACAGCCATGTAGTCGCGGATGTAGTTCTGGTATTTCCATTCTACCAACGCCTTGCCTGTCAGGTTCTTGCTCAGGAACTCACGGTTTCTAGGCATGTAGTAAGCATCGATGGCTGCACGCTGCTGTGGAGTCATGCGGTTCATCTCGCCCATCAAGCCGTTATAAGAGTCTCTGCCTTCTGGAGTAGAAGGATCGTACATCTCAGGAACCTTCAGGTCGCGTACCATCTCCATGTATTTGTCGATGGACATTTTCTGGGTAGATGCAGCAGAACCACGGGTCTCGTAATCATCCCAGAAGGTTTCAGGCAATGGGAAGTTCACGTTGCCATACTTGCCTACATACTTGGTGTTAGGCATCCAGAGGCGATGAGGTGCCTTGTGGTGAACCATCAGACAGAATGGCTTGTTCTTGTCGCGGCTGTTCAGATATTCGATGGCATGGTCGGTAATCAGGTCGGTGGCGTAACCCATCTCCTGCTTGAAGTTGCCATACTGGCCGGTAGAGGCGAAGGTTGGGTTGTAATACTGGCCCTGGTCGTCCAATACGCGGTAGTAATCAAAGCCCTTAGGACTGCACGACATGTGCCACTTACCTACCACGGCAGTAGAATATCCGGCACCCTGCAGCAGTTCTGAGAAGAAGGTCTTGGTAGAGTCAATACCCTCAGCCAGCTGGCGCTGTCCGTTCTGGTGGCTATAGAGACCTGTCATCAGGCAGGCACGGCTAGGGGTAGAGAGCGAGTTCTCTACGAAAGCCTGGTTAAACTTCATTCCTCTTTCAGCTAGGCGGTCGATGTTTGGAGTTGGAGCCAATTTGGAGATTGGGCTGCCGTATGCGCTGATGGCCTGTATGGCGTGGTCATCGCACATGATGTACAAGATGTTAGGTCGGTCTCCTGCATTCTGAGCGAAGATCGATAGCGGCATTGCCTGTAAGGCAGCCATGGCCAGCAGGGAACGGTTGATTGGGTTATTTTTACTGTTCATCATAATTTTCTTGTTGAATGAATAGTTATTTGTTTATATGAATTAATTAAAGGACAATATTTTGTATAAAAATGATATATTTTATAATACGCCAAAAAGAGGGGTGCCGTAAGTGGCACGCCCTCTTTGAGTTGTTATTGAACATGACTATCTCAGATTTGAAACAGTCTTGTTGGTTAAATTAATAATTGACTAGGTAGTTATCTCTTCAAGTTCGGGTTCTTCTCAACGTCTGTTGTTGGGTAAGGACAGTAGATTCTATCCTCTGTCCAAGAACCAGAAACTGTAACTTGCTCCTTAGCTGTAATGTCCTTACCCTTAGCATCTTTTGCAATAAAGAGAGGAGCATTAGCAACGCGGTAGTCGAAGTTCTTCTTCAACTCGTTCATACGAAGCTCGTCAGAACGACGGGTAACCATAGAAACCCAGTTGCCGGCAACTTCCCATCCGTGCTCAATGTAGCAAGCTTCAGCCAGCTGCTCTGCATTCATATCAGCAATCTTCACGGTAGTACCATTGCTCAAAGTAACGTTCTCAACATCGTTTACGGCACGGCTGCGAACCTGGCGGAGGCACTCCTTAGCCTTGTTCAAGTCACCACCTGAGCGAGCTGCGCTCTCAGCATACCAAAGAAGGATTTCGGAGTAACGGATCACGTTGTGACGACGGTCGTTAACCATACCACCCCAGTTAGGAGCCATATAATCATAAGCCTGACGGAGCATGTTGCCATTCTCATCAGAGTTAACGGTGAAGATACAGAACATTGGGTGATAAGCCTCAACCTCAGGTGTCTTTCCATCTTCTTTCAGTGCCCACCAATCTACAGCCTTTGTAATGGTGTTTCCATCCTGGAATGTAACCTTAGGAGCGTAGATAGCATTCTTGCGGGCACCCTCTGGGAATCTCTTCCAGAATGCGATTTCACCCCAAGCGTCACCCCAGCCACCATCGCCGAGACCTTCGAAGCGGCAGCAGGAAGAAAGCTGAGAGTCATGATCCCACCAGCCTTTGGCATCGTTGTTGATTCCAAGCACGGTCTCCATGTTGTAGTTGTTACCCATAGAATAGACATCCTTCCACTCTGGGTTCAGGATGAAACCGTAAGAACCGTTGTTGTCGATGACAGACTTAGCCTGCTCTGCTGCGAGCTTGTAGTACTCTGTACCCTTGTTGAGTGGGTAACCTGCCATAGACATGTAAACAGCTGACAATGTAGCCTGTGCAGCCTGCTTAGTAGTCCAGATATCCACACCGAACAAGCGGCTAGGCTCCTTCTCATATTTAGTAGGAAGCTCGTTAACAGCAGCCTTCAAGTCAGAAACAATCAGTTCATATACCTTTTCTACACTTGATGGAGCAACGTCCAACTGAGAAACGTCAGTACCTGTAATCAATGGCACAGGACCGAATACACGTACCAGATAGTAGTAAGCGTATGCACGCCAGAAGTGTGCGTTACCCAAAGCCACGTTGATCTTCTCCTGAGCTACAGGCGCATTGCCTGCACTCTCTGTAATCAGGTTAGCTGCCTTGATTACAGAATAGTGCTGGTTCCAGGCATCAGTAACACCCTTGTTGGCACCGTCTGATGCAAAAGCATCGAGCGCAGCACAAGCCTGCTTGTTAGAACCAGGGTTAGCTGTAATATCGTCGCCCTGCCACTGTGGGTACATAGGGTTGGTCCAGCTCTGGGTCTGGTTGATTCTGTCATACAGTGCGTTAACACTTGCTGTCAGGTCATCTTCGCTATTGAAGAAGTTGTTTGGGGTCAACTGTCCCTTAGGTTCCTCATCCAGGAAGTCTCCACAAGAAGAGAAAGTGAGCAAGGATGCTGCCATGAGACAACCCATATATAATAATTTTTTAGTTCTCATAATTATTCCAGTTTTTAGATGATTGAAGTTAGAAGTTTACACGAACGCCCATTGTGATGGTACGAGGATTAGGGTAAGCACCCATGTCCAAACCATTATCACGGTCAACACCATTGTCGCTGAATGATGCACCAGCTGGGTCGATACCCTTATAGCCAGTGATGGTGAAGAGGTTCTGAGCTGAGAGAGAGAGACGGATGTCTGCAATCTTAGTCACGCTGCGTGGGAATGTATAAGCGATGCTGATATTCTCGCAACGGAAGTAATCTGCATTCTCCAACCACTTGTCTGAGTTACCGTATGTCTTGTTCTCTGCGCCTACTGTTGGCATGGTGATTCCGATGTTAGAGAAGTAATCCTTATCGGTTACGAACATAGATGCACCTACCATTGAGTTCATGGCGTAACGTACCATGTTCAAGCGCTTAGCACCGAAGGCTGCATTGCAGAATACGTTGAAGTCCCAATTCTTATAGGTTACAGTGTTGTTCCATCCCAAAGTAACGTCTGGGTTTGAGCGGCCCAATACGAAGCGGTCCTTTGATGCATCAGGATTAGCGGTCTTGGTGCCATCTGCTGCATAATACATATCAACAAACTCTCCCTTGTCGTTCTTCTCTACACCTGCCCACTTGAAGCCGTAGAATGTACCGATAGCCTCACCTTCCTTGATGATGGTACATGGGTCAACAGTACCTGGAGAAGGGCTGGTACCATAGAGAATAGGAGCATCTGCTGTCAGCTTGGTAACCTCGTTCTTGATGTAGCTGGCGTTCAGGGTAGATGACCATGACCAGTTCTTGGTCTGGATAATCTGTGCATTGATGGTTGCATCAAAACCCTTGTTGCTTACCTCACCGGCATTTACCCAGTAAGATGTGCCTCCCAGATAACCTGGAGCTGATGTAGTCAGGAGGGCATCCTTGGTCTTCTTGTTGAAGTAGTCTAAGCTAACGTTCAAACGGTTGCCGAAGAAACCGAAATCAACACCGAGGTCAAACTGGTGAACCTTCTCCCATGTCAGGTCAGGAGTAGCGAGGCCGTTTGCCCAATAACCTGTGTAAGACTGAGTTGTACCATATGTGAAACCAGTTGTACCCAATGAACCGAGAGTTGAATATGGAGAGATATCCTGGTTACCGATGATACCGTAGCTGGCACGGATCTTCATGTACTCTACTGCATTCTTGATAGGCTCCCAGAACTTCTCGTTAGAGATGGTCCAAGCTGCAGCTGCAGATGGGAAGTAACCCCACTTCTTGTTGGTAAAGCGGCTAGAACCATCCGCACGGAAGGTACCAGTCAACATGTAACGGTCGGCATAGTTGTACATCAAACGAGCTACACCAGAGAGCATGGTCCACTTGCTGTAGCCGTTGGTTGGTGTCTTGGAAGCAGCATCAGCTATGTTCCAGTAACCCAACTGCTCGTGAGCAATACCTGTACCTGACATACCCATGCGGCGAACCTCGTTAGAGGTAACTTCCCATACACCAGTAGCTGTCAATGCGTGCTCACCCCACTTGTTGCTGTAAGTCAAGTTGTTGGTTGACTGCAGTGCTGTAACGGCAGCATCGTTGTTGCCCATATTGTTACCGGCAGCGTTCACCTTGGTAGATGTGAAGCTGTACCACTTGTAATCGTTATAGTCGATACCGTTGGTGGTGGTGAAGGTCAAGCCCTTGAGAAGATTGAACTTCAAGTCAACGTGACCCGTTACCATGGTACGCTTGCGGTCGTTCTGGCTGTCGTGAAGAATACCGTAAGGGTTGTTCTGGATGTTGTTGTATGGGTCCAGGTTGTACTTGCCGTTGGCTGCCATCATCTCCATAGTAGGAGAGTAGTTCAAGCCTACCCAGATTGGGTTAGACTGGTTCTGAGCGAAACCTGCACCAGAGTTGTCTGTCTGAGCGAGGTTAAGGTCGGCAGTCAATTCCAACCAGTCGAATACCTTATTGTGAATGTTTGCCTTGATAGCGTAACGTCTTGACTTGGTGTCAACAATAACACCCTTCTGGTCCATTACGTTGGCAGAGAAATAAGTCTGAGTCTTCTCGTTACCCTGTGAAAAGGCAACCTTATAGTTCTGGGTAATACCTGTCTGGAGCAACTGATCCATCCAGTCGATACCTGGCTTGGTACCGTTCAGATAATCCTGTACTGCACTCTGAGCCACGCCCTTATAGTCAACCAAAGCCTGTGCATACTGCTTGGTACCCATTACCTCAGGGATGTTGTAAGCGTTAGAGAAACCGAAGCTACCGTCGAAAGTAACCTGTGTAACACCAGCCTTACCGCTCTTGGTCTGTACCATTACAACACCATTGGCACCGCGGGCACCATAGATAGCGGTAGAAGAAGCATCCTTCAATACCTGAATGCTCTGGATATCTTCAGGGCTGATACCCTCAAGACCTGTCTCGCGAACGATACCATCTACTACGTAGAGAGGGTCGTTGCTCTTGTTTACTGAGCTGGCACCACGTACACGAATCTTCATAGATCCGCCAGGAACGCCACTTGACATTACCTGCACACCAGACATACGTCCGTTGAGGGCATCCTCAACACGTGCTACTGGCTGGTCCTTGAAGCTCTTGTTGTCCATTACGGCAACAGAACCTGCCAAGTCGGCCTTCTTTACCGTACCGTAACCGATGACTACGGTCTCTTCGAGCATGTTGGAATCATCCTGCAGGGTGATGTTCAATGGAGCACCACTCCATGTGATGGTCTGAGACTTGTAACCTACATAAGTAATGGTGAGTTTAGCACCTTTAGCAATGTTGCTAAGTACGAAGTTACCATCAAGGTCAGTTACTGTACCGCCAGATTTTCCTTCAATTCTGATGGTAGCGCCGATGATAGGTTCACCACTAGCGTCCTTTACTGTACCTGTACATGAGTTTTGCTGCTGTGTAGCTGTGGCAATAGTTGAATTGCTCTGAGCTGCCAATGCAGTGACAGTGCTGAGAGGTGACATGGCACCCAAGAGCGCTGCAAAATACAAATTTGCTCTTTTGTTCATAGGTTTGTTGTATTTGTTGTTGTTTATTATTAATTTCTCGTATATTATAGATAGTGTTAGTTAGAAAGCTATTGCTATATAATCTTATATGAATGTTAGTTAGAATTTAATCCTCGTTCAGGATCTTGTGTCTTGCCATCAGGCAGGCTCCTGTAATGCCGGCGAGTGCCTTCAGGTCGGAGGTGACAATCTGTGAATCCTCATTCATTACGTTGAGCGAGTATTTCTTGATTCCCATGTTCACCGGGAGGGTCAGGTAGTCGCCTGTTACCGACATTTCGCCTCCGATGACCAGCATTTCCGGGTTGAAGATGTTGATGATTCCTGCCAGCTGCTTGCCCAGTTCGTCTGCGATATGCTGCAGGGTGGCGAGGCTGAGTACATCTTCCTTGGCGATGGCGTCCATGATGTCCTGGAGCGAGAGTTCTTCTTTCTGTTTGAGAACCTTGTCAGAGAGGATGGAAGGCTTGCCCGCCATGATGTTCTCTGTGAGTTTTCTCTTCAGTGCTCTGCCCGAAACTTCGGTTTCTATGCAGCCAATCTTGCCGCAGTGGCAGATGATGTTATTGTTGTAGGCAGTCATGTGCCCAAATTCTCCCGAATAGCCCGACTTCCCGTAATAGAGTTTTCCGTCGATGATGATTCCGATTCCCAGTCCCCAGCACATGTTCACGAAAATCACATCTTTCATTCCCTTGCAGCGTCCCTTGATGAATTCTGCGAAAGCCATGCTTCGCGTATCGTTCTCAATGCAGACAGGCAGCTGGATGAGTTCCGTCAGTTTGTCTGCCAGGGGTTTATCTAAGAAGGTGAACATGTTGTAGGCACTGCCCTCGAAAGGGTTCACGCGTTCAGCCACATTCACGCAGATTTGCAGAATTTCTTCCTTGGAGACGGGAAGACTGGCGATGAAGTCGTTGATAATCTCGCTCAGTCTTTCCAAATTCTCCGGATTGTTCCTGTATTCGTAAGGAACCTTAGTCTTTTCAGTTATCAAATTGCCGCAGAAATCGCTGGCGGCAAGTGCCAGACAGTTCATCTCTGGATTCACTCCAACGAAGTACCCGGCATTAGGCATAAGGTCGTAAACCATTGGGATGCGGCCCGGGGAGTTGTCTTTCTTGCCAATCTCCTTGACGAGTCCACCCTTTATCAGTTCGTTGAGGGCGTTGGTCGCTGTTGGAAGACTCACTCCAATTCCCTTCGACATTTCCGGTATGGTGGAAGCGCCTTGGGCAATGAAGTATTCCAATAATCGCCGCTGAACTGAAGGCTTATTGTTTAACTTCTTAATATATTTTATTATGTTAGGTTCCATAACTAATATTTTTTATTTGCAAAGATATACTTTTTCCCCATTGGGTGCAAGTTTTTCGTAGTTAATAAAACTTAAATGACTAAAAATAGTTTGTTTTGAAGAACTTTTCTATTCCTTTCACATACCTACACCTTATTATATATTATAACCGGAAGCATCAATTCTATTCAAGTACATGTAAGTATCTGATATAGTGTGTAAAACTACACTTATCAACAGGAAAGAAAGAGAGAATAATTAAAAATGCTTTCGTTTTAGAAATATTAACTATAAAAACATGGCGGTATTTGATAAATCTCGTATCTTTGCAAAATAAAAAATTTTAGTAACCTAGCGGTTGTTAATAAATAACTTTTGAATCAACAATAGACGGTCAAAAATAGAAATATATAAACCTATTAATAGATATAGACAATGAGACTCAATCTTAGTTCACAAATCGTACTGAATAAAGTACCTGTTGAGTTCTACAAGCCTAAGACGACGGTAGAATACTCAGAAATCTCCAGAATGGAGAAGATTCATACAGACATCTTTGCCTCTATGGCAGAAGGTGCCAGTCATGTAGCCGATGGTATTGAAACCGGAATCAAGGCTGCTCAGCATGACGGTAAGTTCTATGTGATGGCGCTGGGCACAGGCTCTTCGCTCAATGCCGTGTATGATGAACTCATCCGCCGTTATGAGAACAAGACATTAAGTTTCCGCAATGTGGTGGTATTCAATGCCTATGAATACTATCCTCTTCAGAAAGAAAGTTCCGTTCGCACCATCAACCAGTTGAAGGAGCGTTTCCTCAACCATGTGGATATTGCCGAGCAGAACATCTTCACCCTCGATGGCTTTGTGGCTCAGGAGGCAGTGCAGGATTGTTGCCGCCTTTACGAGCAGCGCATCAAGACCTTTGGCGGATTGGACATTGCCCTCATCGGTATCGGCCGTTCGGGTAATATCGCTGCCAACGAGCCGGGTTCGGGCATTCAGTCGATAACCCGTCTTATCCTCATTGGCAATACTTCTCGCGAAGAGATGGAAAACAGCGAGCAGACCAAGGAGACCCTGCCTCCATGCTCACTAACCATGGGTATTGCCACCTTGCTTTCTGCCAAAGCAATCTACCTTACTGCCTGGGGCGAGGAAAAGGCTGAAATCATGCAGAAGGTGGTAGAGAACTCTATCACAGATTCACTGCCAGCATCTTTCCTCCAGACTCATCCAAATGCCAACGTAGTGCTCGACCTGAGTGCTGCTTCTCATCTTACCCGCATCGAACATCCTTGGCTCGTAACTTCTTGCCAGTGGACTGACAAGCTGGTGCGCTCGGCTTTGGTTTGGCTCTGCCAGAAGATAGGTAAGCCTATCCTGAAGCTTACCAACAAGGATTACAACGAGAACGGATTGAGCGAACTCTTGGCTCTCTATGGTTCTGCCTACAATGCAAACATTAAAATTTTCAATGACTTGCAGCACACCATCACCGGATGGCCAGGCGGAAAACCAAATGCCGACGATACCTATCGCCCTGAGCGCGCCAACCCATTCCCTAAGCGAGTAATCGTATTCTCTCCTCATCCTGATGATGATGTGATTTCGATGGGTGGAACCATCCGCCGACTGGTTCAGCAGAACCACGATGTGCATGTGGCTTATGAAACATCGGGCAACATTGCAGTGGGTGATGAGGAGGTAACAAGATTTATGCACTTCATCAACGGATTCAACCAGATTTTCGCCGATTCAAAGGATAGTGTGATTTCTGATAAATATAAGGAAATCAAGAACTTCTTTGCCAATAAGAAGGAGAGCGACTTTGATACTCGCGACATCTTGACCATCAAGGGATTGATTCGCCGTGGTGAGGCTCGCACTGCCTGCACCTATAATGAGATTCCGCTCGACCATGTACACTTCCTTGATTTGCCATTCTATGAGAGTGGAAAAATTGAGAAGTTGCCGATGACAGAGAAGGACGTAGAGGTGGTAAGAGCCTTGTTGCAGAAGGTAAAGCCTCATCAGATTTATGTGGCTGGCGACCTTGCCGACCCACACGGAACCCACAAGAAATGTACCGATGCTGTTCTGGCAGCCATCGACGAGGAGAAGAAGGCTGGTGCAGAGTGGCTGAAGGACTGCCGCATCTGGATGTATCGTGGTGCTTGGGCAGAGTGGGAGATTGAGAACATCGAGATGTGCGTTCCATTGAGTCCGGAGGAGTTGAGAGCCAAGCGTAACTCTATCCTCAAGCATCAGTCGCAGATGGAGAGTGCCCCATTCCTGGGCAACGACGAACGCCTGTTCTGGCAGCGTGCGGAAGACCGCAACCGCGCCACTGCTTCGCTCTATGACCAGCTGGGATTGGCCTGCTACGAGGCTATGGAGGCTTTCGTGGAATATAAGCCACTCTAAGTATTTATCAATTAGTTAACTAACTTATATTATTCTCTATATAAAATTTATGAAGAAATTCAATCAGCTATTTGCTTCGTTGGCAGCATGCACAGCGATGTTGGGAGGAATCTCAACATCGGCTGTGGCTGCTGACATCAATATTATTCCTGTGCCAGTAAAGACTCAGGTTCAGAAGGGCGAGTTCGTATTGCCACAGAAGGTGAACATTTCTTACCAGACTGCCGACGGCAAGAATATTGCCGAATACATGGCTGATAAGTTGAAGACAGCTACCGGTTATGATGTAACCGTAGGCGGAAAGAAGGGAAACATCTCTATCCAGATTTCTCCTTCTATGAAGATGGCTGAGGAAGGCTACCGCCTCACTGTTACCAACAAGGGTGTAGTCATCAAGGCAAAGACCGGCAAGGGTGCTTTCTATGGAATGCAGAGCTTCATGCAGCTGTTGCCAGCTCAGATTGAGAGCACTACCAAGGTAAGCGGCGTGAAGTGGGTGGCACAGTGCTGCGACATCCAGGATGCTCCACGCTTCGGCTACCGTGGTTTCCACCTCGATCCATGCCGCCACTTCATCACCGTGGAGAACGTGAAGAAGCAGTTGGACATCATGTCAATGTTCAAGGTGAACACCATGCACTTCCACCTCACTGAGGACCAGGGCTGGCGCATCGAAATCAAGAAGTATCCTAAGCTTACTTCCATCGGCGGCTACCGCACCCAGGGCGACGGTTCTACCTATGGCGGTTTCTACACTCAGGAGGAAATCAAGGACATTGTGGATTATGCAGCCAAGCGTTACATCACCGTGATTCCTGAAATCGACCTTCCTGGTCACATGATGGCAGCCATCTCTGCTTATCCTTACCTTTCATGCAAGGGCGAGCAGTGGACTCCACGAATGGTTTGGGGTGTTGAGGACATCGTGATGTGTCCGGGTAAGGAAGACATGTTCAACTTCCTGGAGGATATCATCCGCGAGGTAGTGCCTCTCTTCCCAGGCAAATATTTCCACATCGGTGGCGACGAGTGCCCTAAGACCAGCTGGAAGCATTGTCCTACCTGCCAGAAGCGCATCCAGAACGAAGGATTGCAGGCCGACGGCAAGCACTCTGCCGAGGAAAGACTGCAGAGCTACGTAATCAAGCGCATGGAGAAGATGCTGGCTAAGTACGACAGAAAGATTATCGGTTGGGATGAAATCCTCGAAGGCGGATTGAGTCCTGATGCTACCGTGATGTCTTGGCGTGGAACATCGGGCGGTATTTCTGCAGCTTTGCAGAAGCACGATGTCATCATGACTCCAGGTAGCGGCGGCTTGTATCTCGACCACTATCAGGGCGATTACAAGATTGAGCCGGTTACTATTCCTAGTGCTCCTGCTTATCTTTCAAGAACCTATAATTACGAGCCTGTGCCAGATACCATCAAGTCATTGGGTCTGGAGAAGCATATTCTGGGTGTTCAGTGCAACAACTGGTCTGAATACATGTACACCAACGCCAAGATGGAGTATCAGATGTATCCTCGCTCTCTGGCTCTCGCCGAGATTGCATGGTCACCAGCCAAGAAGAAGAACTTCACCGACTTCAGCCGTCGTGTAGATGCTAACAGCGTGCGTCTCGACGAGCACCACGTGCGTTACCACATCCCATTGCCAGAGCAGCCATACGGTTCCTGCGATAAGGTGGTGATTACCAAGGATACAGTGGTTACCTTCCAGACATCCCGTCCTATGAAGATGGTTTACACCCTGGATGGAACCCTTCCAACTCCAGCTTCTGCCGTCTATACAGAGCCTATCAAGGTGAGTGGCAACACCACCATCAGGATTGCTACCGTATTGCCTTCTGGCAAGATGAGCAAGATAAGAACCATCGACGTGGAGAAGCAGAACTATGCTCCAGCCGTAAGGGTAAATGATGCGAAGGCTGGCTTGCAGTTGCGCCGTGTAAAGGGCAATTATCTGAAGGTGGATCAGCTGAACTGGGCTGATGCTGAGTGGACAGACAATGGAACCATCACCAATTTGAACAAGATGAAGGTGAGTCAGCCAGACGATGCTGCTACTCTGCGTGGTGCCAACAACTATGGTGCCGTGGCCGAGGGCTTCATCAATGTTCCTGAGGATGGCGTTTACTATCTCTCTTCCCGCATGGAGCAGGTTTGGATTGACAACAAGCTCGTTATCAACAACGAGGGTGCTGTGAAGGCTGGTACCAACAGCGATAATGCTGTGGCTCTTGCCAAGGGCTTGCACCCAGTGAAGTTCGTTTACCTGTGCAACATCGTAGGCGGCTGGCCATCTTGGTGGAGCAACCTCAACCTCGAAATGCGCAAGGATAATCAGAAGAAGTTCACCGCAGTGGGTGAGTCTCAGTATTTCCATTAATAACAGGTTTAGAAACACTGAATTAGAAACAACTGATTTAGATTAGAAATATGAATATCAGAACAATCGCAAACGTATCACTTTGCCTTGCCATGCTCTCGATGAGCAGTGGGGCATCGGCTCAGAGCGAGTCGCGCTGGCAGAATGTGAACATCAACCAGCAGAACCGAGAGCCTCGCCGTGCGAATTTCTTTGCATTCGAGAGCTTGGATAAGGCTCAGAGTTTCGACAAGAAGAAGTCGGCCAACTACCTTTCCATGGAGGGTATGTGGAAGTTCAACTTCGTGAAGGACCACAACAAGCGTCCGGCGAACTTCTTCGCTCTGAAGTATGATGATTCACAGTGGAAGGATTTCCCTGTGCCGGGTTTGTTTGAGCTGAACGGTTATGGCGATGCTACCTATAAGAACATAGGCTATGCCTGGGCCACCCAGTTTGACCCGAATCCGCCATATATCAGCGAGCTCAACAACTATACGGGTTCCTATCGCCGCACCTTCGAACTTCCAAAGGATTGGAAGGGCAAGGATGTGTATTTCCATGTGGGTTCTGCCACCAGCAACCTGACACTCTGGGTAAACGGCAAGTACGTGGGCTACAGCGAGGATAGCAAGGTGGCTGCCGAATTCAACATCTCGAAGTATCTCAAGCCGGGCAAGAACCTCATTGCCATGCAGGTGATGCGTTGGTGCGATGGTTCTTATTTCGAAGATCAGGACTTCTGGCGCTTCACGGGCATTGCCCGTGAGGTGTATCTCTATGCCCGTCCGAAGCTTCATGCTGCCGACATCCGATTGAACGCTGCCTTGGAAAACAACTACCAGGATGGTGTGTTGAACTATCAGGTTTCCCTGAAGGGAGGAAAGACAGATGTTTCCATCACCCTGTGTGATAAGGATGGCAAGCAGGTAGCCGAGGCTACCGGAGCCCAGGGCATCATCAAGGTGCCTAAGGTGAAGGCTTGGACGGGAGAGACACCTTATTTATATAAGGCCTACATCACCCTGAAGAACAAGCAGGGTGCCACAGAGGTGATTCCGCAAAAGGTGGGATTCCGCAACGTGGAAATCAAGAACGCGCAGCTGCTCGTTAACGGACAGCCTGTGCTGGTGAAGGGTGCCGACCGCCACGAGATGGATCCTGACGGTGGCTACGTGGTGAGCCTGGAGCGCATGATTCAGGACATCAAGATCATGAAGCAGTTGAACATCAACGCCGTTCGCACCAGCCACTATCCTTGCGACCCACGCTGGTACGACCTTTGCGATGAATACGGAATCTACATCACCGCTGAGGCAAACCTCGAATCTCATGGTATGGGATATGAGGAGAAGTCGCTTGCCAAGTTCCCTGAGTATATCGTGCCTCACATCGAGCGCAACGAGGGCAATGTGAAGCCGCTCATCAACCATCCTTCCGTCATCGTATGGAGCTTGGGTAACGAGTGCGGCTACGGCGTCAACTTCGAGAAGGCTTACGACTGGGTGAAGGCGTGCGATCCTACCCGTCCTGCGCAGTATGAGCGTGGCGGATACGACAGCAAGACCGACATCTACTGTCCGATGTACATCGGTTACGAGGAGAGCGAGCGCTATTGCAAGGGCAATGGCACCAAGCCATACATCCAGTGTGAGTATGCTCACGCCATGGGTAACTCTGAGGGTGGATTCAAGGAGTATTGGGATTTAATCCGCAAGTATCCTAAGTACCAGGGCGGTTACATCTGGGACTTCGTTGACCAGGGTTTGCGCGACAAGAGTCCTGTCACCGGCAAGGAAATCTTCACCTATGGTGGCGACTACGGCCGCTATCCGGCCAGCGACTACAACTTCAACTGCAATGGAATCATCGCCCCTAACCGCCGTCTGAATCCTCATGCCTACGAAATCCAGTACTATCTTCAGAATGTATGGATCAAGAACTTCGATGCAGCCAATGGTGCCATCAGCATCTACAACGAGAATTTCTTCAAGAACATCGACGACCTGAAGCTCTCGGCTGCCATCTATGCCAACGGCGTGAAGCTCTCAACCTTGGAAATTCCTGGTACTAAGGGTATTGCTCCTCAGACAACCAAGCTCGTGAAGAGCGATGCTTTGAAGACTGCGGTTGCACAGGCTCAGGCTGAACATGCAGGCGAGGAAATCGCCGTAAACTTCGCCTTTGCCAGCGATGGCAGTCAGCCGCTGGTTGACAAGGGTCAGGTGATGGCTCGCCAGCAGTTTGTGGTTAACGCATACAAGTTCGATAAGGTTGATACGCCTGCCCAGGCTGCAGCTCCAGCTAACAAGAAGGCCAAGGTGCAGCAGGCTGGCAATATCGAGGTAGAAGAAACCAACAGCTACGTGAAGGTTTCGGCAGAGAGAATGTCGGTTACCATCGGCAAGAAGACTGGTATGATTGATTACCTCGATGTAGATGGCGAACCGATGTTGAAGTTCCGCGAGAGCATGACTCCAGAGTTCTGGCGTGCTCCTACCGACAACGACTACGGTGCTTCTTTGCAGAAGAAGATGAGAGCTTGGAAGAACCCTCAGATGAATCTGAAGTCGTTCGACAAGAGCGAGAGCAAGGACAGCGTGGTTCTTACCGCCCAGTTCGAAATGCCTGAGGTAAAGGCGCAGCTGATGCTCCGCTACCGCATCAATGCGGCTGGCGAGGTGGCTGTTACCCAGCAGATGACAACCGATAAGGAGGCAAAGATAGCCGACTTGTTCCGCTACGGAATGCAGTTGCAGATGCCTGCGTCATTCTCTAGGTTGGAATACTATGGTAGAGGTCCTGAGGAGAACTACATCGACCGTCACTCTTCAGCTTTCATCGGTAAGTATGAGGCTAACGTGAAGGACGAGTATTATCCATACGTCCGTCCGCAGGAGAGCGGTAACCATACCGACATCCGCTACTTCTCCATCTTCAATCCTGCCACCGGCAAGGGAATCACCTTCGAGGGCTATGCTCCAATGGAGTGCAGCGCCATCCCTTACCTGGTAGAGGATCTGGATGCTGGCATCGAGAAGGAGCATGCCTGGGGCCAGCACAGTGGCGACCTGGTAGAAAAGGGTCTTGTGCAGTTGCACATCCAGCAGCGCCAGTTTGGCTTGGGTTGTATTGACAGCTGGGGTTCTTCGCCAATGGAGAAGTACCGCATGCACTATCAGGACCGCTGCTTCCGCTTCGTGATTAAGGCAAAGAAATAAAAAGAAATAAAGAGAAATAATAGGATTTATGCATTTGTGTGTAATCATGTAATTCATTAGCTAAGTGCTCCGCCTGCAGCAATGCAGGGGAGCACTTTTTTGCATTTTATGGGGGAAAAGTTTAAAAATAGATTAAATCCTTTGTCGGTTCCCCCTTTTTTTCTTATTTTTGCATTTCTAACAAGAAATTAAAAGATAGACAAAGATAATGGCAAACGATAATAAAGGTCTTACGCCGATGATGCGGCAATTCTTCGAGATGAAATCCAAGCATCCCGAGGCATTGCTGCTTTTCCGCTGTGGCGACTTCTACGAAACTTATTGCGAAGATGCTATCGAGGCTTCACGCATCCTGGGCATTACCCTTACCCGCCGAAACAACGGCGGAGCTACGGGCAGCATCGAGATGGCGGGCTTCCCCCATCATGCACTCGATACTTACCTGCCTAAACTCATCAGGGCAGGCAAGCGAGTTGCCGTATGCGACCAGCTGGAAGACCCGAAGAAGAAACGCCAGGAAATAAAGGGCAAGAAGGGATTGAGCCAGATGGACAAGATGGTGAAGCGCGGCATTACCGAACTCGTTACCCCGGGTGTGGCGATGGGCGACAACGTGCTCAACTACAAGGAAAACAACTTCCTGGCTGCCATCCACTTCGGTAAGACTTCCTGCGGCGTAAGCTTCCTCG